>VOFF01000637.1_pt1 | contig 340000 bp, 338 predicted proteins | sample 5384061 | NCBI WGS metagenome assembly VOFF01 (sample SAMN12384725, study PRJNA508395) | human gut metagenome | isolation source: healthy gut E | host: Homo sapiens | reverse complement strand
TTTCCCGCCCGGACCAAGAAGGGCAAAAGACTTATTTATATGATATGGATTCGTATCAGGTAGTCAAATCGAAGAAATACGAAATCTGGTTCCGTTACGATTTTACGGACGCCGATTTCCGGGACGGCGTTCCGGTAAATGGCGATTAGTATAATTACGTGAATTTAAGTTACTTAAAAATGTTTTATTATGAAACTAAGATTACTTTCTTTGTTATGTGTACCGCTGCTGTTTGCAGGCTGTGAATCTCCGGACGGGGTAGCCCATTATCGTTATGGCAACCTGACGGACAGAATCATTCAGGTAGAAGCGCCAGGACGTACAGATTCTTATGGTAACCCGCATACGTTCGAGCTTGCTCCGGGGGAGGAATATGAACTCACGTACATGCACCCTCGAAGTGTAATACTTTCTCCGTTTGGTTCTAGTAAATATGTCAAGATTTCTTGTTTCCCGTCCGGACCAAGAAGGGCAAAAGACTTATTTATATGATATGGATTCGTATCAGGTAGTCAAATCGAAGAAATGCGAAATCTGGTTCCGTTACGATTTTACGGAAGCCGATTTCCGGGACGGCGTTCCGGTAACGGAAGAGTCGGATACTGATTATTAATCTAAAACTTAATTATTATGAAGAGACACATTGGACTGCTGCTGTTGGCAGCGTTGTCGGTCGTATCCTGCAATAAGGAGGGAGAGATTTTTTACAGGGAAGGGGAGCAGAAAACGGAGGAGGCAGCGGTGACCCGTGCATTGCAAAATGCCAGCGACCCTTTCGCCATCGATGCCATGCAGCAAGCGCTGGACCTCGTGGCGGCCGATGACCCGTCGGTGCCGCGCATTACCCCTGCAGCCGACCGGTTATTACGTGAAGTTCAATCCGCAAGACAGCGTGCAGATGGCGACGCTCGACGGGCTCGGTATCGAATTGTTCAGCCATCCCCTCGACAACGGGATTTATCCCGAAACCGAACCCGAAGAGGTGACGGAGGACACCCCCATCGTGTATGAACCCCTTTATGCCGTCGTTCCTGCCGGTTTCGTGTTTCCGGAAGAGGTGGATTACGAACTTATTCACGGCGTATTCATCCAGAACAAACGAGGTCCTGCATCGGATGAGGGCCAGCTGCCTGCCGGGGTGTATGCCAGCGTATTGGATGCGTCGCTTCGACTGACGGGCAACGTATCTCCTGCAAGGAGCACCGTACAGCCGTTCCAGCCTTCGGCGAGGCTCAGGTTTGAAATTACGGAAAATGATTGGTACAATTTAAATCGGGATACCTTGCCATTAGTCGGAGCGAAGGTGCTGGCATTCTACTATACCGATGTTTCGTGGGGCGTTACCGATGACAACGGCGAGACGGGACCGATATGCACTACCAATACGCCGGTGCGCTACGAGGTGCATTGGGGTGATGACCGTTGGAATGTGTACATAGCCAATAAGAACAAGAAAAGGATAAGCATTCTGGACGGCACCCATACGGGGCCGGTGGATGTCGTTTTCGCCGACGGAACCTGGGAGGGGGTGATGTCCGGCATGCACACGGCCCTTTACTCCTATTTCTACCGGGACTATCCGCTGACGCGCTACCTGATAAAAGGCGATTATACCCTCGATATAGCGACGATGACGAAAGGCGGAAGGAGCAGCGCCGCTCCCGTACGGCCTTTACGTGAAATATACTTTTACGGTAAGGGTAAGGGGGCATCCCAATACTATAAGCCGGAAGAGGCGATGAATACGATGTTCCACGAACTGGGGCACATTTCGCACCATAAACTGGAACCGTTGAAGTTCAATCTTAGGGCATTGGGGAAAGATGGCGAATCGTGGGCGACCGGCGTGGAATATGCCTACATGAAGTCCTTCTTTCCGGAGTATACCGACCCTAATAACAGAGGGGAGAAAAATAAATATACCCGCGTGGTCGAATGTCTGCTGAAGAACGGATTTTCGATGGACGACATCCAGCACGGTTTTCACGAGAGCGGTAACTGGGCTTCCTGGCAGATAGAGATGAGACGCATCGTGACCGGCAGGACGGACATGACTGACGATGAAAAGGAGCGGTTGTGCGAGATAGTGAATATCATTTTCAGTCATCCCAACGACGCCGCCCTGGACCTGCGCGATATCGTGGAGGCGGAGTATGAATCGGTCGGTTTGAACCAGCTCGTTCGGCTCCGTCTGAACGAAGATGCGAGGGCCTTGAGCTCCGGCCCGAATCCTTTCATATCCATAGAGGGTTGGGAGATAGCGGACAGCGACGGCGTTTCGGTGCCGCACCAGTACACGGACAACTCCCTGTTCGTCTATTTCACCCGGCCGGGGAGAAAGAAGATTCGGCTTACCGCCAATGTTTTCGGAGGAGAACGGGTGTATGAAAAGGAGCTGAATGTCGGTTCGCAGGACATCGTCGAACGGCCGGCGGACCCGATTGTCGGCCGGGAGGAGGTGTTTAAACTGCGTCAGACGCTGACGGATGCCGGCGTCGAGGTGAAGAAGTGGGCCAGCGGCGACAATAAAACGGAACTGCTCTCTTTCCCCTCCAATGTGCCCAACGGAAGGTTCCGGTTTACCGAAAGGGCGAACGTACCGTCAAAGTCACGGTATATTATCCGACGCTGCGGGGAACGGTGGAGTATGAGATAAAAACGCTGGTGCGCGACCCCGAGTCCGATGAAATCTTTTACATCCTGAATCCTCCGGAACTTTTCGCCTACGATACGACCTACCGGGCGATGTACGGTGTCGTCGGGGAGAAAGATAACGGGCATCGAACGGATTGAGTGCGACCACTGCCATTATCTTTTTTATCTCTATTTCGATGATTCGTGGAGTTTCGACAGGAACAGCGGCGTCCTCTCTTTTTCCATTCCGAAGCACGGTACCTACCTGGATTATTGCCTGACGATATTTTATACCGTGGAGAGCTCCGATGATTGCGGGAGGCCCGGCTGTTCGTCTCCAATTACCGGTAATCCCGTTTCGTGGAGACGGGGCTCGGCCGGAAACCGGAACGGCTGCAAGGGAAATTCCCCTGCAGCCGTTCCTCTTTGTCCGGAGCCGCAACCGAGACTTGAACTCGGGACCTCTTCATTACGAGTGAAACGCTCTACCAACTGAGCTATTGCGGCCTCTTTATGCGGGGCAAATATAGGACATTTCATTTAAATGACGAAGTTTTCCGGGCGGAAATTTTGTCCGCGCGGCGTTATATGCTTTTTTGCAGGCATTATTGCTATCTTCGCGCCTGCAAAACGATACATACGTATTCTCAGCAAAAGGTCTGTCAAGATGATGAAACCGGTACTTAGGCCGACGGGGGAGGACAGCTACGTTATCGCCTATCTCCCTGCCGCCGACGGAGATGATTTCGATTTCGCTGCGGAGCTCGCCCGTTCGAGGAGGCAGGAGGACGAACGCGATTTCGAGGGAGCCTGCAATACGCGGCTGCATGCGTTCCAGCGGTTGGTGGATATGATTCCCGAAGAGGGGGAGACCGTGCTGGAGTGGGAGGATGAGCCGACACAGGCCGCCGTGCTGACCGGTTACTGTTCCGGCATCGACCATTTTCTGGCCGGAGACTGGGAGATGGCCGCCGCCATTTTCGAGATGCTGCTCGACGTAGACCCCGAAGACCATACCGAAGCGACCATTCCGTTGGCTTATACCTACATCGCCATGGAAGAGTATGAGTCGTTCGACGATATTATCAACGACGTGAACGACAAGTATATCGACAAGGTAATCTTGACCCTGTGGAGCGAATTCCGGCGGACGGGCACGCTGCCCCATGGCGAGGTAGTGAGGCTGCGCAGCCGCTTCCGGCCCTATTATGACGAATTTCTGGCCGGGGAGCATCCCGTCAGTGACGCTTACCTGCAGGAGATACGTGCCGAAAGGCCCTCCAAAGAGGCGCTCGCCAGGGAACTGTGGCTCCAGACCGAACATTTGTGGTCGCTCTTCCCGGGTTTCGTCGAGGCACTTCGGAAGGCGTGAGACCCCATGGAGGGGGGAAGGAACTCCGTGCGGGAACTTTTTTTTCAATCGAGAACGATGATATATCCCTGGGGTGACGAGAGGCCTTTCAACAGCTATTCGGGCTACTTCCGGAGACTGTTCGGAGGGCGTGTGCAGAAGCTGGCCGTCAATGCCGGCTTTACGTGTCCCAACCGCGACGGACGGGTGGGAACGGGTGGCTGCACCTTCTGCAACAACGAGGCTTTCACCCCTTCGTATTGTCAGCCCTTCAAAAGCGTCGCCCGCCAGATAGAAGAAGGTATCGAATTTCACCGCAACCGGTATCGTCGGGCCGAACGCTACCTCGTCTATTTCCAATCCTTTTCAAACACATACGCGCCGCTGGAGCGGTTGCGGGCCGTGTACGGCGAGGCGCTCGCCAACCCCCTCGTGGCGGGTGTTGTGGTGGGGACACGTCCGGACTGCGTGGACGATGCGGTACTCGATTACTTCGCGGAGCTGGCCCGCACCTGTTACGTGGCCGTTGAGTACGGCATCGAGTCGTGTTACGACGAAACGCTCCGTGCCGTGAACCGGGGGCACGATTTCGACTGCGCACGCCGTGCTGTGGAGGCGACTGCCGCACGCGGAATACATGTCGGGGCGCATTTCATTCTCGGGCTGCCGGGCGAGACCGACGGGATGATGACCGCCCAGACGGAGACCATCAATGCGCTCCCCCTGACGACGGTCAAGTTCCACCAGCTCCAGATATTCCGGGATACCCCCATGGAGGCGGACTGGAAGGTACATCCGGAACGATACCGCTTCCGTACCCTCGACGAATATATGGAGCTTTTCATCGGCATCCTGCGCCGGCTGCGGCCGACCTGGTCGTGGAACGTTTCGCCGGAGAGGCTCCGCCGCGGTTCCACTGCGGGCCGACCTGGGGCCTTATCCGCAACGAACAGTTGATGGCCATGCTCGAAAGACGTCTGCTCGAAACGGGCGCCTGGCAGTCCCAGCTCTGGGAGGGGTAGAGGGGGCGCCTGCGGCCTGTTGCCGGTGCTTCCATGCGGTCGTATGGATATGAGAGCCCGTACCTTTCGGGTACGGGGCGTTCGTTCTGCGGGCATGTCCGCAGCTTTTATATGGAGAGCATTTTGATGGTCTGTATCAGGTCGCGGTTTATCGGCTTGTCGTCGCGTATCGCCTTCGAGAAGGGGACATAGATGAGTTTGTCGTCCTGTATGCCTACCATGACGTTCCGCTGTCCCTCGATGATGGCGTCCACCGCCGCTTCGCCCATCCGGGTAGCCAGAATCCGGTCGGCCGCCGTGGGCGAACCTCCGCGCTGGATGTGACCGAGGATGGTGACGCGCACCTCGTACTCCGGATACTCCTGCTTCACCCGTTCGGCGAGCCCCATGGCTCCCCCCGTCACTTCGCTTTCGGCCACGAGTACGATGCTGCTGCTTTTGCTCTTGCGGAAACCGTTCTGAATGAGTTCGGCCAACTGGTCTACCTCGGTGGCGATTTCCGGTATGATGGCCGCCTCCGCACCGGTGGCTATCGCGCCGTTGAGGGCAAGGAACCCGGCATTGCGTCCCATCACTTCGATGAAGAAGAGCCGTTCGTGCGACATGGCCGTGTCGCGTATCTTGTCCACCGCCTCCATGATGGTGTTCAGGGCCGTGTCATAACCTATCGTCGTATCCGTGCCGGAGAGGTCGTTGTCTATCGTTCCGGGAAGGCCCACAATCGGGAAGTTGAATTCGGCCGCGAACTCCCTCGCTCCGGCCAGCGAACCGTCGCCGCCTATCACCACGAGCGCGTCGATGTGTTCGCGCTGCATGTTCTCGAACGCCTGCCGGCGTCCTTCGAGGGTCTGAAACTCCTTGCTCCGGGCCGTTTTCAGGATGGTTCCGCCGAGCTGGATGATGTTGCTTACGTTTTCCGTGCGGAACGTTTCAATCTCTCCGTTCAGGAGTCCCCTGTATCCGTGGTAGATGCCCTTGACCTCGAAGCCGTTGTACAGGGCGGTACGGGTCACCGCACGGATGGCGGCATTCATGCCGGGGGCATCGCCGCCGGATGTCAGTATGCCTATGCAGTTAATACCGAGCATATCGTTTGTTTTTTAATCGAATATCGTTCTCTCCGGGATTCAATAATCGTGCAAATGAAGGTCCGTTTCCCTTTTTGCCGTTCGTACGGGATGCAGACCACGGTGCAAAATTACCATAAAATACACGAGTAACGGCCCCTGCTGCCCTTTTATTTCATTTGCAGCGGTGCGGCCTCTCCATGTTATTTGCGGTCTTTCGCATCTCTTTGGCAGGACCTGGGGAATATAATTGTGATATTATTGCGTCCTTTTATATTATTTTGATAAATTTGTATTCGTATAACTGTCAGGCGGTGTGCAGTGTAACCGCCGGAAATTGAAAAGTTGCGCATGATGGAAAAAGAGATTTACGCCGCTCCCGTCGCGGAGATGGTGGGAGTGGCGTGCGAGGGGGGCATCGCGCTCTCCTATGGTGCGGAGGGGGCCGCCGGCGGTGACCTCCGGGTGGATGATACGGATTTGGAATGGTAAGGCGTATGAAACATGATTATGTGACGGCGGCATGCCGAGTGGGTGTGCTGGCCGGTATTGCGGCTCTGGCGGCATGTGCCGGAACCGGGGAAGGAAATGACGGTCGGAACGGCGTACGCATCGTATCGGGTGCCTATCCGGACGGGGAAGATACGCGGGTGGCGTACGAATACGACGGGGAAGCCCATCGCGTGGTGTGGTCGGAGGGCGATGCGCTCCGGGTGGCGGCTTTTGCGGATGGGGCACGTGTGGCCGACGGCGGCAGGCTGTGGAGCCGTTTCGACATGGTGACCGATGGCGGTTTCGATGCCTCGTATATGTTGTTTGCGGGGGATGCCCTCGTTCCGCCGGATGCCGGGCCGTTTTCACAGCAACGGCTCTATGCCCTGTATCCGGCCGGTATGCTCGCCGGGGATGCGGACGATTCGTTGCTCTTTCCCGCCGTACAGGCGTACTCCCCAGATGCTTTCGATACCGAAGCCGTGCTGATGGTGGCCGCTCCGGTGGAGGCGGAGATACCGCAGGAGGGTACGGTGCATACGGCTCCGTTCCGATTCGCTCACTATACGGGTTACCTGCGGCTGTCGCCGAAGGATATGCCGGCGGCCCTGTCGGATGAACGCGTCAGCCGTATCGTGCTGGAGAGCCTGGAGGGGGTTCCCATGGCCGGCGGTTTTACGGTGTCGATAGACGATGCGGGCGGCGGCTGGACGCTGGTTCCCGGTGCGGATACGGAAAGTACCGTAACCCTTGACTGTTCGGGCAGCACCGTAACGGTGGGGAACTCGGCGACTGCTGGTTCGCTCTGCTGCCGGGGAACTACGGCAGGGTGGCGGTCACCGTCGCTACCGAATCGGGTGCGGCCGTACGGATGGAGCGGGACGGACTCGCAATGGCATCCGGGGTCGTCAAGGTGCAGGATATCCATTTCGGGAGCGGCGATACCGTGAGCCGTACCTTTACCATGGACGGCGGCGACCTCGGTATACGGGATTATGTGAACGGGGGAGACGCTGACCGGCACTGAGAATGGAGTGGAGTTCGGCTTTCTGAAACTGAAATATACCGTATCCGGGAGCGACAAGTACATGGAGTTCGGCAAACGGGGCGGAATGCTGTGGAATACCGCTGCGCTGCCCGGCCGGGTGGTGAGCGTGGAGGTGGATTGTACGGAGGCATATAACTCCCGCTTTATCGAAGTCGGTATGGGAACCTCTTCCGGGACGTACGAATATACCCGGATGGGTACTACGTCCGAGTTCAACAGTTTCGAGGCACCGGACGGAAGCGATTACCGGTACGTCAGTATCGAGAATACCGGTACCGCTGCCGCCGTCGTCCGGAGTATCAGGATAATCTGCGTGCAGGCCGGGTGACCTGCGCCCTTTTCAGCCCCGTAAGGCGACAGCCCGGCACGAATTGCCGGGCTGTCGTGGTTGAAGGCGGGCCGTTGTCTTTTGTATCTATCCCGCGTTCATACGGTGTCTTTGCTTTTTCGGAGCATTAATTTATGCGTATAATATATATTAGGAAAATTCTTTGCAGCATCGAATTTTCAGATTCACCGTGAATGATTAGCATTGTTACGGCCGTTCACAATCAAATCGGCATGAATCGGCTTTTTTATGAAACGCTGAAACGAAATACCCGCAATGTTTACGAGCTGATTATTATCGACAACAATTCGACCGACGGGTCGCGCGAATTTTTCCGGGAGCATGCCGATACGGTGATTGAAAACCTCGGCAACTACTCCTACCCTTATTGTCAGAATCAAGGCATTGCCGCCGCCCGTTACGACTATCTCGTGTTTCTGAACAACGACGTGCTGCTGCCGGCAGGATGGGATGAGCATCTGTTGCGTACGATGCACGTCAGCGGAGCCGATGCCATTTCTCCCTGTTCGAACGACGATATGGAGTCGCGGGCTGTCCAGCGCCGTATCAATTCCCGGTGGAAATATGTAAAGTATCCGCTGCTTAAGTTGTTCGGGACACGGTATGCTGCGCTGCGGTTGATGAAAAGGCTGATGTATCCCGATTTCGAACGGTTCGCTGCCCGTCGTTGGGAGCGGTTCGGCGCACGGACGGCCGAGGGGTTTACCGGCTCCTGCATCCTGCTTACGCGCCGGGTAATCGAACGGGTAGGCCCGTGGGACGAACGTGTACAGGCGGCCGATTTCGATTATTTCTGTACCCTCAAACAATATTGCATAGGGCATGGGGAGGAGGGCTTGCGTCCTATGTGCGTGGCATTGGGCGTCTATGTCCATCATTACCAGCGCCTCACCTTCAAGGTGAAGCATCCCTCTTATCTCGATTCGGCGGGCATGGTCGAATTCCGCGACAAATGGGGCGGCCGCGAGGCTGCTCTGCTGGCCGATATCGAGGTGAACCGTTAGCCTTTTTCCCGGCCGGGGCCGTCGTGTGGAGCGGTTGGGTCCTGTCGGAAATAGGGGCGGTCAGCGTTGGGTTGTTCCGTAGGAAGCGTTTTTTCGTCCGGCGGGAAATTGTACGGCAAGGGCAGACCCGTCCATAGCCTGCCCTCGGATTCGTTGCAGAGTGGTGCCGTCACTTCGCCGGGTTGGGTGCCACGTACCAGTTGGGTTCGCTTACGGTCGAGTCGGGTGAGATTCCCCAGAGAATGAATTCGCTGCCCGGTTCGCCGGTGGGAATGACATATTGTACGAATCCGGCTGCCGGCAGATAAAGGCCGTATCGGTCCATTACCCATTCCTGGATACTGCCCAGATGTTCGCCCGTTTCGATATTGACTACCGCTCCGGCGGTGGTGAAGACGCTCGGTGTGCCGATGAAACCGATGCCGTCGTCGGTAGCCGTCATGCCGCATCCGTCTCCGAACTCGCTGAAAACGTGTGTTTTCTTAGTTTCGGTATTGAAGAACGCCGGCCAATAGCTCTCGTTGATTGTTTCCCCCCTGTTCTCTGAGATTGATTCTTCGCGGTACGTACCTGCGATGTATTTGCCGCTCGGACTGGCCTGATAGGTTCCCGCCCAGCTTATCATACCGTTCACTATATTGTAGTCGTATGTGCCGCCGTAACCGTCGGACCGCTGGACAGTGGTGACTGTCCGCACGTCTTCGCCTACGTAATGGACATTGCCCTCCTTGTCCCAATAGACCATGCCGAAGTCGAGGTTGTCCCAAATCGTCCCGTAGGCAATCGAGCCGTTGGCAGAGATGCCGCGGGCGATAATGCCCATGTTGTGCGGTTCGTTGCGGTAGTTGAGCTCCGTCATGGGCAGTTCGCGCACGATGCCGTTTTCGGATATGAGCGGCACATACATCGTTTCGCCCTTGCCGGTTGCTCTGCCTACCCATTTGGTGCCGTCGGCACTGGAACTGTTGACCTGTATGGTGGCGTATCCGGCGACTTCGGGAATGAAATAGTTGCGTTCGTGCATATCGAATGCGAACATGTCTCCCTGCCCGTTTACGACATACATCAGGCCCTGGCTCGTTACGCAGCTTACGGAGGTAGGCAGTATCAGGCTCTCCGGATAGGGGCCGAATTCGGTCCGTTCGCCCGTGCGCAGGTCGATGAAGACCACCGTCATTTTCGAGTAGCTTTCGTCGTCGGCCGTGGAGTAGTATCCGCCCACGATGTTGCCGTCGGGCGAGATGGCCGACGAATGGAGGTCGTCGAGCTTACGGTATATTATCGGCAGCGTAGTGTCGCCCAACTGTGTGACCTGGATGCGTGCCGTGGCCTGGCCTGCCGTGACGGTCACTTCCGTACTCCTTTCCGCTCCGGTCAGGTTCTCTTCGGGGGTGAGAACGAGTGCCGTTCCCCTGTCGTTCTGCTTGTAGCCAACTGCCCGACGAGCGTGCTTCCCAATTGTCGGGTGAAGTGATTACCTCTATCGTAAAGGCGTGTTGTCCGTATGGCGGAAGGTACAGGCGGCATCGCTGAGCCGGACGTAATGCGTTTCGTTATTTGCCGGATTGTTGCATCCCGTCAGCGTTCCTCCAAGGAGGAGCACTATGGGAATGATACGGCGGATGATGTGTTTCATGACCGAATAAGGTTTGCTAAGTGGAATTTAGGTTGTCTTTGTATCGATACGGTTTGCAAGTTACGAATGTCATATTTCATTTCAAATGATATATTATAAATTTGTTTGATGATAAAAATATCACAGAAAGGGTGGAAGATACAGATGCTCGGAGAGGGTGTCGCGGATGGAAGAAATGGGGTAGGGGGAGTCGCCCTCCGGTCGGGGCAGCCGGCTGAGGCGGCAGGAATGCCCTGTTTTCCCGTTGTTTCCTCTTTCTGCCGTCCGGCGAATGGAAGAGAGCGATATCAGTAAAAGGGACAGCCCCGCCGTACCTGTCGGCAACGGGTACGGCGGGGCGTGCGGGGAATGGGCTGCAGTTTACCGGATGTTGTCGGTGAGGAGCATCAGGCGGTTGGTGACGTTCACGTCGCTCACACCGCTGTCGAAGTCGAGCGAAAGCAGGTGCATCTGCGGGTAGAGGGTTTTTATCCGTTTCTCGACCCCTTTGGATACGATGTGGTTGGCGATGCAGCCGAAAGGCTGCAGGCTGACGACGTTGTTCACTCCCGTGCGGGCGAAAGTGACGATTTCGGCCGGCAGGAGCCAGCCCTCGCCGAACTGCGCTGAAAGGGAGATGACTTCCCGTCCGCGTTCGGCCTGTTCGTAGATGTTGTGGAACGGGGTGAAGTACCGGAACGCCGAAGCGTCGCGGTTCACCTGCTCCATTTTCCGCCACAGCAGGCCGTAGATTTGCCGCAGCATGGCGAGCGGTACGGTAGAACGTTGGACGCCGGTACGGTGCTTCACGCTACGGTTTACAAATGCCTCCATGAAGAAATCCGTCAGGACGGGCGGAACGACCTCCACGCCGTGTTCTACGAGCCAACGGACTACCCGTTTGTGGGCGAATGAGTTGAATTTCAGATATATCTCCCCGACGATGCCCACCTTCGGGAGCGTTTTCTCCTCGATGATGGCGTCGAAACTGCGGGCGGCCTCTCCGACGAGGCCGTAGAGCTCACCCCACCGCATTGCGGGATATGGCCTCTTTCGCCTTTTTCGAGATATGCTTCGCGCAGACGCATCGCCTCTCCGGGGCGTATCTCCCGGACGGCGGCCGAGTGGTAGAATTTCGAGATGCAGTCGCCCAGCAGGACGGCCGCCAGCGCGAGCGGAAGGAATTTCGCCCAGTTCAGTCCGAAGCCCGGCTGGGGGTTTACCGACGAGCCCATGCCGAGCGAGATGACCGGTACCTGTGCATAGCCCGCCTCCACCATGGCCCGCTTGAGCAGCGCCACGTAGTTTGTCGCACGGCACTGACCGCCGGTCTGCGTGATGATGACGGCGGTTTCGTCGAGGTCGTAGCGTCCCGAATCGAGCGCCTTAATCAGGTCTCCCACCACGAGGGTGGCCGGATAGCACACTTCGTTGTTGGCGTAGCGCAGGCCATACTCCGCCGATTCGTTGTCGCTTTCGGGAAGCTGTACGATTTCATAACCCGCCTGTCGGAAAGCGGCCGGTACGAGCGGTGAGACGTAGTCGGTGAAGAAAGGCGCCAGCAGCGTGCGTCGCCGTTCGGATTTGGTGAAGGTCTTTGTCGTGACGAACGGTTCGGGCCGTTCCCTGGCGGTATTGCCGAAGCGGATGCTTTCGATGACGGAGCGTACCCGGAGTTTCAGGGAGCCGATGTTGTTCACGTCGTCTATCTTGAGGAGTGTGAAGCTTTTGCCGTGCCTTTGCAGGACATTGCGCGTTTCGTCGAGCAGGAAGGCGTCGGGCCCGCAGCCGAACGACGTGGTCTGTACGAAATGTACATCCTGCTGCGCCGCCGCCCAGTGTGCCGCCCGCAGGATGCGGTTGATATAGCTCCACTGCGTGACCAGGTGCGAATCGGCGATGCCCGTCGTACTGTCGCCGCGGACGATGTCTTCGGTTATCACCGTAGCCCCCATGTCGGTTATCATGTCCGAAATCTTGTGCTGGACGAGCGGGTCGGTGTGGTAGGGGCGTCCGGCGAGCAGAATGGTGACGCCGCCGGCGGCACGGCTTTCGGCCAGCGCATCGCGGTTGAGGGTCGCGATACGCTGTTCGTACTCCTCCTGTGCAGCGAAGGCGGCCCGTATCGCCCGCCGTACCGTCGTGCTCTCCACGCCCAGTCCCGTGAGGTATTTGCGGCAGGCGGCCCGCAGTTTCTTTGCGTCGCGGAACGTCACCACGGGCGAGTCTACCGGTACCTCCGGCATGATGGCGTTGCGCACCACCTCCGGATAGCCGGCCACCACCGGGCAGTTGTAACTGTTGCGGGTGTCGGGTCCTTCCGGTTTTTCATACACCGCCCATGGATAGAATATCCGGTCTACCCCCTTGGCGGCGAGTTCGTAGATGTGGCTGTGGGCGAGTTTGGCCGGGAAACAGATGTTGTCCGACATGACCGAGTGGACGCCTGCCTCGTAGGAGCGGTAGGTGGAGGGGGAGGAGAGAACGACCTCGAAACCAGCCTCCGACAGGAGGGCGTGCCAGAAGGGGTAGTCCTCGTACATGTTGAGGACACGGGGTATGCCGATGCGTCCGCGGGGCCCGGCGGGACAGGGCCTGTCGAAAAAGGAGCGCGTTCTTCTCCGCCGATACGTTGCGCCCTTTCGCCGCTCCTGTGCCGCGGTTGGAGAAGACCTTCTCGCATTTGTTGCCGGAGTAGTAGGTGTGGTTCCCGGCGAAGGTGTATTTCGTGATGAAACAGTGGTTCTCGCAGCCGCCGCACGTCAGCCTGCGCGAGGTGTGGGAGGCCGAGGCCAGCAGGCTGTCGAGGCTTGCGGCCGGCTTCTTCTTCGCGGCGGTACGGGCGTACAGTGCGCATCCGTAGGCCCCCATCAGTTCCGGCATGTCGCTGCGCGATACTTCCGCACCGGTGAGCAGTTCCAGCGCCCGTACGACCGAATCGTTGCGCATGGTACCTCCCTGCACCACTATCCGGTCGCCCAGTTCTTCGCGTTTCTTCAGTTTCAGAACCTTGTAGAGGCAGTTCTTGACCACCGAATAGGAGAGCCCGGCTGCGATATCGGCCACCGTAGCCCCTTCGCGGAGTACCTGTTTCACTTTGGAGTTCATGAAGACCGTACAGCGCGTGCCCAGGTCGCACGGCCTCTCGGCAAGGCATGCCTGCGCCGCGAAATCGGCGACCGCATACCCCAGCGAGTTGGCGAATGTCTCGATGAAGGAGCCGCAGCCCGATGAACAGGCCTCGTTGATTTCCATGCGGCTGAGTACGCCGTGGTCCACGAAGATGGCCTTCATGTCCTGTCCGCCGATGTCGAGTATGAACGATACCTGCGGGTCGATGTCACGGGCGGCGAGATAGTGGGCGATGGTCTCTATGATGCCCTCGTCGAGGGAGTAGGCCGCCCTTATCAGGTCTTCGCCGTATCCGGTCGAACAGCTTCCCCGGATGCCGAGCGATGCGCCTTGTTCGGCACATGCGGCGGCGAGTCGTTCGAGTCCCCTGCCGACCGTGCCGATGGGGTCGCCGCCGTTCGGGGCGTAGTAGTGGTAGAGCAGATTCCCTTCGCCGTCCGTAACTGCTATCTTGGTGGTCGTCGAACCGGAGTCGATGCCGAGGTACGCATCCCCGGAATATCCCTTCATTTCCCGTTTTCTCATGCGGTTTCCGGCCTTCGAAGCTATCCATGTACCGTATGCCTCTGCGGAGGGGAAGATGCGCGGCAGACGCGGCGTTGCGGAGAGCGGGGCCGTTCCAGCCGGCGGCCGCGATATGAATTCCGAGAGTTTCATCCGGCCGCTTCCGTCGCAGTGCAGTGCGGCGCCCCATGCGGGGATGAGATTGGCCCGGTCGGGTACGCGGAAATCCTCTTCCGGAAGTCCGAGGTGGTTGATGAAGGCCTGCCTCAGGGCGGGGGATGAAGGTTAGCGGGCCTCCGCAAAAGAGGATGCCCGGTTTCAGTTCGCAGCCGTGGGAGAGGGTCGTGACGGTCTGTACCGCTACGGCGTGGAAGATGGATGCGGCGATGTCGGTTTTCGGGACGTTCTTGCTGATAAGGTTCTGTACGTCGGTTTTTGGAGAAGACGCCGCACCGCGAAGCGATGGGGTGTATATGGGTCGCCTGTCCGGCCAGCGTATCGAGCTCGTCTATCTCCGTGCCGAGCAGCAGGGCCATCTGGTCGATGAATGCGCCCGTTCCGCCTGCACAGTTGCCGTTCATGCGCAGGTCGGCCTGTCCGTCGTCGCGCAGATAGACGATTTTCGCATCTTCGCCGCCTATGTCTATGATGGTCGCTATGCCGTGTTCCCGCTGCCTTACGTATTGGACGGCGGCGATTACCTCTTGTACGAACGGTACCGCGAAACGTTCCGCAATACCCATTCCGACCGACCCCGTCACCGTTACCGCCACCTCCGGGTCGCCCAGACGGGCGGCGGCATCGTGCAGCAGGCCGGAGACGACTCCGTCGATGTCGGCCTGATGGCGCCTGTAGTCGCAGAATGCCACTTCGCCCCGTGGGTCGAGTATCACTATTTTGGCCGTGGTCGAACCGACATCCAGGCCAAGCCTGTAGCAGTTGTTGTCCATATCGTTAGTTCCCCTTTCATCTTTCATCGAAACAGAACCATGACCGGGACCGCGGGGGCCGGGCCATGTGTGCATACCTACCGTTCGTTCTTGTGGAGGTGAGCCGTTTCCGGGAGGAATTGCGGCTGTCTGCGGTGTGTATCACACGGCTCCCACACCGTGACCGACAAAAATACGAAAAATACGTTGTCGGAAATAGCCGTCCCGGTGCGGAAAATATTTGCTGGCGGCGCAAACGTATGGATACCATGTGTTTTTTCGGGACACCGCAGTCGAAAATAGGTATTATCGCTGAGGTCGGCCCTCCTTGTGCGGCTTTCGGGCGACAGGGATTGCGGGCCGTTCCCGCACCCTTACGGCAAACAGGGTGCCGTAACGAGACGGCACCCTGCGGCAAATGTTCGCGGAGAGGTCAGTTGAAGCGGAACCCGATGCTGACGTAGAGGCAGAGACGGTCCCTGCCGGTGTTGCCGAGCGACTGGTAGTAGCGTACTCCGAGTCCTACGAGCGGTTTGAAGTAGGCGGAAGTGCCCCATTTCGCACACAGGTCGTAGTAGAGCGACCGGTGGTATTGGGTGTAGACGCTTCCTCCGAAGGCGGCGCTGAGGGATACGATGCCGTTGACCTGCGACAGGATGTTGTATCCGGCGCTGATACCCATCCGGAAGTTGTTCTCGTAGTTCTGTATGCCGTCCGTGCGGAACAGCTCGTTGGAGAGGGTGAGGGGGACTCCGACGAAAAACCGTCCGTCGAACGCATAGCCCGGCGTGAAAGCGACATCTATGGAGGCAAATCCGGTATTCTTGCGGAGATTGTTTCCTATCTCCGTCGATACGGAGTACATGAGACCTTTGGTTTGTGCGAAACATGTACAAACCAAAAATGTCAAGAATAACGATAAGATAAAGTTTTTCATGGCTTGTATCATTCTACTGATTTCCAAAGATATGCGCTACCTAGTCCTACGCTAGTGCATAATCTTATGTTGTCTTTAGCAGTGGTAGAAATATTTGAACTCATAACAGTATTTCTGAAATCAATATGATATTGCAAACAGTTAGATTCAGATATATTTTCCAAGGCTTTTAAGTATTGTTGTAGTAAAGCACATTGGTTGGTTAAAGAAGGATTGGATAGGGCTAAATAGTTTAAAGAAGTTGTATAATCGTTGTTTTTTGCAAGATTAATAGCTTGCAGTGTTCGCGCATAGTAAGTTTGGGGGTTGTAATCTGTAGGTAATGCATTGCCGTCTTGGACATATTGTTGAATAACAGCAGTGTATAATTCGTATTCTGACATGTTTTGTAGATTAATCTTGCCGTATTTGTTTAATGTATTGATAATTGTTTCATTGTGTATTTGGCCCGCAGCATCATTGCTATCGTAGCTGAAACTGGATAAATAACTATTGAAAGTGACAGGCCATACTGTTTCTGAAGCCATGAATTTACCTTCCTCATCTAAACATGCACCTACAGTAACAGAATTTACAATGGCACCTATAGTGGCTCCTGCTGCTCCTGCCCATGAGCATGCAATGGCGCCTACAACATCAGCGCAAACGACATTGAATACTTTACGTAACCATTTCGGTATGCCTATGGCATAAGGTTCGATGTCTGCCGTTGCTTCAAAAATATTGCATATTCAGAGCATCAATTTCTTGAAAAAGTTCTTGAAAAGCAGCGTCTTCGGCAAGCTGTTCGGCAGAAACCGACACTTCCGGTATCTCTGTTGCTTCATTTTTGCGGTTGTCGGAAGAACATCCGAATACTCCGGCACTTATGAGAATAATAAGTGCATACTTTAGTAAGTTTTTCATAATTTTAGGTATTTAGCGGTTAGTTCTGGACTTTAAACTGAAGTCCTTGAAACGAATATAAGAAATAAATTGTAATGTTGTTTACAAAATAAATAATTTTTTCATATATATATGTGAATGGCATAATAGTTGAAATATCAATTTAATTCTATAAACAGCCCCCTTCGGATGAATTTTCGTCCGGAGGAGGGCTGTAGTTTCGCTCTCCGCAAAGGAGCGTGCTGGTGGTTATTGGTGGTTACTGTCAGTTCCTGTAGGTCAGCGTATCGTTTGCGGCGTCTATGACGATGGGCCGCTCCTTCTCCACGTCGCCTGCCAGAATCTTCTTCGAAAGGTCGTTCACGATGTAACGCTGTATCGTTCGCTTGACCGGACGGGCACCGTACATCGGGTCATAGCCCTGACGGGCCAGCCACTCCTGTGCCTTGGGCGTCACTTGCAGTTCGATGCCGTTCTCGGCGAGCATCTTCGTGAGCGAACGTATCTGTATCCCCACGATTTCGTAGACGTTCTCTTTCGTGAGCGGCGTGAACATCACGATTTCGTCGATACGGTTCAGGAACTCCGGCTTGAGCGTCTGCTTGAGCATGTCGATGACGACGTCGCCCGCGTGCGGTCTATCACCTCCTGCGGAATTTTCTCGCCGTCGTATCCCCTCGAGAAGTTGTCCATGATGAGGTGCGAGCCCATGTTCGAGGTCATGATGATGATGGTGTTGCGGAAATCCACTGTCCGTCCCTTGTTGTCGGTCAGACGGCCGTCGTCCAGTACCTGCAGCAGGATGTTGAAGACGTCGGGGTGCGCCTTTTTCGATTTCGTCGAGCAGTACGACGGAGTAGGGTTTGCGCCTCACCGCTTCGGTAAGCTGCCCCGCTTCGTCGAAACCGACGTATCCGGGAGGCGCTCCGATGAGCCGCGATACGGCGTGCCGTTCCTGGTATTCGCTCATGTCGATACGCGTCATCATGTTCTCGTCGTCGAAGAGGAACTCCGCCAGCGCTTTCGCAAGTTCGGTCTTGCCGACGCCCGTGGTGCCGAGGAAGATGAACGAGCCGATAGGGCGGCGTGCATCCTGCAGTCCGGCCCTCGAACGGCGGACGGCATCGGCTACGGCCGATATGGCTTCATCTTGTCCCACGACGCGCCGATGCAGCTCCTTTTCGAGGTTGAGCAGCTTTTCGCGTTCGCTTTCGAGCATCCGGCTGACGGGGATGCCCGTCCATTTGGCCACCACTTCCGCAATGTCCTCCGCATCGACCTCCTCCTTTATCATGGAGCCGTGCGAAGAGCTGGCTTTGTTCAGCTCCTCCTGCAGGAGGGCTATCTGCTCTTCCGCCTCGCGTATCTTGCCGTAACGTATCTCGGCAACCAAACCGTAGTCGCCGTTGCGCTCGGCCTCCACGGCCTGTTGTTTGTACTCTTCGATAAGCTCCTTATTCTTCTGTATCTTGTCGAGCATACCCTTTTCGGACTGCCATTTGGCCCGCATCTCGCTCCGTTGGGAGTTGAGTTCGTCTATCTCGTGCGAGAGCTCTTCGATGCGTTTCGTGTCGCCTTCGCGGCGGATGCCCTCGCGCTCGATTTCCAGTTGGCGCACCTTCCGGTCGAGCGAGTCGATTTCCTCCGGTACGGAGTTCATCTCGAGCCGCAGCCGTGCCGCCGCCTCATCCACGAGGTCGATGGCCTTGTCGGGCAGGAAACGCGAAGTGATGTAGCGGTGCGAAAGCTCTACGGCGGCCACTATCGCCTCGTCTTTGATACGTACCTTGTGGTGGTTTTCGTAACGTTCCTTCAGACCGCGGAGAATGGAAATCGCGTCGGCGGTCGAGGGCTCGTCTATCATCACCTTCTGGAAACGCCGTTCCAGCGCCTTGTCCTGTTCGAAATACTTCTGGTATTCGTCGAAGGTCGTCGCGCCGATGGTGCGGAGCTCACCCCTTGCCAGGGCCGGCTTGAGAATGTTGGCAGCATCCATGGCACCCTCACCCTTACCGGCACCTACAAGGGTATGTATCTCGTCGATGAAGAGGAGTATCTCGCCTTCGGAAGCAGTCACCTCCTGTACGACGGCTTTGAGCCGCTCCTCGAACTCGCCCTTATACTTCGCGCCGGCGACCAGCGCCCCATGTCGAGCGAGAATATCTGTTTGCTGCGCAGGTTTTCGGGTACGTCGCCGTCCACGATACGGCGGGCGATGCCCTCCGCGATGGCCGTCTTGCCCACGCCCGCCTCGCCGACGAGGATGGGGTTGTTTTTCGTCCTGCGCGAAAGAATCTGGAGTACGCGCCGTATCTCCTCGTCGCGTCCGATGACGGGGTCGAGTTTTCCGGTGCGTGCCATCTCGTTCAGGTTGATGGCATATTTGCCCAATGCGTCGAATACCTGTTCGGAAGTTTGGCTGTCTATCGAGCCGCCTTTGCGGAGCTCCTTTATCGCCGCAATGAGCTCTTTTTCCGACACACCGCTCCCCTTGAGCAGTTTCGCCACATCGCCGCCGTCGGCCACCAGGCCGAGAAGCAGGTGCTCCACCGACGCGAATTTGTCCGCGAAGGTCGAGGTGTAGTCCACCGCTTTCTGAATAACCCGTGAAGAGGCCTGCGAAAAGTAGTTCTCGCCGCTGCCTGATACTTTCGGAAGTGCATTTATCCGGTTCTGTACTTCGCTGCGGAGGGGCTGTACGTTCATCCCTATCCGCGACAGCAGGTAGGTATCCAGCGCGTCGTCCTCGGCGATGAGCGCCGCAAGGATGTGCACCGGTTCGACCGCCTGGTTGGAGGCTGCCGAAGCGATGGAGAATGCCGACTGCAGAGCCTCCTGTGCTTTAATTGTCAGTGTGTTTATATTCATATGCCGTTTTTGTTATTGCTTTTTTCCGTTTTCCTTTTACAGCAAATAATTTGCCAATCGTGGCTGCTGTCATTCTGTCATGTGTGGCAGTCGGGCTTTTACGGCGGAGCCTGTCCGGAGAATACGTGTGTCCGGCCGGATTGGAACCGGGTTCGTTCGGGTGTCCGGCATAGGCGGACAGGCTGCGGTTACCGTTTCCGCTTTTTGCCGTAAAACGGAGAACGGGAAGGCTGTCGGCCTTCCCGTTCTCCGCTGCCGGTCGGAGCGGTTTCGTCATCCGGCTTTCCGGATATGCTGGAGTTCGGCCTTTTCGACGTTCGCCTTGGCGTAGGGCAGGCGGATATGAAGGCTCTTCCTGTTCTTGGAAGGGGTTTCAAACATCGCATCGGTCATGATGGCCTCGCATATCGAACGCAGGCCGCGAGCTCCCAGTTTGAACTCGATGGCCTTGTCCACGATGTAGTCGAGTACATCGTCGTCGAAGGTCAATTTGACGCCGTCGAGTTCGAAGAGTTTGACATACTGTTTGATTATCGCATTTTTGGGCTCGGTGAGTATCATGCGCAAGGCCTTGCGGTCGAGCGGGTCGAGGTGGGTGAGCACCGGGAGCCTGCCGATGATTTCCGGAATGAGCCCGTAGGCGCGCAGGTCCTGCGGTGTAAGGTACCGGAGCAGCCGATCGTTGTCGAAAGCGGCCGTATCGGGCGTGTCGTAACCTACGGCATGGGTGTTCAGTCTGCGCGAAATGCGTTTGTCGATACCGTCGAAGGCACCTCCGCAAATGAAGAGGATGTTCGACGTATTGACCTGTATGAATTTTTGGTCGGGGTGTTTGCGTCCTCCCTGAGGCGGAACGTTCACGACCGTGCCTTCGAGTATCTTCAGCAGTGCCTGCTGTACCCCTTCGCCGGATACGTCGCGCGTGATGGATGGGTTGTCGCTTTTACGGGCTATCTTGTCTATCTCGTCGATGAAGACGATGCCCCGTTCGGCCTGCGGTACGTTGTAGTCGGCAGCCTGGAGCAGACGTGTAAGGATGCCTTCCACATCTTCGCCCACATATCCCGCTTCGGTGAGCACCGTGGCGTCCACTATCGTGAAGGGAACGTGGAGCATCCGGGCGATGGTACGTGCCAGCAGCGTCTTGCCCGTTCCCGTCTCCCCTACCATGATGATGTTGGATTTGTCTATCTCCACCTCATCCTCTTTCCTCGTTTCGGCCTCGGCGTGCATGAGCCGTTTATAATGGTTGTAAACCGCTACTGCGAGCGTCTTTTTTTTCGCATCGTCCTGTCCGATTACGTATTGGTCGAGGAACTCCTTTATCTCGGCAGGCTTCATGAGGTCTTCCCGCTGCAGTTTGGTCTCTTCACGGAGGAGCTGTTCCTCGGCCATCTGTCTGTCCATCAGGGTTTCGTATCCCCGTTCTATGCACTGGTCGCATATTGCGGCACCGTCTGCACCGGAGAACAGCACCCCTACCTCCGTTATCGGCAGGCCGCAGAACGAACACTTGTCCGCTTCGATGTATGTCCCTTTGTTATTTGCCATTGTCGCGTTTTTTCTTGCTGGTAACTATGTTGTCGACGAGGCCGTACTCCACCGCCTCCTGCGCAGTCAGCCAGTAGTCGCGGTCGGCGTCTTTTTCGATGGTCTTGATGTCCGCACTGCTGTGCCGTGCGAGAATCTCGTAGAGCTCCTTCTTGAGCTGGATTATCTGCCGCGCCGTTATCTCGATATCGGATGCCTGTCCCTGGGCGCCTCCCATGGGTTGGTGTATCATGACGCGCGAGTGGGGCAGGGCGGTGCGCTTGCCCTTTTCGCCCGCGGTCAGCAGTACGGCCGCCATGCTCGCCGCCATACCCGTACATATCGTGGATACGCTCGGTGCGATGAGCTGCATGGTGTCGTATATGCCGAGCCCCGCATAGACCGAACCGCCGGGGGAGTTGATGTATATCCGGATATCCTTGCTGCTGTCGGCCGCCTCGAGGTAGAGCAGCTGTGCCTGGATGATGTTCGCCACATCGTCGGTAATGGGGGCGCCGAGGAAGATTATCCTGTCCATCATCAGGCGGGAGAATACATCCATGGTGGCTATGTTGAGCTGGCGTTCCTCGATGATGGTCGGCGACACGTAGTCTGTAACGGACGAGGTGTAATCGTACAGCGTGTGCGAATTGATACCGAGATGGCCCGTCGCGTATTTTTCAAAATCGTTCTTCTTCATGAGCGTAATTTTTTAGATTGGCGCAAACTTGCGTGAATATACCGTTATAACGCGCGGCGGCAGCGGTTCATTATGCATGGCTTCGCTGCGGGCGAAACCGCTTCTTTCGCGCCGTACCGGACGACGTTCTCTGCCGTTTGCTGCGTCTGCCGCCGGTGCCGGCTCTCCTTCGGGAGGCAATTATTGTGCCGCCCGAAGGCTCCTTGTACTCGTCCGGCGGGGCTTTCTCTCCGTGGAGAATGCCCGGGGTCTGTCGTCTTTTCCGGTCTCCGGCTTTTCCCCGGCTTTTCTCCGGGCCGCTCGTTTTTACGGTTCGGCGTCGTCGAGGTTCCGTGTTGAGAAAGTTTTCCCCGTGCCGGAGTGCGGTACGGGGAAACGCATGGTATGTCCGTGCCTTGAAGACTATTTCGTCATGGCCTCGAATATCTTGCCGAGCTCCTCCGGTGTCACCGATTTGTTGGAGACCTTTACGAGGGGCGTTACCGCATCCACTATCTTCTTTTCATAGAGTCTGTCGAGTATCTTGTTGGCCTCCTCCTTGTTGCCGAGGATGGAGTGGGCATACTTCGTGAGCGTTTCGTCGCCTACGTTGGCCATGCCGTACTGTGCGAACTGGGCGGCGGCGTAGGCTTTGGCCTCTTCCAGCATCTCGTCCTGTTCCACTTTGATTCCGAAACGGTCGGCGAGTTTCTTCTGTACGAGGTTCCACTTCATCATCCTGAGGAATGCGGGAAACTCCCTCTCGATATCCTCCATCGAGAATTTGCCCTCGTTGATGGTATAGAGCCACTTCTTGAGGAACTCTTCCGGCATGGAGGGGTTGGCCTTCTCGATGAGGAAGTTGCGTACTTCGGTGGTGAATACGTAATCCGTTTCGCGGGCGAGGTCGGCGGCCACCTGTTCGTCGATGTACTTTTCCAGCCCCTTTTCGTCTTTTACCGAGCCGTCCGGGAAAACCATCTTGAAGAACTCCTCGTTGAGTTCCGGTTCGGCGAATTTGCGTATCTGTTTGATGGTGAACTTGAATTCGGGATTGACCGCTTCCAGCTCCTTCTCCTTGACGCCCAGCACCGATGCCCGCTGCGATGCGCTCGGATAGAGCTCATTGACATTGACCGTCAGCTCATCGCCCACTTTCTTGCCGATGAACGGCTTGCGCTGTTCGTCGTTCATGGAGATGAGGCCCACGTAACCCTCCTCGACCTTGATTTCGCCGTTGTCGAGGATACCTGTGAGCGCTTCGTCTGCTGCAACTTCGTCCACATCAACCAGCCGGCCGTAACGGCGCAGGAAATTGGTGCGGTAACCCTCGCGCATTTCGTCGGAGACCTTGATTTTGTACTTCGTGAGTTTATCCTTTTCGGAGAGTTCGATGTCGATTTCGGGCGCGAGTCCCACCTCGAAGACGAATTCGTGTTCGGTATTGTTGTCGAAGTCGAAGGCTCCCTGCTCGTCGCTCGGCAGGACGTCGCCCACGTAATCTATCTTCTCCTTGTCGAGATATTCGAAAACCGCGTCGGATGCCATCTTGTAGGCCGTTTCCGCTATCGTGCTCTTGCGGTATGTCTTGTTGATGATGCTCATGGGCACCATTCCCGGACGGAAACCCGGCATGTTGGCCTTGCGGCGGTATTCGCGCAGTTTCTTCTCCACTGCTTCGTTGTAGTCGGACTCGCCGACGGTAACTTTGATGACCGAGACCTGGCCTTCGCGGTTCTCTCTTGTGATGTTCATTATCTGTGCATTTGATTTTGATTGTTTTCTCTTCCCCGTTTCGCTTCGGCCGCGAACGCCCCTCCGGCCGGTTCGGCGGCCTGCCGTTTCTGCGACGCAAATCCTTTTATAAACATCTGAAAAGGCACTTTATGCGGGTTGCAAAGATAATATATTTAGATGCCGGGAGCAAATTTTAGGGCGACAAGATTGCGGGACTCGCCGGCGGCGCTCTGCGCTACTCCACGAAAGTTACCGAGGAGAGCAGGCAGCGTGAGAATGCCACGTATTCGTTCCGGTCGGAACGGTAGCAGAGCGTCATGGCCCGGTCGTTCAGCCGTTCGATGCGGAAGTAGCACTCCATGCCCTTGCCTGAGACGGAGATGATGCCGCTTTCGGTATCCACACTGTACGTGCATTGAGTCTCCAGGGCATACGCCGTTTTGAGGCTCGTGTTTTCGTCCGTGTCGTTCCGTTTCCTGAATACGGACATCGTATGGCCCGCCTTCTGAAAGAAGACCGCGCCGTTCGGGTCGGCCAGCATTTCGGGCAATCCGTCGGCGTTTTCCGCGAAGTCGGCCACCGTCCACAGGCAGTCGTACAGATATTCGTAGGATATCGGTGCGGCATCCGGTACTTCTTCTGCCGTTTTCTCTTCGTTCAGGTGGCATCCGGCCAGCAGCAGGGCTGCTGCGAATGATACGGAGAGGATAAAGAGGATAAAGCGTTGCGCTATCGTTTTCATTTTTTCGGTTCGGTTAATTTTCCGGAAAGGTTTCCGGGTGTTTGTCGAGATACTCTTCTCGGGACATGACGGTAACGGATTCGGCCGGGACCTTGATGAATTTTACGGTCTCCCCGTCGTCCGTTCCCAGCGTGAGGGTGGTACTGTTGAGTACGAGAATGTCGTACCATGCGTCGGGAAGCAGGCAGAGCCGCCCGTTCCGGACGTCGATGGCGTATTGTGTATAGGATTGGATGGATGTATCGTAGTATGCATCGTACCGGCCGGCCTTGTCCGGGCCGGAGCAGGCGTAGTAGAAAAGACTTTCGGAACCGGAGAAGCGTACCAGCAGTTTGTTTTCGTCCTGTTCTTCCCGCCAGTATCCCTCCGTCAGGTCGTTCAGCAGCGCCTCTTCCTTCGTTGCGTCACAAGACTGGAGCGGACAGAGTGCCGGGATGGCGGCCAACATGAGAATGAGGTTTTTCCAGCGCATCGTTTATCTCTTTTGTCCGTTGTGCGGAAGCCCCGCAGCTCGTTCCCTTTCCGGAACCGCGTCCGTGTCCGCATGGAACCGAAGGTCGAGGCTGCCGGTGACCCTCCAGCCACAGCCGCTCGACCGATATCTCCCGTACGGTGAACGTTCCGTATGAATCTATCACCATCTCCGCGGCTTTGGGGGGTGTAGATGTACCGCAGTTGTTCGACGGGCTCCGAGGCGGTCCCTTCCCCTTCTGCGGCGAAGACCGACAGGATGCCGTCTTCTCCGAATATATAGAGGAACAGGGCGGATTCCGCATCCCTCTCCGGAACGGTGTTCTGCTGTATGTCGGGCGTGAAACGCTCCCCACACCACACCGTCGAGAGAAGTATCTCCATATTGACTCCCCCGTCGTCTCTGCTCGTACAGCCTGCGGCCATCATACAGACCGCTACCACCGTTATGAAGTGTCGTGGACGGAACATTTTCTGATTTGTCCTGTTATTTTCCCCTGTTGTCCAAATATCCGAAGTAATACAAAAAGTAATGTTTTTTTCATTATTTACCAAAAATGACATTGGCATGTCCGGCGGTACGTTGCCGGGCGGCTGCCGGTCTATCTCCTGCGGATGAACGGGATGTTTTCATTGCTTCGGCGACGTGTTCGAGAGTATCGTGAGCGTTACGGCGCCGATTATCAGCAGGATGCCTGTGACCAGCCGGCCGGTCAGTGGTTCGTTGAAGACGGCGACGCTGATGATGACCGCCACCACGGGTTCGAGCGAACCCATGACCGCGGTCGGCGTCGAACCGATGAGTTTGATGGCATTGACAAGCGTTATGAGCGAAAGGACGGTGGAAACGAGCGCGAACAGCAGGATGTTGATGCCCGTGTCGAATGTCATGGCCGGGGTGAACGAATCCCGCGAAAGGGCCCGCAGCAGGAAGAAGGCGGCGCAGAACAGCATGGAGTAGAAGGTGACTTTCGTCCCCTCCATCTTTCTGACCGAGGATTTGTTCACGATTATCATGTAAAGAGCATAGGCGAGGGCCGAGAGCAGTACCGCCACCATTCCGGCGGGATTCATCCCGCCCTCCCCGCCGGTTCCGTTGAGTACGCCGACACCCAGCAGCGCGAGGGGCTATCGCTCCCCACATCACCCATGAGAGTTTCTCCCTGAAGAAGAGTCCCATTATCAGGGCCACGAAGACGGGATACAGGAACAGAATGGTCGAGGCCACTCCGGCGGACATGTAGTCGTATCCCACGAACAGAAAGTGGGCCGAAAGCGAATACATCACTCCCAGGACGGCGAGCGTCCCCAGCTCCCTTTCCCGAAACGCGCATGGCGCTCTTTTTTAGCGAACAGGTAGACGCCGATGAGGATGGCGCTGAACAGAAACCGGTAAAAAGCGCGGTATCGAACGAATAGCCGGCATGTTTGATAGGAAGTGCGAAAAGCGGTATTGTGCCGTATGTGACTGCCGATATGCAGGCGAGCGTGTATCCTTTGGTCTTGACGTTCATGGCATGGTCGTGCCGCGAAAGGCGGACGCCGCAAATTTAGGATATTTTGTTCTAACGGGGAAGGGGGCAGCGAAGCGGTATCTCCGCTGTGTCATTCGCCGGGGCCGAATCGGAGTAGTAGCGGATGGCTCTGGTAACGGCGGCTACGAGGTCGTCGGGAGCCGGGCTGCTGATGATGTAGCGTTTTTCGTAGGCGTCCGTAATTTCGATGAAGTTGTCCCACTGCTTGCAGTAGAGTTTCAGCGTTTCCCAGCTTTTTGCCGTCGATGTAGTAGCCGTAGTAGCCGAAAAAACCGTAACTGCCGAAGAAGACGAACTTCTTTTTCATCGTTTCGGGCGGGATGCGCCGGATACTCCGCAGGTCGGCGTATTTGATATGGGTTATCTCCACGATACAGCGTATTTCCAGCGCCGTATCGCCCACCACCACCCTGCGGGGAATGGACATGACGTAGAGCAGGACGACTGCCCCGAGCAGGGAGACGGCCCATGCCGTGATGTAGCCCCCTCCCCCCAGAAGAACCATACGGCGGCCAGGATGGCGGCCAGTAGCAGGAGCCAGCATACCGTGAGCCGGGCAGCCCTGCGGTCCATCCGGCCGTAGTCGAAAGTGCGGAAGGTGTCTTTTACCGTTGTGCGTCGTTTCATAGGCTGTCCGTCTTTTCCCGTCCCCGCATGCCGCAGGATACGTGCTATGAGGAGGTCTGCGGGCGAGGTTATCTTGATGTTGGTGCGTTCGCCCTCGCAGAGCGTTACCTGTTCTCCGTTCGCCTCCACCACCGAAGCGTCGTCGGTGAATTCCGGGCGGTAGTCGGCCTTGTAGGCCCTGCGCAGCAGGTCGGCGCGGAAGACCTGCGGCGTCTGTACCGCCCGCAGCGTCTCGCGGTCTACCGGCCTGCTCTTCCCCGTCGTCGCATCGACCCTCCGGAACGAATCGGCGGGGCGTATGGCGGGGACGGCCGTCCCGTACCGTTCCGCCGTTGCGACGCATGTATGGATGAGGCGTTCCGTGACGAGCGGTCTTACGCCGTCGTGCACGGCGATATAGTCGCACGGACCGAGCGCTGCGATTCCGTTCCGGACCGATTCGAAGCGCGTTGCCCCGCCGGAGCATAACCGGTGGGTCTCCGATATGCCCCGCTGTCGGCATATCTCCCGCCAGCGTTCCGTTTCGGCGGCGGGAAGTACGACGACGATTTCGCTGTCCGGCAGCGCCGCGAGAAATCTCCGCAGCGTCGCTTCCAGTATGGTCTCCTCTTCCTCCAGAGGGAGAAACTGTTTCGGTACGGCGGCTCCCATTCGTGTGCCCGAACCGCCAGCCACGATGATGACCGAGATGTTCGTCATGCCTCTCTCTTCTTTTTTCTGTTTCGGGAGGCTGCGACCACCCGTTCCACCGTTTCGGGGAGCGGCGTATAGGTGAAGTCGCAGTACCTCGTTATCTTTGAACCGTCGTAACGTGTCGTCCGCAGGACGCTGCCGAGGTTCTCCCGTGTGACGCCCCGGTCGCGTATCAGATGCAGTGCGATGCCTGTTCGCATACAGCCGTATGCGAAATCGACGGCCCCCTTCCCGATGCGGATGAAAGGACGCGGCCGATGGGCGGCCCTGGCGCCGAGGGTGATGAGTTCCCGATAGCTCAGGTCGCCGGCCGAGAGGATGAACCGCTCTCCGACGGCCTGCGGGGCTGCGTCGAGCAGCACCATGGCCCTCGCTACGTCGCGTACATCGACGTAGGACATCAGCCCTTCGGTATAAAAGGGCTGTCCGCAGCTGATGGCGGGGATGAGCGCCGCGCTGTTGTTGCCTGTTGTATCGCCCTCGCCGAGTATGACGCCCGGCGAAACGATAACGGTCGGGAGTCCTGCCGCCGCACCCCGGCGTACCTCCTGTTCGGAGTAGTATTTGCTCTGTCCGTAAGCCGCATAATCCGTCACGCTTTCGGGGTCGCACTCCTCCGTGACAGGGAGGCCGGGGCCCGTCGGATTGCCGAGGGCGGAGATGGAACTCACGTGTATCAGTTTGCGTACGCCGGTGGTCAGGCACCAGTCGGTGACGGAACGGGCGATGGCCACGTTGTTGGCGATGAGCTGTTCCGTGGTCATGTCGCCCGACATGATACGCGCCGCACAGTTGAATACCGTATCGATGTCCCGTACCTTTTCGTCCAGCCGGACGGGGTCGGTCAGCGGTGTTTCGATGATTTTCAGCGCGCCTTCGGGGGCGTGTACGCCGAGCCTTCGGAGGGCGGCCTCCGTGACGGCGATGCGGCCCGCATCGCGTACCGGAAGCGTGATGTCGGTGTAACCGGCACGGAGCAGTTCTGCCACGAGATGGCTGCCGAGCATGCCCGTCGCCCCGGTGACGGCGATGCGTCGGCCGTGAAATTTTCCAAGGTCGGGGAGCGGTGTTCCGTGCGTTATTCATGCCACAGGAGTTTTGCCGAAACCGAGCCGGTTGTCGGTGAATTTCATGGAGGTCGGACGCATCGTCCACAGCGTGAGTCGGCCACGACGGCGTAAGGAAATCTCCGCAGGTAGGCACTGCGGACCTATCCTGCAACTTCTCCTTCGGCGAGGGCGGCGCGGCCGAGTATCTGGAGACCCTGCACCTGACCGACGGTGCGCGTTTCGAGGACGATGGTGGCCGCTACGCGTCCGTTCAGGTACATTTCGCGGTAGTGCCTCGTGCGGTCGTCGGAGGTGAATACGAAAGGTTGCGTTCCGGAATGTAGGCATAGAAGAGGTTGGCGCAGTAGGGCCCGCACTCGGTTGCCGCCGACGCGATTGTCATGACGTGGTGGCGGCCGATGAACTTGACGATGCGTTGGTCTACCCCGTTGTCCGTATGTTTCCCGTTTGCCATGTACGTAATCGTGCTCTTTCCTGCCGGATATTCTGACCGAAGACCCGGAACGAATCGGTTCAGGCCGGGATTTTCTTCCCGCTGTTTTCGGTCGTTTGCCGGCAGTTTTCGGCTTCTTGCCGGTTCGTTGTTGCCTCCTGCTTTTTATCTGCCGCCCGGTGCAGCAGTTGCGGTTTTGTGCAGGGGGCGCTGACGTAATCGGCCTCTGGCTTCCAGTGCTGCGGAGCGCTCATCCCGCGGGTTCTCCTCGGGAAAGGAGGTACCGGCCCCCGGTGGGGCTATTCGTCGCTGCCGGCGAGGTCTTCTATCCGGTGCTGCTGCACGGGCGTATAGTCGAGGCTGACGATTTTTTCATCGTCGGGAACCTCTCCCTCCAGTTCGGCGATTATGTTGGTTTTGAAATATTCGAAGGCTTCCCGATTCGCCGGGCTTATCGGTTCCACCGGGTCGGAGGGAATTTTGAGCGGGTCGATGGCTGTCCCGTTCTTCCAGATGCGGAAATCGAGGTGCGGGCCGGTCGATGCTCCGGTACTTCCGACGTAAGCTATCGGTTCGCCTTGCGATACCCGTTTGCCAACGGTTATTCCTCTGGCGTATCCCTTCAGGTGCAGGTAGCCTGAAATGTAGTTGTTGGCGTGTTTTATCTTGAGGATATTGCCGCCGCCCTTGCTGTCCCACCGTTTTTCGGTTACCACGCCGTCGGCGATGGCTACCACTTCCGTCCCCGCAGGAGCGGCGTAGTCGACGCCGAGGTGCGGTCGGCGCACTTTGTATATCGGGTGCAGGCGCGAGGGGGAGAAACGCGAACTGATGCGCGTGTATTTCAGCGGGGCCTTCAGGAACTGTCGGCGCAGGCTGTTGCCGTTCTCGTCCCAATAAGCCACCCGTCCGTCCTGCCGGAAGGGGATGGCACGGTAAAGTTTGCCGTTGTGCCGGAACTCTGCTCCCCACACCATGCCGGTACCTACCCGAACGGTGTCAATCCACCGCTCGTCGAAGATGACCGTGAATTCGTCGTCCTCCTGAAGCCCGAAGAAATCCACGCTCCAGCCGAATATGTCCTCCATTTCGCATGGAATGCTTGCCGGCATGCCGGCAGCAATCGTAGCGTTCCACAGCGAATTGTTCGTCTTGTCTATCTTCGCCGTCTCCTTGCGGCGTACCAGTTTCACCTCCTTGCTCTCCTGCCTGACCGTTACGGAGTCGCCTGCGAGCGATACCACGATGTAATCCGTGGGATTTTTCTCGTAAACGAAGTGGCGCAGCCTCCGTCCGAGCGAATCGTGTTCCATGAAGGCCGTGTAGGGCTGTCCCGCCCGCATACCGCGCATGTCGAATACCGACCTGCTTTCGCGGTCGATGCGGTCCACCGTGGCCGGGCCTACGCCGAGGCCGTCGAGGATGTGCGACAGGGTTTGTCCGCTGCCGACCTTCTCCGTGATGACGTCGTAGTTTTCATATTCGATGCCGTACATGAGATTGGGGGCCGACATCTCTTCCTCTTCGGAGAGAAGGCCTCTCTCCGCCGGGTGTGAGCACCGTTTCGTCCCGAAGAGGAGGAGCAGGACGATGGCCGCGGCAACGGCAGCCCCGCCGGCGATGATGCCCGCCCGCTTCAGTGTTTCTTTTTTTTATCTTCATCTTTTTCATAAGGTCCGTATACTCAATCGCCCGCTGAGGCGACAAGGGTTGTCTCCGTAAGAACGCGGGAATACCTTCCGGGGTATGCCGGCATTCGAAAAAACGTACCCCGCGTCAGTTCACCGAAGGGAGGAAAGAGTACCTCGACGAGTAGTCCAGCATCTGTTCCGTGTAACTTTTCGGGTACTCGTAGATGATGTCCACGATTTCGCCGCCCTCCATGACAGGAGTGTATATCGGGTTCACGAAGCCGCTGTAAGGCTGGATACCGAGTTTGCCGTAGCGTTCGAGCACCTCTTCGTGCAGTTTGCGGTCCACCTTGACGCCGTACCGTTCCACCAGGTCGCGTCCCGCCACGAAATCGCCCTCCGACTTGATGCGCTGCACTTCGCGGAGCATCTTTCCGAAGAGGGTACGCAGCTTGTCGAAGTCGTTGACGACGATATAGGTCTTCCCGTCGCTGGCTACCTTCTCGATGACATTCTCCCTGCGCCCCAGTTCGTAAGCCCATTCGCTTATCATTTTGCGGTTGCGCATGTGCGTCTGTTCGATGTCTTTGCCCAGTTCCACGCGTGCGAGCTGCGTCATCATGCCGTTCGAGATGTAGAGGCGTACTGTGCCTTGGCCACCTCCGCGTCCGGCAGCAGCCCCAGCTCCTCCATCTTCGGGTCGGCCATGTAGTAGAGGCTGAAGAGGTCGGCACGCGCCTCCTCCAGCACCGAGCCGTACTGTTTCAGCTCGTCGCCCTTCACGCCCGGTGCGAGCTGCCCCGAACCGTGGCCGAGGCATTCGTGCAGGTCGGTGTGCATGTTGTCGCCGATGGTTCCGTACAATGTGATGCGTTCGCGGTCTTCCGGGCCGGAAGATGAACTCCTCGATGAACCCGTTGCCCTTGCTGCTCTCGGCGTATGCCTGCGTGATGTTTTGTATCGTGACGGATTTGGAACCGTAGTCCTTCCTTATCCAGTCGGCGTTGGGGAGGTTGATGCCTATCGGCGTGGCAGGATAGCAGTCGCCGCCGAGTATCGCGGCATTGATGACTTTCGCCGATACCCCTTTCACCTCCTTTTTCCTGTATTTCTCCTGTATGGGCGAGTGGTCTTCGAACCACTGTGCATTGGCGCTGATGATTTCTGTGCGACGGGTGGCATCCATATCTTTGAAGTTCACCATGGCTTCCCACGATGCCTTGTACCCCAGGGGGTCGCCATACACTTCCGTAAAGCCGTTCACGAAATCCACCATGCTGGCCGTATCCTGCACCCAGAGGATGTTGAACCGGTCGTACTCTTTCAGGTCGCCGGTATTATAGAACGAGATGAGCGCCTCTATCGTTTCCTTTTGGACGGGGGAGGCCACTTCGGCGGCCTTTTCGAGCCAATAGACTATCTTCTCGAGGGCGGGCGCATACATGCCGTCTGTCTTCCAGACACGTTCCGTAAGTTTTCCGTTCTGCTTGACGAGCTGTGAGTTGAGACCGTAAGAAATCGGCTGCGGGTCGCCCGGTTTGGCCATGCGTGCGTAGAATGCCTCCGCCTCGTGCTGCGATACCCCGTCGTAGTAATTCATCGCCGAACTCTTCAGCAGGTCGGCTCCGGCTGCCTGATTCACCCGTACCGGATAGAGAGCGGGGTCGAAAATGACCGGCTTGATGATTGCCGTCAGCTGTTCCGCGGAACCGAAGTCGTGCGGCAGCTTCTCTGCCGGAACCGATGCCACGAGCGTATCGAAATAGGCTTCGGTGAATTCGGGCGTGAACTTGTCATTCGAATAGTGGTGATGGATGCCGTTGGCGAACCACACCTTCTTGAGATACTTCTCGAAGGCCTTCCATTCGGCTGTAGTGCGGTCGCCGCGGTAGTTCGTGTAAATCGCCTCCAGTGTCCGGCGTATGGGAAGATTGTATTTGAAATTCTGGTCGAAGATGATATCCCGTCCGCTCATGGCGGCCTGGTTGAGGTAGTAGATGAGTTTCTTCTGGTCAAGGGAGAGGTTCTCGAAGCCGGGTACTTTGTACTGCAATACTTTGATGTCGTCGAACGTATCCACTACCCATTTGAACTCCTCCGTCTGTACCTGCTCCTGAGGTTGTTTCAGTTCGATGCAGGAGGGTGCCCCTAATGAAACGATTGTCATAGCTAAAACGGTTAATCCTTTTCTCATGACTCTGCCTTGGAAATTTACCCCGTAAAAATAGTGATAAAAACCGGATAATGGCAAACCGATTTCCGTTCGGGCGCAATCTTGTTTTTTTTGAACGGCACGAAAAGGCCGGCGTTCGGCGGCGGATACGGAAATGCGGGACAGGGGAGGCCTTCCCCGCTCGTCGGGATTACCGTTTTTCCGGCACGGCGGCGAACCACGCTTCGATGCGGTCGGCGATGCGTTCGGCGGCGGCGGTTTTTGCCTCCAGCGGGTATTCGTCGGTGTGTCCCTGCCTGTCTATGACGGTGATTTTTGTTCGTGTCGCCGGAGAATCCGGCTCCTTTGTCGCGTAGGGAGTTGAGCACGATGAAGTCGAAGTTCTTGCGGCGCATCTTGTCGAGGGCGTTGTTCCGCTCGTTGTCCGTTGCGAGTGCGAAACCGACCAGCAGCCGGTTGCCCTTCACCCGGCCTGCTTCCGCTGCGATATCCTTCGTGCGTTTCAGGCGGACGACCATTTCGCCGTCCCCTTTCTTGATTTTTGTCGGACTGACCTCCGCAGGAGTATAGTCGGCCACTGCTGCGCACATCACGGCGCCGTCCGCCTGCGGGAAACGTTCCATCACTGCACGGTACATCTCTTCGGCGGAGAGTACGTCGATGCGTTCGGTGCCGGCCGGAGTCGGAAGGCAGGTACGGCCGCTCACGAGTGCGACATGCGCCCCGCGGGCGGCGAGTGCGCCGGCTATCGCATAGCCCATCTTCCCGGAGGAGTGGTTGGAGAGAAAGCGTACGGGGTCCAGCGGCTCGATGGTCGGGCCTGCCGTAACGATGAGGTATCTGCCTTGGAGCGACATGGTCAGGGGAAGGAGCCCGCGCACCTGTTCGATGATTTCTTCCGGTTCGGCCATGCGACCCTTTCCCGTCAGGCCGCTCGCCAGCTCTCCGGAGCCCGGTTCGATGATGCGTACGCCGAGGTTCCGCAGTTTTTCGATGTTCTCCTGCGTTGTGGGGTGGGCGTACATGTCGAGGTCCATGGCCGGAGCGAGAGCGACAGGGCAGCGTGCCGACAGATAGCATGTCAACAGCAGGTTGTCGGCGATTCCGTGGGCCATTTTCCCGATGGTGTTGGCCGTGGCGGGCACGATTAGGTAGAGGTCGGCCCACGTTCCCAGGCTCACATGACTGTTCCACTCCCCGTTCTCCGGATTGAAGAAATCCACGAGGATGGGGTGGCGGGAGAGCGTGGCCATCGTGAGGGGGTGATGAACTGTTTGGCCAGCGGCGTCATGACAACCTTGACCTCGGCTCCCTCTTTGACGAGGCTGCGCGTGAGCACGGCGGCCTTGTAGGCTGCGATGCTGCCCGTTACGCCCAACAGTATGTGTTTTCCTGAAAACATGGGTTCATGGGACTGTGCCGAACGGACGGCGGAGTGTACATTCCGTGCTTTCTGCCGCACGACGGCAGAGGGTCCGTTCTTCCGCAGGCTCCCGAAGCCGGCGGTTACTGCTGCTCTGTCTCGGGCGTCGCGTTGCGGAAATAGACTTCTCCTTCGAGGAACTCCTCCGTTGCGATGAGGGTAGGCTTCGGAAGCCTTTCGTAGTAGCGGGATATCTCTATCTGTTCCCTGTTCTCGAAAGTCTCCTCCAGCGTGTCGGTGGTGCTTGAAAAATCGGCGAGCTTCCGGTTGAGTTCCTGTTTGAGCTGCGTGGCTATCTGGTTGGCGCGGCGCGATATGACCACGACGGATTCGTATATGTTGCCTGTCTGTGCGTCGATGTCGGTGAGTTTTCGCGTCACCGTGTTGTTGGGCACGTTATTTTTTCTTGATGTCCATGGTATGCTTGTTCTTATTCTGTTGCTTCGCTCTGGTGTTTGTCGAGGTATTCCCTCGCGGTTTTCTGCAACCGGTCGAGTTCGCGGCGGTATCCGCTCTCCGGAAATTCGGAAATGAACGTGTAATATGCGTCCAGCATATCGAGGTAACGGTCCGTTTGCAGCGCATGGACCGAGTTGGCCGCCAGTTCGTAGCACGATTTCACGGTGAGGTAGAGTATCTCCTCCCGGTGCGGTGTTTCAGGGGTACTCCCTGAGCGCATTCCGCAGGGCGACGACCGCCGATTTGTAACGGCCTATCTTGTAATACGTCCGTGCGTTGATGAACGATTTGTCGTACAGCGTCTGCTGCAGTTCGTCGAGACGTATGAGGCACAGTTGCTTCTTCAGCGAGTTGGGATAGCGTTGCAGGTATTCGTTGATGCTGGTTATCGCCATGTAGGTCGATGTCTGGTCGCGGTTGGCCGGCGGCGACATGTAATAGAAACCCATGGCGTATTTGTATTCCGCCTCCTCCACGAAAGGACTCCGTCCGAAGCGGCGCCTGAAGTCGTCGAACTCCATGGAGCTGAGCTGGTAATCACGCGACCGGAAGTGTGCGTCGGCCGTGTAGAACAGGATGGTGTCTTCGCGGACGGTACCCTGATAGTAGGGCGCTATCTCCTCGAAGAGCTGCAGCGTTTTGTCGAATTTCCCCTTCTCGAAGTAGTCGAGCGCTGCCTTGTACATCTGCTCCCTGTCGTTGCTTTTCAGCAGTTTGTTATAACCGCTGCAGCCTGCTGCCAAAAGCAGGACTGCGGAACAGACCGTTATTTTCAGGACCGGTTTTGTCATGGCTGTGATGGTTTGCAGGCGCGCACGGTACAAATGCGCACAAAGTTACATAACTTGAACGAGATGGAAAAAGTTTATTGCATTTTCTCTTACTTTCGGTAATAATGGCTAAATTTGTCCGGTCTCTTCGGCGATTCGCCGAACGGTTTGATATATAACCTCAAAAACATAATTCAAGTGAACATCTTAGAGAGAATCAGGAATAATTCCGGCGGCCCGATTGGGCAGTATATCGATTATGCACACGGCTATTTCGCATTCCCCAAGCTGGAGGGCGACATAGGGCCCCGCATGAAGTTCCGCGGCAAGGAGGTCCTCAACTGGAGCCTCAACAACTACCTCGGACTGGCCAACCATCCCGAGGTGCGCAAGGCCGATGCCGAAGGCGCCGCCGAGTTCGGCATGGCCGCTCCCATGGGAGCACGCATGATGAGCGGCCAGACCAAATACCATGAGGAACTGGAGCGCCGTCTGGCGAAATTCGTGGGCAAGAAGGATGCGTTCCTGCTCAACTTCGGCTATCAGGGGATGATATCCATTATCGACTGCCTGCTGACGCGCCGCGACGCCGTAGTTTACGATTCCGAGGCGCATGCCTGCATCATCGACGGACTGCGCATGCACATGGGCAAACGTTTCGTCTATCCGCACAACGACATGGAGCGGCTCCGCGTGGAGCTCGCTCGGGCGTCGGAACTGGTGAAGGAGACCGGCGGCGGCATTCTCGTCATTACGGAGGGTGTGTTCGGCATGAAGGGCGACCTCGGCAAGCTGGACGAAATCGTGGCGATGAAGAAGGATTTCGATTTCACCTTCCTCGTGGACGATGCCCACGGTTTCGGGACGATGGGCCCCGACGGACGCGGTACCGCCCACCATTTCAACTGCGTGGATGGGGTGGATGTCCTCTTCAACACTTTCGCCAAGTCGATGGCCGGTATCGGTGCCTTCGTCTGCGGTGACAAATATCTGATAGATTTCTTCCGTTACAACATGCGTTCGCAGCAGTTTGCCAAAAGCCTTCCGATGCCGATGGTAATCGGTGCGCTCAAGCGCCTCGAGCTTATCGAAACGCATCCCGAATACCGCGAGCGGCTCTGGACGATAACCCGTGCCCTGCAGCAGGGATTCCGCGACAAGGGATTCGATATCGGCGGTACGCTCTCGCCCGTGACGCCCGTCTATATGAAAGGAGGCGTGAACGAGGCCACGAACCTCGTGTATGACCTGCGCGAGCGGTTCAACCTCTTCTGCTCCGTCGTGACCTATCCGGTGATACCCAAGGGCGAAATCATCCTGCGCATCATTCCGACGGCGGTGCATACCCTCGAAGATGTGGAGTACACGCTCAACTGTTTCGAAGCCTGCCGCGAGAAGCTCCTCAAGGGCGAGTACCAGAAGGAGATGCCGCGTGTGGCGGACAAGTATTTCGAAGAACAGGCGAAATGACAGCATAAAGTCATGTCCGGTCAGAACGGCCGACAGCGTCATTCGGGGGAAGCGATACCGCTTTCCCCGTTTGTTTCGTCCTTGCGTCCGCCGCTCCTGCTGCGCACGACGCACCCGAATGCAAAAAGGCCGGCTGTCTGCCGGCCTTTTGCATATCCCGTACCGATGCGAGTTGGATTTACGGTTGTTCGCTGAGCAGTATCCGGGCCCCGTAATTCGGGAAATCCAGCCATTGTTCCGGATTCTCGAAATAGAGCATGGAACTCTCCCCGCAGTACTTGTCCGTTTGCGGGAAATGCAGTGTGATTTGTGCTGCTACCCCTAACTCGATGACTTCTTTGTATTTGTATCCGGCCTTGACGTTGATGGATGTGTCGAAATAAGTATCTTCGTTCGGTCCGAGGACGGCTATGGTTTCGTAATCGTCGTTGGTATTGCCTGATGTTCTTTCTCGTTTGCGGTACAAGAAAACAGAATGGATGCTGCAATGGATTTGGAAACAGGTTTCATAATTTTAGGGTTTAAAGATGTGTTTAGGCATTATCGGTTGTTACCAATCGTTCCAGATATCGTGGTCGACGGTCATAACGTACTCGGCCGTCCATTGACCGGTACGCGTATAGTGCCAATATTCGTATGACCAAAGGTCATCGGTATGAACATTGTCGTTATTGAGTGGCCCTATCCATACCGTGCATCCACCGGTAATGTCGCCATAATAGAAACAATTGAAAGGTTCGACATTTTCGGGACTTTGAAAGACGCGTATAAGGGTTTTTGTCTTTGCCGGAAGAAGAATTTTCATATATCTGTTTACTTGGAATGTTGCGGGCAAGATAGGATCATTAGGATCTTGGGATGATCCCCTGGTTAAAAACTGCATGTCTTGGTCCCAGTCATTCTGAATGTAAAAAGTAGCTCAGTCCCCGCGGAAGCGGTTCCGGCGGTTCAGCATGGCCGCTTTTGCTGCAGGCCGTCGGTATCATCAGCATCGCTGCCAATACCGGCAATAGGAAATTTTTCATTTTAAAAGCTGTTTAGAGTATTTGTGTATAAGTGTGGTGTTTCTTTAGACTTAAGTTAGGTAAAATATAAGAATAGACAAAGCGATGTGTCGTTTTTTGATGTGTATTCATGGAAAATATACGCCCGCATCAGGTGATGGCGGGAATCGGGAGGAAGCAAGGCAGAGGTTCCCGTATTGTCGTATACACCGTCGGTCGGCAGTAAGCTGCCGACCGACGGTGTATAAACGGTTTCTGTATGGGGTTAACGATGTGCGTAGGTTTCAAACCCGCGGTCGGGTCAATTGTCCAGGTCGATGACGTTGAAGTTGAGGTCGAACTTGATTTCCCACCGGTTCGAGAGGTTGACTTCGTAGGCGTGGCGGTCGCGTTCGATACTCTAATGTAGGCGTCCGGATAGTTCTCGGTGACGTATTTCGTAATTGCGGCAGGGACTATCGCGGCAGGTACCGCACCCTCCCGGTACTGTACTTCCGTCCATTCGCCGGAACGGTCGAATTCCACCTTGTCGCCGTTGGTGAAGATGACTTCGTAGCTCTTTTCGAAGAGTTCCGAATCCATTTTCGCCATCGCCACCTTATGGCCGGAGAAATGGTCCGAGATGAATTGCTGTGCCGTCTGGGGCAGGTCCGTGACCTTGACGGGTTTGTCGTCTGCTGCGAATGCCGTCGCCTGGAGTGCGACCAGGCCGATCAACAGGAATGCTAATTTTTTCATAAATAAGATGTTTTTAATGAGTTGGTGTTTGAACAAATTTCTGTTTTCCGATTGATTATTTCCGCAATTTCCGCTCCAAACTTTCCGCAGCCGCTTCGTGTTCTGTGGTTCCGGAAATATTTTCATCCCCTGTCGTTTGTTCGTTCGCCCGGATTACCGGTATCTTTGCATGTGCCGCCGCAGGCGGCCAGGTCAGTGTAAAATATAAAACGTTATGATAATCAGAGAGAACGAATCAAGGGAAGAGTACGTTATGTCGGTGGCCAAGGCGATGATGTCGGCTGCGAGGACGGCACCCAAGGGGTGTGGAGTGGATAATCTCGAAATCGCCGCATTGGGTCTGTCGCGCCTTTCCCGTCTTGCCCGCAAGATGCGTGAGATAGGCGAACGCGACAGCAAGGCCTTCTTCCTGCGCGATGCCGACAATGTGGAGAACTCCCAAGCCGTCGTCCTCATCGGTACCCGCCGTGCGGTGCGGGGATTGAACTGCGGACTGTGCGGATACCCTACCTGCCGCGAAAAACGCGACAGTGCGCCGGCCGTTCCGTGCGTATTCGACGTCACCGACCTCGGCATTGCCGTAGGGAGCGCCGTTGCCATAGCGGCGGACTGCCGGGTGGACAACCGGATTCTCTATTCGGCGGGCGTTGCCGCGAAGGAGCTGGGCTTTCTCGATGACTGTGCCATCATCTATGCCGTGCCGCTCTCTGTCAATGGCAAGAACATCTATTTTGACAGGTTTGCCAAGTGCGGGGCCAAGTAGGGCGGAGACCACCCGCTGTTCGGCGGCAGTATGTACCGAGGTCCCGTCCGTACGGGCAGGAACCCCGGTGCCGCTTACCGTTTTCCCAGCCGCGATACTATCAGCGCGATGCCTGCTGCCATGACCAGTATCGGCAGGACGATTTTGTTGAAGGATAGGCTGATGTCCAGTGCGTCCATGACTACGAAGAAGACTCCGAGTCCTCCGATTATCACGCCTGCGCTCCAGCGGCGGACCGCAAGCAGGTAACCTCCCGCGGCTACCAGCAGCATCTGCCATGAGAAGAGGGCGTTGAACAGTCCGTAGCCTATCCAGCCGGTGTTGTAGAAGAGCCATATCACTCCGATGGCGACGAGGATGATGCCGAGGTAGATGTTGCCGGCTATGTTGGTCTCCCCCTTTCCTGTGCGGCTGCTCGGGCAGCCTGCTGTCGTTTATTACTTCCATGTGTATGAATTTTTAAAGTTTTTCAATCGTTTCCCCGGTCCGGATACCTGCCGGGACGGCTTATGACGATGCGTTCGTCGCTGAGCGTATCGGCCGGATTGTCGGGATGGACCACCACCTTGCGGATGGTGACCCTGCCGTCCTGTTCGGTTATCTCTACATGGACATTGTCATCTTCCCAGTCCTCTTCGCGGTATTCGCGGTAGAGGTCGTCGATGCTGCTGTCCTTGCGGAGTTCCTCTTCTTTCCACTCGCCCTGTTCGTCCCAATCATCGGGCAGGGCGGGCGTGTGCCGGTACCAGTCGTAGAAGTCGTCGTACTCCTCTATTTCGTATTCGAGTCTGCGGGCGCCGTCGCGCAGTCTGTCGGCATTGTGCATGGTGACGACCGAGAGGTAAACCACGAGTGCCATCCAGATGACCGATGTGACGAGCAGAAATGTCCGGTTGGTTTTCGAGCCGAAGAGTACTTTGAGCAGGAAGTATCCGAGGAGGACGAGGGGTATCAGTATCGCCAGCAGCGTCAGTCCGGCATAGAGACCGGGCGTAATGCCCTCGAGGCCGGAGAAGTTTTCCAGTACCATCCGTCCGCCGACCAGTTCTGCGCTGAACAGGACGGCTATGATGGCGACGAAACACCCGATGGCTGCGATGCCGACGCCCAGTGCGATGAAGAATACTACCGCTTTGAGCAGGAAGAGCAGGATGCGTCCCAGCCCATAGACGATATCCGCCCAGACCGATGCCGACCGCTGGCGCTTCGGGGAGGGCGGCATGGCCGAGGCGTCCCCTGCGAAGGTCTGCCGTATGGAGGATGCAGTCACTTTTTCTCCTTGCATTTCGAGTTTCTGCCGCGGTGTCCGCGCCATGGGAATGGCTATCCAGAGAATGATGTACAGGACGACGAACATGATGAACATCGAACCGAAAAAGGCCGAAGCGTCGCCCGTGGGAAAGATGACCAGCAGCATCGGCAGGAAGAATGCGAGCCTTATCCATACGGGGTCGGTACGGAAATAGGCAGCCAGTCCGGAGCATACGCCGCCGAGTACCGCCCCGTCGGGATTCCGGTAGAGCCTTTTCGGAATCTTCTCCACGGGCGGTTCTTCTTCCGTATCCAAATCGTCCGGAAAACCGAGCTGCGCCACCACCGATTCCGCGAGTGCGCGGCTCACCACGTTGTCGCTCTCCTGTTCGTTCAGTATGAGTTCTGCGATACGCGCTTCGATGTCGGCCACGATTTCGCGGCCGTCGGGTTTCTTCGCATACCCTGTTTCGAGCTTGTCGAGGTAATCCTTCATCACCTGGTAGGCCTCGGCGTCGAACGAGAACGCGATGCCCGATATGCTCACTTTCACAACCTCTTTCATCTGTGCGGAAATTTGGACGGCCTGCCGTTAGCGGCCGCGGATTTGTGCTATCTGTGCTATCAGTTCATCCCACGAGACATCGAGCTGCGACAGCGCCTCGCGGCCTTTGTCCGTGATGGAGTAGTATTTGCGGGGAGGGCCCTGCGGGGACTCTTCCCAGCGGTACGACAGGAGTCCCTGGTTCTTCTGACGCGTCAGGATGGGGTAGAGCGTACCCTCCACCACTATCATCCGGGCGTTTTTGAGCTCCGCAATGATTTTCGGAGCATAGGAGTCGCCCCGCGACAGTATCAGCAGGATGCAGTACTCCAGGATGCCTTTGCGCATCTGCGCTTTTGCATTGTCTACATTGATGGGTTCCATGTTCAGCTCCTTCCGTAATTATCGCCGCCGTTCGCCGAAGCCGGTTCGAGCGGTACGGCTATCCACAGCACCAGATAGACCCAGAACCCTGCCGAGAAGCAGAAGAGGGCGAACAGAGCTATGATGCGTACGAGTACGACGTCCACGTTGAAATAATCGGCCAGTCCCTGGCATACGCCGCCGATGATGCGCCGGCGGCTGCGGTAGAGCCTCCTGGGCTCCCTATTGTCGTTGATGATTTCCATTTTCTTGACTTTTATGTTTATATACATTGTTTCCGCCGCGGCTGCAGACCGCGTCCGTGCCGGCCGGCACGGCGTATTTCACGCCTCGGAAGGTATCACTATCCACAGGATGATATAGACCCACAGGCTGATACCGCCGAAGAAGATGAGCAGGAACATCAGCAGGCGTACGACCGCTACGTCTATGCCGAAATAGGCCGCCAGTCCGCCGCATACGCCGCCTATTACCCTGTTGCTGCGCGAACGGCGCAGGCATTTGATGTCGGCCTGAGCCTGCCTTCCCTCCGGTCTGCGGCGCGGTTCTCCGAACTCGTCCGCCCGCCCGAGTATGGCTATCGCCTTGCGCACGAGGTCGGCGTTTACCACCTGCCGCGGTGAGGCAAGGTTCTCGCTGAATATGTCTGCTATGCGCATCTCCAGGTCGTTGAGCGTCTCCGCAGCCTCTACCGGTTCGAACCGTTCTCCGACGTCGTCGAGGTATTTCCGCAGGATATAATAGGCATCCTCGTCTATGACGAAGGCGACGGAACCTATGTTTACGTTAAGTGTTTTCTTCATGGCTCATACGGTTTAATATTGTTTTGTATCGCAAATATACGATTATTTCCTAATACTATGTATTGCATAGTATATTTTTTTCAAAATTGTGCCGTTCCGCGTGGAAGCGGAGACAAATTGCAGGTAGGAACAGGAGTCGGGGCGGAAATTGGCCGGCGGAACAGAGAGTTTTCCGGAGGAGTGTCCGAATACCGACGGATAAGGAGCCGCAGCCGTGGAGTGGAGCCGGCGGATGTTTCGCCTTTCGTAGAGCGTATCCGCTGCGGGAAGGTTTTATGAGGAAGTGCCGGCCGATGGGGGCGGACCGTTCATTCGCCTTTGCACGCCGCACGGCGTGTCGAGACCGGAGAACGGTGTGGCAACGGAGGCCGGGCAGTGCGGTTATGGACTTGTTTGAAGGGGATTCCTAATCTTTTCGCCGTTTTTTCGAAAAAAAATTATGAATCGTTATTGGAATTAAAAAATAAGCTATACTTTTGTGTTATCGAAATAACAGTTATTTGTGTAACAGATACGTTTTCAATACCGCACTGTGAAGTCCGGGCAAGCAATAGTTAGGATAGTAAGTTAGGTTAGAAGTGGATAGTGCGGGTGCGGCGGCAGACCGTACCCGCACGAAACACGGGGAACTTCGGTTCCGAAAGGTTCTTTGGAGAGTTTGGCATTCCGCGGCGCATGGTCGTCCCTGCGGCCGGACAAATCCGTTTTGGCAAAGAAATTGTCCCTGTATCGGAGGGAGGGGAGGATTCCCCCGTTCGATTGAGGATTTCTTAAAAGCGAAGATTATGGATTTATTCGGATTGAAAGGACGGGTAGCGGTAGTGACCGGTGCTTCGAGCGGATTGGGTGCGGATGCCGCACGGGCATATGCGGCTTACGGGGCCGACGTGGCGTTGGTCGCACGAAGGAAAGAGCGGCTCGAAAGTTTGGCGGAGGAGCTCCGCGGAGAGGGGGTGAAGGCTCTGCCGGTCGCCTGCGACGTTTCGCGGGAAGACGATGTCCGGGCTGCGGTGGAGCGTATCATGGATTACTTCGGACGGGTGGACATCCTGCTCAATGATGCGGGAGTGGCTGTTCCGGGCGGTGTGGAGACACTGACCGCCGAGGAGTGGGACAGGTCGATGGATATAAACGTCCGGGGGATGTTCTTGATGTGCAAGTATGTCGTTCCGCATATGCGGGAAAGGAGATACGGCAAGATAGTGAATATATCCTCCGTGAATGCCACCCTGGCCGATAAGGTACCGGAGTTGTGGCGGCACGCCTACAACGCCTCGAAGGCCGCTGTGAAGGGATTGACCGTCGGGATGGCGGCCTCCTATGCAGCGGACAACATCACGGTGAATTCCATCGGACCGGGACTGTTCGAGAGCGAAATGACGGAGAATACGCTCTTCAGGCACGAAGCGTTCATGCAGATGTACGATACGCTGACGCCCGCATCGAGACCCGGTGCGAAAGGGGAGTTGAACGGTACCATCCTCTATTTCTCCTCGCAGGCTTCGAGCTATGTGACCGGACAGCATATCATCGTGGACGGAGGTTTTTCCATCGTATGACGAAAGTGTTTTTTAAGATATATTCGCCCGTTCAAGGCGGACGGGCGTTTAAGTTTTAGGTAGGATTTTAGAATGGTAGCGCAGGCAAGCTGGGAAGCTCGCCTGCGCTTTTTCGCCGCTGCCGGGAAAAGAGGATTCTTTTCTCCGAAAGGAGCCCCCGTGTGCCGCATCATTTCCCGATATTCCTGCCAATCCGGCTCATGCGGTCCAGCGAATCCGCCATGTCTGCATCGATGTCGTCTTTCGCCCGCAGCGCCTGGTCGGAGATGTCGTATGTTTTGGCTGCGACCGTCCCCGCTTTGGCGTCGTCGCGTATCCTGCGCCTGGCTTCTGCGACCTCCTCCCGGAAATCGGCCTTGTCGTCGTCGAAGTCGGCGCGGGCCGTGATGACCTCCATATTGACCATATCCTTCGCCCGCCGGGCGGTTTCGCGAGCCTCCCGGATGTTATGGCTGGAGCATCCGTCGCCGAGTATCTTCTCCATGCGTTCCGTTTCCCGGAGCTCCTCCTTTATCTCTTTCATGCGTGTATCCGCACTTTCTCGGACGTTCCTGTACGCTTCGCGTGCCTCTTTGCGTACCTCTTTCCCGAGCCCCGCAGCGGTTTCGCCGAACTCCCTGCGTGCTTCCCTGTATTCTTCTTTCTTCATGACCGTGTATTTTAAGTCTTGTTTCTGGCCGGTTGCCCGGCTTACAAAGACCTTACTTCAAAAAAAGAGGCCAATCGGTATCGCAGCCCTCCGGAGACGAATGTCCCGTCCGGTCTCCCATACTCCGAAACATGCAGACGATTGTATTTTTCGCAGTTAATCCCTATCTTGCAGATTCAATCAATGCATACGGTAATTTTATGGTGTCTTTACTATCCCCCTCTGTAATGACGCTGGCTATACTTATCGTCTCATGTGTCTTTTTTTTCATGAGCGGTAAGGTCAGGTCCGATATTGTCGCGCTCTGCGCCCTGCTCGCCTTGCTGATATTCGGCATACTCACTCCCGCCGAGGCGCTTTCGGGTTTTGCGAGTCCGGTGGTGATAATGATGGTGGGGCTGTTCGTCGTGGGTGCGGGCATCTTCCGCACCGGTCTCGCCAAGATGATAAGCAGTCGTATCCTGCGTATCGGCGGCAAGAACGAGAACGTGCTTTTTGTCCTCGTGATGCTCGTTACCGCCCTGATAGGGGCCTTCGTGAGCAATACGGGTACGGTGGCGGTGATGCTGCCTATCGTGATGAGCATGGCCGCATCGTCCGGCATCAGTTCGAGCCGTTACCTGATGCCCATGGCATTCGCCAGCAGCATGGGACTCTTTACCCTGATAAGTACCCCGCCCAACCTCGTCATACAGGAGGCGCTGGTGGATGCGGGCATGGAGCCGCTCGGTTTCTTCTCGTTCGCCCCGGTCGGAGCGGTGGTCGTGGCGGTAGGCATTGGGGTGCTCTATTTCCTGAGCCGCCTGCTCGTTCGGAAGGACGAAGGCAAGCGGAACGTAAAACGGAAGGCGAAGACGCTGGCCGAACTCGTGGAGGAGTATAATCTCGTGCACCTGAGTTTTCAGGTGGAGGTTCCCGCCGCATCGCCCATGGTCGGCCGTTCGCTCAAGGAGCTTCGCATCGGTTCCCTTTACGATGTGAGCGTGGGGCGTATCATCCATGCGCCGCAGACCCGGTTCCGCAGGATAACCACCGAAGAGGTGGCCGGGCCGGAGAGCGTGATTCTGGCGGGCGACGTCCTGCACCTGCACGGCAGCGAGGAGCATGTGGACCGCCTCGTGGCGGAGCAGGGACTCGTAGCGACCGAGTGGAGTCCCAAATCGTCCGGGGAGACCGCCGACACCGGGTATGCCGAGGCGTTCATCATGCCCAACTCGCACTTGATAAACCATACGGTGGCGGACAGCCGCTTTAGGGAGCTGTACAACGTGAATGTTCTTGGAATAAAGCGTCACGGGGAGTATGACCTCGGCGATATGCGCGATGTGAAGATGCATGCCGGGGACTCCCTGCTCATTCAGGGAACCTGGGACAATATCACCGCTCTGGAGGAGTACACCGACGAGTTCGTGCTGTTGGGGCAGCCGGAGAAGCGGGCCGCCCGCGTGACACTCGACCGGAAGGCGCCGATGGCCGCCCTCATCATGGCGGGCATGATACTGCTCATGGTGCTCGATGTCATTCCGGGCGTAGCGGCCGTGCTGCTGGCGGCCGTATTCATGGTGCTGACCGGATGCCTGCGCAACATGGAGGAGGCCTATACCAGTATCAACTGGGCCAGCGTAGTGCTGATAGCCGCCATGATACCCATGTCCACGGCTTTCGACAAGACCGGCATCACGGCTGCCATATCCGGATTCCTGCTGCACGGTCTCGGCAATATCGGGCCGCAGGGCCTGCTTGCAATGGTCTATTTCGTCACTTCGCTCACGACCATGTTCATCAGCAATACGGCGACGGCGGTGCTTTTCGCCCCCATCGCCATGGATGCCGCCCTGCGTATGGGTGTCAGTCCCTATCCTTTCCTTTTTCGCCGTGGCCGTTTCGGCCAGCATGTGTTTCGCCTCGCCCTTCTCCACACCGCCCAACGCGCTGGTGATGAGTGCCGGCGGATATAGGTTCGGAGACTATATCCGGGTGGGGCTGCCGCTGCAGGTCGTGATGGGGGTCGTGATGATATTCGTGCTGCCGCTGCTCTTCCCCTTCTGACGGGTCTGCCGCAGCGGGCTGGCAGGAGGAGCCGAACGCTTTCCCGGCTGTCTGTGGAACCGGGCCGCACGGAGTTCCGTTCTGTCTTTGTCTTCAGTGGCGGAGGAGAACCGTCGCCGGGAAGGTGCGGGCGAAAACCCCTGCCGTCCGCAAACGGTGCCCGGAAAATTCGTAAATTTGCAATCCGTAATCCTTACGCACGAGATGATAGACAGGGAAACAGTGGACCGCATCTATGCCGCCGCAGACATCGTGGAGGTGGTGAGCGACTTCGTCACCCTCAAGAAGAAGGGGGCGAACTACCAGGCATGCTGTCCTTTCCACAGCGAACGTACCCCTTCTTTCATCGTCTCTCCGGCCAAGGGGCTCTTCAAGTGTTTCGGCTGCGGCAAGGGCGGGAATGCCGTGACCTTCGTCATGGAGCACGAGAAGATGACCTATGCCGAGGCACTCAAGTATGTGGCGAAGAAATACGGCATCGAGGTGCGGGAGAAGGAGCTGACTCCGGAGGAGGCCAGGCGGAACGACGACCGCGAAAGCATGATGGTCGTCAACAGTTGGGCCGCCGACTATTTCCAGCATGTGCTGCACGATACGGATGAAGGGCTGAGCGTGGGAATGGGGTACTTCCGTGAGCGCGGTTTCACGGATGCCACGGTGCGCAAGTTCGCGTTGGGGTACTGTCCGGCCAAGGGCGACGCGATGACCATGGCGGCGCTCGGTGCCGGCTACAAGGAGCAGTTCCTCACCGAAACGGGACTCACCATCAAGCGCGAGACGGGCGGTTATTACGACCGTTTCACGGGCCGGGTGATATTTCCCGTCTACTCCATCAGCGGCCGCGTCATCGCTTTCGGCGGGCGGGTGCTGAAGACGAGCGACCGGACGGCCAAGTACCTCAATTCTCCCGAAAGCCTCATATACAGCAAGAGCCACAGCCTTTACGGCATCTACCATGCGAAGAACGCCATCGTGCGCGAAAACTTCTGCATTCTCGTGGAGGGCTATACGGACGTGATGCGGATGCATCAGACGGGCATCGAGAATGTCGTGGCTTCGTCGGGTACCTCCCTGACGGCAGACCAGATAAAGCTCATCAGCCGTTTCACGAAGAACATTACCGTCATTTACGACGGCGATTCGGCAGGTATCAAAGCGTCGCTCCGCGGTATCGACATGATATTGCGCGAGGGGCTGAACGTGCGGGTGGTGCTGCTGCCCGACGGAGAAGACCCCCGATTCATTCGGCCGTTCGCATTCGGCAGAGGAGGTCAGGGCCTACATCGAGGGGCACGAAGAGGATTTCATTCGTTTCAAGACACGCCTGCTGATGGCCGACGCAGGGGACGACCCGCTGAAGCGGGCGGCACTGGTCACCGATATCGTGCAGTCCATCTCCGAGATACCCGACCCGATTGTCCGTTCGGTTTTCATCAAGGACTGTGCGAAGAGCATGGATGTGGACGAGCAGGTACTCGTGGCCGAGGTGGCCCGCAAACGCCATTCGGTGCAGTACGACCGCCAGACCGGCGATTTTCTGCGCAGCATGCAGGCTCAGCGCCGCCGCGAAGAGCAGGCCGCCGCGTTGCCGGCCTCGTTCAAGGGTGTGACTGCAGGCAGCAGCATGGACGAGCTGGAGAAGGAGATAGTGGGATACCTGATGAAGTACGGTCATCTCTATTTCGAACACAAGGAGGGGCGCAACCTCGTGAAATTCAACGTGGCGGAGACTATTTTCAGCGACCTGCGCGACGACGTCTCCATCCGGAATCCCCAATACAGGGCGTTGTACGAGTGCTACGAGCAGCACTATGCCGAACTCGGCGAAGGTGTCAAGGTACCGGAGCACTACTTTACGAACCATGCCGATCCGCTGGTGTGCAATGCGGCGGTGGATATTCTCACCTCGGATACCAACTATGTGATGAGCGAGCTGTGGAAACGTCACGAGATTTTTCTCGACAGTGAGGAGGAGCGCCTTTCGGAACTCATACCCCGTGTCGTCACCCTCTATAAGTCGAAGACCATCGAGGCCATTATCGGAAAACTGAAGGAGAGTCTGGCCGACGAGGCACTCTCCGAGGAGGAGCAGATGTCCATCATGGAGAACATCGCCGCGCTCAACGAAGTGCGTACCCGGATTGCGAAAAAAGATATCGAGACTGATACTGTGACGGGCCTCCCCGGCCGCCGGTACGTGCCGGGTCCGGTTTTTGTTTATCGCTGCGGAATATGTACCTTTGCAGGGTTAAGCTATGGCGGATTACAACAAGAAGATAAACATAAAGAACAAGCGTGCCGCGTTCGATTACGAGATACTCGAAGAGTATGTCGCAGGCATCGTCCTGACCGGTACCGAGATAAAGTCGCTCCGGCTCGGCAAAGCCTCCATGGTGGATTGCTACTGCTATTTCGACCGCCACGAACTCTACATCCGGGGGCTGAATATCTCCGAGTATCATTGGGGTACCTACAACAACCACCAGCCCAAACGCGACCGCAAGCTGCTGCTCAACAGGCGCGAACTCGACAAGCTGGAGCGGGCCTCGCAGGACAAGTCGGTGACTGTCGTGGGGCTGCGGCTCTTCCTGAACGAGCGGGGACTCGCCAAGGTGGTGATAGGGCTTGCCCGCGGGCGCAAACGTTACGACAAACGCGAATACATCAAGGAGAAGGATGCCCGGCGGGAGATGGACCGCGCCATGAAGCGATGACCTTTTCTGTCGTACCCTGCCGGGTGTGCGGGGGATGGCAGCCCGTCGTGCGGAACTCGCTTCCTTCCTAAACGGATAAAAAATGTCCCTCATACTCTGCATAGAAACCGGAACGGATGTCTGTTCCGTCGCGCTCGCCCGCGGGGGCGGCTCGTCTCCCTTCGGGAGGAGGCGGGACGCGACCATGCCCGCAAGGTGGCCCTGTTCGCCGACGAACTTTTTCGGGAGGCGGGAATATCTCCCCGCGGCCTGGATGCGGTGGCGGTCGGCCGGGGGCCGGGGTCGTACACTGGGCTGAGGATAGGTACGTCGTTCGCAAAGGGGCTCTGCTATGCGTTGGATGTTCCCCTGCTGGCGGTGGACTCGCTCGCCGCGATGGCGGTTATCGCATGCGATGACCGCGAGGCGGGACTGTTCCGTTCCGCGCAATGGGAATCCGCCCTGCTGTGTCCCATGATAGACGCCCGCCGGATGGAGGTCTATGCCGAGGTGTTCGACACCTCGCTGGAGAGTCGTTCGGAGGTGGCGGCCGAGGTGGTGACGTCCGGGAGTTTCGGCAGGTTCATCCGTCCCGAAGGGGGTTTTTCGTTTTCGGGAGCGGTGCGGCCAAGACGGTCGGGGTGCTTCCGGCCGAGGGCGTCCGGTTCATCAATGTCCGCCCGTCCGCCCGGGGCTTTGCAGACTTGCTCAGGCCCGGCTCGACGCGGGACAGGTGGAGGATACCGCCTACTTCGAACCGGCTTACCTGAAAGATTTCGTGGTGACGGCAGGCCGGAAAAAAATTATTCTGAGGAAGTAAGATTTGTCGTAATGGGATATCACGAGGAGAAACAGAGGCAGTTGGACATGCGCTATATCCGCATGGCGAAGATATGGGCGGAGAACTCCTATTGCATCCGCCGGCAGGTGGGAGCCTTGATTGTCAAGGACAAGATGATAATATCCGACGGTTACAACGGTACCCCCTCCGGGTTCGAGAACATCTGCGAAGACGAGGTGACGGGCAAGACCAAACCTTATGTGCTCCACGCCGAGGCCAACGCCATTACCAAACTGGCCAAAAGTGCCAACAACGGCGACGGAGCCACGCTCTACATCACCGCCGCACCCTGTATCGAATGTGCGAAACTCATCATCCAGGCGGGTATCAAGCGGGTGGTCTATTGCGACGACTACCACAGCGACGACGGCATTCTGCTCCTCAAGCGCATTGGTATCGAGGTGACGCAGGTTGAGCTGGCATAACCTTTTCCGTTCGTCTCTCTTCCTTGTTCGGTCAAACCTACGTGGGATATCTTTTGCGTCCGGGTTTTCCGGGGAGAGCCTGCCCGGCATCAACTGTTCTTGCGGTAACTCAGGATGGCCCAGACGTTCAGTATCAGTGCCATCGCCGCGAGAGCCGTAGCCTCGCGCCAAAGGTCGGAGAGGTCGCTCCCCTTCAGATAGATTCCCCGCATGGCGTCCACCATGTATTTCGTCGGATTGACGGCCGCGATGGCCTGCGCCCAGTCGGGCATACTCCCTACCGGTGTCAGGAGCCCGCACATCATGACGAATATCATCACGAAGAAGAGCATCACGAACGTGGCCTGCTGCATGGTGGAGGAGCTGTTGGAGATGATGAGCCCCATGCCCGTCATGGTGAGGATGAAGAGCCCGGTGAAGAAGAGGATGTTCCAGAGGCTTCCCACGGGCCACAGGCCGTATGAGCCATGCGAGCAGTATGCTGACCACCAGCGCGAAGATGCCGATTATCCAGAAGGGTATCAGTTTGGCGAGGATGAACGAGAGTTTCGATACGGGCGTTACGTTTATCTGCTCGATGGTGCCGAGCTCCTTTTCCTGTACGATATTGACTGCGGGCATGAAGCCGCACAGAAGCATGACGACCACAACCATCAGGCCGGGAACCATCGTGTGCTTGTAGTCCAGCAGAGGGTTGTACATGTTTTTGACGAACATTTCGAGCCGGGGAACGAGCGCCGGAGCGGCTTGTGCAGGGGAGGGTTCGCCCGCCGAGAACTCCGTCGTGAGCATCTGGATGTAGGCGCGGCCCAATACCCCTTTGGTGGTGTTCACCGTATTGATGGAGACGAGCAGGTCGGCCGAACCGCCCCGGATGTAGTCTTCCTCGAATCCCGACGGAATCTCCACGATGAGGTCGGCATCGCCGAACTCCATGGCATCCACCGCCTGTTCGTAGCTCTCCGTGACATCCCGCAGCCGGAAGTACGACGAGGCATTGACCGCCTTGACCAGGTCGCTCGACATCGTGCTGGCGTCGTGGTCCACCACGATGGTGTTGATGTCCTTGATATCGAGGGTCGTGGCCCACGGCATGAGCACCATTATCATCAGGGGGAATAACACGACGAGTTTCGGCATGAACTTATGCCGGAAAAACTGTTTGAACTCTTTTTCGAGCAGATACTTGAGTGTCATTATTCGAGTCGGTTATTCAGTTTCTTGAGGCTCGCGCCTATCAGTACGACGGCCATGGATGCGAGGATGACAATCTCTTTCCATGCGTAAATCATGGGGAGGCCCTGTATCATCAGTTTGCGGACGGCCGTGATGTACCACCGGGCCGGCAGGATGCATGAGATACCGCGAAGCGGCCAGGGCATACTCTCTATCGGAAAGACCATTCCCGACAACAGCATGGTCGGCATCATAAGCAGCAATCCGGAGAACATCAGCGCGATGACCTGCTGCTGGGCCATGGTCGAAATGAGCAGACCGAGCGAGAGGTTGGCGATGATGTAGATGAGAGACACGAGCCACAGCGCCGCAAGGCTGCCCGCCACAGGTACCCCCAGCACGAAGACCGAGAGCAGCAGGATGGTCGCCAGGTTGATGCACGAGAGCACGAAGTAGGGGACCATCTTCGAAACCACGATGTAGATGGGGCGCACGGGCGACACGAGCAGCACCTCCATGGTTCCCGTTTCCTTTTTCGCGGACGATGGAGATGGAGGTCATCATGGCGCAAATCAGCATCATGATGAGCCCCATGATGCCGGGCACGAAGTTGTAGGCCGATTTCATCTGCGGGTTGTAGAGGAACTGCACCTGCGTGAGGATGCCGCTCTCCGTTCCGCCGGAGGCCATTTTCGTTTCCGAAGGCCGCTATGATGCCGCTCGCATAGGATGTGTAGCTTTGGGCCATGTTGGCGTCGCTGGCATCCACTATCAGTTGCATCTGGGAACCGTCCGGCGAGAGCATCCCGCCCGAAAAGTTCTGCCCGAAGGCCACCACGAGCTGCACCTCTCCCGATTTCATCACCTCGTCTATCTCTTCCGGCCTGTCGAGCCACTGCGTTACGGTGAAATACTCGCTGGCGTCGAGTCGTTCGGCTATCTGCCGCACCGTCGGGTCGGACGACGGCGAGAGGATGGCGATATTGACGTTGCGCACCTCGGTCGAGAGCGCGAAGCCGAACAGGATGATGAGTACGACAGGCATGACGAGCACGATGAGCATCGTCCGCTTGTCGCGCAGGATGTGGTAGAACTCTTTCTTGACGAATGCCCCGAACTCTCTCATATCGCTCTCCTATTCCGTCCTTTCGGCTTTTCGTGCGAGGGCCTGAAATACCTCCTCCATGGAGCGTGCCCCGAAACGCTCCTTGAGATTGTGCGGCGTATCGAGCGCGTCGATGCGTCCGTCCACCATGATGTATACGCGGTCGCAGGACTCTGCCTCGTCCATGTAGTGGGTGGTGACGAAGACCGTGATACCCCGGTCGGCCGCTTCGTATATCATCTCCCAGAACTGCCGCCGGGTGTAGGGGTCCACGCCGCCCGTGGGCTCGTCGAGGAAGACGATGGCCGGGTCGTGGAAGATGGAGACCGAGAAGGCGAGCTTCTGTTTCCATCCCAGCGGGAGCGACTGTACCATGGTGTTCCGCTCGCGCGTGAAGTCCAGCCTTTCGAGCAGTTCGTCGGTTTTCCGGGCTATTTCGGCATCCTTCATGCCGTAAATGCCGGCGTAGAGCCGGATGTTCTCCCACACCTTCAGGTCTTCGTACAGGGAGAATTTCTGGCTCATGTAGCCGATGTTCCGTTTTATCTTTTCGTGCTGCCGCGTGATGTCGAATCCCGCCACCGTGCCCGTTCCCGAAGTGGGACGGCTCAGGCCGCAGAGCATGCGCATTGCGGTGGTCTTGCCCGCGCCGTTGGCACCGAGGAATCCGAAGACCTCCCCGCGGGCCACATCAAATGATATGTGGTCCACTGCTGTGAAGTTGCCGAACTGTTTGGTCAGACCGTCGGCATGTATGACCGTCTCCTTTTCCATCCCTCTTATTGTTTTGCGAGCAGCATGTAGCAGTCTTCGATGGTAGCTTTGGCCGGCTGCAGGCAGATGGCGGTGTGTCCCAATCCCTCCAGGTAGCTGCGCAGCCCGTCCGCGTCGAACCCCTCGCATGCGGTGAAGTGGTGCGTCTCTCCGAAGGCATAGCAGTTGTCCACTCCGGGGAAAGCCCGTACATCGTCGAGCAGCCGGTGCATCTTCTCCGAGCGTACCGCCCAAAGGGGAGCGGAGAAACCCTGCCGGATGTTCTGCGGCGTATCTATCTGGAGGAAACGTCCCCCTTTGATGAGGGCGATGCGGTCGCACAGGTTGGCCTCGTCCATGTAGGGGGTGGAGACCACGATGGTGATACCCTCCTGCTGGAGTTTCCCCAGCATCTCCCAGAACTCCTTGCGCGATACGGGGTCCACGCCCGTGGTCGGTTCGTCGAGGTAGAGGATGTCGGGCTTGTGGATGAGGGCGCAGCAGAGCGCGAGTTTCTGTTTCATGCCTCCGGAGAGTTTTCCCGCCCGTCGCTTGCGGAACGGTTCGAGAAGTTTGTAGATGCCCTCCACGAGGTGGTAATTCTCCCGGATGGTCGTCCCGAATACCGCGGCGAAGAACGAGAGATTCTCCTCGACGGTGAGGTCCTGATAGAGCGAGAAGCGTCCGGGCATATAGCCGATGCGTTTGCGAAGCTCCTTGTAGTCCCGCACCACGTCGAACCCGTCCACCGATGCGGTGCCGCTGTCGGCCAGTATCAGGGTGGCGATGATGCGGAAGAGGGTGGTTTTCCCGGCGCCGTCGGGTCCGATGATACCGAACAGCTCTCCCTTCTCCACCTCGAAGCTCACCCCGTCCAGGGCGACGGTCTTCCCGTACCGCTTGGTGATATTTTCGACGCTTACCGCAGTCATGGTCTTACAGTTTGATTCCTCCGTACATTCCGATTTTCAGGTAACCGTCGTTCGGAACGGCTATCTTTATCGCATACACCATGTTGGCGCGGTCGTCCGAGGTGACGATGTTCTTTGGCGTGAATTCGCTCCGGTCGGATATCCACGTCACCGTTCCTTCGTATTCGCGCTTTTCGTCTCCTCCGAAGTCGGCATAAACCTTCACTTTCTGTCCGAGTTTCACCTGCGGAAGCTGCGAGGAGACGAGATAGGCTTTCAGGTGGATGTTGTTCACGTCGGCTACTTTCATCAGCGGTTTCCCGGCGACGGCAAGTTCGCCCGCCTGTGCGTATTTGGCCAGTACGGTCCCCTCTATCGGCGAGCAGATACGGCATTTGGCGAGCTGTTCTTCGAGTTGTCCTGCCTGCGCGCGTGCGGCCGCTATCTGTGCGTCGATACTTTTGAGCGAGTTGCCGAGCGCGCTGCGCTGTGCGTCGAGCTGCTTCTCGAGCACCGTTATCGCCGAAGTGATGTCGTCAAGCTGCTTCTCGGTCGTCACGTCGGCTTTCATCAGGTTCTCCACGCGCTGCCTTTCGCGCTGTTGCTTGGCGAGCTGTTCCTCCAGAGGGGCGAGCTGCTCCCCGATATCGGGTCGGCTGCTCTCCAACGCCAGGATGTTGCTCTCGACCTGCAGCCGTTGCAGATGCAGTTGGGTGGAATCGATGAGTCCCACCTGTTCCCCGCTGTGCACGGGGCTCCCCTCGCTGATGGGAAATTCCAGGATGCGGCCGTTCACTTCGCTCGATACGACGACTTCCGTCGCTTCGAAATTGCCCGTGGCGTCGTATTGGTTACGGTCGCCCGCACAGCCGCCTGCCGCAAGGAGCGTCACGGCCGCCAAGAGGGCCGCGCTTGTCGTTTTTATGCTCATGGTTTATTGATTTATCGTGTATTTAAGGTCGTATATGTTCTTGAGCCACTCCACCTCGTGGGCCGTTCTGTTCCGGCGTGCCCGGTCTTCGGCGTTGATGTCGCGCAGCAGGTCGTTCACACTCCCCTCGCCGTTGGTTACCTGTGCTTCGGTACGCTTGCGTATCGTACTGCGCAGCCGGATGATTTCGTCGTCGTAACGCATTACCTCCTCCATCTGTTCGATTGCGGCCCGTTCCTGGGTACTTTGCAGCCTGATGTTGTAGAGCAGGGTTTCGCGCTGCGTCTCCAGTCGTTTCCGGTTGAGTTCAATTTGGGACATCCGGTTCTTCTTGGTGTAGAAGCCGTCGATGTTCCATTTGAGGCTGATGCCGGCGAAGAGGTAAGGCGACCATTTGCCGTCGCCCATCATGCTGTTGAAGATGTTGGGACTGGGGTTGGAGTAGGCGCCGAGGACGAAGGCGCCTATCTGCGGCATGACGCTCGCCCGTACCGCCCTGCGCTGCGCATCGAGCAGGCCGGCCTGTGCGTCGAGCAGCGCGAATTCGGGCCTTCGGCTCCCGTCGCCTGCCGGTATGCCGTCGGGCGCAGGTTTTTCGAGTTCTGTGGCGGCAGTCAGTTCGAGTCCCGTCATGATGCTCAGCATGGCGATGTAGGCCGTGCGCGTGGAGGCGAGCTGTGCACGCTGCTGCTGGGCGCCGAGTATCTCCACCTTCAGCATGTCGAGGTCGTTCTTTTCGGCCGTGCCGAATGCCGCCATGGATTCGAGCATCTTGTAGTTGCGCTGCAGGTCTTCTATCATCAGGTCGGCGGTGGCGATATTCTCCTGAAGCAGCAGCGAACCGAAATAGAGCTGATTGACCCGTTCGGTGAGGGCGTACATTTCCGACTCCCAGCTGCGGCGGGAGACTTCGCTTTCGGCTTTGGCAGCCTCGGTCTGCGCTTTTATCAGTCCGCCGTCCCATATCGCCTGCTGTATCTGTACCGTAGTGCCGTAAAGCGTATTGGGCATTGCCGCGAGGTTCACTCCGAGCTGGGAGAAGAGGTCGTTGAGCGTCGAAGGGAATTCGGGGACTTCGGAGAGATAGGCCGCCATGGCCGAGAGCGAGATTTTGGGCAGCCAGTTGCGGCGGGCATTCGAGATGTTGAACTCTTCGAGCTGGTCAATCAATCCCTGTTGTGCTATCACGGGATAGTTGTCCCGTGCCAGGAGCTGGCACTCTTCGAGCGTCACGCGATGCTGGCCGTAGCAGACTGCAGCCCCTATGACGAACAGTATCAGGCATGCGATGCGTTTCATGTGTTTTCGTATGTTTTTACCGGCCGCCGACGGGTGTCGGGATGACCGTTTCGGTTCCGTGCTGCCGGGTGTGATACAACAGCACGCTAAGTTACGGAAAATTCGTGATTGCGTGCAGCGTTCGGCGGTAAAACGGCGAGTGTCGCCGTTCGGATGCCTTGGGCTTTCGTTCGGTCGTCCCGCAATTTCCTTGCAAAAATCCGTTACAGGCAAGCGTCGAATTTTACAAATAATTATCCGTCCGGCCCTGTTTTTCCCCGGTTTGCTGTCGGAATCCGTTCTCCGGCGGCAAAATCCGGCGGGCGGCTCTGCCGACCGCAAAGATAGCAGGATAGCGCCGGATTCGGAACGCACCTTCCTGTTTTCCTGGCGGTATTTTCCCGCCTATTTCGGGAGCATCGGCCGGGCGATGTGCGGGGGGCGTGCGGAGAGGGCAGGGGCCGGGAAACATTCCCGGCCCCTGCCTCTCTCCATTGCACATTTCCCTATTCGGGGACGTAGATGATTTCCCCGTTTTCGAGCTGGTAGGCGGTGCCCACGCGTTTGCCGCGCGAGTTCTTGCCGCTCTGGTCTTCCGACGGAGTGTACTTTTCTATTTTCTCTCCCTTTTTGGTGATGATTTCCATCTGTTCGGTACCGGGGTTCTTCACTACCGTGAAATCCTCCTGCGAGAACATTTCGGTCATGTCGAACCGTGTGACGAGTGCGACCATCAGCGCCACGGCGAATACCATCGCCACATCGAAGAGGTTGGTGAGGACGGCCATCGGGTCGTGGTCCTCGTCGTTCTTGATGAGTCTTCGTCTGCGTGCCATCTTATTCCTTTTCATTGAGGGATTCCACAACGTATTCCAGTATGTTCATGTCGTCCGCCACCCAGCGCTGCTTTACCTGGAGCGTAATGAAACCGATTGCGCCGATAACGATACCCACTACGGTGGTGGCGAAGGCCACCTGCATGTTGTAGGCCATCGAGCCGATGTCGCCCGTAGCGAGTCCCACGAGCGCCGGGCCCATCGGGATGAGCGTACCCATAAGACCGAGCATCGGGCCGATTTTGACCAGCAGTTTCGATTGTCCCAGTTCCTTGTCCGCGGCTATTTCGTAATCGCCGAGGAGCTTTTCGCGGAGCGCCCGGTCCTGCGGGGCGGCTTTTATCTTGCGGAGGTACTCCAGCAGTTTGCTTTTGCCGTTGCCCTCGGGCAGCGTGTCGAGGAACTCCTCCACTCCGGTCTTTCCTATTTCGCGGTTGAGCTTGACGTTGATTTTGGTGCGGGCGATGTACGTACCGTAGAAGCCGCCAATCATCAGCAGTGCCTTGATGAAGAAGAAGAGCAGAAAAATGATGTCCGGTATCAGCATCCCGTTGGATAGCCAGAACAACATGTTAGAAATCAATTCCATTTTCAATTATGTCTATTAATGAGTTTTTTGAAGTTTATTTTTGAAAGGAGCAGCCACAGCAGGAAGAAGCAGGCCGTACCGGCGGTTAGTGCCGCGAGCGCGCCCCATTCGACATTGCTGACGGTGGCGTAGACGACGGTACTGTCGGCTGCCGACGCATTGACCAGCAGGCCGATGAGGAGGATACCCATGTTGAGCATGATTTTCAGTTCGAGCTTCATGCTCTCGTGTCGGACGAAGAGGTGGATGAAGCCTGCCGCGAGCAGGACGACGGCGAAAACGATACCCGCATAGATGGCGACGGTGGCCCCGGAATCGGCGCCTACCCGCTGCCTGAAGAAGAGCAGTTCGAAGTAGGCCACCGCGAATATCCACAGGATGCCGGGTACCACTTTCAGCACGAAGACCGATTTTCTGCGCTGCCCTTTCGGTTTGAAGTAGTTGCTCAGCAGAAACACCGAGACGAAGATGCCGAGTATGGCCTCCGTCGTGGTCAGTACCGCCCCGTCCGTCACCAGTTCCCGGTCGGCCAGCAGATTCGTTATCACCGTGGCGGGCTGTTCAATGACCGTCGGATAGAGCGCCAGCGATACGAGTGCCGCGAAAAAGGCGTAACAGGCCATCGTCCAGAAGCGGCCGGTCATGGCCGCTTTCAGACAGAATTTCGCCAGTGCGAGGACGAATATGATTTGAATATAGAGTTCCATCGCCTATTTGTCCTGTTTGCGCCGTACAATCAGCCATACGATGACGAGCCCCAGCAGAATGCCGGCAATCCAATACACCGTACCGTTCCGTCCCGGGGCGGTCTCTTCCCTCTGCGCTTCCCTGCGGCGTTCGGGCTGCTGCTCCTCCTTTTGCAGGACGACGTTGTTCTCGTTCTGCTCTTCGAGCTGTACCTGCCGGGCGGCGTCTATGTTTTTGTTGTAGCTCTCGGCCGCCTCTTTGTCCACCTTGGATGCGATGAAGTCGCGCAGTTTGGCGTTGTCGCAGATGAATCCGCTGCATCCTGCCGCATGTTCCGAGACGAGGCGCGTGTGCAGCTCGGCCACTTCGCGTAGCTGTACGTCCGTGGCGTGCCACATTCCCTTTGCGGGCCGATTCGAGCATCACCGCAGTCATCTCCTGCAGGGCGTAGGGATTCTTCTCGGAGAAGGTCTTTTCCAGTCCGAGGTCGTATGCGTCCTCGACGTACACGTCATAGTATTTGTTCCAGATGTGCTGGTCGATGGCCGAAGGCTTCATGGCGTTCCAGCCGTAGGTATTGCGGAAGGTCTCGGCGAAGGTTTCCATGCTGCTCGCTTCGCCTTTCATCATTTCGCGGATGTATTTCGGATTGAATACCGTCGAGTTGGTCTCCACGCCGATGGCCTCCTTGAGCCCCTGCACTTTCGGGCGTCCCGTATTGCGGAAGTCGTTGAAATAGCCCGTCGGGTCGTTGCCCGTGACATGGCGGACGGCCGCCGACATGCCGCCCATGAATTCGTAGACGTGGTCGAGGCTGAGCGGCCCCCACGTGTTGCTCGAACGCGGCTGTACGACCACCGAGGTGTTGAGCAGCGCCGCTTCGAACACCCCTTCGCGGGCTTTGCCCCAGGCCTCCGAACCGTTGGCGGAGTAGAGGGCTCCCATGTTGTGGATGTACTGTCGGGCTATCTCCTCTTCCGACTCCCATGCGTCGCCCTTTTCGACGAGGCCCATGATGCCGGTTCCATAGCTGCCGTTCAGACCGCCGAATATCCGTTCGCCCGCATATTTGCGTGCGTCTGCCGGAGAGAATCCCTTTTCGAGCAGCAGGCGTTCGGCATCCTCGAATCCTTTGCGCACGTAGTTTCCGTACGCTTCGTCGCGCGCTTCGGCTGCCATGGCGATGGCGTCGTTGATGAGTTCGAGGCGCGACGCGGCGATGTCGCGCAACTGTCCGGAGGTCTGTACCACCACGTCGATGCGGGGCCGGCCGAGCTGTTCGGAGGGAATGAGCCGCAGCGAGCGGATATAGCCGAAGCCGTCGCGCATCGGTTCCACGCCCAGCAGGTAGAGTATCTGTGCGATTGTCGCTCCTTCGCTCGATATGAAGTCGGTGGACCACAGCGTGAAGCTGACCTTTTCGGGATATTTGCCGTTGGCCGTCATTTCGGCGGCGAGCAGGTCTTCGGCCAGCCGTTTGCCCGTTTTCCACGCTTCGGCGGAGGGGGTGGTCTCCGGATTGATGGAGTAGAAGTTGCGTCCGGTGGGAACGGCCTGCGGATTCACGATGGGGTCTCCCGCCGAGCAGGGTTCCACATAACCGCCGTTCAGGGCGTTGAGGAGTGCGGCCGGTTCCGCGTCTGTGCTGTGCTTCAGTGCCGTATAATATCCTTTCACGCCTTGAAGCGCTTCCCGAAGGGTTTTCAGTGCCGACAGGATGCGTTCCTCACGGCGTTCTTCGCTGCCCGCATCGACCCCTGCGGGAGTGGCCTGCGCCATCATCTCCATCATGGAGGCTGCCGGCTGGGCCGCCTGTTACACAGCCTGCTGTTCCTGTGGTGCGGCGGGAATGATATTCCCCTGTTCGTCGAGGAAGCGCGGCAGCTCCTTTTTGGGCTCGGCGGCCATCGTGCGCATCATTTGCATCATCGCCTCCTGCTGCTGCCGTTGTGCCGCGTCGTCCGCTTCGAGCATGGCCATGCCCTCCGCGCCGACCAGCGAGCGGAGCAGCCGGTCGGGGTTCTCCCCCGGCGAGCGCACGCGCTATTGCATTCTCGGTCGCTGCTCCGTAGCGGTGGTTGATGAAGGCGATGTCGTCCAGCCGGTCGTTGTCGATGAGGCCCTTTGCCGCGTCGAGCGAGGCGAGCGAGTAGCGTATCGGGTCGATGCTCATCAGGCAGGCGGGCCGTATTGCGCAGGTTCTCGTCGCTGTAAGGAACGCCCAGCGTATAGAGGCCGTCGTTCACCTTGGCGCCGTCTATCTCTTCGAGGTAGATGTGTACGCGGTCGATGTCGGCATCGGTCAGCGTCCGTGTGGAGTCGATGTCCAGCGCGGAGAGGATGTTCTGCCGTGCGGCCATCTCCGTGATGGTCTCGCGGTAGTTCTGCTTGACGCTGCTCTCCTCCATGTTCTCGATGCGGTGGATGCGGTCTTTCAGGATTTTCAGTTCGTCGTACAGTTCGCTCTGCATGAACGGCGCGGTAAGATGCGTCACGAGCGTGGCATAGCTGCGCCGCTTGGCGATGATGCCTTCGCCGATATTATTGATGGTGTAGATGTAGAAGTGGGGCATGTCGCCGACGAGTACATCGGTCCAGTCGTAATCCGACAGCGCCACCTGCTTGCCGGGAATGAATTCGAGGCTGCCGTGCGTCCCGAAATGGATGAGCGCGTCCGCACCGAACCCCTTTGCGCGTCCAGAGATAGGAGGCTACGTAGGGATAGGCGGGAGCTCCCTCCACGCCGTGCACGATTTTTTCCGTGTCCTCGCCGACGGCCGGCAGCGGCTGCGGCAGAATGGCGACGTTGCCGAACACGATGCGCGCCACCGCGATGTATTTCCGGCCCTCCTTCTCGACGCCCATGTATTCGCCCGGAGCCTCGCCGTACGTGTCGCGCAGTTCCTGGCGCAGCTTTTCGGGAAGGATTTCCTCTGTCCATTCCGTGAAGGTCTCCACATCGACGAGTTCGGGGTTGCCGTGCTTCAGGGAATTCGTCGTATGCGCCGAGCGCATAGGGGCCGAGTACGGAGCCCTGGGTCTGTATCATCCGTTCGAGCGCCGCAGCGTCGGCGGGCAGGCCGGATACGTCGTAACCGGCATCGTGCAGCGCCTTCAGCGTATTGTAGAGCGACTGCACGCCTTCGATATCGGCCGCCGAAACGGCACCCTTGCCGGCTCCTTTGTAGTAGTAGATGGCGACCTTCTTCTCGCTGTTGGGCGTGTCGTGCAGACGGGCATAGTGCTCCACCAGACTGCAGAATTTTTCCGTGTGGACGGGAATGGCGTCGAAGAGTTTCATGCCGTTGCGCTCGAACTGTGCGGCCACGGCGTACGGTGCGACGGCACCGTCCAGTTCGGGCATCACGATGCTCATCGAGGTCATGCCGCCCGATGCCATTCCCCTGCCTGTCGGTCAGCCAGTTCTCGTACAGGTCGCTGACGGTGACTGGTGCGAGGATGGGCACGTTGAGTTCCCGGAGCATCCGCGTACCGCTTTCGCCGCCGCCCATGACGAGCCGGCCGTGGGGGCGGTTGATGATGACGTCGGGGGCTACCGCCCGTATCATGCCGAGCTTCTTCGTCCCGAACGAGTTGATGGGATAGACGTTCAGCCCGCGTTCTTCGAGGGAATTGATGATGGCGGCCATGTGCTCCTCGTTGGAGTTTTGCATGTTGATGTTGCCCGAAAGCAGCGCCACACGGGGTGCTCCCTCCCTGTAGCGTCCTGATTCCTCGTAGAATTTCTGGTACTCCCTCATAGGTGGCGAAGAATTGGTCGTCGCCCAGGTGGAAGTAGTAATCCTCCGGTATCGGTACCGGCTCCGCATAAGGTTCGTTGAAGAGGGCTTTGCGGTCGATGTGTTTGCGGACGTAGTTGAAGAGGCTGCGGTAGTTCTGTATCGAACCGTTGGCCATTAGGGCGTCAATGTATTCGAGTTCCCGGCCCGACAGGGTGTTGATTTCGGGGTTATCGCTCTCGGTGGCATAGACGGGTACCCCTTTGGCAATCGCCTTTTGATGGCCTGCAGGTGCGTGCCGTTGAGACTGCTGCCATGAATGCGTACCAGTACGAAATCGTATTTCGCTATCTTTTCGGCTTCGTCGAGGCCGATGGGGTTGATTTTAATAAAGGGATTGTCGTTCGAGCGGATGAATTTCTCGACGGTGAAATCGGGAAAGTTGAGTGTCGCTACCCTTGTCACGGAGGCGAACCGGCAGTAGAGCATGGCGAGGATTGCGACCGCTGCGGCGACACCCCCGATGATGTACAGGAGTTTCTTTCTGTTCATATTACAGTCAATGCGTGTTCAATGCGCTTACCGAAAGGAGCATACTGTATCCGTTTTGACAGCGTGCATCCCTCCGGTAACCGCAATCCGTGCAAAAAGTGGTCGTCTATTTAACTTCGGCAAAAGAGAATATTACGTGTCCGGATTCTTTGTTTTCGTCCTGATACTGGGTGAACAGCACCTTGTAACAGTGATTGCCGTCGGCCGAACGGAACAGATAGACCGGGGCCTGCAGGTAGACCGGCGGCATTACCTTGTTGCCTTCGGCGTCGGTCTTGAACAGGATGACGGTAGCTTCCGATTTTACCGTCGTGGTCGTACCGCCCATCCCCTCCGAGGTGACCGCTTTGTCGGTGCTGAAAGTGGCTCCGGCGGGTACCTCCGCGACGGAATCGAAGGTTACGGTGCTGTCGAACGTGTAGACGCCTCCTTTGGCTCCGGTCGAAGAGGCCTCTCCGCTGTTGGTGCGGATGCTGTAACGGTTGATGGCAATGTCCCAGTCGGTACGTGCGGCCCAGGCGGCGTTGTCGGTTTCGTCCTCCTTGCCCGAACCGACCACCTTGCCTTCGGCGAACGAGAAGTATTGCCATACGCCGCTTTCGCTGGCGTTAACGGATGCTTCGAGGACATTCCCGCCTTCACCTCCGTCGTTGCCCTGCTCTTTGGAGCAGGACGAAAGTGCGAGCAGCACTGCTGTGGCTGCCATGAAATAAACTGCTTTTTTTTCATCTTCTATCGCTGTTTTTGATTATTGAATTGGCTATTTGAATGCGTAGCGTATTCCGATGAGGAACTGGCGGCCCGGGTCCACGAAAGAGGCCTCGCGGAAGTTGAACAGATTGTCCACCTTGAAGGTCACCTCGATGGTGTGTTTGTTGATACGGAAGGGTTTCACCAGCACGATTTTCCATATCGAATACGGGTCCGATTCCTCCATGGAGACCGTCTGGCTGCCGTCGCTTCCCGTAATTATCTGCTGGTAGAGTTTCGGCGAGTTCATCCGGCCGGCTATCTGAAGGGAGAAGGGACTGCGGGCGATGCGGCCGTTCCAGGTGAGGGAGACGGTTCCGCTGTGTTTCACGTTGTCTTCGAGCTGGAGCCCCGTGGAGTTGTCCACCGCGTCGCAGAAGCTGTAGTTGGCCCGCACGGCAAGGTGCTTGGAGAAAAGGTACGAGAAGGTTACGTCGATGCCGCGGAGCGTGGCGCTGCTCACGTTCTTGTAGTATTTCTCGTTGCCGCCCGCCGCATTTATCACGTCGTACTGGGTAATCTTGTTGTTGATGTTGTTGTAGTAGGCCGATACCGAGACGTTGAGCAGCCCTTCGGTGTATTCCGCCGAGAGCGAGGAGTAGAGCCCTTTCTCCGCTTTCAGGTCGGGGTTGCCGTAGACCCAGAACATGCCCTGATGGTCGAAGTCGTAATAGAGTTCCTTGATGCTCGGCGCACGGAATGCGGTGCCGACGCCGCCCCGGAAGCGCCATTCGGCCACTTCGTACATGAGCGACAGCTTGGGCGTGAAGGCGGAGCCGAACTGGCTGTTGTAGGTATAGCGGGCGCCCGCCACGGCGTCGAAATTTTTCAGTATCTCGTATTCGGCTTGGGCGAACACGTTGGCGTCGTCGAGCGTCTTGGTGGTCGGCGTGGCGCCGAGCGTGGAGGTGGCGAAATTCTCCTCATGGTTGTATTCGAGGCCGCCGATGAGTTCCCCATTTTGCAGTAGGAATGAAGGTATCTATGAAGCGTGCGGAGATGTAGCTCGATGTGTTGTCCTTGTTCTTCGTGTCGTTCTTCTTTTCGAGGACCTCGTAATCGAAGTATTTGTCGAAATTCACGCTGAGCCGCATGCTGTTGCGCTTGTCTGCGGAAGAGAGTCCGCCGTTCGCGCCGAGCGACAGGTTGTGCGACAGGGCATGCGAGGCGTTCATGCTGCCGGTCGGATTGAAGGTTTCGTGGCTGAAGAAACGGCCCACGACGTTCACGTCCGAGCGGTCCGTCGGACGGTAACCCATGTTAAGCGTCGCCCCATAGTCTTCGTAGGCCGCTGCATACGCCCCCCTCCCCGTCGCCGCCGAAGCCGTCCGAGGAGTTGCGGAAGCCGCTCGCCCGGGCCGAGAACTTTTTGAGGTTCGTGCCGGCGCTCAGACGGGTACGCCATGTGTTGTGGTTGGCCCAGGAGGCATTGGCATCTGCTTCGAACTTGTGTACCGGCTTTTTGGTGATGACGTTGATGACCGCTCCCACGGCGTTGGAACCGTAGAGCGCCGAGGCTGCGCCGTTTATCATCTCGATGCGCTCGATGTTGTTCACGTCGATTTGGTCGAGGTTTACGTTGCCTCCGGCCCCTTCCGATACGAGGCGTTCGCCGTCGACGAGCATCAGGATGTACCGGCTGTTGAGCCCCTTGATGCGCATGTTATTGCCCATGGCATTGGGCGATATGACGATGCCGGGAATGTTGTCCTGCAGGGATTCGAGCATGGAAACCGAACCGGCTTTCTCTATCTCCCGTTCCCCTATCACGGTAGTCAGTACGGGGGCCTCTGCAAGTCTTTTTTTCCGTTCTCGTGCCGGTCACCACCACTTCGTTGATGTTGAATATCTGTTCGGCCAATATGAAATCGACCGTCGTATCGCCCGTGAGCTCTATCTCGCGCGTGGCGGTGGGGTAGGATGAATAATACATGGTCTTGAGGGTAACCTTTCCGGCGGGAACGTTCTTGATGACATAGTGTCCGTCGCCGTTCGTCTGTCCTCCCTTGCTGCCTGCCGTTACGTAAACGCCGGGCAGCGGTTCGGAAGAGAGCGAATCCACTACTGTTCCCGATATGTCGTATGTTTTCGTTTGCCCCTGCGCATTGAGGGCGGATATCGCAAGCAGCAAAGAGAACAAGGCAGTCGCTGTTTTTTTCATGAATCCTCCTGTTTTTAATTCCGGTGCAAAATATCGGCTCCCCGTGGGGTAGGCAATTCCTACTTTTGGGGATATTGCCGGGGCTGTTACTAAAATCTGTGCATCGGAAAGAGGCCGGAATGCCCGATTGGGGCGTGCGATGCGTTCGGATTCTTCTCCGGTACGATGCCGTTTTCGGATATAGATAAAAAATATTGTCATCGTGAGGCGCTGGATGCCCTCACGATGACAATACGGAATGCGTGTACCGGAGCGGCCGACTGCGTACCGTTCCATCGCGTTTCCCATGCTGCGGGGAGGATGGTGCCGGTACGGGACAACGTGCTTTCCCGGACTTTACGGCTGCTTACAGGACCGGTTTGGGATACTCCTGCATCTCCTGCTCTCCGTAGAAGATTTCGTAATGGAGCTCCCACTCTTCCACATACGCGGATGTCACGCGCCCCGTTCCGTCGAATTCGTACCGGAATGTCCTCGGAGAATCGCCGGTCGTCCCGGCCGGAAGGTTCGTGGAGGGTGTACCCATATACGAGGAAGCGGGGGTAATCCAATTTTCGAGAATGAGGAAAAAAATCCGAAGTCGAATCCGGTTTCGGGGGCCGCATACTCCGGAGCATACGTTATGTCTTCTTCGTTGAAATATACCATGTTCCCGTTTTCCCACCGTGCGGCTATCTCTTGGTTTTCATCCTCTTTGCCTGCCCATATCCAGGTCTTGAGCGTGTTGTCCGCGTTATATGCGGCCTCGACCCATAAGTCCTCGTCTCCGACGGCGTAGGGCTGTCGTACCGCATTTCCGTTGTCGTCGAGCAGGATGGATGAAGTGTATTCCGACTTCTCGCTCTGCATCTCTGCCGTGCTTATCCATTCGTTACGTGTCAGAACGGTAATCTCGTTGCCGTCGCTACCTGTCACCGTATGGCTTACGTGAGAATAGTAGATACATTCGCCCGCTTCCATGTCGATGTCGAACCGGTCGGTACCGACGATGTTCCCGTTTTCGTCGTATGCGATGTAGAAATCGGAGACGTCGTTCGGGTCTTCGGTTCCGGTCAGTCGTATTTTGGTGATGAACTTCTCGTCCGATGCGACGGGCTCGTCCGGGTCGGGGTTGTTCGGGTCCGGGTCGTCGGTACTTTCGGTACCTTTCTGGACGACGGTAATGGTTGCCGGGTCTCCGCCTGCGGTGAGCGTGATTTCGGTTGTGCGTCCATCGTTGCCGTCGTTTGCCGTGAGGGTCGTGACGGTGATTGTGTTGCTTCCGCTGTTGCCGGAGTCGGGAGCGACGGCGAGCCAGTCGCCCTGTACGCTTGCAGTCCACGAGGTGGTCGAGGAGAACGTGACGGATTTCTCAAGGCCGGCTTCTCGGCCGAATGTCAGGACTTTGTCCTGTTTCCGGAGTGTGATTTTCATGTACTCTTTCTGGAGGGCTTCGCACCCGGTCAGAAGCAATGTCGTCAGAGCGAGTATCGCTCCCGAGTAGCAGATGTTTTTCATAGTTTGAAATTGGTAAATTGTCCGTGTTCTATCGAGTACGTGCTGCCGGCCGTACGGTGTGCGGAATGGGCAGGAAGTACGCGCTGAAAATTTTGGCCAAGGTAGCAAAAGTAATGATAAAAGTAAATAATATATTGATAATGAATAAATAAGACGTGCAAGCAGGAAGTCGGACAGCCGAACGGGCATTGCGGTCGGCGAGGAAAATGTGGTGGGAAAAGAAGGATGTCTGGATGGAGCGTCGGACAGGCGTAGTGCCGTAGATGGCGTAAGGGAGAGCGAAGCAGGGGCGGATATGGTTTGTGGGTGGATGCTGGGTAGCCGGGGCAGTATTGGCAGGGAGGCGCTGTATGTCTCCGTTGCGGGAGAAGACTTGCTGTCGTCGAAGCGTATCCGTGAATGTTGCGTTTGAACGGTGCTGCGAATCCCTTCCGCAAAGAACAGTATGCAAACAGAGAGACCCGCATTCTTGCGAGTCTCTCTTACCGGCTCCTCAACCAGGACTTGAACCTGGGACCCCTGATTAACAGTCAGGTGCTCTAACCAACTGAGCTATTGAGGAATATTTCGTTTTTGAAACGGAAGTCTCTCGTAAGTCTTCGACTGGCGGGTTCCCGTTTCGGGATGCAAATATATAGCAAATATTTTTTTGTGCAAAATTTTTTCGGAAAACTGCATGACAATTTCTCGGATGTCCGTTTGTCTCTTGCGGGGACGAACCGTACGGGAGGTGTCGGTGGGCCGGTACGGAGACGGTGCAGGGTTTCTCCGAATTGTTTTTGACGGGCCGGTACTCCGATATACCTGTTATTATGGATACGGCGTTCCTCGTTACATGAATATTTTATAGATTTGCAGGGTTTTATTGTTATGAAAGTGTACGGAATAGCGAAAAGGGCGGTGCTGCTGACCGCAGCGCTGTTGGTTTGTGCGGCCGGGTGGGCGCAGAACAGCATCTCCGCGCTCGTTTTCGACGAATACGAATGGGATTTCGGTACGCTGCGTGAAGTGGACGGCCCGGTCAGCCATCTCTTCTCCTTCACCAACACGGGTACGGGTGCGGCGGTCATTACGCGCATCAAGGTGGACTGCGGTTGTACCGCAGTCGATTACAGCCGCGAACCGGTGAAGCCGGGCGGGCGCGGTTCCGTGGAGGTGGTGTTCGACCCGGCGAATTATTCGGGTAAATTCTCGAAGAGCGTGACCGTCTACAGCAACGGCAACCGAAATCTGCTTACGGTGAAGGTGACGGTGATAGGGCGGCCGCGCAGTGTGGAGGAGGAGTATCCGTTCGCGTTGGCGGGCGGAGTACGGGCCGAGGCCATTCATGTGGCGTTCGGATATGTGGAGAACGGCAGTGCCGAGTCCGTTGCCGTCGGTGTCGTCAATACGGGGGAGACCGAAACCGTGTTGTCTGTGAGGGCCGGTTACGGGAGCGGCCGGCTGACGATAGCCGCTCCGGAGCGGCTCGCACCGGGAGAGAGAGGCTTGGTGACCTTTACCTACGATTTTACCGAAGGGGACCCGGTGTACGGTCTGCTGGCCGAGCGGGTCTATTTCTCGGTGGACGGCGAGGAGGCGGGCCTGCCCTTTACGGCCAATGCCATCGCGGTGGATGATTTCAGCGCTACGGATATCTCCCGGCTGCCCGTTGCGAGGTGTCGCCGATGTACCGGAATTTCGGGGATGTCCGGCCGGGAAGCGAGCTGACGCTCGAGGTGAATATCTCGAACAGCGGGCAAAGCGACCTGATTGTACGGAGCGTGTCGCTCCGGCGCGGTACGGAGTGTCCGCTGACCCCGGGGACGGTCGTGCGTCCCGGAACGTCGCTGGCCGTGCCGGTGACGTTGAAGATAAGCGAGGAGGCTTACGGTACGGAGTCGGGCGGGGTCTCGTTCGTAGTGAACGACCCGGCGCGTCCTTTCCGTGAGGTGCGGCTGGGGGCCGATGTCTATTGATACAACGGCTTCCGGCTCCGGAGAATTGTTGCAATGGAAGTATAACCAAATACGTAATTATGTTCAGGATAGTAGAAAAAAGGCTGCTTGCGCCGGATATCTGGCTGATGAATGTCGAAGCGCCGCGCGTAGCCAAGGCGGCCCAGCCCGGTCAGTTCGTGATAGTCCGCGGTACCGACGACGGGGAGCGGATACCGCTGACGGTTGCCGATTACGACAGGGAGCAGGGGACAATCAGCATCGTGATACAGGCTGTCGGTGCTTCCACCCGTAAGATAGTGGCCCTCGAAGAGGGCGGCGCTTTGGCCGATTTCGCCGGCCCGCTCGGTCAGCCGTCGGAGTTCATACACGAAACTCCGGAGGCTCTGCGTGCCAGGAAGTTCCTTTTTATCGCCGGAGGCGTGGGTGCGGCGCCGGTTTATCCGCAGGTGAAATGGCTGCATGAACACGGCGTCGAGGCGGATGTCATCGTGGGAGCCCGTAACCGGGAGATGTTGATTATCACCGATGAGCTGCGCAAAGTGGCCGGTAACCTCTATCTGTCCACCGACGACGGAAGCGCGGGTTTCCACGGCAATGTCACGGCGCTGATGAAAGACCTCATCGACAACCGCGGCAAACGCTACGACGAGATTGTCACCATCGGACCGATGATAATGATGAAGTTCGTGGCCCTTGCGGCGCGTGAATACGGCATCAGGACCATCGCAAGCCTCAATACGCTGATGATAGACGGAACGGGCATGTGCGGAGCCTGCCGGGTGAGCATCGGCGGCAAGATGAAGTTCGCCTGCGTGGACGGTCCGGAGTTCGATGCGTCGCTGATAGATTTCGACGAGGCGATGCGTCGTCAGCGGATGTACAAGTCTAAGGAATCGGTCGCCGACCACCGTTGCCGTATCGGCCGGGGATGACGGAAACCGAAAATGTACGGCGGTTTTCCGCCGGATGGAGTGAAGAAGGGATAACGCGGGTACGGCCCGCATAAATATATCTAAAAAAAGAGTATGGCTAACAAGATTCCCCGCGTCCCGGTGCGGGAACAGAATCCCCGAGTAAGGGCGACGAACTTCGACGAAGTTTGTTACGGATACGACCTGAACGAAGCGCAGCTTGAGGCTTCGCGTTGCTTGAACTGCAAGAAGCCCCAGTGCATGGCGCATTGTCCGGTTTCCATCAAAATACCGAATTTCATTACCAAGGTGCTGGCCGGTGACCTGGCCGGTGCCGCAGCGGTCATTGCCGAGGACTCTTCGCTGCCCTCGGTGTGCGGCCGTGTCTGTCCGCAGGAGGCACAGTGCGAAGGAGCGTGCGTGCTCGGCATTAAAGGGGAGCCGGTGGCTATCGGCAAACTGGAGCGTTTCGTGGGAGATTGGGAATTGGAACACGGCAGCAGCCAGCGGGCGGCGGTCGCCTCCAACGGGCACAAGGTCGCCGTAATCGGCAGCGGTCCTTCGGGATTGGCATGTGCTGCCGACCTGGCCAAGATGGGGTATGAGGTGACGGTGTTCGAGGCCCTGCACAAGCTCGGCGGGGTGCTGCAATACGGCATTCCCGAATTCCGCCTTCCGAAAGACAAGGTGGTGGCCCGCGAGATAGAGAAGGTGAAGGCACTGGGAGTCCGGTTCGAGACCGATACCATCGTCGGACGTACCGTGACCATCGACGGCCTGATGCGCGACGAAGGGTTCGAGGCGGTATTCATCGGTTCCGGAGCCGGTCTGCCCAAGTTCATGGGGATTCCGGGCGAGAACCTGAACGGCGTACTCTCGGCCAACGAGTTCCTGACGCGCAACAACCTGATGAAAGCCTATCTGGAGGAGTCCGACACGCCCGTCTATGTGGGCGAACGGACGGTGGTCGTAGGGGGTGGCAACGTCGCCATGGATGCCGTGCGTACCGCCAAACGGTTGGGGGCCGATGCCTATATCGTCTATCGCCGTTCCGAAGCGGAGCTTCCTGCCCGTCTGGAAGAGGTACACCATGCCAAAGAGGAGGGGTACAGTTCGTGATGCTCGCCAATCCGCTCGAGATTCTCGGCAACGAGGAGGGTTGGGTGCGGGGCGTGCGCTGCATCCGGATGGAGCTCGGCGAACCCGATGAGTCGGGGCGCCGTTCCCCGAAAGCGGTTCCGGGTTCCGAGTTCGAAATTCCATGCGATACCGTCATCATGTCGCTGGGTACCTCACCGAATCCTCTCATCGCCTTCACGACGGAGGGGCTTCAGACGACGCGTTGGGGCGGTTTGATTGCGAACGACGAAGGGGCTACTACCCGTGAGGGCGTGTTTGCCGGCGGCGATGCCGTGACGGGCGCGGCTACGGTTATTCTTGCCATGGGAGCGGGACGCAAGGCGGCCGCGGCTATCGACGCCCTATATCCAGGGCAAGGGAGCCCAGTGAGATACCGGTATCCTGTCCCGTCGGTCGAGGCCGTATTGGGAAAGGGTACGATACGAAAGCCGAAAGGGGAAGGATTGAAATCCTTCCCCTTTCGGCTTTCATGTCTGTGGCAGCTGCCGGGCCGTTTTCTTTGCGCATCGCTGCCGGGGACGTTTTTTCCGTATCCGGCGCTACCCGCAGTTTTGCCGGGGCTTGCCATATCGTGTACTCGGTTTGTAGTATGTCGGATTGGGCCTTCTCTCCGTACCGTCGCCGGAGGCACTGTCTCCCCGTCCGGCCGTGTGCGGTCTTTGCAGAGGGTGGATGATATCTCCTTGCTACTGCGGGGTGTTCCGGGCCTGTTGTGTCTCTCCGCTGTCGGGATATCGCTTGAGGCTGACTCTGCCTGTGGAGTCGAGTACCGCATAGGTGGGATGTTCTATCCATTCGCCGAGGAATACGGCGGTGGAGCCGTTGCCCAGCGGATAGATTTCGGCACAGTGGTTGTGGCCGAATACGAAGTAATCGACCGGTTCATGGGCACAGTAGCGGCGGGCGAAGCGCACCATCGGTTCCTCTTCGGCAAGGAAGCGGTGCGTGACGGCCTTCGATTTGCGGCTGTGCGACGACCATCCGTATCCGAAGCGCAGTGCGGTGTCGGGATGCAGCAGATGGGAAAAGAGCCACCGGACGGCGGGCGACCGGAAAGTCCGGTTCATGAGCCGCGTCGGGAATCCGTGTTCGCGGGCGGTGATGTCGTCGCCGTGGGTGATGAAGAATCGTTTGCCGTAGAGCAGGGTTTCGAGGGGTTTGTCGTGGACATGGACTCCGCACTCCGTTTGGAGATAGCCGTAGGCCCACATGTCGTGGTTGCCGGTGAAGAAGTGGATTTCCACCCCCCGGTCGGTCAGCTCCGACAGGGTGCCGAGCAGCCGGGTGAAACCTTTCGGGACGACGCGCCGGTATTCGTACCAGAAATCGAACAAATCTCCTACGAGGAAGATGGCTTCGGCATCGGCGGCAACCCTCCGCAGCCATCCGATGAGCAGTTTTTCGCGTTCCCGCGACTCCTGCGCCGGTAGCAGTCCGAGATGCATGTCCGATGCGAAGTAGTACATGGCTTCCTTTTTTATTTCAGTCTCCTTACGAGGTTGTCCACCTCGCGGGCGAGTTTGTCGGTCGGGATGTCGCGCCCCACGATTTCGCCGTTGCCGTCGCTGAGGTAATTGGCGGGAACCTTGTCGATGTTGTACACGCGCGGGGCGATACCTGCCGGCCCCCTTGAAGTCGCATACCGAAATCCAGGGCAGCCTCTGTTCCTGTACGGCGTTTATCCACACCTGTTTGTCGGTATCTATTCCCACTTGGTATATCTCAAAGCCCTCCCCGGCGAATCGGCTGTAAATCTCCTTGAGTTCGGCGTTGTACATCGCCGCCTCCGGTGCTGCGGCCGACCAGAAGTCGAGTAGAATGACCTTGTTCCCGATGGACGAGAGCCGGCGGACGTCGCCGTACATGTCCGGCAGGGCGATGTCGGGATAGGGAGCCGGATTGCAGATGCTTTCGCTGACCATGCGTGCGAGCTCCTCGTTGGCGTCGGCCATGTCGACCTGCGATCGGAGCGCGGCCACGTACGGCGAATCGGGATAGTATTTGGAGACGGAATCGGCTACGAGCCGGTAGTAGATGATGTCGGAATTGCCGTTGAAGAGCGTCTTGTCGTCGGGCAGTCGCTGGTAAAGGGCGTAAAGCGCCGCAAGCGACCGGCTGTTGGTTACGATGAATTTTATCTGTTCGCGTTTCAGACGGCTGTACTCCCCTGCCGTACTCCTTGATGTACTCTGTCCGGCGTGCGGCGTTGCGGTCGGTCGTGGAGATGAGCCGGGAGAGCGAATCGAGCCTTCCGGCCCCGGCATTCATCATGTCATTGAGCTCCTTGACGAGGATGGATTCGCGCGACCCTCGTATGATGTAGTCGCCCGGGTTGCCGTACATCGACGAGATGGTGACCTTCTCGCCTGGCGATACGAACAGGGGTATTCTGTCTTCGCCTATTCGGAGATTGTAGAATGTCGTTCCGCTCGGAGGCAGTTCGATGTTGAACCGGAAGTTGCCCCTGCGGTTCGTGGCCGTCGAATCCACCGATACGGCGCCCGTGGCCGTTATCTGTTCGAGCACCACCATGCACCGCTCGGGGCCGGCGATGCGCCCGGACACTTTCGCCCTGTTGCTGTCGCAGGAGACGGCGAGCGCTGCTGCGGCGCATACCGCCAGGGCGGGTACAAGAAGAGAGTGTTTCATACGTGTCGGTTTGGGGTACAAAGATAACCCGATTGATAGGAAAACGCGAAAAACGGCGCGATATTACGTGCCGGTTTCCGCAGCCGCAGCCCTGTGCGTCTTATTTGGAATAGTTGTGCCGCTGGGGGCCCTTGTTGTTCTTGCCGTTCTTCTTGTTGGCGTAGAGCGGTTTCTTGCTGCGTACCGGCGCCTGCTTGTATTCGCTCTTTATCAGACTCAGGGCATCCTCGTCCACGCTGATGCGGTAGTCCGACATTCGCTTTATCTCCTTGATGATGGCCTCGTTGTTGGGGTGCTCCTGATTGTATTCGTAACTTTTGGTGCGCATGTAGCGGGCAATGTCGCCCAACACCTCCTGTACGGCCTCCTGGTCCCGTACCCCTTCGAGCGAACGGATGACCTTCTTGACATATTTGCCGTAATGTTTCAGCCCCACCTTTTCGTCGGGATAGTCCATGCGGCGCGGTACGGGTGTCAGCGTCATCGAGGTGGGAATGGGATAGGGAGAATCCACGTCGAGCTTGAAATCGGACATGATGAACATGTGGTCCCAGAGTTTGTGGGTGAACTCCGGGGTATCCCGCAGGAGGGGGTTGAGGTTACCCATCACGTTTATCACCACCCGTGCCTTGCGGTTGCGTTCATCGCGGTCTTTGATGGCCATCAGGTTGTCCACCATCTGGTGTATGTGCCGGCCGTACTCCGGCAGCTGCAGGTTTTTCCTGTAGATGTTATAGTTTTTTTCCATAAAATGAATCATTAGTCGCTGCCGCAAGACGGCAACCGCCTGTTCACGATAATGACCGGCTCCGTTCCTCGGAAGGACATCCGTCCGGTAAAATATGTGAAATCAGGAGGTCAAAATGCTGATAGGTAGGAGAAAAATAACAGCATGTCTTTTGACAAGAAAAACTAATTACTTAACTTTGTACAAAGTTAATGCGATTTTTTGGGGAAATCAAATTTTGCTGTAACATTTTAACCTCCGACTATGGCCAATATACTGGTAATAGATCCTTCGCGCAGCATGCGCAATACTCTGAAAGAGCGTTTGGAGTATGAGGGCCATGCGGTGGAAGTCGCCGAAGACACGATTTCCGGCATGACCGTCTATGCGAACCGGCATTTCGACCTGTTGCTGTGCGGACAGCCCGATTCCCCGCTGAGAACCTCCACGCCGTGGATAAGGCTGTCGCATGACAGCAGCCCGGAAAGCGCCGTTCTGGCTATGCAGCAGGGTGCTGTCGATTTCGTCACGAAACCCATCAACATGAACCGGCTGCTGGATGCCGTGCGCAAGGGGCTGGCCAAGACGCCTGCCGCCGTGGCGGATGCGGCGGACGAGGCCGAATCCGTCCCGGAAGAGGTCGTCCCGGTGCGCCGTGTGCGTGCCGCGCGGTCGCATGTCGGCAGGATAGTGGGCGAATCGGTTCCGGTCAAGCGTCTGAACACGTTGATTGACAAGGTCGCCCCGACCGATGCACGGGTACTTATCATGGGAGCCAACGGGACGGGCAAGGAGCTCGTGGCGCGTTGGCTGCACGAGAAGAGCCGCCGGCGCGACGGACCGTTCGTCGAAGTAAACTGCGCCGCCATCCCTTCCGAACTTATCGAAAGCGAACTGTTCGGCCATGAGAAAGGGGCCTTCACCTCCGCCGTCAAGCAGCGCAAGGGCAAATTCGAGCAGGCCCACAACGGAACGTTGTTCCTCGACGAGATAGGCGATATGTCCCTGCCGGCGCAGGCGAAGGTGCTGCGCGTGTTGCAGGAGCGCAAGATAACGCGCGTTGGCAGCGACCGCGACATCGACGTGAATGTGCGTGTCCTGGCCGCGACCAATAAGGACATTCCCCGCGAAATATCCCGTGGCGAGTTCCGCGAAGACCTTTTCCACCGGTTGAGCGTCATCATCATCCGTGTGCCGACGCTGGCCGAGCGCATAGACGATATTCCCATCTTGGTGGACCATTTCCTGGAGACGATATGCGGCGAATACAACGTGCCTGTCAAGAAGATAGAAGCGGAAGCGCTGGCCGAACTGCAGAAATTGCCCTGGACGGGGAACATCAGGGAGCTCCGCAACGTGGTGGAGCGCCTCGTTATCCTGTGCGAGAATACGATAACGGTCGATGACGTGAAGATGTACGCCAACGGACTGCAATAGCTCCGCAGATTGCTTGTTGTAAAGAGAAATGAGAGCGCAGAGCGCATACCGAAGAGTATGCGCCCTGCGCTTGTCGTGTCTGTTCGCTCTTGTCGTGTCTGTTCGCTCCCTATTTCGCGGAGCAAGGCGCCCTGCCGGGAACGAACTTCGAGCTGCGGGGATGAAAAAACCGGGGTCCCCGAAACGGGGACCCCGGCACCAACATTAATTATCCTAAAACCGGACTATGCAACCATAGCCTTTTCGTCATTGCCTACTCTTTGCTGTTCTCGGTGGAGAGTACCGTCACGGTGCCGGTCGCCTTGATTGCGGCGAGGTCGGGTATCGTGATAACGGCTACGGCGGTAGCGTGTTTGTCGGTCTGCAGGTCGCCGCCCTTGTTCAGCCACGTCAGTGCGCCGGTTGCAGGGTCAATCGTCAGCCCGCCGCCGAAGGATGCTTCGCTGTCGGCCGTGTATTCAAGCGAGTATTCGAACCTCAGGTCTGCGGCATTCAGCTTGTAGGTATCCGTACCGAGCGTCGTGAGTTCGCCGTTCTGGTATACTACCCTGTTGTCCGTATCCTTGATGATTACCAGGTCGGCAATGTCTGCCTCGTCAGCCGTAGCGGTAAGCGTCCGGAGCTCGACGGCGGCTATCGTCGCGTTGAAGGGCCTTACGAAGCGTACGGTGAAGCTCTTTTCGCACCATTCGCCGTTCTGGCAGGTTGCAACCATCTCGACTTTGTACTCCCTGTACGATTCGTTCTGTGTCAGCGGAGTGGTCAGCGAGATTACCTGGTCGGACCACTCCGTACCGGTAATTTCGGCACCTTCGTTCTCGAGCCTGTTGTCCTCGAACCGGAAGGAGAGACCGGTATGGTTGCCTGCGAGTACGTCGTAACCGTTGAGGTAGTTTTCGCAGAATTCCTTCATTTCGGCTTCGAGCTTCCATGCACCGGCTACTTCCCGGCCTTTAACCTGTACCGTCTGGTCTGCACCGGCGATGAGGTAGTCGGGGTTCAGTGCGGGCATGTGGCTCAGGTCATGTTCGATATTGTAGTCGAGCGTGATGACGATATTCGGGTCCTGTTTCCTGTTCTTCGCAGGATACGTGAGGGTGAAAGTCTTCTCGCCGAATTTCGCCTTGTTGGTAATGAGGATGTTTGCCAGCTCGGTGGAAGTATTGACATCCGCCGGATTCTTCGAGTCGATGGTTACGCCGTCGGGCATTTGCGTCGTAGGACCGTTTACCGGGTCTATGTATTTTACCTCGGCATCGTTGTACCTCGTGGAGAATTCTTCCATCGTCAGTCCGAGTACATCGAGTATTTCGGCGTTGAAGGTAGCCCAGTCGTAGTGTTCGGTATAGCCCGTGTTCGGGTCGATGTCCGCATACTCGATGGCCTCTCCGTGGTTGATGTTCCAGGTCTTCTCGAAGTCCTCCTTGTCTTCCGGAGCGACGTCGTCTTTGGTTATTTCGAGTTTGATGTAGGCGTTGGCGATTGCCTTGTCATTCACGAACGCGTATACTTCGAATATGGGGGTACGGCCTACCGCTGCGGTACCCTGTGCGAGCCACTCCTTGTCCACAGTCACGATGCCGGTCTTCTCGTCGAGCGTTACGAACTTTTGCTGGTCGGTATTGCCGTCCTCGGGCGATATGTACGAGGCGGGTTTACGGAACTCGTAGATGGGTTCGAAACGTACGGTCGCATCGGTGAGTACCTTCTCAATCTCCTTGGCATACGTTTCCACGACGGTGTGGAGGTCGATTGACGCATCGTATTTCAAATAGGCATCGGCAGCTTCGTCGAAGGCGGGAGTAGTCCAGCCGAGCGTTACGATGTCGGATTCGTCATAGTCCACCTTCTGCTGCTCGTCGTATTTCAGCTTCGTTTTGTTGATGATGACGAAATCTTTCAGTTCGGTCACCTTCACCGCTGCATAGTCGGAGACGATTTCCGTATCGTTCTCCGTATTGAGGGCCTGCAGGGCTACGATGGCTTCCTGATTCTCCTTCAGGCTTTTCAGCGCGTCGTTGGCCTTGACGGTGAAGTTCATGCCGCCCAGTTCGCCCGCTTCGCTGGAGACGATGGTGAGCAGGTCGGCGTTGTCGCCTGCAACGCGGGTTTCAACCGTGCGGTCGATGAACGACCACTCGATATCGGAAACCTTTGCGTTCTGCGGATTCAGACGGTAGGTGACCTGTGCGTCGTTGGCAGCGATGAATTCACCTGCCCGGGTGATGGTGTAGAAGTCAATCACGCCCATACCCAGTTTCGTGTCGATAACCTGCGGCACGAAAGCAATCGACTGCAGATGGGTATAGAGCGGGATGCGTACGGGTTCCTCTTCCGTAGCGCCATCCACGTTGTAAAGCGTCAGGTAACCGTTTTCGCTGTCCCATACTGCGGTTACGGTACCGAGCGGCAGCCACGTTTCGGTGAGGATGCGTTTCGTTTCGTTGCCGGTAACGCCGTCACGGGTCACCTCTACCCAAAAGCCGTTCTCCTCGCCTTCGGTGCCCGGATAATAGTAAATGGTATCGCCCTTATCACCTTTATCTCCGGTATCGCCTTTATCGCCTTTATCACCTTTGTCACCAGGGTCGCCTTGGTCGCCCTTGTCGCCTTGGTCGCCCTTGTCACCCTTGTCACCCTTGTCACCCTTGTCACCCTTGGATGCGTAACCGGTGTCTACACCGTCTATGAACCAGTTGCCGTTGTCGCCGATGGTCACTACCGAACCGGGCTTGCCGTCCTGACCGTCGGCTCCGTTCGAGCCGTTGGTGCCGTTGGCACCATCCTTGCCGTTCGTAAGTTCGAAGGTCTTGCCGTTGCTCAGCGTTACCTTGACGCCGTTTTCGGTGGGAGTCACATCGGTGATGACAGCGCCGGCGCTGATTTGCGCTTTCAGTTCGCTGACCGATTTCTCGACAGCGGTGATACGGTCGTCCAGACTGGCGATGTCGCTGTCGTAATTCTTACAGGACACGAACATCCCTGCCGAACCGGACACCAATGCCCCGCACAGAAATAAGCTTAGAAATTTTTTGTTCATGACACAAAAAGTTTAAAATTTATAAATTTAAAAAAAGAAAATGTGGCCTTGTCAGCGGTTGGCTCAATTATCCCCGTGTGTTTTCCGTTACTTTATAGGTAACGGCACATGTCCCTGTATCCTCACCGGAGGCCGTTTCGGATATGGGGTCGTGGTACGGTTGCATACGGACAGAGACAGCCTGTCCGGGGAAACGCATCTCCCCGGACCGACCGTCGCAGTTGAGAAAAGTCGCGGATTTGTTCGTATCCGGTTTCCGGCAGCCGGGGGGAGGCGGCTCCGGCAACCGGGCCGAACGTTTATCGGCCGGAGTTTTTCCGGGCCTGTTTTTTTACATAGGATATCACTTCCCGGTTGGCTTCGTCAATCCGGTCGTCCCGGAACGGTTTGAGGTAGGTCTCGGTGACCGCTATGGAGGAGTGTCCCATCGCCTCGGAGATGATGCCGGGATGTATTTCGCAGTAGTAGGCCATGGTAGCCCATGTATGCCGTATCGTGTAGGTGCTGATGGGCGTCGAACCGCCGAACCGTTCCCCGAGCGCGGCGAGCTGCCGGTTGAAACTCCGCAGCGCACGCTGGTATTCACGGTAAGCCTCCTCGCTCCCTTCCGGACTGGTGAGGAACGGCAGCAGATAAGGCGATTCCTCCCTTTTATCCGACAGGGTGTCGATGAGCTTCAGGGCCTCCGGTGTCAGTATTACGGTGAGTCGTCTGCCCGTCTTGCGTCGCCTGTACCTTAATATATTGCCTTGGATGTCGCTTTTGCGCAGGTAGGCGAGGTCTACGAACGGGATGCCGCGCAGGATGAACATCAACTGGAGAATGGCCAGCGTGCGCTCCATTCCTGCGGAGAGTTCCTCGCCCTTGCCGTTCATCAGCCCTCCCATGTCGGAGGCTTCCAGCGACTTTTTCCGCTCGGAGGAGACCCCCGTTTGTACGTGCCGGAAGAGCCGTGGGACATAGCTGGCGTAGCCTTCGTCCACGGCCCGGTTGTAGGTGGCCCGCAGCACTTTCATGTAGGTGGAGACGGTGTTCCAACTGCATTTGCGTTTGCGGAGGTATATCTCGAAATCCTTCAGGAGCGCCGGGGTGAATTTCTTGAACGGGATGTCCCGGCAGCAGGAGAACAGGGCGAACGAATTGTACGCGCTTTGGTAGACGTGGGCCGTACCCCATTGTCCGTTCTCTTTAAGCTCCTGTATGATAGATGATAGCGTTTGCAATAACGATTTCTGTTCCATAGTACCGCATTTGTTTTGAATACATTGATTTATCGCCACATAATAAAAAAAACAACTATTATTTTGCGCGGTTGCAAAAAACAGCTATATTTGCGTTGTGTTATGTGCCGTTACCTATAAAGTAACGGCACATGCCGTTTTCGGGCGTTCCGGATGCGTTTTGGAGGCCTGAATGTGTCATATATCGGAGTGGTTGATGGTATATGCAGTACGGAAGATGTTCCGTACGGTGTCTTTCCGTATCTCTTTGCCGTCCGGTATCCGCTCCGGAACGGATGGACCGGATGCCGTATCGCCCAAATTCGGGTATTTTTTTGTGCATCGTTTAATCAAGTTTAAAAAAAAATTACTATTTTTGTCTATTGTGACTTATGCGATATGTCATCAACTAAAGTAAATTATAATAATCTAAATCTCTGACTATGAGTAAAAAAATCTTGCTCGGAGCAATTTGTACGGTACTTTTTTGCGGTACTTCTGCAACTGTGTTCGCTCAGGACAATGCTCCCTCGGGCGCTGCGTCTTCACTGCTTAACAGCGCCGACCCCCGCGCCGCCGGTATGGGTATGGCAACTACCGCAGTGAACGACAATCCTTTCGGAATATTCGGCAATGCCGCATCCAACCTCCTCAGCGAAAAACGGATGGGCTTCGGCTATTCCTACAACCCCGTGATGCCCGATTACAATAAGGGCGTCGCTACCCATGCGGTAGGCGGTTATTTCAACCTCGACGAAAACAACGGTTTCTCCCTCGGCTTCCGTTATTTCAACGGTCCCAAGAGCATTATCGCAGGTGACGATGCCGTTGCGGGCGATTCCTTCCGTCCTAACGATATGGCTGTCAGCATCGGTTATACGCGCAGGATTGTGGATAACTTCACCATGTCGCTGACTGCCAGGTATATCCGTTCGGATTATACGAAGTTCGGCAGCGACTATTACAAGGCCGGCAATGCGTTTACCTTCGACCTGGGATTTTACTATGAAAATACCATCGAATCTTTCTACGGTTCGACCTGGGCGGTGGGCCTCAACGTCAGCAACGTAGGTACCAAACTCGATATCTCGGTGCCTTCCAATCCGATAGCGATGCCTGCCTACGCTAAGCTGGGCGGTTCTATCGACATGCCTTTCTCCGAAAACCACAAGCTGCTCGCAGCTCTCGACCTCGGCTATACCTTCATGCCTTCGACCGATGCGTCGTTTACCGCCGGTCTGGGTCTGGAGTACAACTTCCTGAAACACGGTTTCCTCCGTGCCGGTTATCACTACGGTGACGAGAAATCCATCGGCGGCAGCTACGCTACCGTGGGGCTCGGTGCGGCAGTAGGTCCGGTGAGGGTCGATGCTTCATACTGGATTGCAGGTAAGGAGAGCCCGGTGAAGAATACCTGGGCAGTGGGCCTCAGCCTCTTCTTCTAATCGGATATAGCGGCCGCTTCGGCGGTGACGAACAGGCGGGTACACGGTGAGGGTGCCCGTTTTTTTGTCGTCGTCCCGAACCGACGGAAGCGGAACGGGTTTCGGAGCCGTGTCGGTTTCTGTTTCCGACCTTTTGTGTTTGCGCCTTGGTTTTGCCTTTCCGAAAGGGGGCTTTGTGCTGTCTTCGCTCGTCTCATTCCGGTCGGAGGTGCGGCTTGTGTCCGCACGGGCAGAGAGAGGGGGAAGGCGGCCGGAAGAAAAGGACAGAGGCGGAAAGAGGGGCTTCTGCAGTCGTCTCGGCTGCGCAGGAGGATGGATGGGACTGGAACGCTTCTGCTGCGATTTGTCATTGACGGCAAAAAAGCTATTTTTGTCACGCACTGCGGATATGGCGTAATTGGTAGCCGCGCCAGACTTAGGATCTGGTGCCGAAAGGCGTGGGGGTTCGAGTCCCTTTATCCGCACAAGTCGGTTATGGCAGCGGAAGATAAATCGCAAGTCGTTGCGTTGTTATCGGTATCGGATGCGACCGGTTGGGCTGGAAGATTTTTTCGCACCGGTTTTCGATGTCTCGTCCTGGTGGGGTTAGACTTAAAGAGGCCGTACCGTTCTGAACAGATATGTTCAGAACGGTACGGCCTCTTTAAGTTATTCGGAAAGTGGGGAAGATTGCGCGGTGGTGTCGGCGTTAGTCTCTTCGCGCGAACCCGATGTAGTAGAGGAGGGTGGCGATGGCGCTCAGGGCTGCGACGAGGTAGGTGCGTGCGGCCCATCGGAGGGCGGTTCCGGCCTGTTGGAGCGCTTCGCCGTGGAGCGTGCCGCTCGCTTCCAGCCACTGCATGGCCCGGTTGGAGGCATTGTACTCCACCGGCAGCGTAATGACCGAGAAGATTGCCGAGAGGGCTATCAGGGCGATGCCGGCCCAAAAGATGGCCGGCATGGTGTTGATGAGGATGATGCCGACAATGATGAGCAGGAAAGACCACTGCGATGCGAAGCTGATGACCGGCACGAGCGCCGAGCGCACACGCAGGGGGGCGTACCCGTAGGCATCCTGTATGGCGTGTCCCGTTTCGTGGGCGGCCACGGCCGCAGCCGCGATGCTGTTGGAAGCGTAGACGCTTTCGCTCAGGTTGATTGTCTTGTTCGTGGGATTGTAGTTGTCGGTAAGGTGTCCCCGCGTGGAGGTCACGGTGACGTCGTGGATGCCGTTGTCGCGCAGCATCTTTTCCGCCACCTCACGGCCCGTCAGCCCTCCTGTCATCGGTACCTTGGAGTATTTGGAGAATACGGACTGCAACCGTCCCTGTACGATAAGGCCGACAATCCCGATGATTATCAGCAGCCACCACTCTATTGTCATCGTTAATTCCTGTTTATTGGTTTCTGTATCAATAACGGCGCTTCGGGGAGGCTATTGCGTTGCCTCCCCGATAAATCGTTTGCCGTGCCGTTTCTTTCGGCGGAGGCTTACATCTCTTCTTGTTGTAGTAGGAGTTGGCCTGCGATACGGGTGTCACCACGATTTCGTCGATATTGACGTGGGGCGGCTGCGTGACCGCCCAGAGGATGGTGCGGGCGATGTCCTCCCCCCGCAGCGGGCGGATGCCTTCGTATACCTTGTCGGCCTTCTCCTTGTCGCCGTGGAAGCGTATCAGCGAGAATTCCGTCTCCACTTTGCCCGGACGTATCTCCGTGACCTTGACGCCCGTGCCGAGCAGGTCGATGCGCATGCCGCGGCTGAGGGCGTGTACGGCGTGTTTCGTCGCGCAGTAGACGTTGCCCGCCTCGTACGCCTCGGTGCCGGCTATCGAACCCAGGTTGACGATATGTCCGCCGCCCTGCTGTGCCATCCGCTCCGAAACGATGCGGGCCATGTAGATGAACCCTTTGATGTTGATGTCGATTACCTCGTCCCAGTTCCGGATATCGCCCTCCTGGAACTTTACCAGATCGGTGGCGCGGCCGGCGTTATTGACGAGAATGTCGATGCGGCGGTACTCTTCGGGCATGGAATCTAGGGCGGCCAGGCCCCGCTGGTAGTCCCTGACATCGAAACTCATGACGTGTACCTTCGTGCCGTAGGCCTCTTTCAGCTCCTTTTTGAGCGCTTTCAGCCGGTCGGCTCGACGGCCCGCTATGATGAGGTCGTAATCGCCTGTCTGTGCGAACAGCTTTGCCGTCGCTTCTCCTATACCGGAGGTCGCTCCGGTTATCATCGCAACTTTTTTCATGACGGAATTGGAGTTTTCATATTTCCGGTAAAACTACGAATAAAGCGGCGGATATGCAATTTTGCCGTCCGATTTCGCTCAACCCCCATTTTTTGGTTTAATTTTGCGGACGGAGGCGGGAGCATCGGGCATGTCCCGTGCGGATTATGTCCGGCGCCGTCCTCTTCAGAGTTATCGGACCGTACTGTCATGTCGCATATCAATACAGAGCTGTTTATCTCCCGTCGCATCTCCTCCCGGAAGGGGGCGGGAGAATATCATGGTGCGCATTGCCACGCTTACCGTGGCGGTAGGCATGGCCGTCATGATACTTGCACTGGCGGTCGTGACGGGATTCAAGCGGGAGGTGACGGCCAAGCTGGTTGGGTTCGGTTCCCATGTCCGGATAGTGAGCCTCCACTCGAACGCCTCGCTCGAAACCGACCCCGTGACGGTGGATACTGCGCTCATGGAATCCGTCGCCCGTCTGCCGCGCTTCGCCTCCGTGGCCCCCTATGCCGTGAAGGGGGGGATGATAAAGACGCCGGAAGCGATACAGGGCGTGGCACTGAAAGGTATCGGTCCCGATTACGATACCGCTTTCCTGCAGGAACATCTTGTCGTCGGTTCGCTTCCTGCCGTGGGAGGGGAGGTACGGAGTAAGGAGCTGCTGGTCTCCGCCAATATTGCCCGGATGCTGGGGCTCGCCGTGGACGACCGGGTAGAGATGCTCTTCATCAGTTCCTCGCGGCCCGTCAGGCGCGACCGCTTCAAGGTGTGCGGCATCTACTCCACCGGTATGGAAGAGCTCGACAACGCCATGACCTTTACTGATATCCGGAACGTGCAGCGGCTCAACGGCTGGAACGGGGAACAGGTGACCGGTTACGAGGTCATGACCACCGATTTCAGCCGGCTTGACGAGTTCGCCGAGGCGGTCTACGGGGCCGTATTCGATAACGCCGACCGCACTTCCGACGTGTTGAAGGTGGAGGATATCGTGAGTCTCAATCCCAATACTTTCGACTGGCTTCGCGCCCACAACGTCAATGCCGCGGTCATCATCGTCATCATGCTGCTCGTGGCCTTTCTGAACATGGTATCGGCGATGCTGATAATCCTCCTCGAAAAGACCTCCATGATAGGCGTGCTGAAAGCGCTGGGTATGCGGAACCGGGCCGTGCAGAAGGTCTTCATGCTGCGCTCGCTGGCCATCGTGTTCCGCGGGATGCTGTGGGGAAATGTCGTCGGGATAGGGCTGGCGCTGCTGCAGAAATATACCGGGCTGATACGGCTCGACAGTACGGGGTACATGCTTTCCCGTGTCCCGGTACATTTCGGATGGGAGTGGTGGTTTGCCCTGAATGTCGGGGTGCCCCTCGTGATGCTTGTCCTGATGGTCATTCCGGCACGGGCCGTTTCGGCGGTCAGACCGGAGCGGACCATGCGTTATCAGTGATGTGATGGAAGAGAACAGCAAAAAAAACGCGGGTGCGCGAGATGTTCGACAGCATCGCCCCCAGATACGACCTGCTGAACCACCTGCTTTCGTTTGGGGTGGACAGACTGTGGCGGCGGCGTATGGTCGGCGTCGTGGCGGCCGGTACGCCGGCTGCCATACTTGATGTAGCCGCAGGGACGGGCGATGTAGCCGTCGCCCTGGCCCGCCGTCTTCCAGCGGCCCGGATAACCGGTATCGACCTTTCCGGCGAGATGCTCGCCGTGGGGCGCGGCAAGGTGGCCCGCAGGGGACTTTGCGACCGTATCGAACTGGTGCAGGGCGATGCCGAGCAACTGCCCTTTCCCGACGGGACGTTCGATGCGGTGACCATCGGATTCGGAATTCGCAATTTCGGCAGCATCGAGGCCGGTCTCGCCGAAGCCTTCCGGGTGCTTCGCCCCGGCGGCCGGCTCTGTATCCTCGAATTTTCGACGCCCCGCGGACGTTGTTTCGGCCTGCTGTACCGGTTCTATTTCCACCGTATCCTGCCGTTGGTGGGGCGCCTGATATCGAAGGACGATTCGGCTTATACCTATCTTCCCGAATCGGTGGACCATTTTCCGGATAATTTACTATTTTTGCGATTGATGGGGCAGGCAGGGTTCGCAGCGTGCCGCTCCCGCCGCCAGATGCGCGGAATCGCCTATATTTACGAGGGCAGAAAGGAATGAGAGGAAAGATTTGCATATTCGTCGCGGCGCTCGCCGCACTCCTGGCATTGCAGGGGTGCATGAGGAGGGATGCCGTCATCTTCCAAGGTATCTCCGACGTGGAGGTTTCGATGGAGGCGTCGCCCCGTGTGGGCGTCGTGCTGCTCGTCGAGAACACCTCCGGCAAGAACATCACGGTGCGCGACGCGTCGTTCGTCCTCACCTCCCGGGACGGAGGCCGTATCGCCAAGGCTCGGGTGGAGGGAGAGCTTTATCTGCCGAAACGATGCCGTACGGAGCTGTATGTGCCCTTGCAGTGTTCGCTCGACAATCCCTTGAAGGCACTCGCCGTTTTGGGAGACATCGAGGGAAATGCGCCGCTGCTCTTCGTAACGGGAGGCGTGACGGTGAAGGCAGGATGCCTGAAGAAAACGTTCGGAGTGGAGAAGATGCCTCTGTCGGAGTTTCTGAGGTATTTCGGGGAAAGCGTCTCGTCCTTTCGCGGCGCTTGAATTGTGTGTTATGAGGATGAAATTGTTGGCATACGGTACGGTCGCACTTCTGGCGCTGCTCCTCTCTTTCCCGGCCGCAGGGCAGGGGATAGGGACGTTCAAGGCCCGGCTGGCCCGGCCCGGCGAATCGACGGATGCCGTGGTGACGGTTCGCGAGTACGGTTCCGCAGTCGAGGCCGTGCGGCGCTACGACAACAGCGACCGGCCGACCGAGATTCCCGGTTACCGTATCCGGATATTTTTCGATAACGGACAGAATGCCCGCAGCGAGGCATTGGCTACGCAGGAGCGTTTCCGCAGCGAGTTTCCCGGTATACCGACCTTTCTCGTTTACGAAAATCCTTCCTATATCGTGACCGTGGGTAACTGCATCACGATTGACGAAGCGCTGATGCTGTGGGACAGGGTGCGGAAGAGTTTCAGTACCGCGTTTCTCTGGCGGGGAAGCATCCCCGTCGAGGAGTTGCTGCGGGAAGAACCGGTTCCGGTACCGGAATCCGGCCTGCAGGCCGATACCGTTGCGGCAGTGACACGGGTTTTACCGTATTAATTCATTATAATAACCTACTAAAATTTAAAGACCATGAAAAAGTTAACGCTCGTTTGCATCGTGGCTATGGCCGCTTTCGTGATGACCGCATGCGGTAACAGGAACGCCAAGAAGGCTGCGGAAAGTACAGGTTGTCGAGACCGAGACGGTGGCTGCCGAGGCAACTGCATGCTGCGCCGCCTGCCCCTGCGAGGAGTGCAAATGCGGGGAATGCAAATGCGCCGAGGGGGTGTGCACTTGCGAGAAGTGTGTTTGCGAAGGGTGCAGTTGCGCCAAAGCTGCGAAGTGTGAGAACTGCGCATCGTGTGAGGATTGCAAATGCCCGGCAGAGAAGTGCGAGGAGTGCAAATGCGAAGATTGCAAATGTGCTGACTGCTGTGCCGAGACCGTAGTTGTCGAAGAGGCCGATACGGCGGTAGCCGAGTAGTCGCATTGCATCCGGGAGGCTGCAGCGCTTTCGGGTGAAGGAAGAAGAACGGCAGTGGGCGGTAAGCCTCGCTGCCGTTTTGTGTAAATGCGGTTTATTTGAGTATCTTTGCGGTTCGTAAAAGATAAAAGATGACCGAAAACGAAGATTTCGGCTCGCTCGGGCTCTCTCCGGAGATGCTCGCCGCAGTCGAAGCGAAAGGGTTCGAGCGCCCTACGCCAATTCAAAAGCTCACCATTCCCATATTACTTGACGGCCGGAACGACATTATCGCTCAATCCCAGACGGGGACGGGCAAGACCGCCGCATACGGTTTGCCCATCCTGCAGGAACTCGTGCGCGGTGCGGGCAGCGTGCAGGCCATCGTCCTCGTGCCGACGCGCGAACTCGCCCTGCAGGTGACCGAGGAGCTGGTCTCCTACAATCGGGAGAAGCGGCTTTCTATCGCGGCCATATACGGCGGAGCCTCCATGAGCGAACAGCTCAGGCGGCTGGCGAAGGGGGCCGATATTGTGGTGGGGACGCCGGGGCGCGTGCTCGACCACATCCGGCGCGGGACGCTCGACCTGTCCGGCATCCGCTACCTCGTGCTGGACGAGGCTGACGAAATGCTGAACATGGGATTCATCGAGGATGTCGAGGAAATTATGTCGCATACGCCCGTAGAGCGGCGCGTCCTGCTCTTTTTCGGCGACCATGCCGCAGCGTATCGTGAACCTTTCGCGGACCTACATGCGCGACGTGGAGATGCTGCGCGTGGAATCGGCCCGGCTGACGGCCGACCTGACCGACCAGATTTATTTCGAGGTGCGCGAAGCGGACAAGTTCGACGCCCTGACGCGTATCATCGACATCACTCCCGAATTTTATGGCATCGTCTTCAGCCGCACGAAGGTGGGGACGGACGAGCTGGTGAACCGGCTTCTCGAACGGGGATACGCGGCCGAGGGCCTGCACGGCGACGTGTCGCAGGCACAGCGTGAAAAGGTACTGCGTAAATTCCGTAACAGGCAGGTAAATATCCTCGTGGCTACGGACGTGGCGGCGCGGGGTATCGACATCAACAACCTGTCGCACGTCATCAACTATTCGCTGCCGCAGGATTCGGAAAGCTATGTGCACCGCATCGGGCGTACAGGCCGGGCCGGGAATCAGGGAACGGCCATTACGTTCATCTCCTCTTCGGAGATGCGGCAGTTCGGCTTCCTGCGCCGCGATATCAAGGCCGACATCCGCAGGCAGGATTTGCCTACGCCGCAGGATATTGTGGCCGTCAAGAGGCAGAGCATCAAGGAGGAACTGCGGGAAATCGTCGAGGGGGACAACTATGCGGATTACGGCGATATGGCCGAGGAGCTGTTGGCTGCCTATACGCCGGAAGTGGCGTTGGCTGCCCTGCTGCGCCTCGCTTTCCGGAGCGAGCTCGATGAGTCGAACTATCCGGAAATACGCTCCTTCTCGGTAGACAGGCGGGGAACGGCGCGGCTCTTCCTCGCCGTCGGCCGGAAAGACGGTTACGACGTACGGAAACTCGTGGCCCTGCTCAAACGCGAGTGCGGCCTGCGGGACAAACATATCAACGATGTGAAGCTCGGCGACAGCTATTCTTTCGTCAGCGTTCCCTTCGAGGATGCCGAGCAGGTGGTGCGTCGGCTGAACAAACTGCGCCGCGGTACGCGTCCTCTGGCGGAGATAGCCCAACCGGCCGGCGGGTCCGTCGGACCCGCCGGCCGGGAAAAGGAGCATGTCGGGGGGAGGAGGTTGCAGCCAGGGAGGAACCTATCCGCGGGAAGCGGGAGACGGGCCGGTCGGTCGGGTGGGAGCGTCGTTCCTGCGATGGGGCGGAGCATGTTGCTGCGGAGCGCGGGAAGCGTCCGAAGAAAGAAAAGGGGCGGCCGGACAGCGGTCGCGGAGAACGACCGGCCGGAAAGGGAAAACCGTTCCCCTCTTCCGGACGGGATGCCGGACGGGTGGATGCGGCATTCTCTTTTTGAATCGGAAGAGGGAGGCAGCGGCGGATTCGACTGGTCGTTTTTCGAGAAAGACGGCAACCGGTGGGAACGTCCGGCCAAGGGAAAGAAACGGAAATAGCTGAATTGCGCGGCGTATCCGTTGTAGACGCACTGTAAAAACGAAGCCGGAGAGGAAACTCCGGCTTCGTTCGTTGCTGGAAACAGCAGGTATTGAAATCAATCCGACCTTTCGCAGGATGACGATTATTCGGACAGGCCGTCCGCTGTTATTCCGGACATCTGGACCGTCGTCCGGTCGATTGGACGGTCGGTAATAATTTTGTCCGTTTCCTATTCGCTGATTGCCGTGTCCGTCGTTTGAGACGCAGGCGTATCCGGGAAATTCGATACGATGAGTATGGCAGGCTCTTCGACCTCCACTCCGTTTACCTTGTAGTGTATGATGAGTTTGTAATCGAAAACCAACGGGTGGTCGGGAATAAGGAAAGACAGCGTTCTTGTGGATTTGTTATAACTCCATGTATCGAAAGGATAGTACGGGTAATGTGTCCGGTGGTCGGCCTCCACATCCACTATTTCGACATCCGTTTCCGTCCCCATATATTTGGCCTGGTAGGTGGTGTTGTAGGCGTAGGTCTCCGGTGCGTTGATGACTCCGAATACGCTGTAAACATCCAATGGCTGCACGCGTATCGGAGCGGTGTATTCCACTTCGGGGCCGTTTGGTTGGAACTGTATCTTTAGCTTGACGGTCATATTTCCCGGCTGTCTGAAAGTGTACTGGGCGCTTCTGTCCGTCTTCGGCGTAATGGTTGCGTCGCCCTGAACCACCGACCACTCCGTGACTTTCGCATCCGGACAGATTTCCAAATCCATCACCGAAACCGTGACCGGATAACCCTCCGTAGCGGTTCCGGGTACCGAAACGATGCTCGTGTTTGAGACGGTGACGGTCTTGTCGAACGTCTCTTCGATGCCCGGTGCCAGCTCTACTGTGGCACGCAGGGTCTTTTTCTCCCGGTTCGGTAAAACATACCAGAAATTTGGAAGTATTGTTATTCAGTATCGTGGCGCCCGTACCTTCCGTTATCTCCCAAGTTGCAGGGAGGTATTTGTCGATATCTTTTATACTAAGTCGGACGGGTTGGTAAAGCCGTATCCGGGTATCCGAAACCTCGGTCATATCCCTCATATCGAAATGATAGTCGTTCGGATTGTCGAAGATAAGGTTCACTAATCGGTCGCTTATCTGTTTGTCGCTTCTGGCACGGATTCTCGATTGCCAGTGCCCCCAATCGTCCGAACCGTAAAAGTCGTACTGAATCTGCTCCATCGTAAAGCCGTTCAGCAACAGGCACTCTATAAGTCTGGTATATTCTTCATTGGTAGTGCCACTCCATTCGTATTCCTCCCCCAGCAATGCACGCGTATAAGCATATGAAACGCCGTTAGCCCAAGATTCCATGTCTTTTCTTCGACCGAAAAGATACATGGCACTGTAACTGCCGGCATCCTTATAGTAGTGCGATGCGTGTCCCAATTCGTGAAAGGTCGTTTGCATTGCACTTTTTGGACGAGTGATAGCCCCCAACACGGGATTTTGCATACATGGTCAAAGCGTGTTCTCCTATTACGGCAGTAAGTATAGGAACGTATCTGCCTTCCCACTTAAATGGCGTTTCTTTATCGACGATTCCTATATTGAGCAGTTTCTGTTCCCTGGCCAGTCCCGGAACGAGATTCGGCTCGGTATAATAGGCCGTCAGCGCACGGTGAGAACCTGCAAGGAAATAATCGAGACCGCACTGCGACGTCAGTACCGTATCGAGCGGCTCCGTGTGTCCCTTACACCAAGAACCGCGCCTCGTCCATGTATTGCCCTGCCGGATGACGAAATGGTGGGAATCCCATACGACCTGATAATCTACGGGGCCTATGAACTTATCGGTGACTGTAATCCTTCCGTCCGCATCGGTATAATATCGCTTCTGATTGCTGCCCTGTACGACCACTACGTTGAGCTGTTTTAAGGGGAGTATCGTGTCGCTGTTGTCGCCTACATCGACGTGAAACCGGAATCTTGCCGAAGGGTTCCACTCCTGCTGCGATTCGCCTGCACGCGTTGCGACAGAAGTGTGTCCCGTAGCGGCCAGCGTCTGAGTCAGGACATCTTTGAACAGGTCGGTCGAAAGCTGCTCCTCCGAACCGGAAGCAGATCCTGCCCCGCCGAGGCTCTGAATATAGACATCATATATCTTCGTATAGGGTATATCCTCCGGAAATTGGAAACCGATTGGAACCACGGAGTAAAGCGGCAGAATCTCACCTTGTGAATCTTCATCGGGTTCGGGAATCGGCCGGCCTTCTTCTCCGACAGGATTATAGGACGTAATCAGGTCGAGCGCCTCCAGCCGGGCTACCTGGGCCGAATCGTCCGGAGAAAAGCATACGTACTGGTGGGTCGGTTCCAACACGATTTTCGGCTGTCCCATTTGGGCGAGTTTGGCGTCGAGCACCTCCTGCACCAGCGACAGTTTGTACGGGTCCTTCTCTCCGATGGAACGGGTGACGGCCGCCGTGAGGGGTTCTTCGCCCTCCGACGGCTGGGGAAGCTCCTCCTTGACGCACGACGCCAAGAGCAGCCCCGAAAGCAGTAACAGGTAAAAGTTTCTCATATAATAGTAATTTTAAAGTTAGACAATTTTGTGGGCTTTTATTCCGTTAGTATTAGATATCCTCTTTTGAAAAATTCTTCTGTGAAAATATATTGAAGGTATACAACATCTTTGGTTTCTTTGGTTATATCGTAGTTCTCCGCATGGTATAAATATGCTCCAACCATATCTCCGACTTCCCATTCTCCGTTAGATATAGAAAGACCTTCAAATTTTAAGTCATCGAAAGGATCAGCTATATTTGTACCAAATCCTCCCGTAGGAGGCGGCGTCAATATCTTAGTGAATTCTCCCCCGGGAGTGATTGTAAAGTTGTAGACCGGCTTAGCATTTGGGTTTTTTCCCGGTCCCCATTCATCACTATAATAAGTCTGATCATAGAGCGTAACGATAATGGTTTTGTCTGTTCCATTTATAAAAGTATAATAGGCAAACTTGTAATACGAGTGGTCGCATCCGCACAGCGTCGCTGCGGCGACAAGGAGTAAAAAGAAGTCTGGTTTTCATAATAAAAAAGATTGTTATGAGTTAAACTTAACTATCGCTTCAAAGGCGTATTATTTGTTTTTTTTAAAAGACAATACGTTACGATTGTAAAGTGCAATTGTATTCAATGATTCCAATTAGCTACCTGGGCCGAATCGGTCGGAGAAAAAAGCATACGTACTGATGGGGCGGTTCCAACACGATTCTCGGCTGTCCCATTTGGGCGAGTTTGGCGTCGAGCACCTCCTGCACCAGCGACAGTTTGTACGGGTCTTTCTCTCCAGCGGAGCGGTGACGGCCGCCGTGAGGGGTTCTTCGCCCTCCGACGGCTGGGGAAGCTCCTCCTTGACGCACGACGCCAGGAGCAGCCCCGAAAGCAGTAACAGGTAAAGTCTTTTCATGTTGCAACAGTTTTAAGTTAGGTAATTATGGGGTTAATCGTAAACCGGCACAGGTAATCCGAGGTCATTAAAAAATCATCGTCGAATACGCACTGTAGATGGACGGATTTGTTCGTGGATTTTGTCTCTTCATAAAAAGCCGATGTATCCGCCGTATTGATAAAATAAACCATCGGGACTTCGATGTGAAACTATTTTCTCTCCATTCGATACGGTAATACAGTGTGCTTCTTCTATATCCTTAAACGGAGGAGAGAAACTTTTTTTTCCCATACCCGGATATGGCTGCAGTATTCTGGTGTATTGTTCTCCCGGTGCGATGACAAAGCGGAATACTTCTTTGGCATCGGGATTGACTTCTACTTTCCAATCATCCGTATAGAAGTCTTGGTCGTAAAGTGTCACGACAACTGTCTTGTCCGTAGCATTGATATAGGTGTAGTAGGTCAATCGGTGTCCTAAACGGTCGCAACCGCACAGCGTCGCCGCGGCGACAAGGAGTAAAAGAAGTCTGGTTTTCATAATAGAAGGTTTTTATGAGTTAAACTTAAATCTTCACCCTAAAGATATGTTATTTATTTTGCATGTCCAACATTTTACGGTCATGGATAAGCGGTGGTGCAAAGAATGCAATACGCCATGAGGTGTATAGGGTCATACGGTGTCGAACGTAATGCAGCGAATTCCGTCTGCTTGCCGAATGGATAAGGGGCAGGGCGGTATTGTCGGTATCTTTGAGGACGATGTACTGTCGGTGGGAGGTTGGGCCAGTTCGCGGGAGGAATTGTTTTAAGGGTACCTTAACCGAAGAGGGGAGAGTGCGATATTCGCACTCTCCCTCTTCGGTTAAGGTACCCCGTGAGGGACACCCTGTTATTCAGGTTGATTACATCATGCCCATGCCGTTCATCCCTGCGCCACCTGCCGGCATCGGGGGTACGGGCTCCTTCTTCTCGGCCAGTACGCACTCGGTGGTGAGGAACATGGAGGCTATCGAAGCGGCGTTTTCGAGCGCTACGCGGGCTACCTTGGTCGGGTCGAGGATACCTGCTTCGAGCATATCCTCGTAACGGTCGCTGCGGGCGTTGTAACCGAAAGCACCCTTGCCTTCGCGTACCTTGTTCACTACGACCGAACCTTCGCCGCCGGCGTTGGCGACAATCTGGCGGAGCGGCTCTTCGATGGCCCTCTTCACGATGGCGATACCGGTCGTCTCGTCGTCGTTCTCGCCCTTCAGTTTGTCGAGTGCGGAGATGGCACGGATGTAGGCCACGCCGCCACCGGGGATGATACCTTCTTCCACGGCTGCACGCGTTGCGGCCAGCGCATCCTCTACGCGGTCTTTCTTCTCCTTCATCTCCACTTCGGTGGCTGCGCCGACATAGAGTACGGCTACGCCGCCTGCCAGCTTGGCGAGCCTCTCCTGGAGTTTCTCGCGGTCATAATCGGAGGTGGTGGTCTCTATCTGCTTGCGTATCTGGTTTACGCGCGCCTTGATGGCATCCTTGTGCCCGGCACCGTCCACGATGGTGGTGTTCTCCTTGTTGATGGTCACCTTGTCGGCCGTTCCGAGCATTTCGAGCTTGACGTCTTCGAGCCTGTAACCCTTGTCTTCGGTGATGTACGTACCGCCCGTCAGCGTGGCGATATCTTCGAGCATCTCCCCTTGCGGCGGTCGCCGAAACCGGGAGCCTTGACGGCAGCTATCTTGAGGGTACCGCGGAGCTTGTTCACCACCAGCGACGAGAGCGCCTCGCCGTCCACGTCCTCGGCAATTATCACGAGTGCCCGACCGTTCTGTGCCACGGGTTCGAGTACGCCCATAATCTCCTTCATCGTGGAAATCTTCTTGTCGGTGATGAGGATAAGCGGCTTGTCGAGCTGCGCCTCCATCTTTTCGGTGTCGGTCACGAAATAGGCCGAAATGTAGCCCCTGTCGAACTGCATGCCTTCCACTACCTCGACGGTGGTCTCCGTGCCTTTGGCCTCTTCGACGGTGATGACGCCCCTCCTTGTTCACCTTGCTCATGGCTTCGGCGATGAGGGAACCTATCGTGTTGTCGTTGTTGGCCGAAATGGTCGCTACCTGCTCGATTTTCTCGATATGGTCGCCCACCTTCTGGCTCTGTTTGCGGAGGTTCTCCACAACGGCTGCGACGGCCTTGTCGATACCCCTCTTGAGGTCCATCGGGTTCGCGCCGGCGGTCACGTTCTTGATGCCCACGCCGATGATGGACTGGGCGAGCACCGTGGCGGTGGTGGTACCGTCGCCGGCGTCGTCATTGGTCTTGGAGGCTACCTCCTTGACAATCTGGGCACCCATGTTGGCGAAGGGCTCTTCGAGTTCCACTTCCTTGGCTACCGTCACACCGTCCTTGGTGATGTGCGGCGTACCGAACTTGCGGTCGATTATCACATTCCTTCCTTTCGGGCCGAGCGTTACCTTTACCGCATCGGCGAGCGCATCGACGCCCTCTTTCAGAAGCTCGCGGGCTTCCGCATTGTATTTTATCTCTTTAGCCATGGCTATATGATTTATTTGCGTGTGAAATGATTAGATGATTGCGAAAATGTCGCTCTGGCGCATGATGAGGTATGTTTCGCCTTCGACGGTCACCTCCGTACCCGCGTATTTGCCGTAGAGTACCTGGTCGCCTACCTTGACCTCCATCTTTACCTCCGATGTGCCGGGGCCGACTGCTACCACTTTACCTGCGAGCGGTTTTTCCTTCGCGGTGTCGGGGATGATGAGGCCTGCCGCCGTCTTCTCTTCAGCCGGATTGGGCTGTATCAAAACTCTGTCTGATAACGGTTTGATTTTCATAGCTCTTAAACTGTTTTGAAGTTATATGTTATGTGATATCGTCTGCTTTTTCGCATTGCGGCAGTATGTGTCGCACATTATATGCCAAACGCTCCGGCCGTACAAACTGTCACCCTTTGTATGCCAGTCTGGCAACAAATCGTATCGGCTGGCTGACAGAATTGCAGACGGGCGCTACGTGATTGCCGGCGGCCCTGTCGGCATATCGTAACGTTGCAAAAGGTTTTTTGTGGATTTTATGCTGAAAATATCCGGTTCGTTGCATATATATGTCTTGCGAAAAAAAGATGTAATAATATTAACTATCAGCATTTTAATGTTTTTTTAATCGTATGTTTGCATTGCGTGCATGCAGACGGTCCGATGTGACGAAGATTTTTGGATAATCTTAAACCTACTAATTATTCATGAAAAAGAATCGGTTTTTTACAGGTGTTATGTGTACTTTGGCGGTTGTCGCACTCTCGGCCTGCGGGCAGGAGGCGCAGGAGCAACTGCAATACGTGAGCCTCAGCCAGGCGGGCTGTACCTTTTTCGGTACGGATAACGAGCCTTTGGCAGTGACGGTGGAAACATCTCCGGCGCAGTGGGCGGCGGAAGCATCCGCATCCTGGGTGAAGGCGGAACCCGGAGAGGACGGTACGACCCTTGTTCTATCAGTAGAAGACAATGATGGCGATGCCGAGCGAAAGGCTGCCGTGACGGTGACGGCCGGGCAGGCATCCCAGACGATTACGGTCTATCAGTTGGCACCCGACCTCTCCATCAACCGTTTCAGGAAGGAACGGATGTTCCAGAACGGCGGCGTAGTGTCGCCCAGCGGCAAGTACATCGGCGGTTTTACGAACAAAGCGATGGAGGACAATACGTGGGAATACTATCCTGTGATTATCGACACGGAGACCGGAGAAAAAATCAAACTCGGTCCGTTCCCTTCCGCGCTTTTCAAATGTAGTCAGCCGTTTGCCATTACCGATTACGGCCAGCTTTTTATCTCCGACCATGAGAACGGTGGTTCGGTCATTTTCGACCTCAACGGCGACTACATGCTCTCCAGTATTCCGGAGGGTTGTACGAACCGGGGCAACGTGATGGGCGTTTCGGGCGACGGTTCCAAATGGGTAGGTTATGCAATCAGCGAAAAGCAGGAGGGAGAGCGCATCGGTCAGTACCGTCCGATAATTTGGGAGGACGGCGAGGCCCGGATGCTTTCCATGCCCGAGAAGAACTTCAAGGGCGAGGATTTCTCGGTAGGGGCGATGGCGCGTGGCATCTCCGCCGACGGCTCCGTGATTTATGGAACGACGTGGGACAACAGCGACGGAGCCATGATTTACTGGAAAGACGGCAAGGTCAAGTACGTAGGCGAGGATGTACACGAAATCAAGTCGGTAACCATTCCCTATCCGGAAGGCGACGAGACGTTCTACTATGCCAACGGAATAGTCAGCCAGGCCGAAATCTACAAGATGAGTCCCTCGGGCAACTGGATAGCCGGCGCTTATCAGGAGATAACGGTCAATACGGACGACTATTCGACGGTCGCCAGTTCGTGCCCGGCCTTTTACAATACGGAAACGGAGACGACTGTCGTATTGGAGGAGTACAGCGGTGCCAAGGGCGTGCATGTGACCGACGGGGGCATCGCATTCATTGCACTGCCTATGGCCGGCGGCGAAGTGTACGACCTCAATGCGGGAGTTGCCATCGGAACGGTAGCCGAATGGGTTTACAGCGAATACGGTCTCATCATTCCGTCGGATATCTTCATCAAAAGCGTTTCGCCGGACGGTCGGGTGGTGATCGGTACGGGTACGGAACAGCCGGCGGGTATGAAGGGGAGAATTTACCCGTGGTACATCATTCCTCCGGCACAATAACAAAAAACTCTTTTCATAATTTTTACATAAGGTTATTTGACAGGTGGCTGGTCCGTGGTTTCGTCCGGTATCCGTCCGAAGGCGGATACCGGGCCGGGACCGGTTTGTTGCCGGCATCCCGGCGGCGAGGGAATTTCGGCCCGTACCGGACATTAACCGTCTATTTAGCATATTTTTAACTGACCTAATACTGAACAGACCATGGAAAAAAAGATTGTGCGTTATCGCCGCGGCCTGCCTTGCTGCGGTGTCGTGTACGACCAAAGGGGAAAACGAACCGCAGCCGTCGCTCGAGGTGTCGCCCACTTCCCTCATTTTCGCGGCTGCCGCCGCCCCTGTCCAGGAGGTAACGGTCACGGCCATCGGTACCGACTGGGAATACGAACTTGTAGGAAATGCCTCGGAGTGGGTCTCCGTGACCGAAGACCGCACGAAAGGGCTCCTGACGGTCGGCGTACAGGATAATCCGCAGGCCGAACAGCGTACCGCCTCCCCTGACGGTAAACGCCGCTGGCGGCAGCGGCATCAAGGTGAAAGACAAGACCGTGACGATTGTCCAGCAACCGTCGGACACTCCTGTTGTCTATTCCATTACCGTGGAGCCCGCTTCGCTGACTTTCGAGGCGGAGGGAGCGGCTACACAGAAGGTGACCGTGATGACCGAAGGCGAAGGACTTACCTGGCGTACCGAAGTGGATGAGGCTGCCCGCGGGTGGCTCACCGTGACCGAGGGCGAAGGACAGTTTGCCGTGGCGGTGTCCGACAATCCCGATACAGTGGAACGTGCCGGCAACATCACCGTAATACCGAGTGAGGAGTCCGCTTCGCCGAAAGTGGTGCGCGTCGTACAGAAGGAGAAGGTGATACCCCCTTCGCTCGATATTGCACTCAGCAACGGTGCGACGCCCGAGGAGGGATTCGTGTTCGATTATCTGGGCGAAAACCAGAATTATTCCATCGATGTACGGGCCGTAAATATCGATTGGGACTATCGGGTGGAGTACGATTCCGCCGCGACCGACTGGATTACGGTTCGGAAAAACGAACTGTCGGACCGTGTCGGTTTGATGGTGCTGCTGAACAACAAAAAAAACGAAGCTGCCGACCCGCGTTCCGGCCGTATCGTGATTTATACGGGCGAAGAGGGTATCGGCCCCTATGAGGTGAAGGTGACGCAGACCGGAAAACCCGAATTTCAGAGCACGATTCTCGAAAACGTTGAGGTAGGAACAGTGACCGGAACGAGGGCGATTGTCTATCCCAACAACGATAAACGGCAGTTGGCCTATACTGAGTGGAATATTACGCTGTGGGGTAGCGGTATCGAGTTCGTGTCGAAATTTGGCAAATATACCGGTTCGGGCGAATTGCTCCAGTTAGAGCTTGCGACGAATCCTATCGAAAAGAACGAGGAGGGAATTTACGTGATTCCGGACGGAACGTACGCACTTGCCCCGAATTTTGATGGCAAGAACGAAGATGGGACTTCGGTCGTTCCGGAGCCTTTACCGTGAGCGGAGGCGAGCGGGGATTGTGGAATCATCCGTCGACGGCGAAAGGAACCTGGTACCTGCGGATGCAGGATGACAAGTACAACGGCGAGGAAGCCCGGATTACCGGCGGTACCCTGACGGTAACGGGAACAGGAGACGGTAATTACCGACTCGAATGGGATTTCGTCTCCGATGCCATGTATCATACGACGGGCAGTTACGAAGGGCCGCTTGCATTGGAGGTCGTGGGCTGATAAATATGGAACGGGACGGCGCCGTCAGACCCGTGACGGCGCCCGACCTCCATTCTTTTCTATAGGTGGGGCGTGCGGAATTTCGGTTCCGTGCGCTTTTTTAATCCATAGTTTTTTATTCGCCGCATTGCCGGATGCGGTGCGTCTGCTCGATGCCGTATGGGGGTATCGTCGGGGCGCCGGGGAGCGGGCGGAGAAAGGGCGGCGTTTTTCGGTTGCCGGGCAGAAGGTATCGCAGTCCGGATGTTCCGTTCGTTCCGGTGTTACGCTCAGGTTTGTACGGTCGTCTGTGTATGGAGCCGCAAGCTGTGCGGCCGCCCTTTCACTCCGTCGTTTTACGGTTGTTGTCGCGTCAGGACGACGTGCCGGTGGTACTCTATCGGGACGGAACGGCGATGCCGCCCATCGTGAGGGTTTCGTAGTAGATGTAACTCGCTTCGCCCGTTTCGCCCCATAGCTGTTCGGAGTCGGGAAAGAGTTCCGGAGTGGCCGTGAGAAGGTCGGGCAGCAGGAGGCGTTCGAGTCCCGATGCGTCCCGTTCTACCGATACCGGAAGAAAGGTTTCCGGCTCCGTCCATGCCTCGACGATTCCTGACGGGAATACGAGATGCGAGGCCGAATAGTAGGGCTTGTCTCCCTTTCGGAAAGCGGCTCCGAAGGAGACTCCCGCCGTACCGTCGCGCAGTATGAGGTGGATGGTGGCCGTCGCCCCGCCGAACCCCTGTACGCCGCTGCCGGCGATGCCCGTGACGGCATACCCGCCGTTTTCGCGGGCAATGGTCGCCGTCCCGGAAAATTCGGAGGTATTCGTCCAGTCCTCCGTAGTGGCGGAGAGCGAATGCCACTGCCATGTGCCGGAGAGGTCGGCGATGGGGGTACCCTGCTGCGATACGGCCACGGTTGCCTCGCTTCCCTCCGCCGAGCGTACCGTGACGGTTCCGCTCCGTACGCCGCTGCCGCTCCATGGTGCGGCGGTCACCTCCAGTGCCGTTCCGGTCACGGCGGCCGAGAGCCATGCGGTGCTTCCGGTGTCGGTTGCGGCCGTCAGTTCCGTTCCTCCGGCGGTGATTCCGCAGGTGCGGCGGCCGCCCTCCGGCCCGAATGAAAGTTGTGCCGGTTCGACAGCGATACCGGTATCGCCGGCCGCCTGCTGCGTAACCTCCAGTACCGCGAAGGCCCCTTCCGCATTGGTGACCGTGACCTCTCCGCGGCGTTCGCCGCCGTCATTGACGGTTGCCGTCACAAGGAGTTGTTTCTCCACTATCTCCGCCGAGAGCCATTCGGCCTGGTCGGACGTCACCAAAGCGGCGGGAACACTTCCTTGTGTTACGACGGAGACGGTTTTGGTCAGCCCGTCGCCCGAGGAGGCGAAAGTCAGCGAAGCGGGTTCGAGGGTGATTCCGTAAGCGGCGGGAATTCCGGCCTGCCGGATGGTCAGCACGGCTTCACCGCCTTCGGCATTCGTGACCGTTGCTGCTCCTTCCCGTGCCTCGGCGGAGGAGTTGGGCGCGGCCGTTACGATGAGCCGCTGTTTTTCGATGCGCACCTCGTACCACGTATCCCCGGCGGCCCGTTCCGCCCGGAAGCCGCTGCCGGCGGAGATGATTTCCGCCTCTTCCGTCAGGGTACCGTAGGCGGGAAGTTCGAGGCTGTCCGGCGACAGTACGACGGCATAGTCCGTCCCTTCCCCGCTACCCTGCGTGACGACGACGGTACGGGAAGCCGCCCGGTCGGCACTTACCGTGAGGGTCGCCCGGCGTTCGCCGTCGGAAGCATTCCGGCTTGCGGCCGATACCGTGATACATGTTTCTTCCTGTGCCGTTTCCAGCCAGTCGGTCTCCTGGCCGGAGTAGCTCACCGAAAAACTGAAAGACGGAGCATCCGTTTCGACGTCTATCCGTTTGGATATGCCGGTTTCATCGAATGCGAACGACAGGACGGCAGGGGCAACTTCGAGCGTATGGGTGACGAGTCGGGGTTCCCGGTTTTTGCATCCGGCGGCGAGCAGAAGCACTGCCGAAAGGCAAAGAAGACGTATCGGACGGTTTGTGCGCATGGTATGGAGAAGGGTTATGATTTGCAGTTTCGGCATTTGTCGGGCAGGTTCCGCTTCCCGGTTACAAAAAAGAACGGTTCATCCTATGGACGGATGTTCCGGCCACCGGTCCATTCGCCTCTTTTGTCCTGTCGGATGCGGGCGGCAGCGGCTTGCGGTGGACAACCCTTTTCCTTCTGGAGACGGGAGCGTGTCGCCGCCTGTTTCGGCTCCTCGTCCGGAGGAGCCGGTTATCGCGGTTCGAGACTTCGGGGCGGGTACCCTGCTCTTCCCTCTGTTCCTCCGGCTCTTCCGTCGGCGGAGGCGTCGTGTCCCATCCGCCGCCCAGTGCCTTGTAGAGTTGTACGAGCGCGATGTATTCATCCCGGATGGCATTGCTGAGTCCTATCTGTGCATCGAAATACTGGCGCTGTGCGTCCAGCACGTCGAGGTAGTTGATGACGCCGTTGATGTATTGCAGCCGGGCGAGCTCCACGTATTTGCGCGAGGCCTGTTCGAGATTCCGTTTCAGGACGCACGCTTCGCGGGCGCTGTTGTAGCCCACGATGGCGTCGTTCACCTCCTGAAAGACCGTGAGTACCTTCTTTTCGTACCGTGCGCACTCCTGTTCGTAGGCGTGCTGCTGGGCCCGGTATTTGGCGCGTTTGGCGTTGAATGAGAAGATGGGAGTGGTCAGCGTCCCACTCAGCAGACCGTAGGGAGACTGAAGGATGCTCTGTATGGCGTCGCCTTCGAGTCCGTAGGCTCCCGTGAGGCGTATCCGCGGGAAGCGGTCGGTGTAGCCATGCCTACCGCGGCGTTGGCCGCTATGAGCGCCTGTTCCGCAGCCCGGACATCCGGGCGCCGGAGCAGTAGTTCGGAAGGCAGTCCCACCGGCAGCTCCTGCGGTAGTTTCATGGCGTTGTCGAGCGACGAACGTTCCACGGGCCCCGGATACCTGCCTGCCAGCAGTGCGATTTCATTCTCTTTGGCGGCCACTTTCCGTTCCAGCTCCGGTACGAGGGTGGCGGTACTCGCAAGTTCTACCTGCGACTGCTGGTAAGAGGTTTCGGAGGTCAGGCCCCCTCGAAACGTATCTTGGCCTGCCGTACCCCCTCCTGCCGGGTGGCGAGCGTCCGGCGGACAATGGCCAGTTCGTTGTCCAGAGCGGCCAGTTCGTAGTATGCCTGTGCCACTTCCGCAATCAGCGTCATTTGCAGTGCCCGCTGCGCCTCCACCGATTCGAGGTATTCCGCCACTCCCTTGCGGCGTGCCCAGCGGAGATTGCCCCAGAGGTCGAGCTCCCAGCCCAGCGTGAGTTTGGCTCCGAATTCGGGGCTGACGTCGGGATTGTTGCCTCCGTAATTCTCCCACTCCCGTTCGCCGTAGGCCGTCCCTCCTATCTGCGGAAGCATGGCGGCGTTGTCTATCCGGCGCAGTTGGGCAAGTTCCTGTACCCTTTCGGCCGCGATGCGCATATCCTTGTTGTTGGCGAGCGTGGCGGATATGAGATTCCGGAGAGTAGTGTCGGAATATACTTCCCACCACCGCATGTCGGCGAACAGCAGCGAATCGTTGTCGGGGGCCGAGTCGGAGAGGCGGTCAGGAAGGTTGAGCTCGGGACTCTGGTATTTTCTGCCGAGTACGCACGACCCCATTGCCGCCGCTACGGCGACGAGCAGCAAGGCCCGGAGGATGTGTTTTACGGTCTGCTTCATGCCCTCTTCTTTTTAAGCCTGTCGGTGAACTTGTGTATCATGACGAAGAAGAACGGTACCAGAACGATACCCACGATGATGGCGACTATCATCCCGAAGAAAACACCCGTGCCGATGTCCTGCCGGCTCGAAGAACCGGGGCCGCTCGCAAGCACGAGGGGTACCATGCCGAGGATGAAGGCCAGCGAGGTCATGAGGATGGGGCGGAAACGGAGCCTTGCGGCGTGTATGGCCGCCGTGGTGACGTTCACGCCGCGCTTGACTTCGGCCTGGGCGAATTCCACGATGAGGATGGCGTTCTTGGCCACGAGGCCCATGAGCATCACCAGGCCAATCTGGAAGTAGGCGTTGTTCTCCAGGCCGCATATCCATACCCCCAGATAGGCGCCGAGGACGGCTACCGGCAGCGAAAGCATGATGGCTATCGGTATCGACCAGCTTTCGTACTGTGCGGCGAGAAAGAGGAATACGAAGACGAACACCAGTCCGAGGATGTAACCCGTCTGACCGCCCGCCTTCTTCTCCTGATAGGAGAGCCCGCTCCAGTCGATGCCGATGTTTTCCGGCAGCTTCTCCCGTGCGATTTCCTCTATCACCTCCATGGCCTGTCCGGAGCTCTGTCCCTGTGCCGCTTCGCCGGTAATGGTGGCCGAGTTGAACATGTTGAACCGCTTGATTACCCCCGGCCCCGTGGTGTAGTAGGCCGTGCCGAGGGCGGTGAGCGGTATCATCACTCCTCCCGTGCCGCGCACGTAGAACATGTTGATATCGTCCTTGTGCGCCCTGTAAGTCCCTTCGGCCTGTATGTAAACGCGGTAGATACGGTTGAACATGTTGAAGTCATTGACGTACACCGAACCGGTAAAGGTCTTCATGGTGGAGAAGACGTCGGCCAGCGGGACGCCCGACAGTTTGACCTGGTCGCGGTCCACGTCGAAGTAGAGTTGTGGGATTTCGGGCTGCAGCGAGGAGGATACCTCGTTCAGCCTGCGGTCGCGGCCCGCATAGTAGATGAGGGTGTCCGACGCCTGCCGCAGGTTGTCGAGCGTGGCTTCGCCCCTTGCTTCCAGTACCATTTCAAAACCGCCCGACGTACCGAGCCCCGGGATGACGGGAGGGGTACGGAGCACCACCTTGGCCTCCGGATAGCGCGACAGTTCGCTGCGTACCTCGTCCATGATTTTGTCCAGTTTCCCTTTCTTGCGCTCTTTCCACGGTTTCAGAATGACCGTCAGCTCGCTGCGCGACTGGCTCGTTCCCACTCTGGAACTCGACCCCGCGACGCTCTGCACGTATTCGACGTCGGGGCGGGCCATGAGGTAGGCGATGGCGCGGTCGGTCACTTCGCGTGTCCGCTGCAGCGTGGCTCCTTCGGGCAGTTCGAGCTCCACGGTGAAATAGCCCTGGTCCTCTTCGGGGAGGAAGCTGCCCGGCACGGCATAGTTCAGCAGCCAGATGCCTATCACGATGATACCCAGCCCCGCGAATACACGTTTGGGTACGGTCAGACTCTTTTTAATCATCTTCTCGTAAGTCCGGTTTCCACGGGCGAGGAAGATGTTGATGTATCGGAAGACGATATTCTTTTTACGGCCGTTATCCGGTTTGAGCAGCCGGGCGCACATGGCCGGACTCAACGTGAGGGCCACGACGGTGGAGATGAGTACCGACGCTACGATGGTGACGGTGAACTGGCGGTAGAGCATGCCGGTGATGCCCGAAAGGAAACTCACGGGGACGAATACCGCGCAGAGTACGAGCGAGGTGGTAATCAGTGCTCCGCTGATGCCGTGCATGGCCTCTTTCGTCGCTTCGTAGGCTCCGATTTTCTTCTCCTCCATGATGCGTGTGACGTTCTCCACCACTACGATGGCGTCGTCCACCACGATACCGATGGCGAGGATGAGGCCCAGCAGGGTGAGCATGTTGAGCGAGAAGCCGAATATCAGCATCACGCCGAAGGTACCTATCAGCGAGATGGGGACGGCGATGATGGGGATGAGCGTCGCCCGCCAGCTCTGCAGCGAGAGGAAGACGATGAGGATGACGAGGAAGAGCGCTTCGAAAAGTGCCTTGTAGACCTCGTGGATGGATTCGGAAATGTAGGTGGTGATGTCGAACGGGATGAGGTACGAGATGCCCTCCGGGAAGGAGGCGCTTATCTCTTTCATCGACTCCCGGACGAGCTTGGAGACCTCCATCGCATTCGCACCGGGCAGCAGACGGATGTTCATCACGGCCGCATTGCCGCCGTTCAGCCCGCTCTCGGTGTTGTAGCTCTGTGCTTCGAGCGATACGCGGGCCACGTCCTTGAGGCGGATTATCGAACCGTTCGGGTTGGCGCGTACGACGATGTTCTCGAACTCCTCCACGGAAGAGAGCCTGCCCTGCGTGGAGATGGGGATGGAAATATCCACATCTTCGATGGGCTGCTGGCCGAGCACGCCGGCGGCCGATTCGCGGTTCTGGTCCTTCAGTGCGCTCTGCAAGTCCTGAACGGTTACACCGAAACTGGCCAGCTTGTCGGGCTGTACCCAAATCTGCATGGCGTAGTAGCGGCTGCCCACGTTCGATACGCCGCCCACGCCCGGTATTCTTCGCAGGATGTCCACCACGTTGAGTGTTGCGAAGTTGCTCAGGTATATTTCGTCGAATTTGTCGTCCGAAGAGAGCAGGCAGACGGTCATGAGTTGGTTGGAGGCCTGTTTCTCGACGCTGATGCCGTTCTGCACCACTTCGGCGGGGAGGCGGGCCTCCGCCTGTTTCACGCGGTTCTGTATCTCTACGGCCGCGAGGTCGGGATTGACCGATATGTCGAACGTCACCGTGGCACTGAAACTGCCGGTATTCGTGCTGCTCGATTCCATGTAGAGCATGCCGGGCGTACCGTTGAGTTCCTGTTCGATGGGCGTCGCCACGGCCTGGCTGACGGTCAGTGCGCTGGCACCGGGATAGCTCGCGCTCACCTTGACCGTCGGCGGTGTGATTTGCGGATACTGGTCGATGGGGAGCATCGTGAGCCCGATGAAGCCCACGATGACGATAACGATGGAGATGACCGCCGAGAAAACCGGTCTGTCTATGAAGAAATCGGCTTTCATGGGCTATTCCTCCGCATTGTTGTCCATGCCCTCCGCGGCGGCTTCCCCGGCGACAGGTTCCACGATTTCGACCGTCATGCCGGGCATCAGTTTATGATATCCCTCCACGACAATCCGTTCCCCGGGGATGAGCCCGCGCTCCACTATCATCATGTTGTCGGTTTCGGGACCGAGCTCGATGAATCGTCTTTCGGCTACATTGTCGGGTCTGATGACGTAGATGAATGCGCCGCCCTTCTCGATGATGACGGCCTTCGAGGGTACCACCACGGCTCCTCGCGCACGTCGAGCAGCAGCTTGACCTTGGTGAACTGTCCCGGCAGCAGCACATGGTCGGGATTGGGCATCTCGGCACGTACGGAGAAAGTACCCGTCTGCGGGTCTACCTGCGGGTCGGCGAAATCCACCAGTCCTTCGTAGGGATATACGGAGTCGTCGGCCAACGTGACGGTGATGTAGGGGTTCCATCCGCGTGTCGGGTCCTGATGGCCGAGGTTTACGTTGCGTTCCTTGCTCCGGAGGTAGTCGAGGGCGGTCATGCTGAAGTCCACCCGTACGGTGTCGCTTTTTGACGATGGTGGCCAGCAGCGATTTGCCGCCCGGGCCGACGAGCGTGCCGATATCCACGTTGCGTTCGCTGATGTATCCCGAAATAGGCGAGCGTACCGTCGTATAGCCGAGCGCCAGTTCCGCCTGTGCGAGGTCGGCTTCGCTCATGATTACCGCCGACACGGCGCTTTCGTACGAGGCGATGGCATTGTCCAGGTCGAGCTGACTGGCCGCATTCTGCTCGAAGAGCGGACGGATGCGGTCCAGGTCGCGTTTGGCCTTGAGTTCGAGGGCCTTGTCTTTCTGCAACTGGGCACGTGCGCCATCCACGCGCGCCTTATAGAGTTTCGGGTCTATGACGAAGAGCACCTGGTCTTTCTTGATGTAGGTACCCTCTTCGAAAAGCATCTCTTCGAGGTATCCCTCCACGCGGGCGCGTATCTCGACGAACTGCTGGGCCCGTATCCGGCCTACATATTCGCCGTAAATCTCCATGTCGTCCGTGGTTACGGTCTCCACTACGACGGTCGGATGGACCTCGGGCTGGGGACGTTTGCGGAAAATGAAATAGAGGGCTACCGCTATTATTGCCAGTACGACGGCTCCTGCAATGGCCTGGCGTTTCGTGAGTCTGAGTCTCTTCCTTTCCTTTTTTGCCATGGTTGGGCGTGTTTGTTGTTGCCGGTCATCTGACGTCCGGTCGGATTTTAAAACATACAAATATAGGGATTGGGGCGTAATTCCCCTCTTTCCCCCGCTCAAAATCTGTTTTCGCGACCGGGACTGTCCCGTTCCGGCGGGCTTCCTTTCCCGCGGACGGATATGTATCCATCTCTCTTCCAGCGGATATTGGTCAAAAGGAACGGACATCTGCCGTTCGTCGCGATTTTTTGTCGCACCGGGTTTTTCCGCCCTTTCCCGGACCGCAGAAGGGGATATGCCTTGCAGACTAATGATTATAACGTGGGTTCGGGTGCTTTATTTTGCGGGTTGGACGTTAGCGGCCAGGGCACAACCTCTTTTTTCCGGCCGTTCGGCTGCGGCCCTTCTTTCCGAAACGGTCCGATTTCGGAAAAACTCTTCTATCTTTGCCAAATCTTTTTGCGGCGGGTAGATGGATTTTGCAGCGATATGCGACGCACCGACAATTTTAAAGGGATAGTTTACGCGATACTTTCGTCTTCGACGTTCGGTTTCGCACCGTTTTTCACGCTGATGCTGATAGGGGCGGCCTCTCCTCGTTCGAGGTGTTGTTTTACCGTTGGGGTGTCGCTTCGCTGGCACTCGGATGTTTTGGACTCGCCGTGCGGCAGAACTTTCGCATCGGGTGGCGCGACCTCGGGACGGTATGCCTGCTGGGAACGGTCCGGGCCATGACCTCCCCCTGAGCCTCGTGATAGCCTACCAGAACATAGCTACCGGGGTGGCTTCTTCCATCCACTTCCTCTATCCGCTCGCCGTGGCGTGCGGCATGGCCCTTTTCTTTAGGGAGCGTATCTCGTGGCAGGTCGTCGTGGCGATACTCGTATCGCTCCTGGGTGCTGTCCTGCTTTCGGCGGGCGACCTGAATGCCGGCGGGCGACACGCTTTGGTCGGCATCGGGGCGGCCTGCCTTTCGGTGGTCTGTTACAGCACTTATATCATAGGGGTACGTAAGACCCGTGCCGCCCGGATAGATTCGGCGGCCCTGACGTTTTATGTGACCGCTTTCGGGGCGCTGCTTTTCGGCTGCTGCGGATTGCTGTTCGACGGCGGCATACGCCTCGTCACCGGCTGGAAGATGTGGCTTTGCGTACTGGGCATCGCCCTTCCCGCCACGGCCATCTCCAACATCACCCTCGTGCAGGCCATCAAGTATATCGGGCCGATGACCACGTCGCTTTTCGGCGCCATGGAGCCGCCGACGGCCATGGTTATCGGCATACTCGCCTTCGGAGAGCCGTTTACGTGGATGACTGCCGCAGGAATGGTGCTCGTCATAGCCGCTGTCAGTTGGGTGGTGCTCAACAACGCTTCCGGCAGCGGTGTCCGCAGGCGGGCCGGAACTGCCGGAGACTGGTAGGGGCACTGTTTCGCTATCCGTTCGGCGGTACCGCGGTAGGACGGACGTTCGGCCTTGTCAGTATCGGTTGCGGCCGTATATCTCTTCGAACGGCTTGCGGACTTTCTGCCGTACCGGGGCATCGGAATAGCCGAGCGTTATCAGCAGCGGTATCCGGCGTTTTTTGTCCACTCCAAGAAGTCGTTTTACCTTGTTTTCGTCGAACCATCCCACCATGCAGGTGCCGAGTCCGAGCGCGGCCGCCTGCAGGCAGAGCTGGTTGGCGGCTATGCCTATGTCCAGCAGCCTGTACTCCTTGTCCTGTATGACGCTCCCGACGGCCGAAAGCATGTTCTGTTTTTCGAGCACGACGGCGATGATGACGGGGGCTTGCCGGACGAATTTGTTCATCCCCATTCCCGCTGCCGCATCGCCGATGCGGTCTCTGAGTTCCGGTTCGTCCACGACGACGAACCTCCATGGCTGGGAGTTGTTGGCCGAGGGCGACAGACGTGCGGTTTCGATGCATTGCATCAGTTTCTCCTCCTCGACGGCCTTTCCCGAATAGCTTCTTACACTCTGGCGTATTCCGGCCAGTTCTGCGAATTCCATCATAGTGTCGTTAAGTTTTCATTTTGCCGGGCGGACGAAGGGGCGGCCCGGCTGCCGGCGCTCCTTCGTCCGCGGTGCAGGTAAAGGTAGGGACAATTTTTTTAAAAAGCGAAATCACTTAGTATTTGCGCCTCCGGTTTTTCGGACCTATAAGGAGAGGTACGCGCGTAACAATCTTTTAACCTCGCCTTAACGCTTCGTTAAAGTCGCCGCGGTTCTTTTGCGGCGTATTATTCAAGAACGATGCAATGAAGAAATTTACGCTATTGGTGATATGGACCGCTTTTTCGTGCTTCGCAGGTTTCGCACAGGAGGATATGCCTGCCCGCGCTTCGTTTCGCAATGGCAAACTGACGTTCGAGACGCGCGACAGGGCGTTCAGACTCTGGTTCGACAACCGCATCTATGTTGATGCGGCCGCCTATCTCCCCTCGGAGGATGTCTCCGGACTGATGTCCAAGCCCAACAAGGACCTCGAGTACGACGACGGGGCGTTCCGTTTCAGCAACGGCATGTCGATACGGCGGGCCCGGTTCGCAGTCAAGGCCACGCTTTATGAGAAATGGTTCGGCGAGCTCGACCTCGATTTCGCGTACAACGAGGTGGAGTTGAAGGATATGTTCATCGGGTACCGTTTTTCCGACCGGGTTTCGGTCAAAGTCGGTCATTTCAAGGAACCGATGAGCATGGAGCGCCTGACGAGTTCCAAATATCTCATCAACATGGAGCGTCCGATGGCTGTCGAGGCGTTCGCCGGCGGGCGGCGGCTCGGGGCTGCGGCCACCGCATGGGGGAACCATTGGTGGGTGTCGGGAGGCATCTTCGGTCGGCAGGTGGACATCATCCAGAAGGAGAAGAACCGTGGCGGCGACGGTTACGGCTTTACGGCGCGGGTGGCTTTTTTCGCCGCTGGCCGACAGGGACTTGACGCTCCATATCGGCGGTTACGGTACCTGGCGAGTCCCGGAGATGAGCGGCAAAACGGAGCGTTTCGTCGAATTCAGAACCTTCCCGGAGAGCCGCACGGACCGCAGGCATTTCGTGAGGGCCGAGATATTCAATGTGAAGAGTTACTATACGGTGGGTGCCGAGCTCGCTTTCAGATGGCGCAAGCTGCTCGTCTACGGCGAATACATCTTCACCGAACTCTCCCGCTACGGGCTTTCGGGCGGGGAGCGGATACCGCTGAAGAACGCCTCCTTTAACGGCTGGTATGCCACGGCCTCCTACATGCTGCGCGGCGAACAGCGTCGTTATGCACCCGAAGATGCCGAATTCGGGCCCATGGAGGTGCGTCGGGGCGGGAACCTCGAACTGGCTGTCCGGGCAAGCAACATCAACATGAACGATTTCCATGATGCACGGGCGGTCATTACCGGCGGAGCGGCCACGAGCTATTCCGCGTCGCTGAACTGGTACCCGAACCGGAACGTACTGATAGAATTGAATTATACCTACATGGACAACGACAAGTATGCCGACGACAAGGGACACATCACTCTCGACGGGAAACCGCTCAGTCAGATGCTTCCTTCGGGGCTCGACTTCAGCATCCTGCAGCTGCGTCTGTTGCTGTCGTTCTGATACGGAAAATTTTATAAACAGACAGATAAGAGCATGAGAAAGATTGTTTTCGCGGCGCTTTGCGCATTCGCGGCGGTGGCGGTATCCTGTAAGAACGACAGGGAGAGCGATGTGAACCCCGGCGATTCGGATATCGACGGGCTCTACATCAATGAAGTGTATTCCTGCAATCCCTACTGGGTGGAGCTTTACAATGCGGGGAATGAGGAGCTGCATATTGGCGGCTTCATCCTGCAGGACGACAAGGGGGCGGAAGAGGAGTACGTCATACCGGAAGGTACGACGATAGGTGCCGGGGAGTTCCTCGTATTGGAGGAGTTCTCGTTCGGCATCAGCTCCTCCAAAGGCGACCGGGTGACGCTGCTCGACGCATCGCGTAACGTGGTGGACGACGTGATGCTTCCCGTAATGGAGGATGGCAGTTCCTATGGGCGCAGGAGCGACGGCGGTTCGGAATTCGCCGCTTTCACTGCGCCTACGAAAGGGCGGAGCAATACGGGCGGCGGCGACCCCCTTCCGGAACCGGAACCTTCGGATGCGAAGGTGTATATCAACGAGGTGCTGTCGGCTCCCGCGGGCGATGACATGGATTTCATCGAGCTCTATAACGGCGGCGAGGCGGATGCCGATATCGGCGGATTCGTTCTGCAGGACGATAAGGGGGGCTGCCGAAGAGTTCGTGATTCCGGCCGGAACGGTCATCCCGGCGGGCGGATTCCTGGTGTACGAACAGGTGTCGCCGGGCCAGGGCGAAAGTTTTACCTTTGGTCTGAGCTCCAAGGGAGACAAGGTGGTGCTGCTCGATTCCGAGCGCAAGGTGGCGGACGAGGTGGATACGCCCGATTTCGGCGATACCAAAGGGGAGTCCTACGCCCGTACCGTCGACGGCGGCGGGGAGTGGCGGATTGCCGCCGTACCGACCAAGGGCTTTTCCAATACGGGCGGAGCGGATGCCTCCCTGAAGGGGGGTGCTTGTCATCAACGAGGTTTACACGTATGCCGATGGCAGTGAAAAGGACGACCTCGATTTCATCGAACTCTACAATGCGGGCGGCAGCGACATCGACCTCGGTGGCCTGAAGCTGTGGGAGAGCGGCGGAAGCGCCGAAGCATGGAGTTTCCCCGAAGGCTCCCGCGTTGCGGCGGGCGGCTTCTTCGTGGTGGTTTGCGACAAGGACAACGCGTGGTATGCCGACCCCGTGAACTATCCGGGCTGGGGGCTCAGCAAAGGCCCCGACGAATATGTGACGTTGGCCAATGCCGAGATGAACGAGATAGACTGCGTGGCATGTCCCAGCATGAAACGGGGCGAAAGTTACGGCCGTGTGACCGACGGGGCGCCGGAGTGGCAGATATTCGCCGCCTTTACCAAGGGAACTCCCAACGAGGGCCCTGCCCGGCAGCCCGTGACGAATACGATGGGACTTTGGGTGAACGAGGTGTTCACCAACAACCAGGATACGGCCCAGCTCCCGTGGAACGAGTCGGTGGATTTCATCGAATTCTATAATTCGAGCGATACGGCGATAGACTTCGGCGGATATGTGATAAAGGACGACAAGGGAGCCGATGACGAATCCTATACCGTTCCGGCCGGGACGGTCATTCCGGCGGGCGGGTTCCTTACCTACGACGTCTGCAAGAAGAATGCGGAGGGACCTTCATTCGGACTCGGCAAGAGCGGTGACTGGGTGTTCGTCTATGACCCTGCGGGCGTGCTGGTGGCCGAGTTGGAGATACCCGCTTTTGCAGACGATGAGGTGATGTCGTACGGGCGCATGCCCGACGGAGGCGATGTGTTGCGGAAGATGGAGCCTACCAAGAATAGCAGCAACGGCGGGGAGGTGCATCCGGAGGTGGCCGTGGTGATTAACGAGATACTGACCAACGGTTCGCAGGACGAGGACTGGGTGGAGTTCTATAACGGAGGCAGCGCCGATGCCGACCTGGAGGGGTATGTGCTCTATGACGACGGCGGTGTCGAAAAGGCCTTCACCTTCCCGGCCGGAACGGTGGTTCCGGCCGGCGGTTATCTGGTGATGGTGGCCAAGGAGGAGGGGTCGTTCGATTTCGGGCTCGGCAAGAAGGGCGATGCGCTGACGCTGCTCGACGCTTCGGGGGCGGTGACCGACGAGGTGGAGATACCCGCGCTCGACGATGACGAGACATATGGTCGCCGTACGGACGGCGCGGCGGAGTGGACGGTGTTCGGCACCTCCACCCGCGGGGCTTCCAATGCGGGCGGCACGGTCCGGGAGTGACCGGAAAAAGAGGCGTAGGACTTGTCTGCAGCCGGGCGGAGCAGTCCGGTCGGACTGCAGACGGTCTTACATAGGAACAGCGGACACAGGGGATTTTTCAGACAGGCAGGTCGCAGGGCCTGTCCCAAATTGAAAACGTATGAAAACGGTTGTTGCAGACAAGCGAATGTTCGGGGCGGTTGCGGCCGCTGCGCTGTGCTGGGGGTGCGGGAGCGGGAGCGCTGCCTCCTCCCTGCCCGAACGGGTGGCGGTACCTTTTGAAACGGTATGTCCGCAGGCGGACGGAACACCTGTCTTTATTGGCGGGTACGGCTCGGCAATGGGTTACGATGCGGCCGATTCCTGTTTTTGGCTCCTGACCGACCGGGGACCCAACGTGGACGGGCCGACGCCGGAGAGCAAGGTTTTCGCACTGCCGGAGTTCGCTCCGCGGGTGGGAAAGTTCCGGCTTTCGGGCGATTCGCTCGAGGCGGTCGGAACGGTGCCGCTTCGGGATGCTGCCGGAAATCTTTTCAGCGGCCTGCCTGCCGCCGGCGGTGACGGCAGTACGGGAGAGGTGGGGTATGACCTTGCCGGAGAGGCGGTATGCGACAGCCTGCGACGCGGTCTCGATACCGAAGGACTCGCACTGGCGGGCGACGGTACGTTTTGGGTGAGCGACGAGTACGGCCCTTACCTGCTCCGTTTCGACGGCGAGGGGAGGCTGCTTGAGGAGTACAGCCCCTTCAACGGGGGATTGCCCGAAGTGCTGGCCCGTCGCCGGCCCAACCGCGGCATGGAGGGGCTCGCCTACGATGCCGGAGCGGACATGCTCTTCGGCATCATGCAGTCGCCGCTCTACAATCCGGACGCCTCCACGAAAGATACTGCGGTGTTCTGCCGTATCGTGGCGCTCCGTCCCACCGACGGCCGGACGGCGCAGTATCTCTATCCGCTCGAGGACCCCGGTAATGTGGTGAGCGAACTCTGCGCGCTCGGCGGCGGAGATTTGCTCGTGCTGGAGCGCGATGCGGAGTTTCCTGCAGAGGGGCGCGGTTTCAAGAAGGTTTTCCGTATTGACCTCTCGCAGGCTTCCGATATCTCTCCGCTGGACGGATACATGGCCGTCGATACCCTTGCGCCCGGCCGGCTGGCCGGGTATGGCCTCAGGGCCGTGGAGAAGGGAGCTTTTTGCGACATCCTCGCCGCAGCGCCCGGTTATCCCCACGACAAGCCGGAGGGGATGTGCCTCCTCGGAGACGGAACCCTTTGCGTAGTGAACGACGACGATTTCGGGATAAACGCCCCGGAGGTTCCGGACGGGCGTATCGTTCCCAAACGGATTCCCGGAACCTCGGACCGGGATGTCGGCGAGATTTGGTTTGTGGCGCCCGCTTTGCGGACGATGTGAGCGAGCATGGATTTTGTAGCTTTGTGTTGTTGGATTCTTGGCCCTGTCACTGTCCGTGACGGACGGTCGGGCCCCATGTCGTTTCCGCAGGAATTTTCTGCGGAAACTTCATTTTTATGGGGTTTGCGGGGCGGAGGAGGAGATGTGCCGCCCGGCCATCGTATCGGGAAAATTAAATATATATTATTATTGGCCGCTTTTTTTCTACCTTTGTACATTCTGCTATTGTTTTATGGCCTGTCGGTGCGGGGTTGCCGGCGGGTGCGAAAGTTAAGGAACGATTGTGCCGATGGACGGTAGGAAGAGACGGAAAATAGGGATTCCCGCGATTGTGGCGGTTCTCTCCATGTGTCTTGCGGCAGGCTGTTCCGCCGGCATGGGCAACGGTTGCGGAGAGGAGGTGCTCCGGCGGGTATATGTCCGTGCCGTGCAGGAGGGAGAAGTACCCGAACCGGTGTCGCGAACCTTTATCGGGGGCGAGGCATTGGACCGGTGCTTCTGGTCGGAACGGGATACGATAGGGGTCTATTACCGGTCGGCGGACGACGCCGGAAGTCCGGTCGGCCGGGCATTCGGCTGTTATAGGGCCTATCCCGGCGAGGCGCTTTTCGCAGCGGAGATGCCTGCGATGGCGGAAGGGGAGTACAGCTATTACGGAGCCTATCCCCTGCCGGAGCGTATGGACGGTACGTCCGTGACCTGGCATCTGCCCGCCGTACAGTCCGGCCGCTATCGGGGCTATTCGGAAAATTTCGATTTCATGCTTGCCGAACCTGTTCGGGGGCAGGCGCTTACTTCGGAGGCGGAGGCGCTCTCCATGAATTTCATCCATCAATGTCATGTCATGCGCATACAGATACCGGAAGGACGTAACCTGTGGGGGGGGGTGTCCGGAAGTTGCGTGTCGAGTTTCCGCGCGATGTGGTAGGGACGATGACGGCGGATATGGCCGCTCCGACGGCTCCTCCCGTGCTGACGGAGGGCAGTGCGACCGTGACGGCCGTCCTTTCGGAACCGTTGCACGAGTCGGAGGAGGATTCGCCGGACGGAGCGTATGTGTGGCTTTTCCTTTGTCCGGGGCAGGTTTCCGGTACGGTGCGGTTCACCGCCTACGATGCCAACGGCTATCAGTCGGGTTCGCTGGAGGTGGAGATGGACAGGATGCTGGAGGCGGGACGTATCACGCCCGTCAATCTGACCGTGCCGCAGGAGCTGCCGGTGGCGTGGATAGACCTCTCCGTTACGGGCAACAACCTCGGTGAAGAGCCCGAACGTTTTACGGTCAGGGCGCCGGAGGGGGCGAAGTTCCGTAACGGGACGGATACGTGCAGTTTCGAAATCAATTCGCAGAACAGCTACCGGCTCTGCTATTACGACCGGTACGACGGTATAGACAACGGTGCATTGATGAAGAACGGGGAGTTTACGTTCACTTACGAATCGGCCAGTGCCGTAGTATCGGAGAGACGGACCGTCGCTCCTTTCCCCGAGGCGGGCGGCACACCGGTCGGGCTTACGGTTCCGTACCTGTTTTACGAGGATTTCAGCGGAGCAGCCGGCGGAGAGGACGATTCGACGGTGGAGCTGGATGGTTACAGCCTGCCGGATTGGTCGGGTTCGCGTTTCGGGCTGGAGGCGGGAACGGCGGCGAGGATATCGGCCTATCTCGGCTCTTCGGCCATTCTTCCCGACCCGGACAGCGGCGACAACAAGCGCGGCAGGATGGATACGCCGTTGCTTGCGGCTATCAAGGAGGGGGCGACCGTCACCCTCGACGTGTCGTTCGACATCGGCGGTACTTCGCAGAAAGGGACAAATTTCTTCGGCCAGGCGGTCGTCTATTCGCAGTACGAGTTCGGGAGCGATACCCGAACGGGTGCGGTAGCGTACACCAACGGCATCGAAAACACGGTGCTGGCGGCGGAGGATGCGGGTACCGACGGCAGTTATACCTCTCTTCCGTTGCATAAAGAGGGAATAGAGGTGCCCGGCTGCACCAATGCCCACCGGCTCGCATGGAGAACATCTTACCGCATCGAGTACGCGGGGGCGTCGACCATTACGGCTAAGACGGTCTACGTATATATAGATAATATCAGGGTCTCCATCAAACGATAACGATGAAAAAGATTGACGAAATGAAGAGATATTGGGCTGTCGTATGGGTATCCGCAGCGTTGTTCGCCTCTTCCTGCTCGGCAAGCGGGGAGGGTGCGTCCGCGGGCGAAGGCAGCGTGGAATTCGATTGCAGCGTATCGGCTTTCGTGGGAACGCGGGCGGAGACGAGAGAGCTGCCTGCCGAACTCATTCCCGATGCCGGGGCGCTGTCGCTCTCCCTGTCAGGGACCGACGGCGTCGTGGCTTCGTACGAAACCCTGGCCGATTATGACCAACCGCTGCTGGCGGAGGGCAATTATACCGCCTCCTTCACGTATGGCGACCCCGAAGCCGAGGGGCCGGTGCCGCATGTTTTTCCGGTGAGGAGGCATTTACCATCGTGGCCCGCAAGACCGTGACCGAACCCGTTTCCGTATCGCTGGCGAACTCCGTGTTCACCCTCGTCTTTTCAGACTGGTTCAGGAAGTACTATTCGGAATTCACGGTGAATATCCGTACCGATTCGGGTTTCGGGCCGGGTTCGTCGGTTCCGCATCCAGTCCTCTGCCGCAGACCGTACCGCAGTTCGTCAAGGCGGGTACCGGGCTTTACATGAGCGGCAGCGCCACGAAGACCAACGGAGTCGAGGTGGCGTTTCCGGAGACGCTTGTCGGAACCACCGCGGCCCGTACATGGCATACGGTGACGGTGGATGCCGGCCAGGTAGGGCAGGCGGGAATCGTGGTGTCGCTCGACGACACGCCCGTGGCCGTGGAGGAGATACCCGTAGAACTGAATCCCGATGCATAAGTAAAACAATGAAAACGAATCATATGAAAAGATTTACGCTGGCCATCGTATTCGCATCCCTGCTGCTTGCGGGATGCAAGGACGAGTCGATAGATTTCGGAGGCGGCGGGAACGGGGAGACCGAGATAGGTTACCTCTCCCTGTCAGCCCTGGAGGTTGATGTCGCCAATTATGCGGAGGAGATAACTTCCGGTACGGGAGCCGGCGGGGCGCAGTCGTCCCGTGCGGCGGGTGCGACGTCCGATGCGCCGGGTGACTACAAGGTGAAGATACGGAGCGTCAAGAGCGGCGAGGAGTCGGTTTACACCTATGCCGACCTCAAGCTCGCCGGGAACCAGAAGCTGCCCCTTGCGCCGGGAGCGTATGTCGTGTCGGCCGAATCGCCTGACCATGCGGACTATATGGCGGGGACGTCGTGTGCGGATTGGGAGCGTCCCGTTTATTTCGGTTCCGTGACCAAGAACGTGATAAAACGGACGGAGACGCAGGTGAACGACCTCGTCTGTACGCTCGCCAACATCAAGACCACGGTGACGCTGACGCAGGACCTGCAGGAGCTCTTCATGAGCGATGCCGAAGCGGAGGCCGCCGGCAAGGAGAAATTGACGGTCACCCTGTCGGTCGGCGACAACCGGCTCGTTTTCGACCGTGCCGCCGCCGATGCGGGCAAAGCGGGCTATTTCAAGGCTGTGGAGGCATCGAATACCGTCAAGGTGGTGCTCTCCGGACAGTATAACAAGGCGGCGGCCGACGAAGCGCCGGAGTATGTCGCCGTGAACTGGACGAAAGAGATAACGGGCTGCAAGGCGGGGCAGTGGCGCAAGGTGTCGATAGGCGTGCTCAATGCCGACGAGGGCAACGTACAGTTCCAGGTGACCGTGGAGAACTGGGTGTATGACCAGAAGGTCGAGGTGGACGTCACGCAGTTGTATGCTTTCGGGGAGGAGACCATTCCGGACGACGATGTCTCCGATGCGGATTCGCCCGTCGTTACGCTCGACGGTTACGACATTGCGAACGGCTACGACATAAACGGTTCGATGTACGACGATGCGCTCGGCAAGTGGAACGAGAACCTGAAGGCGGTGTTCACGCCGGCCGAAGGAGCGTCGCTGTATTCGGTGGAGATGGTGTTCGGTTCCGACAATGCCGCCTTCCTGGAGGCGCTGGATGCTGCCGGCATACGGGATAGAACCGTAACGCTGTGGCCGGAAAATGAGGAGTTGGCTGCCTATGCGGTCGTGAGAGCGGCTGAAACCGGCGTCGTGACCGTTGCGGTGAAGGATGCCGGCATGTCGGCCCTGTATGGCTTTTGAAGGGACGCATACCGTGAAGTTCGTGGCTGCGGACGATAGGGGACGCACCTCTTACACGGTACTCGCCATCCGGGTACGGGCCGGCGGTGCCGTCGCCGAGGGGCCGTCGGTCGTATGGACGGACAAGGCCGGGACGAAACATTACGATTTCGGTACCCGTTACAACCATAACGCCGTGGAGATTGTGATAGACGTGACTACGCAGAGCGCCTTTACCGGATTCACGGTCGATATCGTCAGCGAATCGGTGCTGCCGCCCTCCGAACTGACCGGGGTAGGACTGACCGACCACCTCGACCTGATAAATCCGGGACAGTACAAGGCGCAGCTCGAAGGCTTCGGATTACCGACGGGTGCCGCGGTGACGGGGAGCAAGCGGGTTTCGTTCGATATTACCGGTTTCATGGACCTGCTGTCGCTGCTCAACCGGGAGGGAAACTGCGATTTCCGGCTGACCGTGACGGACGCTTCGGGTACCGTTACCAAAACCATCCAGTTGTACGTTGTGAAATAGGAGGGCCGTTCGGTAGAAAGAGATGAAGATGAGAAGATATATGAACCGTACGGCCGTGTCGCTGGCTGCTTGTGCCCTGTTGCTGGCCGGGTGCGTCAAGGATGCTCCTGTCGGTGAACGCGGTGGCGAGGGAGAGTGTATCCTGCAGCTCAGTGTGTCGCTCCCCGACCAGTCGCGGGCGGATGACGGAGCGTACGATGCACTCGCCTTGAGTACGATGCGCATTTACAGCCTTACGGACGACGGAGAGGGCGGCACCGCCGAAAACCTTATCCGTAAATACAGACCGGCTACGGAGGTGCCGGCCGACCTCTATCTTGCGGCAGGCCGTTACAGGGTGGCGGTCGAGGCGGGCGACGGCAGCGAGGCCACCTTTACACGCAAGAGTTATGCGGGCGGGGGAGACCTTTACGCTCGCGGCCGGCGACGTGAAACCGCTGCCGATAGTTTGCCGGATAACCAATATCGCCGTGAAGGTAGTGTTCGACGGGACGGTGGCCCAGCGGTTCGACGAAGGGTATCTCGCCTATGTGAGCGCCTCGGACGACTTCTCGAAGACGGATGCCGAGAACAGTCTCGTGCCGACGCTGAAATACACCTCCGACGGAACGGGTTATTTCCTCCTTCGGGAAGGGACGAAACACCTCAGTTGGGGATTCTACGGAACGAGTTCCGATGCCGACGTGTCGGCGAAGGGCACGAAGACGGGCCGGATAGAGTTACCGGAACCGGGGATGCAATATACCCTGACGTTCCGCTACTCCAAGGATGCCGACGGGGAGCTGACCGTCAACGTACAGGTGCGCGAGTGGGAGAGTTCGCACGACGACAACTTCAATTTCAGTCCCCAGCCGGCCGTCAGCGGCGACGGGTTCAACATCGGGGAGGTGACAGGATATCATACCGACCCGATTCGTTTCGCGATATCTTCGATAAATCCTCTCGCGGCCGTTGCCTTTACCGCCGGGGAAGAGCACTATGAGGTGATGGCCGGCGGCGAGGTCGTCGGCTCCGGAGCCGACGGAATCTCCTATTCCCGTACGGATGCATTCAACGGCGTGCTCACGCTCGACGGTGATTTCTTCGCCGGACTGCCGGCGGGCATCAATACGCTGGATTTCCTCGTGACCGATACGGACGGAAGCGAGGGCAAGGCTGCGGCGCGGATAGCGGTGGCCGGAGCGACGGGGCTCGTGTCGTCCGACCTCTGGTTCGGCACGGCGACGGCAGGGGCGGCCGTGACCGACCCCGGTGTCGTCTCCGTAAAGATACGTTACCGCGTGCAGGGCAGCGACGAGTGGACGGAAGCCGATGCTGTGCGGGGTGCCGACGGATATACCTATACGGCTGCAGTTTCGGGTATCGGAGCCGGCCGGCGCTATGAGTTCCGGCTCGTGACGGACGGTTCGGAGAGCGGACCGCTCGCAGTGGCGGATACCGAATACGGGGTGCAGCTGCCGAACGCCGGTTTTGAAGAGTGGCATCAGTCCGGCAAACCGTGGTATCCTTATGCCGCGGGCGGTACGGAGTTCTGGGGAACGGGCAATCCCGGCGCCACCACGGCGGGCGAGGAGTACAACCTGACGACGGTGTGGAGGACCCCCGGCCCGGTTCGGAGGGGCGTCTTGCCGCAAAACTGGAGACCAAGAAGCCGAGTTTCTTCGGTATCGGCAAGCTGGCTGCGGGCAAGCTCTTCGTGGGGTCGTTCGGCGCCGTTTCCGGTATGGGCGGTACGGTCAATATGGGGCGGCCGTTCGATTTCAATGCACGGCCCGCGGCGTTGCGGGTATGGTACAAATATACCCCGGTGGGAAGCGACAAGGGGAGAATATTCGTCTGTCTGGTCAATATGACCGACGGCAGCACCAGCCATACGGTGGATACGAACAATGCCGAAAAGACCGCTTTCTCGCCTGACGACGAATTTCTGTATGCCGACAAGAGCAACCCGTCGACGTTGCAAGGACACGTCATCGGCTACGGCGATTTGATGCTTGAAACGCAGGTAGGCGAATGGACGGAGGTGACCATACCGCTCGTTTACCGCGACAAGTACGCTTCGGAGCGGCCGAATGTGCTCATACTGACCGCTGCGGCAAGTTATAGGGGTGATTATTTCGAAGGGGAGGTGGGCAGTACCATGTTCCTCGACGATGTGGAATTCATCTATTAGCCCCGATGAACCGCCGCCTCTCCATCCTGTTGCTCCTCCTCTCCCTTGCGGGAGCGGAACGGTGTGCGGCGCAGGGTCCGGCCCTCTCCGGCAGCCCGTCGCGGCCGCAAAAGGAGATGCGCGGCCTGACGAGTCTCTCCAACGTCTTCGTGCCGAAAGGGCAGTGGGTGACGGGACTGAACGCCTCTTTTTCTACCCATGACAACAGCAACTATACGCTGGTCGTGATAGAGGGCATCGAATCGGAAGGCCATACCATCAAAATCTCTCCTTTGCTGGGATATGCCGTAGCGGAGAATATGGTGGTAGGGGGCAAGTTCGGATATTCCCGCACTTTCCTCCGCCTCGACGGCGGCGGGTTCAGCATGGGCGGCGGGGATACGGGTGTCGAAATGAAAGTCGATTCCTACTATGCGCTCAAACATCTGTATGAAGGTTCCTTGTTCTGGCGGCAATACATCCCGTTCGGCGACAACAAACGTTTCGCCCTTTTCAGCGAGGTACAGTTGATACTGGGCGGGTCGCAGGCGAAGTTCGCCGCCGATACTCCGGTGAGGGGTACCTATGAAACCGGTTTTACATGCGCCCTCAGCGTGACGCCGGGACTCGTGGCTTTCGTGACCAACGCCATGGCGTTGGAACTCAACGTGGGGGTCATGGGCATTACCTACGAGAGCGTGAAACAGATACATAATCAGGTGGCGGTCGGCCGCCGGTCGGGCAGTATGATGAGTTTCAAGGTCAATCTGCTCTCCATCGGCCTGGGAATGGCGTTTTATCTTTAAATACGGAGAAAGAATGAGAGGAATGAGACGCTTTGCATGGATGGCTGCCGCCGCAATATGCGCCGCCGTTCCGTCTCTGGCTGCGGAGGGGCAGGCCTCCCTGCGCAGCTGCGGCATGCGTTCTGTCTGCGGTCTGAGCGGGATTTCCGCCCGCGATTCGCTGCGTACTTCCGTGCCGGCCGACAGGCGGTTCCTGCCGACCTCCCGGCGTATCGACCGGGGGATAAACGATATATGCTATGCCTACAAGGGCGAGATGGCGATAGGATTCGCGGCCTCCTACGGTACGTTGACGAGCGACGACACGGACCTGATGCTGATACTCGACGGCATCGACATGAAAGGCAGCGTGTTTACGCTCAACCCCTCGTTCGGCTACTTCATAAAGGACAACATCTGTCTCGGCGTCCGGTTCGGCTATACCCGGACGCAGGGGACGCTAGGCCATGTGTCGCTCAATCTCGGTTCGGCCAACGACATTAGCATGTCGCTGTCGGATGTCGGTTTCAAGAACCGGATGACCACCATGGGGGCGTTCATGCGCTCGTATGCGGGCGTGGACCCGAAGGGGCATTTCGGGCTGTTCGGCGAGCTGGAGCTGATGTTCCGCATGGGAACGTCGGTCTTCTCCTATGCGCCGGAGGGGGCGTCAAGAGTACCGACGGCAGCGACATGCAGGTACGCATAGCCTTCAGCTCGGGCGTCGCGGTCTACATATTTCCCAATGTGTGCTGTACGCTGTCATTCGGGTTGGGCGGTTTCCAGTTCAGCAAAGTGAACCAGAAGGATGCTGCGGGCAATGTGACGGGCAGCCGGCAGGCCTCGAAGCTGTTGTTGCGCCTGAACCTCGCCGATATCAAGATAGGTTTGAATTTCCATCTTTAGAATTACGGTCAGAATGAAGAGATTCCGTCGATTGTTGCTGATGTTGCCGGTGCTGGCCGCCGTGTCGTGTATCCGGAACGACATTCCCTACCCTGTAGTCGTGCTGGAGATTCTCGGTGTGGCGGGGGAGGGCTTCACATGCGAAGCCTCCGATATCGATACGAAAAACAATATCGTTACGCTGCACCTCGCCGAAACCACCGACATAAGCCGCGTGCGTATCGACTCCATCGCCCTGACCGAAGGAGCGACCGCTTCCATCCCCCCTGTCGGGCGAGTTTGACCTGCGGGCCGACCTGCCCGTGGTGCTGTCGCTCTATCAGGATTACGAATGGACGCTGCGGGCCGAACAGACGATAACCCGCGTGTTTACGGTCGAGGGACAGATAGGGGCTGCCGAATTCGATACCGACTTGCGCACGGCACGGGTGAATGTGCCGGAGGGTACCGACCTGAACGATATACGGGTGACGGAACTGAAACTCGGGCCGGAGGGTATCACGACCATGACGCCTGCCCCGGAGGAGCTGACCTCTTTCGAGACTTACCGCACCGTGGACATACGCTACCACGATTTCGAGGAGCGGTGGATACTCTATGTGGTTCCTACGGATATCAAGGTGGAACTTACCGGGGCGGATGCCTGGACGCGGCTTGTCTGGCTCTATGCGCAGGGCAGGCCGGGTACTGCGCTCGGTTTCCGCTACCGTGTGCAGGGTGCCGGGGAGTGGAGCGAGGTGCCTGCCGAAAAGGTCGAGACGGAGGGCGGGACTTTCCGGGCCTGTTTGTCGGGCCTGGAACCCCTGACGACTTACGAGGTGGTGGCCTATTCCGACGAGGAACTCTCCGCCGTGGAGACGGTGACGACCGGAGCGGAGGTGCCGCTCGTGAACGGCGGTTTCGAGGAGTGGTGTACGGAGGGCGGTATCGTCTATCCCGGTCTCTCGAAAGAGGGCATCTTTTGGGATACGGGCAATACGGGTGCGGCGATAGCCGGTGCGACGCTGACGGACAAGACTTCCGATGTGCGTCCCGGTTCCGACGGGCAGTATGCCGCGAAACTCGAATCGAAACTGGCCGGCATCGCCGGTGTAGGCCGTCTCGCGGCCGGTAATCTCTTCGTCGGGCGTTATGTCGCCACGCGGGGGACGAACGGCATCGTCGGCTTCGGACGTCCCTTCGCAGTACGTCCTACGGCACTGAAGGGATGGGTGAAATACCAGTGCGGGGAGATAACGGATGTCGGTACGACACAGCCGCCCGGCGTGACGCTCTCTAAAGGTGACCCCGACAACGGCATTATCTATTTCGCCCTCGGAACGTGGACGAAAGAGGAGTACGGCGTTTGCGAAAAGGAGGAGGGAGACAAACTGGTGGGAACCGACGAAGTGCCCATATGCGTGGATACCCGCGACAGGAATACTTTCTTCAGTCCTGACAGCCCTGCGGTGGTGGCCTACGGCGAACTGGTGTTCGACCGTTCGGTCCCCGAGTGGCAGGAGTTCACGATAAAGCTCGATTACCGGGCGACGGATATCGTTCCCACGCATATCGTCCTCGTTTGCTCGGCGTCGCGGTATGGCGATTACTATACCGGGAGCCGCAACAGTATCCTGTGGGTGGACGATTTCGAACTGGTTTACGATGAATGAGGCGGATGGGAAACCTTTCCCGTGCAGGAACGATGAAAAAGGGCGGCATGGCCGAAAACCATGCCGCCCTTCGTGCGCCGTATCCTCCGGCGGTGTGCCTCCGGACGGGTTATTTGATATCCGCCTGTTCGACCAGCGAGACGAATTCGGCCCGGTATCCGTGCGGGTCGCTGCCGACTCCTTTCCCGGCCAACTCCCGAACCATCGCCTTGTTCGCCGAACCGGCGTATTCCGATTGTTTGAGCAGCATGCCGAAACCGGCCACGGCCGCGGCGAAACGCATGTCGTCCGAGGCTTCCGTAATGGGTGCCGTTCCGGTCCGGACATTTTCGGAGAGAGGGATGCCCGTACTGCCTGCCTCCTTTTTTTTGTAACGGACGTCGAATGAGGCCAGCGTCTCCTTTCCGTTTGCAGTCGGTACGATTTCGTAGAGCACCGTCACGCTCTGCCCGGCACCGATTTCCCCGGCATCCCTGTTATCGTTCTCGAACTCTTCGTCGTCCATCAGCCGGTTTTCATAACCTATCAGCCGGTAAGCGGCGACGGCCTTCGGGTCGAAGGTCACCTGTACCTTGCAGTCCCGGGCAACGGTGTGGAACCGGGAGCGTTCGTGGATGAATATCTTTTCGAGCTGAGCGAGGTTGTCGATGTATTCGTAGTTGCCGTTTCCGTTGTCGGCGAGCTGTTCCATCATCGAATCGTTCAGGTTGCCCGAACCCACGCCGAGTACGGTTAGGTAGATGCCCCGTTCGCGCTCTTGCTCCACCAGTGCCACCAGCTCCTCGGTGCTCGATATACCGACGTTGAAATCGCCGTCGGTACCTAAGATGATTCTGTTGTTGCCGCCGGTGACGAAGTAGCGGGATGCTATTTCGTATGCCGTTTTGAGGGCAGCCGCACCCGCCGTAGACCCTTCGGCACGGAGCGAAGCGATTACCTCCTTTATTTTCGTCTTGTTGGCCTCTTCGCACGAGGTGGAGTGCAGTACCACCTCTTCCCTGCCGGAATAGACCACGATGGCGATGTTGTCCGTGGGGCGGAGTACGTCCACCAGCATGGAGAATCCGGTTTTGAGCAGTTCGAGCTTGTCGATGGCCGCCATGGAGCCCGATACGTCTATCAGGAGAACATAGTTGGTCGGGGGAAGTCGGTCGTCGGGGATGGCTTTCCCCTTGATGCCGAGGCGCATGAGCAGATGTCCTTCGTGCCACGGACATGCTGCGACTTCATGGGTAAGTGCGATGTTGTGTCCTGCGGCGGGTTCCGGACAGTCGAACGTGAAATAGTTGAGGAACTCTTCGATTCGGACTGCGGCAGCCGGCGGATTCTGTCCGTGGTTGAGCCATCGGCGCATGTTGCTGTAGGAGGCGCCGTCGCAGTCTACCGAGAAGGTCGACACGGGAGCCTGCGATGTGTTTACGAAAGGATTTTCCCCGTAGTCGGTGTATCTGTCACCCGGACGGAAGGGCCTCTCGCCGGGGGCCGGTTCCGGAGGGAGAGTCCCGAGGACAGTAGTCGTTTTGTTCCAGACTGCATGCAGTCGATGCCAGCGCTGCGACTACGGCCAGGGCCGGGAACAGCGTGCGTAACAGGGTTTGTTTTCTCATGGTTCTTCGGGTTTTAGGTTCTTTTTCCGTTAAGTAAGATGCGCGGGAGACAGGTTTTGTTGCATGGGTGCGGTATTTTTGCAGGTCGGTACCGTGAATGTTGGACGGGAATGGCGGTTTTTAGCAGGCAGTCGCTGTTTTTTATCGGAATCTTTCCCTGCGGGATGTTTTTTACGATTTTTTCGTTATCTTTAACGGGTGTAACCATTGTGGTACAGTCGGTGTGTCCGGGCGGCATCCGACGGTACGGTTTTGCCTATGGCGGCTTTTTTCTTGATATTGCAAAAAGTTTTCCGGGCCTCGTGCGGGACGGTTTCCGCAGCATGCCTCTGGGGCGTACGTTGTGGTTCGTGGTACTGCTCAAACTCTTCATCATGTTCGCTGTCCTGCGGGCTTTCTTTTTCCCGAACTTCCTCAATTCCAATTTCGATACGGAGCGGGAGAAATCCGTTTATGTAGGCAACGAACTCGTGGAAAGAGGTAGATAACCGGGGGACGGTCCGGTCGTCCCGGTATATATAGTAACCGTTAATCTGTTTCACAGATGGAATTCTTGACTGCTTCATTAGTAGGATGGTCGCGGGCGCAGTTCGCCATGACGGCCATGTATCACTGGGTTTTCGTCCCGCTGACGCTCGGACTGGGCATTATCATGGCGGTGATGGAGACTCTTTACGTACGGACGGGCAAGGAGGAGTGGAAGTCGGCGGCCAGATTCTGGATGCGGCTGTTCGGCATCAATTTCGCGTTCGGTATCGCAACCGGCCTCGTGCTCGAATTTCAGTTCGGAACCAACTGGTCCAATTACAGCTGGTTCGTGGGGGATATCTTCGGGGCGCCTCTCGCCATAGAGGCCATACTCGCCTTCTTCATGGAGGCTACTTTCATCTCGCTCATGTTTTTCGGATGGAAGAAGCTGAGCCGGGGGGCCCACCTCGCTTCCACGTGGCTCACGGTATCCGGAGCCACCATTTCGGCGTTATGGATACTGGTGGCCAACGCTTGGATGCAGTATCCGGTCGGGATGGAGTTCAATCCCGATACCGTCCGCAACGAAATGCACGACTTCTGGTCGATACTGCTTTCGCCCGTCGCTGTCAACAAGTTCTGCCACACGGTGCTGTCGGGCTGGGTGCTCGGGGCCCTCTTCGTGACGGGCATCAGCGCGTGGTTCCTGCTCCGCCGGAGGAATACCGATTTCGCCGTCAGGAGCATGAAGGTTGGGACGGTGTTCGGGGTAGTCGCTTCGCTGCTTGTCATCGCAACGGGACACATGTCGGCTTATAACGTAGCTCATCACCAGCCCATGAAATTGGCGGCCATGGAGGCTCACTACGAGGGATACGAAGGGGTCGAGCTGATAGGCGTGGGCATCATCAACCCGCAGAAGAAATCGTGGGACGACGGCGTGCAGCCCGTGGTGGGGCGTATCGCCTTCCCCAAGATGCTCTCCTTCCTCGGTTTCTCGGATTTCAACGCTTTCGTGCCCGGTATCCGGGATATCATCGAAGGGGGGTACGAACTGCCGGACGGGGGAGACGGCTCTTTCCTTCGAGGAGAAACGGGCCCGCGGCAGGCTCGCCATACAGGCCCTGGCCGATTACCGCACGGCGGTCGAGGCCGGCGACGATGAGGCGGCGGCCCTTTACAAGGAGGAGCTGCGCCGCAACTACGCCTACTTCGGTTACGGCTACCTCGAAACTCCCGAAGACCTCATTCCGCCGGTCGGGCTGACTTTCTATTCGTTCCGCATCATGGTCATCCTCGGCATGTGGTTCATCCTGCTCTTCCTGGTGGCCGGATTCTTCGTATGGAAACGGGACATCGCCCGGCAGCGCTGGCTGCTGTGGGTGGCGCTGCTCACCATTCCGCTGGGTTATCTGGCGGGCGAATTCGGTTGGGTAGTGGCCGAGGTCGGGCGGCAGCCGTGGGCCATTCAGGATATCCTGCCCGTACAGGCGGCCATATCGAGCATATCGGCCGAGTCGGTACGGCTTACTTTCTTCATCTTCCTCGTCCTCTTTACGGCGCTCTTCGTGGCCGAGGTGCGCATCATGCTGCGCCAGATAAAGAGGGGGCCCGTGGAGGAGATGGCCGCGGGTACTACGGATATTGACAAACAGGAAAAATAGACGGTCATGATAACATACGCTTTTTTACAACATTACTGGTGGTTCCTCATATCGCTGCTCGGCGGACTGCTCGCGTTCCTGCTCTTCGTGCAGGGCGGCCAGTCCATGCTCTTCTCGCTTCCGGGGAACGACGGCCAGAAGAAAGTCATGCTCTCGGTACTGGGCCGCAAGTGGGAATATACCTTCACCACGCTCGTCACCTTCGGCGGCGCTCTGTTCGCCTCCTTTCCGCTCTTTTATTCCACGAGTTTCGGCGGCGCGTACTGGCTCTGGATGCTCATCCTCCTGTCGTTCGTGCTGCAGGCGGTTTCATACGAGTTCCGTTCCCGGCCCGGCAACGTGTTCGGGACGAAGACGTACGACATCTTCCTTTTCATCAACGGCCTGCTCGGTACGCTGCTTGTCGGTGTCGTGATAGGGACGTTCTTTACGGGGTCCGACTTTACGGTGGCCAGAGACAACATCACGACGGTCGGAGCTCCGGTGATAAGCCGTTGGGGAAACGCATGGCACGGGCTGGAGTCCATCGCGAATCTCCGCAACCTCTGCCTCGGTGCGGCGGTGCTCTTCCTTGCACGGACGCTCGCCCTGCTGCTCTTCATCAACCGGGCCGGCGACGAGGAGCTGCGGGCACGGTGCCGGCGCGGCCTGTGGTACAATGCCCTGCCTTTCGTCGTCTTCTTCCTCGTGTTCGTGATATGGACTTTCCTCGGCAGCGGGTATGCGGTGAATTCCGCGACGGGCGAGGTGTTCATGCAGGAGCATAAATATTTCCTGAACATGGTGGAGATGCCTGCCGTCGGCATCGCATTCGTGCTGGGCGTAGCGGGCGTGCTGTACGGCATCGTCGTTTCGCTCGCCTGCGCAGATGTCCGTCACGGGATATGGGCTGCGGGTATCGGGACGGTCGTGACTGTCACCTGTCTGCTGCTGTGCGCGGGTTACAACGGGACGGCCTTCTATCCCTCCTCTGCCGACCTGCAGAGTTCGCTGACCATCTTCAATGCCTCGTCGAGTTTCTTTACCCTGAAGGTGATGTCGGTGGTGTCGCTGCTCATCCCCTTCGTGCTCGCTTACATCGTGTACGCATGGCGTTCGCTCGAAAAGAGGCGTGCGACGCTGGAGGATGCCGAGAATGACGGGCATCCGTGATGCCTTGCGGCGGTATTACCGTTATGTATATGAAAGGGGGGCGCCCGACGGGCGCCCCCCTTTTCCTGTCTGTTCCGTTGCTGTGCGGCCCGTGATTGGGAAGGCGGATGAAGGGATGTTTTTTTGTACCGGTGCGTTTTTTCGTACCGCTGCCCCGTCTCGGCGGCATATTTGCAGGGATAAAGTCGGGGACTGCGGTGCGGTCTCCGGGACAAGACAGATATTAACCAAATATTTTACTGTATTATGAAACGGAAATTGGTAGCCGTGTTGGTGATTGCCGCTGCGGCGGCAGCCTGGCCGCAGGGTGCGGAGGCCTGTACGGGCATTACATTGAAGGCCAAGGACGGTGCGTACGTTGTGGCACGCACGATAGAGTGGGGCGGCAGTAACCTGAACAGCCGCTATGTGGTCGTACCCAGAGGGTATTCCCAGCATTCCTATACGCCGCAGGGTACGGACGGCATGGAATTTACCGCACGTTACGGCTATGTGGGTATGGCGGTCGAGCAGGAGGAGTTCGTGGCCGAAGGACTGAACGAAGCGGGACTCTCCGCAGGGTTGTTCTATTTTCCCGGTTACGGGCGTTATGAGGCGTTCGATGCCTCGAAGAAATCCTCCAGCATCGCCGATTTGCAGCTCGTGCCGTGGATATTGGGCAGTTGTGCGACCGTAGAGGAGGTAAAGGCCGCAGTGGGAAAGGTGCATGTGGTCGCTGTTTATCCCGACGCTTCGACCGTACACTGGCGCTTTGCGGACGCTTCGGGCCGCCAACTGGTGCTGGAGATAATCGACGGCGAACCGATATTCTATGAAAACGAACTCGGCGTGCTGACCAACTCCCCCGGATTCGAGTGGCAGCTTACCAACCTGAACAACTATGTCAATCTTTATCCCGGTGCCGCTCCTTCCCAGATGCTCGGCGCTCTTCGGCTGAGTCCCTTCGGGGCAGGCAGCGGTTTCCTTGGTATTCCCGGCGACATCACGCCCCCGTCGCGCTTCGTCCGGGCGGCTTTCTACCAGACCTCCGCACCGGAGCAGGCTACTGCTGCGGACGCTGTGACGCAGTGTTTCCATATTCTGAACAATTTCGATATCCCGATAGGCATTGAGACCGATCGGGGCGGCAAACCGACGGATATTCCGAGCGCGACGCAGTGGACGGCGGTCACCGACGTGAAGAACCGGGTGATTTATTACCGGACGATGTACGACAGCAACATCCGGGCGTTCGACCTTCGTTCGATAGATTTCGCTGCGATATCCTACCGTTCCGAACCGCTCGACAAGACGGCGGAACAGCCCGTGCAGTTCATCCGGGTGCGTTAACGGCTTGCGAAGAGATATATGACAGGAGAGGGAAACGGTCGAAACCGTTTCCCCTCTCCTGTCTTTCGTGCGTGCCGGTTATCGGCCGTTGGGAATCTCGCACTCCATGCCGCCGGCTGCGGCCATCGTCGCCAGGCGGTGCACCACTTTGGTGCGGCAGACGAGCGCCGCACGGTAGGCATGCCAGTTGGCAATCGGCTGGCGTGCGACGCCGGAGTCGATATCGGCTTGGGCCACTGCACAGGTTACCTCGGTGATAAGCCTCGGGTCGAGGGCCTTCGGGATGAGGTATTCGCGGCCGAAGTCGATGTGTTCCTTGTTGTAGGCGGTCAGCACCATGTCCGGTACCGGTTGTTTGGCGAGTTCGGCCAGTGCGTGTACGGCGGCTACCTTCATCTCCTCGTTTATCTTGCGGGCCCGCACGTCGAGCGCTCCGCGGAAGATGTAAGGAAAGCCGAGCACGTTGTTCACCTGATTGGGGTAGTCGGAACGGCCGGTGGCGAAGATGATGTCGCCGCGTGACTCCATGGCGTTCTCGTAGGATATTTCGGGATTCGGATTGGCGAGTGCGAAGACAATCGGATTCGCGGCCATGGAACGTACCATGTCGGGTGTGAGTACGTCGGCGACCGAGAGTCCGAGAAATACGTCGGCTCCTTTTCAGCGCCTCTTCGAGCGTGCGGATATTGCGGTCGGTCGCGAACCGGGCCTTCATGCCGTCCAGGCCCGGCCGGTCGCGCCTTATCACCCCTTTGCTGTCGCACATGACGAGGTTGTCGGGCTTTACGCCGAGTGTGATGTACATCCTGGAGCAGGAGACGGCGGCGGCTCCTGCACCGTTCACCACGACCCGAACGTCGCCTATCTTCTTTCCGGCCACCTCCAGCGCATTGAGCAGGGCTGCGGCGGAGATAATGGCCGTGCCGTGCTGGTCGTCGTGCATCACGGGGATGTCGAGTTCGCTGCGCAGCCGCTCTTCGATGACGAAACACTCCGGGGCTTTGATATCCTCCAGATTGATGCCGCCGAAGGTGGGAGAGATGTTCTTGACCGTCCGGATGAATTCGTCCGCGTCGTGCGTATCCACCTCGATGTCGAAAACGTCTATGTCGGCGAATGTTTTGAAAAGCAGTCCTTTCCCTTCCATGACGGGTTTGCCGGCCAGCGCTCCGATGTCGCCCAGACCGAGTACTGCCGTTCCGTTGGAGATGACGGCCACCAGATTGGTCTTCGAGGTATATTTGTATGCGTCCTCGGGGTTCTTCTCTATTTCGAGGCACGGATAGGCTACGCCGGGGGAGTAGGCCAGCGACAGGTCGCGCTGCGACCCGAACGGTTTGATGGGGATGACTTCGAGTTTGCCGGGCCGGCCCTCGGAATGGTATTTCAGGGCAGCCTCTTTCAGTTTTGTATGCTCTTTCTTCATGGTCGTTTCCTTTCTCCGGTCTTCCGCAGTGTGCGGAAACCGGCGCAAATCTACCAATTATTCTCCGGATTTTCATATAGCGTTCCGTACTCCCCTTTCCGTGCGGTACCTTCCGCCTGTCCGTACGGTTTTCCGGTTCGCAGGTATGGCCGCTGTGGAATGCTCCGTACATTCTGTACTCCTCCCGTCAGGGGCCGGCGCCTTTTCCGGGCATTTTTCCCGCTTCTCCGCAGGAGAAAGAGGCGTGGCGTCGATAGCGTCGGACGGGGACGGTGTCCGAAAATTCCGAAGCATATATGGAAAAATACTCAATCGTAATTATGAATTGTGAGTGATGTCGGTGAACCGACTGTCGGCAGGGACAGGGATGTTGCAGGGGTGTTTTGCGGGGGAGCATGCTGCGAAGCGGTGCCGTCCATGCGGGGCTCGGCCCGAAGGAAGAGGACGATGTTTTAACGGCTTGACCGTATGCCGTAACCGGATGGGAGGGACGGCAAACTCGGCCGACCGTTTCGGAATGTCTTTCCGAACGGCCCCTGTACTGTGCAGCGCTTAGTACGATACCGGTCCGTACGGTAAAAACCACCCTATTTGAAGCTCTCCCGCATTCGCTATTAAACGTTGGATAAAACGTTGATTTTCACATGCAAAGATAAACATGAAAAACTATTTATACATAGAAAAAAAGACTAACATTTTTTTTCAACCAAAAACATAAGGAGCCTGTTTGCCCTCTCTATTCAAGTTTATAGAGAGCTTTTTTTCGACATACCTTTTTTTATCCAACGTTTAAATCGTGATATTTTTCGTTTAATATCTTGTTAATGAGCGATTTATATTTCGATTAAGCGATGGAGCGTTCGGTTGTACCCGTAATTGCCGGACAGGAGGGCGGCAGGGAGGCGGGTGGGCGGACGGTTCTGAACTGATAAAAAAATGGATGTATGAGAAAATTTGCCTTGTTGCTTCTTCTCGGAACGATGCTGGGGGCGGGGAGCGCGGTCGCACAGAAGGTGGCGGTAAAACGAATATCCCCTATTGGGCAACGACCACTCCCAATTTGGGATTCGAATTCGGGCTGGGTGCGCGGACGACGCTCGATATAAGCGGCGGATACAATTTCTGGACGCTTAACCGGGAGGCTAACCGTAAGATTAAGCATTTCGTGGTGATGCCGGAGGTCCGTTGGTGGCTTTGCGAACGTTTCAACGGGCATTTCTTCGGTCTGCATGCCGGTTACACCGAATATAACATCAGCAACGTGCGTATCCCGTTCCGGCCGGCCTCGTCGAAAGACCACCGTTACCAGGGGTGGGGGGCAGGCGTGGGTATCTCCTACGGATATTCATGGATTATAGGCCGCCGGTGGAACCTGGAGGCGACGGTGGGTGTGGGATATGTCTATACCGACTACGACAAATACGACTGCGTGACCTGCGGAACCTTTCGCGGTACCAATACCAAACACTACTTCGGCCCGACGAAGATAGGCATTTCGTTCGTCTACATAATTAAATAATAATACGATAAAGCGATGAAATACAGATACTGCACACTTCTGCTGATGTTGGCGTGCTGCTCTGCGGCGGCGCATGCCCAAAAGAGCGGAAAGGAGATTACCTATCTTCCTGCCGTCGAAATCCGCGACGGGGCGGTCGAGAAAGAGGCCCGCGAGGTACGCCTGACGATGACGGTGGACCTGAGCGAAATGCGGCTTCGAACGCAGCACACGATGGCGCTGACACCCGTGCTCGTGTCGCGCGACGGCAGCCGGGAGGCCGCCTTTCCGCCGATTGTGGTGGACGGTAAGACGCGAAACAATGTGTATCTGCGTGCCCGGCACCTCGAAAGCGTGGAGCTGCCGCCCTATCACGACGGTGAAGCGCAGGTAATCATCCGGCGCCGCAACGGCAGGGAGCAGATTTACGATTACGCCGCCTCGTTGCCCTACCAGCGCTGGATGCTCGAAGGGCGTATCGAAATGCGCGAACAGGTGTACGGCTGCGTGAATTGCGGCGAAGGCGAGGCGGAAGCGCTGCTGATGCCCCGCGTGCTGCCGGAGTTCATACCGGAGTATCGTCTCGATACCATCGCGCCGGAGCCGGAACCGGTGAAGGTGCGTGCAGAGACGCGTACCGCACGCCTTCAGTTCCGTCAGGACAGTTACCGGATAAGACCCGACTACAAGAACAACCGGGCCGAGCTGGATACCGTATCCAACTCCATCCGGCTGGTGAGGGAGAACGACGACGTGAAGATAACGGGCATCTTCATCACCGGTTATGCCTCGCCCGAAGGCAGCGAGGCGCATAACCTCACCCTGTCGGAGAACCGAGCCAAAGCGTTGGCCGATTACATCCGCCGTCACGATGCGATAGAGGCCGACATGCTCCATGTCGCGTGGATGGGCGAGGACTGGGAGGGGTTCGTGCGCGAGCTCGGCAACTATCCGGAACTGCTCGGACGCGACCGGATTCTGGAACTTATCGAACGGTATCCCGACAACCGCGATTACTGCGACCTCCAGTTCCAGAGACTTCAGCCTGCGGAGATATACCAGCGGCTGCTGAACGAGGTCTACCCGGCCCTGCGCCGCAACGAATACCGTATCGAATACAATGTCCGCAACTTCAATATCGAGGAGGCCCGCCGGATGGTGCGCGAACGGCCCGACCTGCTGAGCCTGACCGAAATGTACAAGGTGGCCGCCTCCTACGGAAAGGGTACCCCCGGATACGAGGAGGTGATGGCCGCTGCCGCCCGCTGTTTCCCCTATGAACCGGCGGTGCTGAACGACCGGGCATTGGATGCCATGGCGGCGGGACACTATGCCGAAGCCGTGGAACTGCTCGAAGGAGTGGCTTCCGCCGATGAACCCGTGCTGCTCAACACGCTCGGTGTCGCATACGCCGGTGCCGGCGAACCGTACAAGGCCGAAAGCGCTTTCCTGCGCGCCTCGGAAGCGGGCTGCAGGGATGCGGCCCATAACCTGCAGCAGGTGCGCGGTGTGATAGACCAACTTTGATTCTCCCGATACACGGACTGAAAATTCATTTTAATTAACCTTTAAAACAAAAAAAAGAGTATGAAACTTGGAAACATTGTGCTGGCAGGTGCAGCCCTGACCGTGGCGTTGGCTTCCTGCAGCCAGAAAGAGGAAGGCGTCGCAGTATCCGGCAATCCGAAAGCGGTGACCGTATCGTTCGCCAATGTCACCCGTTCGGCCGGCGACAAGGTGGATAAAGACAAGACCGCCCTGTACGAGGATTTTTACGTACTGTTTACCGACGATGCCGGTAAAATCTACAAGGGAAAGAGTGCGGACCTTACCACGGATGCACCCATCTATTTCGCCAATGCGGCCGCAGCGGGCGATATGACTTTCCACCTGCTCGACAACAGCGTGAAAAAGGTGTATGTAATCGCCAACCCGACCGATGAGATTAAGACCGCAGCCGATGCGGCGACCGGTATCAATGAAATCGAAAGCGTTGTCGTGGCTGCCGCAGCACAGCAGAGCGTCAATCCCAACGACAATGCCGACCTTGTGCTCTACGGCGTATGCGAATCGCTGGTAGATGCGGGTACCGCCGATGACAAGGGCCATGAGGATTATTATACGGCAGCCGTGAACATCAAGCCGCTGGTAGCACGTATCCAGATAGGTGCCTTCACCTGCGACTTCACCGATACGGAAGGCATCACGGCCTACGGCATCGAGCAGGTGGCTCTGAACAACTACTATACGACCTGCACCCTCGGCGGTACGCCGGGCGGCCTGAACAATACGCCCATCACCGGTAACGTGTTCGATTTCTTCGCCGATGCCGACAGGCCTGCGTGGAGTCACGATGAGGCGACCATCCATCTGGACAACAGCGACGTGGAAGGTGGCAGCAACACTCATGCGTTGGCCGATGACGCGAATTTCTGTTACGACATCTTCCCCGGTGTGACGCCTCAGCTCCTCGTACAGCTCAACGATACGACCGATGCGGGCAGTCCGTTCCCTACTATCTGGCAACGGAAGGATTCAGTGGTCTGAGCGACAACACCTTCAAGGCAGGTTACATCTATAATGTGAACTTCTCGTTCAAGTGGAACGACCCGCTGACTCCGGAGAAGTGCGTTACCGTGAATGTGACCGTCGAGCCGTGGACGGTGGAGGCGATTACGCCTGAGTTCTAATTCATCCGATTTATCACGGAAGCGGGAACGTTCCGCCTCCCGCTTCCGTTTTTTCCATTACGTAAACATACAAGGACTTATATGAAATTGGGGAATACTGTTTTCTGCCTGTTGCTGCTCGGAGGGCTCTCCACCTCCTGCATACGCGAGGACTTGAGCGACTGCTTCAGCACCAATACGCTGCTGCTGAGCTATAAGGGCGATGGAGAGACCGAGATTTTCGGCGACAAGATTTGTCGGGTCGAAATGTATGTTTTCGATGCGGAGAACCGTTGCGTTGCCAACGGCGTGCTTCCCCGAACGAAGTGGAGGCACGGGCGGCGAAACTGCCGCAGCTGAAGCCCGGAGACTACCGTATCGTCTGTCTGGGCAATACCCACCATACGCAGGTGGGCAACGTCGCTTCGTGCGATTTCAGCCGGATTACCTTTGCCGACGGCGGCTATTTCGCCGGGGAGACCGTTTCCGGCAACGATTCGCTCTATTATGCGACCACGCCCTTCACGGTGGAACCTTTCACCGGCAGGGAGGACGACAACAAGACACGGCTCGTCGAGTTCGCCAGCTCGCACTACGACGTATCGGTCGAGGTAGCCGGTATTCCCGATGCAGGAATGAATGCTGCGGCCGCTTCGATGCCGACACTTGAGATTTGCGGTGTATCGCCCTGCACCGACTTTGAGAACCGCGCTTGCGGAGAGGCGACGGATTATCTGCTCGAAACCGAATACGACGGCGGCAGCAATCTGCTGACCGCATGCACCAATATAATGCGCCATACGGACCATTCGCAGGTGGGCGTCTGTCTGCGTTCCCCCGACGGCAGGACGCTGCTGGCGGAGGTCAATCTGGCCGAGTTCCTGGCCGAAAACCCGGTCATCGACTGCTCCCGCAACGAAGTGCTTATCCCCATACGCATGGAATTCGTATCGGGGAAGGTGGTCGTGACCGTTCCGGAATTGTACATAGAGGATGTGAAACCCGAATTTTAAGGAACGATAATTATGCGAAGAATAGGATTTATCTTGTTTGTTTCCCTGTTGGCCGGTGCCTGCTGCGCCGCCCTGGCCGGATGTGCGAAGGGCGAGGGGCCGGTGTCCGGCGAGGAAATCAACGTGGCGGTACAGGTGAACGTGGATGCCCGTGCGGTGGAGAGTACGGACGGTACGCCGACTGCCGCGGAGGCGGAGCTGCACTCGCTCCGCGTCTACGCCTTCATCGGCGACGAGCTGGTCGGATACTATTTCAATGACGCGGAGGTAGCCGATTCGTTCCTTATGGAGATGGCCGTGCGTTCGCTCTCGATGCAGACCGTCGACTTCTATGTGATTGCCAACGAGGCCGCCATGGTGAAGCCCGGTTCGTCGGAAAACCTGACGGAGGATACCCCCAGGAGTGTGCTCGATTCCTATACCTTTACCGCGCTCGATACGGCGAACGGTCTCCCCGATGTTTTACCGGGACCGGGTGGAGATAGATGTGGCGACCGATGCCGACGATAACCCGCAGACCCTGCCCGGACATGCAGGGCATACGCTGCTGAAGCAGGAGCTCGATTTCCCGCTGCGGCGCCCCGTCGCCAAACTCGGTGTCTTTGCGGCCAAGGAGGCCGGCGAATCCGCCGCTCTGACCGTCACGGGACTGACCTTGCTGAAGGAGGGTACCCGGATGTACAACTACCTGATGCCGCAGAACGAAACCGTACTCGGGAGCATCGGGACCATGTCGGAGGATATCCTCCTTTCGGCGGCGAACGGCGAGGTGACGGCGGCGCTTGCGGAGGGCATTTCCGATGCCGAACGCAAGAATCCGGAGAACTATACCCCCGTGCTGGCCGTTCCCTTCTATCCTTTCGAGAATCCGTTCGGAAGCGGCGACTGGAGCCTGCCCGACGCCGAGGGCCGGGGCAACGTGCTTCGGATAGACTATACGTTCGGCGGAGAGGTACGTTCGGGGACGGTTTATCTGCCGCCGATGCTCCGGAACCACTACTATGCGGTGTGCTGCCTGATGCGGAACGACGGAAAGATTGCCGTGGAGTATCTCGTGGCCGACTGGGACGACGCACCCGCATGGGACGATATGGAGTTCGCCTATCCGACCTATGACAATCCGCTCATGCCCTTGTCGGGCAGCGTGGCGGATATGAAGAATCCGACGGTCTATTGTTCCCTCAACGATACCAATCCGGAGGCCGGCGACTTCTCCGTGAGGTTCCGCATGACGGCGCCGGCCCAGCAGGAGTGGAAAGCCACTCTGATGGATGCTTCGCCGGCCGATTTCGAGGTCAGGGTTTATCAGGGCGGCGAGGAGGTAACGAATCCTACGGCCTCGGAGGAGTGGTACACGATTACCGTACGGGCACTGAATCCCGATATGGTGGGGCAGACGGTGCGGCTCGGCATCGCCATCACGCCGACCTGGCTGGCTACGGGCGAGACCACCCTGTTGCTGATAAACGGACTGACGGATGCCATTGCGTGGCCCGACAGCGGCAATATGCCGGAGTATATTGAGATAGAGCAGATTCCCAATCCGAACGATTAACCGAATGAAACGATGAAGACAGTATTGTATCGTATTGCCTGCTGTGCGGCTGCCGTTATGCTGGCGGCCTGCAGCAAAACGGGTGACCTTCTTCCCGGCTGCGGGTCGGGCGACAACATCGTTCTCGATGTGTCGTCGGCGGGGCCGTCAGCCGTGCGGAGGCGTCGGGCGCCGAAGTCGCCGTCAGCCATATCGACGTGCTCATCTTCGCCGGCGACGAGACCAAGGTGGTCCATGAACGCGTGACGGGAGCGGCTGCCGCCGGCGGAAAGATAATCCTTTCGGCAAAGCGCAGCAGTTTTGCCGAAAATGTCGGATATTGGGTATATCTCGTCGCCAACAGCACCGAGGAATCGGAGGCCTTCGATGCACTGACCAACCTGAACGGACTGAAGGCCATGCAGCAACGGGACCCCAACATACACATGACCGGTATCGCCAGTCTGCCCGACATACCGCAGACCTTCCTGATGGACGGGATTGCCTATACGGGCGACAGCGAACCGGCATCGCATGCCGCAGTGGTACTCAACGACGGCGATGCGTCGGCCGATACCGAATTGAAGGCCATGCTGAAGCGTGCGGCGGCAAAGATAGTGGTGAGGATACGGAAAGGAGAGAAGGTGGAGTTCAGCAACGAGTCCGGCGCAGGTGAAGCCGGATATTACCTGCGCAACATGCCCTATACCACGTCGGTCATCTCCGGCGTCGATGCCGATGCCGAGCTGTGGACGCCGGGACGCAACGCCTCCTCCTATTTTCACTGGACGGCCGATGTCGTGACCGTGACCGCTTACGCATACAGCCATGACTGGGCGAACCAGAGTGCGCTGGAGAAGGAGACGCGCCTTATCGTGAACGTGCCGCTCTATCCGCTGGACAAAGAGGGCAACCGCGGCGAGTTCCAGCCGAGGAGCTATTACCAGATACCCGTCAGCAAATCCAAGAACCTGCTGCGCAACCATTGCTATCAAGTGGCCGTTACGGTGAATGCGGCGGGTGCGACCGACCCTTCGGAGGCGCTCGAACTCGGTCCTGTCGAATATTCGGTGAGCGAGTGGGACGAAGAGACGATAGACGTGGGAGGCGGGACGGAACATCCGATATATCTGACCGTGAATACCGACGAGATGGAGATGTATAACATCGAGGCGGATACCGCCACGCTTCGTTTCGCCTCCTCGTCGCAGGTCGGGGTGGAGGTACTTCGTGCCTATTTCATCAACAAGTTCGGACAGGAGGAAGCGGTGGACCGGGATATCTTCGATGCCATCCGGGCGACCCCCGCCGAGGGGCTTACCGGCAATATCGACGTGTACAGTCCGCTGCCGCTCAACAATGCCGTGCGTTACATCGAGCTGGAGGTGACCAATACCGACGGGGCTACGCCGCGTACCGTCATCGTCGAGCAGTATCCGCTGGAGTACATCACCAATATCCAGGGATGGTACTCCTACCGCTCCGATTTCGGCGGTACGACCTACGAGCTGATAAACGGAGAGCCGGTCGATAATCCCTACGATTCCGATAACCGCCTCAACGGAAACGATGACCGCATCGTGGCCGTCGGAGGATGGAACAACGGGACGGGCAGTTGGAGGAACTATTATCAACGGGGCGGGTCGAATTCGTCCTATTTCTTCACCTCCAAGGTGGCCGAACAGATTACTTCCGGGAACAATCGGGGCAAGTCCAACATTTACTATTACTCTTGGGACGAGTCGGAGGAGAATGTCGGGTCTTGGTGGAGGCCTCGTTATGAGTACAGCTACGAGATAGCTACCACCGGTTTGTTTACACCCGGCAACGCCCGCATGTACCATGTACGGATTACCGCCTCGTCCGGCGACTATACCGTGGGGAGGCCGCGCATGAGCGACGGCGTGACCGACCCGGGTACCGACAACGAGGTGATGGTGTCCCCGTCCTTCATGGTCGCGTCGCAGTTGGGGGCGACCTTCTCTCCCACGCAGGAGAGTGCGGCGAGCCACTGCAAGGAGTATGTGGAGGTGTACCGCGACCCCGAAACGAACGAGGTCGTCCATCTGGACGACTGGCGTCTTCCCACCAGGGCGGAGATAGGGGTCATCATCGAGTTCCAGTACCGACCGAATGCGGCGATGGACGAGGTGCTCGCCGGCCCGGAGTACTGGAGCGCGAACGGCATCGTCGAGAATCCGAAGGCCACTCAGGCGGGTTCTGCGGCAATCCGCTGCATCCGGGATGCTTACGACGGCGGGAAATGAATTGTGAAAGGCAATTAAAATCGAGAGATATGACAAGGAGAATACGCTATGCGGCACTGCTCGGTGCGCTGTTTCTGGCCGCCGCCTGCCAGCGGGAGGAGTGGCCGGCGGACGGGGGAATGTCGGCGTCGGACGGTTATGTGACCCTGCGTGCGGGGTCGAGATACCCTCCATGCCCGAGGTGGTGACGAGGTCGGTGGACCCCGACGGACTGGATGTGCAGACCATGACGCTGTTCTGTTTCGATTCGTACGGGCTCTTCATATCGACCGCCGATGCGGAACTGGACAGGCAGGGCGATATGCAGGGTTCGCTTACCGCCCGTGTACCGGAGAATACGCGGACGATACATTTCATCGGGAACCAGAATATGCAGGATTTTGCGGAGGACAGTTTCCGCAACAAGTCCGAGGCGGAAGTCATGGCCGTACTGGAGGGTTCCGCGGGCAAGATGATATATTGGGCCCGTTTCGCATGTGCGGCGGGAGACAACCGGAAAATCGACGAGCAGATGCAGGGCAGTACCATCGTCCTCGTACGCAACCAGGCGAGGGTGTCGGTGCTGAATCCTACGGGCAACGGTTTCCTCGAAGTCACCGGTTTCGTGGTCTGCAATACGAATGCTTACGGGACCGTGGCCCCCTGGCATCCTCAGGAGGGGTTCGTATGGCCCGGTACCGAGCCTTTCATAACGCTTCCGCAGAACAGGGCGGTGGTGAGCGACATCATGGACGTGCGCACCGCTTCCGACCAGTATGTCTTCGAGAGCGAGAATGCTTCGGACAATCCCGTGAGCGTCATCCTTCGTGGGCATCTGCCCGGTGAGGATACCGACTTCTATTATCGTGTCATGCTCATCGACGACGAGGGAGAACAGGTGTTGATACGCCGTAACTGCCATTACCGGCTGAACATAGCCGGCACGCTTTCCTACGGACAGCCCGACTTCGCCAGCGCGCTGGAGGCGCCCGCCACGAACAACGTCTGGGTCTCCATATCCGACGAGGTGAATGAGGTGGAGGACCAGAACTACATCCTGGCCGTGGCGAAGACGAGCTATGTGCTCGGTGAGGAGGAGACGGGCGATTCCTATACGCTCTATTATACCGTGACCGGCAAGAACGGTACGCGGATAACCGAAGCCGACCTCCCCTCGGTGACGTGGCTGGACGGTAACAAGGTGGGGGGCATGAACGTGGGAAACCGTTTCGCCCGCATCGAAAACAATACGGTCGGCTACGGCGAGATAACCGTGAATCTGCTCCGGATGGGGGAGAATGACAAACTGGAGGGTACGCTGCTCGTGAAGAAGGGGCGTCTGCAGCGGAAAATCAAGGTGATAACGGTCAAGACGCAAAAGTTCGAACCTGCATGGGTGGGAACGCAGGTTTACGGCCACAATATCGGCGAGCACGTGACGCTGATGTTCACGATTCCGGAGAGCTGTCCGCAGGAGCTGCTTCCGCTGCGCGTACTGATTTCCACCAACGACCTCGACGTGCGTCATGAATCCGGAATGGACCTGCCGCTCGTTTTCAAGGGCGAAGAGGGCTATGGCGAGCTGGACAATGAGTGGGGCTATAAATATGTTTACACGGCCCGGCAGACCGGTGTGCAGCGCGTCTATTTCGAGAACGTCCTCCTGCAGGGGAAGGACATGTCGGCGATGTGATGCTGGAAGCGAATTTCTTCGACGAGTTGACCAAACAGGTCGTATTCGCCGACCACCAATTCTCCATTACGGTCTCCGGACTGAATGAATACAACAACCTGCCCGGCGGCGATTATGCGGAGGACGACGTGATACTCTACCGTCTGGTACCGCAGAAGAAGGGGGCCAACGTGCAGTTCGATATGCAGATGATGAACAACGGCGAGCAGCCTGCACAGCCTGTCAATGCCGGGGACAGGGACGAATTCCTGCTCTATTCCCAGAATCTGAACTATTACCTCGACGACGAGACGGACAAGGCGGGGGTTGCCGAATTTGACTGTACGTTTTATCCGATAGATGAGGAGTCCTGGGGGAGCGGGGGCCGCGTGCATATGTTCATGCCGAAGAGGCCCCAGAAACCTGCGTCCGAAACGGGCAGGTATGCCATCTACATGTACACCAACCGCACGCAGAGCGCCGAAGTGGTACGTATCGCCTCCAACCAGCCCGGGTCGTCTTCTGGGTACCCCGGTAACGGAGGAGCGCCCTACGAGGGAAATGCCTATCGGTCGGTGACGTTCGAGTTGGCAAACTACAATCCGTTCCGCTTCGCGGCCCGGGTGAACGGAGAGGGAAGCGATACCTCGGGAGCGGAGGAGGGGACCGTGACGCCGCTGTCGTGGACGTACCGGCCGCAGCAGCAGGTGGATATCGAGCTGGATGTGACGAGCTTCGCCGGTTCGGACGGCAAGTCCGTAGACCCCTTCGGGGAGCCGTTCGAGATATATATCGACGCTCCGATGCTCGAGATAGACGAATCGAGGCTGGCCGAGTGCAACCTGACGGACGGGAAGCTGAAGGCCGACCCGTCGGTTCCGGGAAGATTCATCTATACGGTGGATGCGCAGAGAAGTACGGAGCGTACCTTCGGCACGGGCAGTGCGCTGAAAAAGGACGGAACGCTCCTCGACAACGGCGGCTCCGTAGACCAGGCGGGTGAACGGAAGCGGCTGCCTTTCCTTACCGGCGAAGTGGTGAGTGCCGGCGACATCACCGTCAGCTCCGACGAGGAGATGGTCGTATTCTTCCGGAAGACCTTCCGTGTCACGAACGAGTCCATCCGGGGTATCATTCGGTATAATGACAACGGGGTGATGCGCGACGTGCCGCGGAATGCCTTCGTCTCCTTTGAACGCGTCAGCAACGGCACGCGGATAGGCTCCATGACGATTACGGCCGACGGAGAGTACGAACTGCGCCTGCGCAAGGAGTATGCCTTCAACTGGTACACCGACCCGATAGGGGTATATTATCGGGACGGAGAGGGGAATACATGGCATGCGGACGTGACCAGCCTGGCCGACCTCTTCGACGATACGGCCATCGAAATGAGGCTGGAGGAGGGCAATTGACGACATGCGGTATCGAGGCTGCGGTATCGCTGCGCCGTGCAGCCCTGCCCGTACCGCACGCTTGGACCGCCGCACGGCTCCGAACCTGCCGAAGGTTCGGAGCCTTTTGCGGTATCGGAAGAATCAGACGTATGGGTTTTCTCTCTGTCGTGTCGGTGTGTGCGGCCTGCCTGGCCGTCGCCGGCTGTGCGTCTATCGCCGGCTCTCCGCTTCGTGCGGGGGGTGAAACGGAGCTGTCCGACGGGGTCGGGTTCCGGCTGCCGGATATTCCCGACACCCTTCGGGGAGCCGCACGGGCCGAGTATCTTGCGCTCCATTACTGGGACGGTTTCGATTTCGCCGGCGCGGATATCGCTGCTCCGGAGGCCGAGCAGGCATTCGTGGATTTCCTCGGACTGCTGTCCCGTATCGCCTCGGCGGACGGTGCATTCGGTGCGCTTTTCGGGCGCGCGGCGGGTTCCGACGGGTTGTACCGTCTAATGGAGCTGTGCGACAGGTACCTTTACGAACCCTGGTCGCCGATGCGCAGCGATGAGCTGTATGCGGCCGCGCTGCGGGCATTTACGGAGAGTCCCTGCATCGCGGAGATAGACAAGGTTCGGGCCCGGCAGGCGCTGGAGAGGCTGTCGATGAACCGGCCGGGTACTCCGGCCGCCGATTTCATCTATGTCGACCGCGGCGGGAGCCGGCATCGCCTGTCGGATATCGAGGCACCGCATATTCTGCTGTTTTTCCACTATCCCGGTTGCGGGGAGTGCCGCCGGATGAAGGCCGCGCTGGAGGCTTCGCCGATTGTGGGCGGGTCGCTCCGTAGGGGGAGGCTTGTCCTCCTGGCCGTATGCGTCGGAGAGCGGGACGATTGGGAGCGTTCCGGATGTCCGATGGGGGGAATTGACGGGTTCGACGGAGGGATGTCCTCCTCCTGCCGGACGGTTTATGACCTGCGGGCTCTGCCGACGCTTTACCTGCTCGACGGCGAACGGTGCGTGATATTGAAGGATGCCTCCGTGGTACAGGTCGAGGAGCGGCTTGCAGCCTTGTGCAGTGGACAGGCTGCGGCTGCGAAGCGACCGTCATAGTTCGGAGGAGCCGGAACGGATGCATGGCCGCTATCTTGCCGCACCGGCCATATCCCGGAAGGTCTTCCGGATTCTGTCGGCTCTTCTCCTTCCTGTTTCGGAATTTTCGCCGTGTCGGGCCGGAATGACGGACGTATCTGTGTCCCGATAGGCGGGAGTCCGCGTTCCGCGTCTTGCCCGACCTCTTCATCTCTGTCGTTGCTGTCGGTTTCTCTTTTTCTGTTCGGGAAGGTCCGTGAAAGAGATACCCCGCCATACGTCGTATGGCGGGGTATCTTCGAGGTGCGAAGCGGAATCGAACCGCTGTAGAAGGTTTTGCAGACCTTTGCCTAACCGCTCGGCCATCGCACCGTAATGTTTCGCTGTCCCGTTTCGGGGGTACGAAACGGTGTGCAAATATAGCCAATAATCTTCATTCTCCAAAAAATAGGCGATGCGGGTGCGGTAAATTTGGTGCCGGGGCATTTCCGCCGGCCGCATTCGACCGGAGCGGCCGGCATCCGACGGAACCGTCTCCGCTGTCGGCCGTCGGTACGGGCGGTGGAAAAGGACACAGGCGGTGGAGAACGGAAGGAGGAGAAGATACGGGAGAGACAGTACGGGTTTTTATTACCTTTACGGTAAAAACCGCGGCGGCATGACGGTGGACGACATAGCGCTTACGCTTCAAAAGGGACTCGGTGTCCGGGGAGCGGCACACCTGCTCTCCCTGGCGGGCAGTGCCTCTGCGGTGTATGCCGCATCGGAGGGGGAGCTGTCCGGAAAGTTCGGGCTGCGGAGCGACATCGCGCGTGCCCTGGCGTCGAAAACCGCGCATCGGGAGGCGGAAGAGGAGCTGCGCTACATGAGGCGCCACGGCATATCGGCCGTCGCATCCACGGATGCGGATTACCCGGCGCTGCTGCGGGAATGTCCCGATTATCCCCATGTCCTCTATTTCGTCGGCGACGCCGCGGCTTTCCGCGGCAGGATGCTGTCGGTGGTCGGTACCCGTGCGGCGACCGTTTACGGTCAGCAGATGTGCGATGCACTGGTGGGCCGCGTGGCCGAACTCGCCGCCGGAACGGCGGTCGTCAGCGGGCTCGCTTACGGGATAGATGCCGCCGCACACCGTGCCGCTTTGCGGTATGGGCTCCGGACGGTGGCGGTTATCGCCAATCCGCTGCCCGGCGTTACCCCCGTACAGCACCGGGCATTGGCGCACGACATTGCGGAGCGGGGCGGGGCCGTGGTGACGGAGCTGCACTCGCGGACCAGGCAGAACGGCGCTTATTTCATACCGCGCAACCGGATAATCGCCGGGATGGGTGAGGGAACCGTGGTCGTGGAGTCCCCGGCCGGAGGCGGCGCTCTCTCCACCGCGGCGTTGGCGGACGGTTACGGCCGTATCGTAATGGCGGTACCGGGGCGTGCGGGCGACCGGTGTTCGGCGGGAGCCAACCGGCTCATCATGGAGCGCCGGGCCGCCATGGTGTGTTCGGGCGACGATATCGTCCGGGAGTTGGGATGGGATATTGCGTGTCCGGGATTTATTCCTGTCCGGGAGTCGCCGCCGGTGCTGAACGGAGACGAACGGCGTATCATGGAGTGTCTGCATGACGGGGAGGCTGCGGACATGGATACGCTGGCGCTGCGCAGCGGCATACCGATAGGACAGATTTCGGCCGTGCTGCTGGGGCTGGAACTCGGCGGGATGGTCCGGGCGTTGCCGGGGAAAAGATACGAAAAGAGCTGACCGGTGCGGCGGGAATGCGGCACGGGCGGACGGAGGAGTCCGGAAGCCGGTCTGTCCGTCGTACCGGAGAGGGAGGATACGAAACACGAACGATATGGAACTGATAGATACGCATACGCATCCGTTCGACGAGGCATTCGATGTCGACAGGGCGGAGGTGGTCGCGCGAGCGTGCGAAGCCGGGGTTCGCAGAATGATGTGTCCCGCGATTGACGCTGCGACGCATGCGGCCCTCTTCGGACTGTGCGACGCATACCCGGATGTCTGCCTGCCCATGATGGGCCTGCATCCCACTTCGGTGAACGACAATTCCGATTGGCGCCGGGAAGTGGCGCTCGTGGAGGAGTACCTTTCGGGAGGGGCGTCCCGCCGTTTCTATGCCGTCGGAGAGGTGGGGCTCGACTTCTATTGGAGCCGGGAATGGCAGAGGGAGCAGGAGGAGGCTTTCCGCCGGCAGGTCGAATTTTCGCTCCGCTTCGGCCTGCCGCTCGTCATCCATACGCGGGAGGCGTGGCCGGAGATGCTAGGCCTCCTGCGGGAATTCCGGGGAAGCGGAGTGCGGGGTGTCATGCACGCTTTCAGCGGTACGTGGGAGGAGTACGAGGCGGTGAAGGCGTGCGGCGATTTCCTGTTCGGCATAGGAGGCGTCGTTACCTATAAGAAGAGCACACTGCTCGAGGTCGTGTCGCGCATGCCGCTCGGCGATATGGTGCTCGAAACCGACGCCCCCTATCTGCCGCCGGTTCCTTACCGGGGGAAGCGCAACGAGCCGGCCTACATCGTCCACGTCTGCAGGAAAGTGGCCGAACTGAAGGGCATCGCTCCGGAGGAGGTGGCTGCGGCGACATCCGTCAATGCGTGCCGGATGTTCGGCATCTGATTCTTCCCTCCCCGGTTTTTAACGAATTCGTTACCTCTGCAGCTTCGCGGATAACGAAAAAAGTCATTAAATTGCACCCCGTTTCCAGCGCACGGAGGGCCGTGCGGCGTCTTTTACAGCATATTTGTTGAAGTGGTTGAAGAAATTATTGGTCTATGGGAAGGTCGTCAGTGCTTTTGATATATACCGGCGGTACGATAGGAATGAAGACGGACCCCGTTACGGGGACGCTCGTACCGTTCGACTTTAACGGTATTTATGACGAATTTCCGTCGCTCCGGCGGCTGGACGTGGACCTTGAGGTGCTGCCTTTCGAGCCTATCGATTCGTCGAATGTGGCCCCCGAACTCTGGGTGAGGCTGGCGGATATCATCCGGGAGAATTACGAGCGTTATGACGGATTCGTGGTGCTGCACGGCACCGACACCATGTCGTATTCCTCCTCCGCCCTCAGTTTCATGCTCGAAAACCTCGGCAAGCCGGTGGTGTTCACCGGCAGCCAGATACCCATCGGAGTGCTGCGCACCGACGGCAGGGAGAACCTGATTACCGCCATCGAGATTGCGGCCGCCAAGGAGGAGGGGGCAGGCCATTGTACCCGAGGTATCGCTCTATTTCCAGAACAGGCTGTTCCGGGCGAACCGGACGAAAAAGCACAGCGCCGAGGAGCTCAGCGCGTTCGCTTCGCACAACTATCCCGCTCGCCGACGTGGGCGTGGGCATCCACTACCGTTACGGCGCAATATGCCGCTGCGACGCCGGGAAGACTTTCTCGGTGAATACCGCCGTATCGCAGGACGTGGCGGTCGTCAAGATATTTCCCGGCATGACCGAGCCTGTTTTCCGGGCCATGCTTTCGGCCGAAGGGGTGAGGGGCGTGGTGCTCGAAACCTACGGGGCGGGAAATGCACCTACGTTCGGATGGTTCATCGGAGCGCTGGAAGAGGCCATATCGCGGGGGGTACATGTGCTGAACGTGACGCAGTGCGTGAGCGGTTCGGTGAATATGGATATTTACGAAACCGGTCGGCGCCTGCAGGAGGCAGGCGTCATCAGCGGCCGCGACATCACGACCGAGGCGGCGCTTGCCAAAATGATGTGCCTGCTCGGCCGCGGCTGCGGTACGGCCGAGTTCGTGGAGCTCATGAGGCACTCCGTTCGGGGTGAGATGACCGAGGAGTGAGGCCCGCCCGCCGCGGGAGACCGTTCCGGCAAATGGCAGGATGCCCCGGAAACAGCGGGAACAGGGTCTGACCGGGATAATAGGTGTATTTTTTTTTTTAGAAGAAAAAAAAATTTCTATATTTCGGAGGTTTTTAAGCTGGCAGTATGTCTTTTTACTGACATGCCGGTTTGGGTGTCAAGCGGATTCGATGTTTAAATAATTGAAAATCTGCTTTTTATCTGCAAAAAGGGAGAAATGACCGAGTGGCTGAAGGTGCGCGCCTGGAAAGTGCGTATACCCCAAAAGGGTATCGTGGGTTCGAATCCCGCTTTCTCCGCAGTTCGTCCGGCCCGTTTTTTTCGGAGAGGCGGACAGTGTTTTTTGACTGCGATGCAGTGCGGTCTGAACGGCCCGCACGGAAGGGGAGAGCTTTTATTTGACTAACGATAAAAACAATAAGTCTAATCAATTCTAAATTAAAGCTATGAAAAAACTTTTTTTGATTCTGGCAGCGGTAGGCGTTATGGGCTTTTCGGCTGTGAATGTTTACGCTCAGGAGGCAGAAACCCAGGCGCCCGAAGCTGAAGCTACGGAGCAGGTGGCAGCCGAGGTAGAGACCGAGGTGGTGGGCATCAACCCCGAAACCGAAGTCGAGGGTACTCCGATGCACCAGGCCATCAAGCAGAAATTCCTCGAGGGCGGTGCAGGCTGGATGACGCCGGTGTTGTTGTGCCTTATCTTCGGTCTGGCTATCGCTATCGAACGTATACTTTATCTCAACCTCGCTTCCATCAACACCAAGAAGTTCATGGCGCAGATTGAGGAGGCCCTCAAGAAGGGCGGCGTTCCTGCCGCTATGGAGATTGCCCGCAACCAGCGCGGTCCGGTTGCCAGCATCTACTATCAGGGACTGAGCCGTTACGGCGAAGGACTTGAGGTCGTTGAGAAGAGCGTGGCTTCCTACGGTTCCGTACAGATGGGTCTCATGGAGAAGGGTCTTACGTGGATTTCGCTCTTCATCGCCCTCTCCCCTATGTTGGGATTTATGGGTACCGTGGTCGGCATGATTCAGGCTTTCGACGCCATTCAGGCAGCAGGCGACGTGTCCGCTACCTTGGTGGCAGGCGGTATCAAGGTGGCCCTTCTGACGACGCTTGCCGGTCTTATCGCGGCTGTCATCCTGCAGTTGTTCTATAACTACATCGTTTCCAAGATAGACACGCTGGTCATCAACATGGAAGACAGCTCTATCATCCTGGTGGATATGCTTACGGAATACAATAAAAAATAATCAGTTTCACACCACCTTACAGTAATATGAACAATAAGATTTTCAAATATATCAAATACCTCAGCTACGTGCTGTTGCTGCTCGGCGTCGGGGTATTCGTATATTTCGTCGTCGCTTCGGTGCTCTATCCGGAGCCTGCGACGGAATTCCCGGTGGGTACCGTGGGCAATGCGATGGGTGTGAATGTCATGCTGATTTATGCCTATGTGGTATTTGCCGTCGCGCTGGTACTTGCCATCATGTTCCCCCTTATCAACATCATCAGCAATCCCAAGGGCGCCATGCGTACCCTGATTGGCGTTGTGGCGATGTTGGTAATATTCTTCGTGAGCTATCTCCTTTCGAGCGACGCTCCGGTGCCGAATCCTGCTGCGAACGGTTATTTTACCACTTCGGCCGTGCTTAAGCTGACCGATGTCGGCCTGTATGCGGGTTACGCTATTTTTGTCATTGCAATTCTGGTCATCCTTTGGGGAGAGATAAGGAGTGCGGTAAAGAAAGGCTGATTTGAAAAGTAAATTAATATGGCAATAGATAAAAGAAAAATCCCGGAAATCAATGCCGGCTCGATGGCCGACATTGCCTTCCTGCTGCTGATTTTCTTCCTTGTCGCCACCACCATGAACACGGACACCGGTATTCAGCGTGTCCTGCCCCCCTGGGTCGATAATCCTACGGACGATGCGCCTCCCATCAAGGAGCGTAACCTGATGCAGGTAAAGGTCAATCAGTATGACCAGATACAGGTTCAGGGCAAGTTGGTGCACCTGTCGCAGGTGAAGGACCTCGCAAAGGATTTTATCCTGAACCTGGGGAACAGCGAAGACCTTCCCGAAAAGGTCATGACCGACATAGAGCTTTTGGGGCCCTATCCGGTCAGCGAAGGGGTGATATCGCTCCAGAACGACCGCGGTACGAGCTACGACATGTATATCAAGGTACAGAACGAACTGACGCGTGCCTTTAACGAAATCCGTGATGCCGTGGCGCGCGAGCGGTTCGGTGCTTCGTTCAGCGAGCTCGACGAGGCGAAACGCAAGGCTATCCAGCAGGCGGTTCAGACCAAGATATCCGAGGCCGAACCTAAAAACATAGGAGGAAATTAGTATGGCAGTTATAAGGAAAAAAGGTAACAAGGGTGTGCCGCCCATTTCGACGGCCTCCTGCCCGACGTAATCTTCATGATTCTGTTCTTCTTTATGACGACCACATCCATGAAGGAGACCGAGTTGAGGGTGGCATTCACGCTGCCGGAGGCTACCGAAATCCAGAAGCTGGAGAAGAAGAGTCTCGTAAGCTACATCTATGTGGGACAGCCTACCAAGCAGCTTCAGGCCCAGTTCGGTACGGCACCCCGTATCCAGTTGAACGATACCTATCGTACTCCGCAGGATATTCTGGACTTCATTGCTTCCGAGCGCGACAAGCTCAACGAAAGCGACCGCAATGCCATGTCGGTTTGTATCAAGGCCGACCGTTATACGAGAATGGGTATCATTACCGACGTGAAGCAGGAGCTTCGTAAGGCGAATGCCCTTCGTGTGACTTATGCGGCGTCCAAATCGCTGGGATACAATTAGTCGTAGAATATATACGTAGTTTTTTAGCGGGCGGCCGGAAGGGCGCCCGCATTTTTTGTTGCCTGCCGCTGCGGAACCGTTCCCTCTCCTGCCGCAGGAGTGAGACGGGGGATGGGAAAGCAAGGGAGGGGCCGACGAGGCGGACAGGAACCGTCGGCCGTTGCGGAACGGTTTTCGGGCGTGTCGGCCGGGAACGGTATGTCGGTGCAACTGTCGTAGTATAGCGGGACGGCCGGGGGCCGGAGCTACGGGTGACGGAGAAAGTCAATGTATGGGGCTGGTTTAGCAAACCGGTATGCAGAGGGGCTATGGATGACGGGAAAACGAAGTGTGGAATCCGAAGTACGGACTGGCGTGCGCGCAGGAAGAGGTATTGTGTAAGAAAAAAAGTTTAAAAGGAATGGCCGGGGGCTGCTCGGAAAACGATGGCCTGCGGGACGGGACGATTGTGTGGAGAAAGGGCTAATAGGGCGGTGTGAGGTACTCCGGATGGGCTGGTAGGCCTGCTGGGACCGTATGTCCCGGAAGCCGTTCGGCAATAAAAAAGGCCTTCCTCTAAGAAGGCCTTCGGGGTGGAAGATGGGGCTCGAACCCACGACACCCAGAACCACAATCTGGTGCTCTAACCAACTGAGCTACATCCACCATATAGCGTATCCTTCAGCGGATACGCGGATGCAATGTAATATACTTTTTTGTTTTTACAAAAAATGGGGTTAAAATAGTGTTGCGGCACCTTTCCCTATCTGGGCGCCGGGGTGGCGAGCCGTATCGTTCGGCCCTTAGCGTTTTCGGTCGGGAAGGATGACTGGCAGCGCACCGTGCTCGCATGTGATGTCGATGGGGAACGATGGGCCGGGCTGGCCGTCTACATCCGTATGTTCGTCCCGGTCGCACTCCGCATGCAGCCGGCTGCACCGGATGTGGACGATGCCTTCCGGATAGCGCCGGCGGTGCAGCAGTCGGGGCAGGTATCGGATGGCTGTGTGCAGGGTGTCGAGCGGCGTATCGCCTTTGAGTACCAGAATGTCGAGCAGGCCGTCGTCTCCCTCGGAAAGATAGGCGAGCGGCGGCGTGCCGGCCGTGCGTCCGTTGAAGACGAAGAAGATGATGGCATTGCCTCGGAAGTCGCCTCCGTCGGAGGTGATGGAGAGCTCCATCTTACGGAAACGCGGCAGGTCGCCTATTCCGTTGATGTAGTAGGCTATTTTGCCGAGGTTGTTTTTCCATGCGGTCGGCGTTTTCTGGGATACGTCGGTGAAGAGACCGCAACTGAAGACATTCGCGAAGTAGCGGCCGTTTGCCCGTCCGAGGTCCATGGCGTGAATGCGTCCTGCGAGTATCGCCCGGCATGCCTCTTCGATGTCGGTCGGCATGCCGAGTAGGGTGGCGAAATCGTTGGCCGTTCCTGCAGGCAGTACTGCGACGGGCAGGTTCAGTCCCATCCCCTTTATCAGATTCACTGCGTAATTGATGCTGCCGTCGCCTCCGGCCAACAGCAGGTGGTCGAAGCTGCCGTCCACTGCGGCGAGGACTGCTTCGTCGCCGGCATCGAACGCAAAGCGGTGAAACAGCATGTGCAGGCCGTGAGCCTGGTAGAGTTCGATGATGCGGTCGAAGCGGCCGGATACCGGGCTCTCTCCCGAAGAGGGATTATAGATGAAGAGTACTTTTCGTAACATATACTGTAATGTTTCCGACGGAGAACCGGGCAGGCCGTGGAGTACCGGGAACGGGGTCCGTGCTTTTCCCTGCTCTTCGGGAAATTCCGGAGTATGTTCCGGAGGCCGTGCAGGCGGAGGCGAAGGATAGCCCGACGGTGCTTCCGGGCCGTGTCCCTGTCTTGTGCCGATGGCTTTCTCCATGGGTAAAGGTAGGCATTTATATCGGAAACGGTATATACCGGCAGGAATAGTTTGCATGGTCTGCGTCGGCTGTCGCGTCGGCGGCCCTTTTCGGGAGGAGAAAGAAAAGGGACGAACGACGAAAACGCCGTCCGTCCCTTTCGTGTCTCCCTTTCGGGCAGGATTATTTGTTGGCCGGATTGAACTTCTTGTCGTAATCGAGCAGGAAGCGGACCAGCTCCGGGTCGCGGTGCGACCCCTGAAATTCGCGGGGCCGGTCGAGCGGCCGGATGGAATCCATCTCCGCGGCGGAGAGCTCGAAATCGAAAATATCCAGATTCTCCTTCATGCGGTCGATGTGCGTGGTTTTCGGAATGGCGATGATGCCGCGCTGGATGAGGTACCGCAGGGCCACCTGCGCAACCGTTCTGCCGTGGCTTTCGGCGATGGCTTGGAGCGTCGGATTTTCGAACAGGTCGGCATTGGCCTGTGCTATCGGTGCCCACGCCATGATTTTCGTTCCGTATTGTTCCATCTCCCTTTCCGAATCCCACTGTTGGCTGAAGACATTCGTCTTCAGTTGGTTGACAGCCGGTTTAATCTTTACATTTTCGGCCAGGTCCACGAACCGGTCGGGGTAGAAGTTGCTTACTCCGATGGCGCGTACCTTGCCGGCCCGTACAGCCTTTTCCATGGCCCGATATGTTCCGTAATAGTCGGCGAAGGGCTGGTGTATCAGCAGCAGGTCGATGTAGTCGGTACGCAGCTTGCGCAGGGACTCTTCGATGCTGGCTGCCGCCCGCTCTTCGCCGGCATTGCTAATCCATACCTTGGTGGTGATGAAGAGTTCGCTGCGGGGAACGCCGCATTTGGCGATGGCGGCGCCGACGCCCGCTTCGTTGTAGTAGGCTTGGGCCGTGTCGATGCTGCGGTAGCCCGCACCAATCGCATCGAGCACGCACCGTTCGCACGTTTCGGGGGCAACCAGATAGACTCCGTACCCCAACTGCGGCATTTCAACGCCGTTGTTCAGTGTCACGCTCTGCATAGTGTTTCGTTTTTTATTGATAGATGAACAAAGATACAGAGATTGTGCCATTCTCGCCTTATACATTTTACCTGAAGGATTACCTCTTTTCCGGATGGATACGGAACGGACGGCTGCTGCGGAATGTTTCCCGCAGCATATCGGCCGCACGGTATGCCCGCCCCTGGGCGGCCTGCACTCCGTTGTCCGGACAGGCTGCGGCGTATGTATGGGATGGATACGGAAAACTTCGGGGGGAGAGGTCACATGTATTGTTCCATGGCGGGGGAGATGTGCATTTTCATCTCTCCGTTCCCGTCGGCATAGATGAGCAGGACGGCGAATTCGGGATGTTCCGCCAGCAGGGCCAGCGACCCTTCCAGTCCTAGTGCCATGTACATCGTCGCCATCGCGTCGGCGAGCGTGCAGCTCTCCGCCACGACGGTGGCCGAAAGCAGGTTGCTTTCGGTATTTCCTCCCGTCGTAGGGTCGATGATGTGCGTGTATTTCCGTCCGTCGGGCCCCGTGTGGAAATTGCGGTAATTGCCGGAGGTGGCGATACCCGCCTCCGATACATTGATGACGGTGCTCGTGCTGGCGCCGGGAAGGTAATTTCCCTCATAGGGGGTGTCGATGGCGATGTGCCAGCGTTCGCCGGAGGGATTGACGCCGCGGCAGAAAATCTCGCCGCCCACATTGACGAGATAGTCCGATGCCCCTTCCTGTTCCAACATGCGGGCTATCTTGTCCACCGTGTAGCCTTTGGCGATGGAGTTGAGACCTATCTGTATCTCGGGATACTGCTTGACGAGTCGTCCTTCGCGTATGGTTATCTTCTCGTAACCGACGTACCGCAGCAGCGAATCCACGTTCACCTCGGCCGCCTGTCGGCCGTCGATGAAACCGTAGGCGTCCACGAGGGGCTGTACGGTGATGTCGTACTTGCCGCCGGAGAGTTCGCTGACACTGCGGGCGAGCTCGATGTTGCGGATGATGTCTTCGTTGAGCGAATCGGTCTCGTTGCGGTTGATGCGGCTGAGCAGCGAGCGGGGGTTGAATACCGACATGGAGCTGTCGGCCGCAGCGCATATCCCTTCTACCTTCTCCCGCAGACTGTCCGGCGCCTTGTCCGATACCGTTACCTTGTAGACGGTGCCGAGGGCAAATCCCTCGACGGTTTCTGCCGTTCCGGCGGGCCGTCCGCAGGCTGCGAGCAGAAAGGCGGCCCCGACTGCCAGCGCGTTTCTCCTTCCGATGTTGTTCCGGTGCCGTTTGCGGCCCTGTCCCGATGTCTCTCTTGTCTGCATGGTATTCGTTCGTTTTTTTTTACGCTCCGTCCGGTGTGTGGGCGGAGGGCTCACGCCTCTTTTTTCCGGCAGTAGAGGATGCCGTTTTCGTCGCGCGTGACGATGACAGCGATGCCTTTTCCGATGAATGCGGCGTCGTCTCCCGCCGCTTCGTAGTGTCGGCCGCCGATGACCACTTTCCCGGCCGGGCGGAGCGGCGTGGAGGTGATGCCTTCCCGGCCGGTCAGCCCCCGGTCGGCGGCGACGGAGACGTACCCGTCGGCGGGCTTCATGTCCGAGACAAGTACGACGCGCCTGCGCAAACCCGATTTGCCGCGCAGGAAACGGTTGCCGAACCATATCGACAGGAGGAGTCCGACTCCGGCGGAGATAATCACTATCAGGAAGGGGCCGAGCACGACCGATACGGGAAGCTCCCCGGTCGGTACGTAGCGAAGCAATGCGGTGTCTATCAGTGCGAAAGCCAGTCCCGTAATCATGGCGACGATACCGAGTATGCCGAGAACTCCGAAGCCGGGAGTGACGAAAATTTCGAGGATTATCAGTACGATGCCCGTCAGGAACAGCAGCAGTTCCCAATGGGCGGCCAGTCCTTCCGCATAGAGGGGAGCGAAGTAGAGTACCGCACCCAGAATGGCGACCACGAGCGGAAATCCTACGCCCGGCGTCTGGAGTTCGAAATAGATGCCTCCGATGATGAGTATGATGAATAGCGCCTGCAAGGTGGGATTGGTGAGGAAACCGATGAACCGGTCGAGCCAGGAGGGGGCGTATTCGTAAAGCGTATAGTCGTCGATGCCGGCCAGTGCAAGAAGCTCCTCCACCGAGGAGGCTTTCCCTTCGCAGAATCCCCATGCGATGGCTTCGTCAGCCGTCAGCGTAACCACCTGCGTGCCGTCAGCAAGGTCGGGAACGGCTGTCGAAGGGCTCACCATGGCCTCGGCTATTTGCGGGTCGCGCCGCCACCGCCACACCGTGTCGCCCCGTTCGGCCGAGGGAACCCGGCCGTGCGCCTCTGCCGTGGCACGCATCATGGAGCGCATGAAACTCTGATACTTGTCGGGCATCACTGCGCCGCTTCCGTCTACCACCGTGGCTGCTCCGATGCTTGCGCCGGGGCGCATGTAGATGCTGTCGGCGGCGAGGGCAATCAGCGCTCCCGCACTGGCGGCCTGGTTATTGATGAAAGCGATGGTGAGGGCGGGGTAGTCCAGCAGCATGGTGCGTATTGAATCGGCTGCGTCGAGCACTCCTCCGTAGGTGTTCATGTCGATGATCACGCAGGAGGCGTTCAGCGCCGTCGCCTCTTCCAGGCATCTGGTGACCTGCCTGACCGTCGCGGGCATGATATCTTCGCGTATGGGCAGGAGATAGACCGTCGCGCCGGCATACGGGGCGGCTTCTTCCCGGGCGGATATCTCCGCCCCGCGGACCGATACCGCCGCGGCAAAGAGCAGGAGGTGGAACAGTATTGCCGTACAGAGCTTGTGCATGGGCGTATGGTTTTGGATGGCTGTCCGCATCGGCGGACGTTCCGACTGCAAATATAACCAATCGGCAGGGATTTCCCTGCCTGCCGGACCGGAGAATTGCTGCGGTGGATTGCCGTCCATTCCCGTTCGGTGTATATGTGTTATTAAATATTTTTAGTAACCCCTCTTCTGGCTGTCTCTCCGCATACGGAGGTAAAATAATGATAATAAATAATTTTAAAGGGGGTCTTTTTGTGTAAAGATAAAAAAGATTTATCTTTGCACCACGCTTTGATGTCACCCGGTAAGGCGGATGCATCGTAAAGTGGAACACTAAATAATTTTTAGTCATGAGCTATTTGACAGCTGAAAAGAAGCAGGAGCTTTTTGGGCAGTACGGTTCTTCCAATACCGACACTGGTTCGCCTGAGAGCCAGATTGCGTTATTCACCTACCGTATCAACCACCTTACGGAACATCTCAAGAGGAACAGGCACGACTACGGGACCCAGCGCGCGTTGCTGAGGCTCGTCGGTAAGCGCCGCAAGTCGCTCGATTATCTGAAGAAGGTTGATATAGAACGTTACAGGGCTATTGTGAAAGCTCTGAACCTGAGGAAATAATACGGTTCCTGCAAGGCTGGAGTCAAGTGAAGGCAATTAGACAGTAATTGCCTTCGCTTTTTATTGGATAAGACATTTTTGGAGGATAAAAAATATGATGATGTACAAAGAGACGACGAAGGTCATTCCGCTGGGGGATGACCGCGAGATTACCATCTCGACGGGAAAACTTGCCAAGCAGGCCGACGGTGCGGTTGTGGTCAAACAGGGGGATACGATGCTCCTGGCGACCGTGGTCGCAGCCAAAGACGCCAAGCCGGACGTGGATTTCATGCCGCTTTCGGTGGAATATAAAGAGAAATACGCCGCAGCCGGCCGTTATCCGGGCGGCTTCCTGAAAAGGGAGGCACGTCCGTCGGACAGCGAAATACTCATAGCGAGGCTCATCGACAGGGCCCTCCGTCCGCTCTTTCCGGCGGATTACCATGCGGAGGTTTTCGTGACGGTGAATCTGATTTCGGCGGCGAAGGACATTCAGCCGGATGCGCTCGCGGGCCTCGCCGCATCGGCGGCGCTCGCCGTATCGGATATTCCCTTCGGCGGTCCCATTTCGGAGGTGCGCGTATCGCGTATCGACGGTAAGTTCGTCATCAACCCCACTTTCAGCGACAACGCCCGTGCCGATATCGACATCATGGTCGGTGCTACGATAGACAACATCCTGATGGTCGAGGGCGAGATGAACGAGGTGAGCGAGGCCGACATGCTGGAGGCCATCAAATTCGCCCACGAGGAGATAAAGAAGCAGTGCGCCGTGCAGATAGAGCTCATGAAGGAGCTCGGCAAGGATGTGAAGCGGACCTATTGCCACGAAGTGAACGACGAGGAACTGCGCCAGCTCGTCATCCGGGAGACCTACGACAAGGTGTACGCGGTGGCTACGAGTGCATCCGGCAAGCAGGAGCGTACCGAAAAGTTCGAAGAGATAGAGGCCGAATTCTGCACCCGTTATACCGAGGAGGAGCTCGCCGAGAAGCTGCCGCTCATCAAGCGCTATTTCCACGACGACGTGCTGAAAAAGGCGATGCGCCGTATGATACTCGACGAGGGCAAACGCCTCGACGGCCGCCGCACGGACGAGATTCGTCCGATATGGTGCGAAGTGGGTCCGCTGCCCGCCGCGCACGGCTCGGCGATATTCACTCGTGGCGAGACCCAGTCGCTCACGACCGTGACGCTCGGTACGAAACTCGACGAAAAGCAGATCGACCAGGTACTCGTACAGGGTTCCGAACAGTTCGTCCTGCACTACAACTTCCCGCCCTTCTCGACGGGAGAGGCGAAACCGGCCCGCGGCCTTTCGCGCCGTGAGATAGGGCACGGCAACCTCGCATGGAGAGCCCTCAAGCCCATGGTGCCGGTCGGGGAGGAGAATCCCCTATGCGGTGCGGGTGGTGTCGGATATTCTCGAATCGAACGGTTCGTCGTCGATGGCTACCGTATGCGCCGGTACGCTGGCACTCATGGATTCGGGGCTGAAACTCAAGAAACCGGTTTCGGGTATCGCCATGGGGCTTATTTCCGACTCCGCATCGGACAAGTATGCCATCCTGTCCGATATTCTCGGCGATGAGGACCACCTGGGCGACATGGACTTCAAAGGTTGCCGGTACGCGTGACGGCATCACCGCCACGCAGATGGATATCAAGGTGGACGGCCTCTCCTATGAGGTGCTGGCCAAAGCCCTCGAACAGGCCCGCGTAGGCCGTCTCTACATTATGGACAAACTGACCGACACGATAGCCGAACCGCGCGAGGACTTCCGTCCGTTCGTACCGCGTATCGTGCAGATTACCATTCCGTCCGACTTCATCGGAGCCGTTATCGGCCCGGGCGGCAAGGTCATTCAGGAAATCCAGAAGACGACTGGTACGACCATCACCATCACCGAGGAGGACAACAAGGGCATCGTGGATATTTTCGGCGAGAACAAGGAGGGTATGGATGCCGCGCTCGCCCGTATCAAGGCCATCGTGGCCGTTCCCGAGGTGGGCGAGGTCTATAACGGCAAGATACGCTCCATCGTAGCGTTCGGCGCTTTCGTGGAGATACTTCCCGGCAAGGATGCGCTTCTGCACATCTCCGAGATTGACTACAAGCGTTTCGAAACGATGGACGAGACCGGCCTCAAGGAGGGCGACATGATAGAGGTCAAGCTGATAGGCATGGACCCCAAGACCGGCAAGCTCAAGCTCTCCCACAAGGCACTGCTCCCGAAACCGGAGGGTTACGAAGAGCCCGAAAAGCGTGAACGGCGCGACCGGGGAGAGAGGTCCGAAAAACGCGACGGCAAGCGTGAAAGGCGTGAACATAAGAAATGAATGGTATAGTTTTTGACGCCTGATTCGAACCGAACAGAGGGATTGCCGGGAAAGCGTGTCGTTTTAACTTCCGTCGGGCAAAGAAAGAATTGTAGGTGAAAATTATGCGGAAATAAAATATATTCTTATTTTTGCTTTACTAACGCCGTTTAGTCGTGTGGGAAAAGAGATGCAATAAATAATAACAAACTATCTTAATACATTAATTATGAGAAGATTAGCTCAGGTGGGCCTGGCGCTTACCACAATGATGGTTCTGCTCGTCGGATGTAATCCGTACAACAAGATGCAGAAGAATGTCGGCAAGATAGACGCTTACGCGACTCCCGAGGTGCTTGCGCTTAAGGGACAGACCGTTGAAGCCGATATCACTTATACTTTCCCCAAGAAGTACTTCTATGAGGAAATGATTCTCAAGGTAACCCCGGTGCTCGTGTTCGAGGGCGGCGAGGTTGCAGGCACCCCGAAATATTTCCAGGGCGAGGACGTAAGGGACAACTACACCCCGGTTTCGTGGAAGAATGGTGGCGTATTTACGCAGAAGGTCGTTTTCCCGTATGACGAAAGGGCCAATCTTTCGACGCTCGTTCTCCGCGTGGAGGGCCGTACGGCCGACCAGTGCCGTCGTGACAAGTTCAAAACTTTCGGCGACTTCGGCTCCGTAGTGGTTGCGCAGGGTATCAGCACCGTACAGTCGCTGGCCGATATGCCCTACATGATTCTTATGGACCATAACTTCAAGAGAGTCAGGACTGTTACCGGCGAGGCCGATATCCATTATCAGATAAACAGCCCGGTAGTGCGCAAGAACCAGCTCTCCCTGGAGCAGGTGAAACTTTTCGAGGCATTCGTGCGTGAGAACTCCGCTGCCGAGGATGTGACGATGGGAACCGTTTATGCAAAGGGTTACGCATCGCCCGACGGTCCGGAGAACTTCAACCAGAAACTCTCCGCAGAGCGCAGCAAGAGCGGTGAAAAGGCTATCAAGGAGAACCTCAAGGGTATCGACGTACAGTACGACGCAGCCGCTTACGGTGAAGACTGGGAAGGCTTCCGCGAACTGGTTGCCGCTTCCGATATCGCCGACAAGGACCTTATCCTTCAGGTGCTTTCGATGTACGATTCCTCCGCACGCCGCGAACAGGAAATCAAGAACCTTTCCGCCGTATATAACGAGCTCAAGACCAAGATTCTTCCGGAACTTCGCCGTACCCAGCTCGTTGCTTCGGCCGATGTAGTAGGCCTCAGCGACGAGGAGATTGTGGCCGCCATTCAGTCCAAGGACGGCAGCCTCAGACTCGATGAGATACTTTACGGCGCTACGCTTATCAACGACCCGGCCAAAAAGATTGCCGCTTATAGGATGGCAGCCGAGAAGTACAACGACGTGGCCGCTTACAACAACCTGGCAGTCGCTTTGATGATGAACGGCGATGTAGCCGGTGCAAAGCAGGCTATCGACAAGGCTGCGCGTATCAACGGCAACCCGACGGTGACCAACAACCTCGCAGCCGTGGCCATCGCACAGGGCGACCTCGAATCTGCCAAGAAGTACCTCTCTGCACTCAACAGCAAGGAGGCTCAGATGAACAAAGGACTCGTTGCTCTCCAGGAAGGCGACTACGTGGTAGCAACCCGCGACCTCGAAGGGCACAACCTTGCTGTGGTGGAGGTGCTGAACGGCAACTATGCGAATGCGAAACAGGCTCTCGGCAACTGCAAGTGTGCGGATTCCGAATATCTCCGTGCTATCATAGCCATGAGGGAGGGCGACAGCCAGGGTGCTATCAGCTATCTGCGCAACGCTATTGCTCTCAAACCGTCGCTCCGGGAGGCTGCCAAGACCGATGTTGAGTTTGCAAGGCTCTTCAACTCTCCTGAGTTCCAGGCTCTCTAATCGAGCAGAAAAAGATATGATATGAAGGCGGCGCTTTGAAGGCGCCGCCTTTTTTCGTGCGGTCCGGCCGGGAGGCGTTTGGCGGTTGCCTGCGGGCAGGACATGACGACCGTTGTCGGGTTTGTCTGTGTCGTTGTGCGTATCTGACGGAATGTGTGTCGTGCGATGCACGCTTCGGGCTGGAGGCTGCTTATGCGGACCGGGGACGGAATCGGGGCTGGTATCCTGTGCTTGTGTCCGGTGTTTCCTTGTTGTAGCGCATGTCGGGTGCACCGGCGGATTGGATGGCATGCGGCCGGTGCGGTGCTTTCCGGTTTCGGGCAGTCGGTTCTGCCTGCGGGACAGTTCCGTGAACGGTGCGATACCGAAAGGGTTCAGGGGCGATAATAGGCGGACAACGGATAGTGCGCCAATCTTTCCTTTTTTCTTATCTTTGTCGACGTTATACCTTAGAATCGTATGCCGGGGCCAAAGGATTATACAAGAAGCGGGTTTTATATCACTTCGCTCGTCATCATACTGCTGTTGTGCGTTTCGTTCATTCCGAGTTTCCGGGTGGGAAACGTGGTGGTGAAAAAGGGCCAATATCCTTTCGGATGTCGTGACCTTTCAGGATGAAAGGCTCGTGCCCGTTTCCGATATGGATTTGCTCGACACGTCGTTCCTCGATGATTTCAAGCCCGTGCCCGTACAGGAGGTGGTGGATGCCACGGGTGTTACGGGACCGGAGGGAATTCCGGGCGAGGACGGAACCGATGCGGAGGGGTTGTCGGTCCCCTGTGTGGAGGGGCCCGGTATCGTTCCAATAACGGATTACAGTCCGGACGAACAGATGATGGCACGTTTCTACCATGCGCTGGCATACGAAGCCGACGAACGTACGGTACGTATAGCGGTGCTCGGCGATTCTTTCATCGAGGCCGATATCATTACTGCCGATATGAGGGAACAGCTGCAGATGGCATACGGAGGTAGCGGAGTCGGCTTCGTCCCTTTCTCCACGCCTCTGTCTAAATACCGCGGTACGGTGACGCACAATCACGAGGGGTGGACCGACTACAACCTGATAAAGCGCAAGAGCGTGCCGGAGGAGTATAAGGAGTGGTTTTTTCGTGTCGGGAATGCTTTCCATTCCCGGGGAGAACGCCTCGGCGGAGTATAAGGGGGGGTGCAGTTCCGTCGGCGTATCGAGAAGACCAATACGGCCTCCCTCTTTTTCGTCAACCGGAAACATACAGTGCTGGAGGTTACCGTCAATGGCGACGAAAGGCGTAATTATGCCCCCGATTCGGGCGAACAGGTGCAGCGGATATTCATCGGCCGGCCCGATATTTCGGAGCTGCGGATAAATCTCTCCCATACGGCCGGTTTCATCGGTTACGGGGCGGTGCTCGAAGACAGTGTGGGCGTCAGCGTCCACAATTTTTCGGTACGCAGCAACAGCGGACTCGCCCTGCTCGGTACGGATTACCGCATCAATCGGGAGTTCGACGAATACATGAATTACGACATGGTTATCCTTCAATACGGACTGAATGCCATGTCGGCGGATGTGACCGATTACGGCTATTACCAGAAACAGCTTGTCAAAATCATCAATTACATAAAGCAGTGTTTTCCGGGCAGCGCCGTCGTGGTCATGAGCGTGGGTGACAGGAGTACCATGCAACGGTACCGCCGTCACCATGCCTGCCGTGAAGGCCATGCTGAAGACGCAGGAGCGTGCCGCCGAGGAGTGCGGCGTCGGTTTCTGGAATACGTACGAGGCCATGGGGGGTAACAACTCGATGCCCAAATTCGTGGAGCGCCACTGGGCTGCGAAGGATTATACCCATATCGGTTATCCGGGAGGCAAATACATCGCCGAACAGTTCGTGAAATTCATCAATGCTGCGGTGGAGAACGTTCGGGAGCAGGATGCCGAGAAGGCCCGGCGTGCCGAGCAGCTACGACGGGAGGAGGAGAAGCGGCGTGCGGCGACTCTGCTCGGCCGGGGGACGCTGCTCGACGACAGCCTCTCCGACAGGCTGCGGGAGGTCTCGGGCGGAGCCTTCTCTTTCGGGACGGCCGATGGAGAGAGCGACGTCGAAGCCGTGGCTTCCGATGGCGCTGAGGAACCTATAATGGGCGCTTCCGGTCTCGGCGACGATGCAGGGACGGAGTTCTCCGTGCCCACGGCAGATGCCGGAGCGGTGCGTAACGGCAGCGCTGCTCCCGGCGTTCGGAAGGAGGGAATGCCCTTCGTATCGCCGGATGGAAATTCGAATTCTCAGCCTGTCTCTGCGGCGCGGGTGCAGGGAGGAGAGATTCCGGATGCCGGCGGGAATGCCGTTTCTTTGGCAGCAGGCGGGGAGACGGCTGCTGCTTCATCCGATGTCGGCCGAGGGACGGAGGAACCGGCCGAAGAGGGCGCGGAAACGGGGCTGACGGATGCCGCAGCGGAATAGTAATCCCTTGCAGAGAACAGATGGTCGATATTTCCCGCATAACGGAGGCCGTTGCCGAATTGCTGCGATACAATCCGGCCAGCCCGATGATATTCAGCAGCGGGATATTCCTTTTTCTCTTTGCAGGGTTCACTCTGTTCTACTCTTTCATGCGCCGGACACCCGTGCTGCGCATGGTCTATGTCTCCCTCTTTTCGATTTATTTTTATTACAAGACCGGCGGTCTCTATTTTTTCCTGCTGATACTTGTATCCGTGACCGATTTTGTCATCGGACGGTTGCTGGCTGCCACCGAGGCGAAGCCTTACCGGCGGGGACTTGTCGCGCTGAGCGTACTGATAAATCTCGGTATGCTCGCCTATTTCAAATATACCAATCTCTTCATACAGATAGCGAACGACCTTGCAGGGCACGACGTATTGGCCTTCCGGAACATCTTCCTGCCGGTAGGCATCTCTTTCTTCGTGTTCCAGTCGATGAGCTACACGATTGACATCTACCGGCGGCAGCTCACGCCGTTGACCTGCTGGCTGGACTATTTCTTCTATCTTTCGTTCTTTCCGCAGCTCGTCGCGGGTCCTATCGTGCGTGCGCGCGATTTCATTCCGCAGATAAGACAGAACCCGCTGCGGGTGACGAGGGAGATGTTCGGCCGGGGGCTGTTTCTGATTATGACCGGTCTTGTCAAAAAGGCGGTCATATCGGACTATATCAGCGTCAATTTCGTGGACAGGGTGTTCGACAATCCGATGCTGTACAGCGGCTTCGAGAACCTCATGGGCGTTTACGGCTATGCACTCCAGATTTACTGCGATTTCTCCGGTTACTCGGACATGGCCATCGGCATCGCGCTGCTGCTCGGTTTCCGGTTCCCGAAAAACTTCGATTCGCCTTACAAGTCGGTCACGATAACGGAGTTCTGGCGGCGCTGGCACATCTCGCTCTCGACGTGGCTCAAGGATTATCTCTATATCTCGCTCGGCGGCAACCGGAAAGGCCGGTTCCGCACTTATGTGAACCTCGTCGTCACCATGCTGCTCGGGGACTGTGGCACGGTGCGGCGCCGAGATTCGTCCTGTGGGGCGGTTTCCACGGCCTGCTGCTCGCACTGCATAAGTTTCTGATGCGGCTCTTTCCCCGGATGAAAGCCACCGGTGCGGATATGAAAAGAGGATGGCGCATCGCCGGTATCTTCGTGACATTCCATCTCGTATGTCTCGGCTGGATATTCTTCCGTGCGCGCGACGTGGGTACGGGAGCGGATATCCTCGAACAGGTCTTCACCAATTTCGATATTTCACTTATTCCGAACATAATAACCGGATACTGGGAAATCTTCGCCATGATGCTCGTCGGCTATGTCGCCCATTTCACCCCCCGGCGGCTGCAGGAGCGGGCATGCGATGCCGTCATCCGGAATCCGCTCGCAGTGAATGCCCTGCTTATCGTGGTGATAATATGGGTGGTGATGCAGGTGAAGTCGGCGGACATCCAGCCGTTCATCTATTTCCAGTTCTGACGGCGGCGGTCGGAGCGACGGAACGAAAGAGTACAGTAAATAGACAGGCATATATGAATGAATTGGACAGGAGCGTCATGCTCGCCCTTAATTTCGACGGCGGCCCCGTGATGGATGCCGTCATGTGGTTCGCATCCGGAATACCGAACTGGATACCGCTTTACCTGGCGGTGCTTTATATCGTTTACCGTAACTACGGGTGGAAGTATATGCTTTTCGCGCTGCTTTTCGTGGGGTTGGGTGTAGGACTTTGCGACCAGGTGTGCAACTTTTTCAAGCGGAATGTCCCCTACCTCCGTCCCACGCATACGGAGGATATGCTGCCTTATCTGCATACGGTCAAGGGGTATCTGGGCGGCCTGATGGGAACGGTGTCGGGCCATGCCTCGACGAGTTTCTGCATCTTCCTGTTCACGTCGCTCGCCGTCCGCAGGCGGTGGTTTACATGGACGATGCTCACCTATACGTTGCTTACTTCCTATTCGCGGATATACCTCGGCGTCCATTGGCCGTTCCAGATATTGTTCGGCTGGATACTCGGCATGCTCGTCGCGCTGCTGATGTGGTACCTTTTCTCCCGGTTGAATGACCGTTACCATTGGGAAGTGCCGCGGACGAAGCGGGGAGGCTGCCCGCTCTTCGGCGGGTGTCCGTTGAGGCCGGCCTTCCGGCGGGACCGGTCGTGTCGCTGCATGGCGTATCCGTTCGGCCGGGAAAATAATTCCGTTCCGGGGGCGTTAGGATGGTAGACGGAAAAGAGTACACGGATGGATACGCTTCTTTCGATATTGGCGGTAGTGTGCGGCCTTACGGGTGTCGCGGGATGTTTCCTGCCCGTACTGCCGGGGCCGCCGGTGGCTTACCTCGGCCTGCTGTTGGTGCATTGGACCGATTATGCGCAGTTTTCGGGCGAATACCTTGCCCTGTGGGCGGTGCTGACGGGGGCGGTAACGCTGGCGGATTACCTGCTTCCGGCATGGATAACCGGCCGGCTGGGCGGCTCGCGGCAGGCGACACGGGGGGCGGCCATAGGCACCTTGGCCGGATTGTTCTTCATGCCCTGGGGATTGGTGCTCGGTCCCTTCGCCGGTGCCTTTTCGGAGAGATGCTGCATGACCGTACCGATAATGCCCGGGCGTTCCGCGTGGCATTCGGCTCTTTTCTCGCCTTTGTACTCGGTACGGGGTTGAAGCTCGTAGTTTCCCTCTTGATGACTTTCGCTATCGTAAAGGCGGTATTGTTCTGATTCGCCGCATATTCGCTGAATTTTGGGATTGTCTGCGGGACTGCGGCGAGTACACGTGTCTGGCAGCGGAGGGCGTTCGGGTACGCGTCCGTTTTTGGGCTGTCGTAATAAATCCTTATATTTACACGGACTATAAGTGTGATATGCGATGGAACATTACGACCGGAGGGAGAGTGTTTTCGACCTCATACGCTCGATGAGCAAGGCCGAGAAACGCAATTTCAAACTGTATGCCGCGAGGCAGGGTGACCCCCGTGAATCCAAATTCATCATCCTGTTCGACTGCTTGGAGGGAATGGAATCCTACGACGAGGAGCGGATACTCAGCCGGTGCCCCTCCATCAGGAAGGAGCAGCTTCCCAATATGAAGGCGCATCTGCACCGTCAGATACTCATCAGCCTGCGCCTGCTGGGCGTGCAGCATTCGCCCCTTCTCCAACTGCAGGAGCAGTTGGATTTCGCCCGCATTCTCTTCGACAAAGGCCTCTACAATCAGGCGGACAAGCAGCTCGACAAGGCGGAGCGCATGGCGGCGGAGCTCGAACAGCACGCTCTGATGCTGCAAGTGACGGGACTCCGGCGTCAGGTGTACGAATGCAAGGTCTCCGATGAGATGACGCATTTTGCCGCGGCCTCCAATCGCAGTATCATGGAGACGTGCGACAAGCTGGAGCGTACCAATGAAATTTCCAACCTTGCCGTCAGACTCTATTCGCTCCACCTGCAGCTCGGTTACGCCCGTTCCCAAAAAAGACCTCGACCTGCTGAACGACTATTTCAAGCCCCGCCTCTGCGTCTATTCGCGACATAGGCTCTCCTTCACGGAACGTTTCCATTTCTATCAGGCAATGACATGGTACCATTACATCCGCCACAATTTCGCCTATGCCTACCGGTACGGACGGGCGTGGATAGACATGTTCGAGGAGCAGCCGTGTATGAAGGAGGTCATGTACGACAGCTATCTGCACGGCTATTCGCGTTTTCTGGAGGGGATGTACCTGATGAGGAAATACGGGCTTTTCGTGAAGGCGATAGAGGATTTCGAGCGGGAGAGCCGGATTACCGGGAGTCTGAACGAAAATGCCGTCATGATTTCCCAGCAGGTGCTTTTTACGGCCCGTATCAATAAATGTATTCTGGAGGGGGCCTTCAAGGAGGGACTGTGGATGGCGCGCAGCGTGGACGGCTATCTGCGCCGGTATGCCAAATACCTCAGCCTGTACGACCGCATGATGCTCGACTACAAGATAGCCCTGCTCTATTTCGGCGACGGCAATTACGCCAAGTGCATGGAGCATCTCTCCGGAATAATCGCCGTGAAGGACCCGCAGGTGCGGCGCGATTTGCAGTGCTACGCGCGCATGCTGAATCTGGTAGCCTCTTATGAGGCGGGCATCGACCACAACCTCGACTACCAGATACGTTCGGTGTTCACTTTCATCGTCAAGATGAAGGATATGACCGACATGAAGCGGGAGCTGTTCGCCTTTTTCCGCAAGCTCAACAACCTGGCTACTCTGGAGCTGAAGAAGGAGTTCCAGGTGTTGTACGAACGGTTGAAACCCTATGAAAACCATCCTTACGAGCGCCGCACGTTCTACTATTTCGACCTCATCTCGTGGCTTAAGAGCAAGATAACCGGCCGCAACTTCGGCGATATCGTCCGTGAACGGTTCGATGAGCTGGTGGCCGGGGAACGGAAGCGGGCAGCCGCATCTTCCCGGTCTTAGGTAAAGTTCGGGATAAGCGCTATCTTTGCGGTATGGCATTCGACAGGGACAGAAGGAATATGGAGAGCGATTCGGAGTTCGAGAACCGGATACGCCCGCAGGAATTGGACAACTTCCGCGGCCAGGAGAAGGTGGCGGAGAATCTGCGTGTCTTCATACGGGCAGCACTGATGCGCGGCGATTCGCTCGACCATGTATTGCTCCATGGCCCTCCGGGGCTCGGGAAGACTACCCTCGCCAACATCATCGCCAACGAGATGGGGTCGACGCTCCGGGTGACCAGCGGCCCGGTGCTCGACAAACCGGGCGACCTGGCGGGGTTGCTCACGAACCTCAATGCAGGAGATGTGCTGTTCATTGACGAGATACACCGCCTGAGTCCGATAATCGAGGAGTACCTCTACTCCGCCATGGAGGATTACAGGATAGACATCGTCCTCGACAAGGGGCCTTCGGCAAGGTCCATACAGCTCGAACTGAATCCGTTTACCCTGATAGGGGCCACTACCCGGAGCGGATTGCTGACTTCGCCGCTGAGGGCGCGTTTCGGTATCCAGTGTCATCTCGAATATTACGACACGGATGTGCTGACCGGTATCGTGAAGCGTTCGGCCTCCATCCTGAGTATAGACATAGACGACGATGCGGCACAGGAGGTCGCGCTGCGAAGCCGCGGAACACCCCGTATCGCCAACTCCCTGCTCAGGCGGGTACGGGATTTCGCCATGGTGAAAGGGGACGGCGTCATAGACTTGCCCATTACACGGACGGCGCTCAAGGCCCTGGACATAGACTCCCGCGGTCTCGACCAGATGGACAACAAGATACTCTCTACCATCATCCACAAGTTCGGAGGAGGCCCGGTCGGCATCAATACCATCGCTACGGCGGTCAGCGAGGACGCCGGTACCATCGAAGAGGTGTACGAACCTTTCTTGATAAAGGAGGGGTTCCTGAAGCGTACCCCGCGCGGCCGGGAGGTAACGGCGCTCGCCTATTCGCACCTCGGTATCGCTCCGCTTTCGGACGGCACGACGCTTTTCTGAGAGAGGCCGCCGGGGATATCGTTCCGCCTTTGATGACAGTCCGACCTGCCTTGAGGGTGTATTGCCTGCGGCAGCGGGAGACGTCTTCTGTCGTTGGTAGCATCTCGCCGGTCGGGAAGTCCGGGTGTCGTTTACAAATCTCTCTTTGTGTTTGGTTTACCTTTTCGGCCGGTTGCTGCGGGAGTTTTCTGCGGGAGAGTGCCCGTATTTTGTGCATATAGCATAAAAATACGAATAAAAACACATCATGCAGGAAGAATGCCAGAAAAAAATGCATATAATCCTTGTTGATATGGAATTTATGTATATATTTGCAATGCGAAAATACATTTATTACGTCATCTCTTTAACAGCTGCCTCCTTCCTTTCTGGGAAGGATGATGGAATTGACAAAGGTTTGCTGCAATATTATAGGGTGTAATGAAAAGTTGGAGATGAACCGAATCCCGTATCCGAGAAGGACACGGGATTTTTATTTTCTGCATTCCGGTACTTTCCGAAAGGCTCGGTTGTCTCGGTCGGAACCGCATGTCGCATATGCAGCTCTTTCGGGACGGATAGTGCCGGAGACACGTCCGCTATCCACTTTCCCGCATTATTCGTAACTTTGCGACGGAAAGAATTCGATGGTTATGGCAGCAGAAGGAGCGAGAAGACCTGTGATAATAGCCGGACCGTGCAGTGTCGAGAGCCGCGAGCAGACGCTTGCGACATACCGGGGACTGGCTGCCTGCGGATGCGTGGATATGATAAGGGGAGGGGTGTGGAAACCCCGTACCTATCCGTCGTGTTTTCAGGGGGTGGGCGAGGTCGGCCTGGAGTGGCTGGCGGAGGCGAAAGCGGAAACGGGGCTTCCGTTCGGGGGTCGAGGTCGCCAACTCCCGCCATGTGGAGGCAGCCCTCGGTGCGGGCGCCGATATGGTGTGGATAGGGGCGCGTACGACGGGTAATCCGTTTAGCGTACAGGAGGTGGCCGATGCGCTCCGTGGAACGGAGGTGTTGGTGTTGGTGAAGAATGCGCAGATGCCCGATACCGGTTTGTGGACGGGTGCCGTGGAGCGGATGCTTGCGGCAGGTGTCGGGCCGGAGCGGCTCGTGTTGGTACACCGCGGTTTTGCGCAGACTTCCGGTAACGAGTACCGTAATCCCCCGTGTGGCATGTGGCCCTTGAGATGAGGCGCCGTTTTCCGGAACTGAAAATGCTGTGCGACCCTTCGCATATCTGCGGCCGTCGGGAGGGGCTTGCCGCTACGGCGCAGAAAGCGGCCGACCTTTCATACGACGGACTCTTCATGGAGAGCCATGTTCGTCCTGACGAGGCACTGAGCGATGCCGCCCAGCAAGTGACGCCGGAGCAGCTGGGCGAACTGCTCGCAGGGATACGGTGGCGCCGCGAGACGGTCGATGTACCGCAGTTTGAAGCGGATATGGAGCGCCTGCGGCTTGAAATAGACCAGATAGATGCGCAGCTCTTCGCGCTTCTGTCGCGCAGAATGGGAATAGCCGAGGATATCGGGCGGATAAAACGTGAAAATGACGTGATTATCCTGCAGCGGCGGCGCTGGGACGAAATTGTGGACAATATGGTGGCCCGTGCCGGAGAATTGGGTTTGAGTCCCGAATTCATCCGGACAATACTCGATGCGATACATATGGAGAGTATTGCCCGCCAGAACGTCGTCATGAATCCGTGACGCCGGAACTTCGGCAGGATTTGTACAGGAAACGGTGAGTGCCGGGCCCGTTCGGCCCGGCACTCACCGTTTCCTCTTGTTCCAGGGGGTTATTCGCCATATATCGGTTCGAACTCGTACTCCTGCGATTGGCCGAGCCGGCAGGTGGCGGCATTCGCGCAGAAGTAACCGTAGGGTTCTATCGTAGCGTCGGCTTTGCAAATGAAGTAAACGAGGCGGCAGTTGTCGAGGTTGTGGTCGATGGGTTCATGGGTAGGAATGGTGAAGCGGTAGTCGTAGGTATATTCGCGTTCGCCCTCCAGCGTTCCGAGCGGTTCCAGACCAAGCCTGCCGTATTTGCCTATTCCCTCTTCGGGCAGGTCATCCTGATTGCCTTCGGGTTCGGTCAGGCAGTAGTAAGCCACGTTCCGCTGCATCATCATGCCGTCGTCGGCACCCGACTGTTCCGTGTAGATGTCGTCCTCCACGATGTAGGCGCCGAGGAAGTATTCGGCCGTTTCGCGTGGGGTGGTTTTTATCTTCACCGTCAGCTCCCGGCCCGACAGCGTCGTTTCGACGGCGAGCCCCGGTGTCTGGGCATATCTTGCCTGTGAAGCCTCGATGCTGTGCTTCAGCGCTTCGGCGTCGGAGCTGGTGGATTTGTAGGTAAGATTCCAGTCGATGATGTAGTACGGGTAGGCGAAGATGCCGTAGTCGTTGGTGAGGATGAAGAAGTTACGGTACAGAGGTACATTGCATGCATCGTCGTTGAGGTGGAATGCCAGCGGTATCATCCGGTCCGGCAGGAGATAGGTTTCCGTGTATTCGATGGTTTCCGCCATTGCCGGGCAGCCGGTACAGTTCGTGCCCGTTCCTTCTGCCATCAGCGAGCGGCGGTAGTACCGGTCTTCGTACCCTGTGATGTCGCGTTCTTTCACGATTATCTCCACGGTATTTTCGGCCCTTGCTATCTCGGCGCCTTTGAAGTCATACTTCACGGCATCCACCGTATAGACGCCCGCTTCCGGAAAGACATTGGCCATGGCGCCGAACTGGCTGAATCTTTCGCCTCCCTTGATGCCTGCCTCGAAACCGTAGGCATCCTCTTCCTGTTCCACGCCGTCGATAATCTCCCTTTACATGGAAGGTCACTTCGTCGAGCACGTAAACGACATCCTGGTCTGCGTACAGTTTGTAGACCGAGCCGCTCACTTCAATCGTGATGGTGTTCTCCGCCTCTATCTCGGGATTCGCCTTGCTGTGGGCCGTTACCGTGTGCATACCCGGTTCCGACCAGCCAAACTTGTTGCCTACGCGGCACATGCTCTCGTCGCAGAGATTCCATGCTTCGGTGACGTCTTCGCCGGCACTCGATGTGACGGTGAATGTCACCTCCTCGTTTACCTTGACCTCGGTTTTGTCGCAGGAGATGGTATAGGTCACCTCCGTCTCGCTGACGGTCACGGTGACCGTATTCGCAGCCTTTAAGGCAGGATTCGTTTTGGCGACGGCGGTGACGGTGTAGGTTCCTGGTTCCGACCAGCCGAAGCGGTTGCCTTCGCGGATGCCCGTGTCGTCGGAGAAGTTCCATTCGGACGTGACGTCGCGCCCCTCTTCCGATTTGACGGTGAAAGTTACCTCTTCGTTGATGTTTACGGAGGTCTTGTCGCTCGAGAGGGTGTATTCGCCCTCCTCCTGCCCCGTCGGGGGTACAGGCGCCCGCCAGCAGAAGGCCGGCCATCAGCATGACTTTGAGTAGTAAATGGGTTTTCATAGCCGTAGTCGTTTGTTGGTTAAATGTTCTTGTCGTCTTGGCCCGGAGGCATGGCCGGGTTTTGCTCGCCGTCGTTGCCTTCCGTTCCCCTTCGCGGTTTTCGCAATTTCAAATATAATTCTGAAAAAGGAAAAATCCTATTTTTGCGGCGAATTATGAATCGAATCGCCCCCATATTGCTCGATTGGTACGCCCGCAGCGGGCGCGACCTGCCCTGGCGCCGTACCCGCGACCCCTATCGTATCTGGCTCTCGGAGGTCATCCTCCAGCAGACGCGTGTAGGACAGGGGCTCGGTTACTACCTGCGCTTTACGGAGCGTTTTCCCGATGTCTGTTCGCTGGCGGCCGCTTCGGAAGACGAAATACTCAAGTTGTGGCAGGGATTGGGGTATTACAGTCGTGCCCGGAATCTGCATGCCGCCGCCCGGGAGGTCGTCGGCCGGTTCGGCGGAGAGTTCCCTGCGGAGCCGGACGCCCTCCGTTCGCTGCCGGGCGTGGGCGATTATACCGCTGCTGCGGTGGCTTCGATGGCGTTCGGCCTGCCGTACGCCGTCCTGGACGGCAATGTCTTCCGGGTGCTGGCCCGGCTTTTCGACGTAGAGGTGCCCGTCGATACCGGGGCGGGGCGTCGGATTTTTGTGGAGTTGGCGCAGTCGTTGCTGGATGCGGAGCGGCCGGGAACCTATAATCAGGCTTTGATGGATTTCGGGGCGCTGCTGTGTACTCCGGCGCAGCCCCGCTGCGGGGAGTGTCCGTTGGCCGGATGTTGCCTCGCCCTCGCGGCCGGGACGGTTGCCCTGCGTCCCGTGAAGCAGGGACGGACGAAGGTGCGTGAACGGTGGTTCCATTATCTGCACATTAGCTGTGAAGGGCGGACACTGCTGTGTCGCCGGGCGGGGCGCGATATTTGGCAGGGGCTTTATGAATTTCCGCTGCTCGAAACGGAGGGTCCGGCGGACTTCCCCGCATTGGCCGCACGGCCCGACTTCCGCGAACTGCTGGGAGATGCGGAGTGGCGACTCGTCGGAACGGTGGTCATGCCCCGCCATCAGCTCTCCCATCAGACCATTCATGCGACGGTCTATCGCATCGAAACCCCCTCGTTGTCTGCGGCGGCCGCTGCGCTGGCGGTCGATACCGCCGCGGTGGGCGATTATGCCGTGCCGCGGCTGCTGGAGCGTTACCTGCTGGAATACGACGGTTGAGAAAGCGGCAGGGAGGCCGGCACAAACGGATAGCTTTCCGTTGCCTGTCGGGCAGGGAGCTGGCAGGTGTGGGGAAGATGGCTGCCTGCTCTCCGAAAGGGTAGGTTCCGGGGCGTTCTCTTTTCCTGTTTCTTCACCGGACGGTAAGCTGCTGTCGCGCGTTCTGGCCCTCCGGAATGCTCGCATGTTCGGTTATTTCAGATAATTTCCCCGATAAGATAGAAACTGCCGCCGATGAATATCATGTCGTGCGGCGAAGCGAGGGCGCGGGCGCGGGCGAGTGCTGCCGCGGCCTCCGGAAGCGTTTCGCCGTGCAGTCCGTACCGTTCCGCTTTCGCGGCGAGTTCCGCGGCCGGCAGGGCGCGCGGCGAGGCGGCCTGTGTGAAAAGATAGTACGCCGCTCCCGGCAGGAGCGGCAGTATGTCGTCCAGTTCTTTGTCGGCCGAGAAGCCGAGTACCATATAGAGCCGTTCGTATCCGCCTGCATTGAGCTGGCGGACGATTTCGGTCATCCGTGGGGGTTGTGCCCTCCGTCCGCCACCGTCAGGGGTGTCTCGGCGAGCACCTGCCAGCGGCCCGAAAGCCCGGTGGTGGCCATGGCATTCCGGCAGCCGTCGAGCATCGCCCGACGGCTGATGTCGAGCTGCGTGCGGTGGCGCAGCAGGCTGACGGCGGTGCGGACGGTGACGAGGTTCTTGCGTTGGTATTCCCCCAGCAGGTCGATGGCTATTGTGCGGGTGGCACCGTCGCCGATGCGGCGCAGGGTGCAGTATTGCAGGGGCGGCCGGAGCGTGCTGCCGGTACATTCGTAGGTCCGGTCGGCGAAGACCAGCGGTGAGCCGCATTCCGCTGCGCGGGCCGTGAATACGGGCGCGCTTTCGGGGTCGGTTTCTCCGACGAGTACCGGGATGCCCGGCTTGATGATGCCCGCCTTTTCGGCCGCTATGTGTGCGACGGTGGGGCCGAGAATATCGCTGTGGTCGAGTCCGATGTTGGTGATGATGCTCAGGATGGGCTGCAGGACGTTCGTGGCATCGAGCCTTCCTCCGAGTCCCGTTTCCACGACGGCCACTTCCACCCCCGCCTCGGAGAAGCGGTGGAAAGCCATTGCGGTCGTCATCTCGAAGTAGGAGAGCCCCCGTTCGGTCATCTCCTTTCCGTACCGGTCGAGAAAGGCGGCGACCTTCTCCTGCGGTATCATCTCGCCGTCTACGCGAATGCGCTCCCGGAAATCGTGCAGATGGGGCGAGGTGTAGAGTCCCGTCCGGTACCCCGCCGCCTGCAGGACGGAGGCCAGCATGTGGGCCACGGAGCCTTTGCCGTTGGTGCCTGCGATGTGGATGGAGAGGTAGTCGCGCTGGGGGTCTCCCATGGCGCGGCACATCCCCGTGATGGCTTCCAGACCGCCCTTGTATGCGGTACGGCCTGCAGTCTGGAACGAAACGAAATTTCCGTTGAGGAAATCGAGGGCCTCCTGATAGGTCATGGATTTGCTGTGTGTTTGTATCGGTCTGTTTTCAATTCCGCCGGGGCCGGCGTTTATTCGTCCACCAGATGGCTTTTGCGCCGGAACCGGTAAACGACGTAGTAGAGTACGGAGAGCAGGAAGACGTAGCCGCTCACCCGGCCGAGCACGTCGCCGTAACGGACGTACAGCGTTACTTCGTCCGACAGCGGTACGGTGTCCGTGACCGTTCCGCGAAAGTCCCAGCCGAGCGTGTCGAGCACGTCGCCGCGGGAGTTGATGAAGCCCGATATGCCCGTGTTGGCGCTGCGCACCACGTATCGGCGCGTCTCTATCGCCCGCATGCGAGAGAAGGCGAAATGCTGCTTGTAGCCGGGGGTGTCGCCCCACCAGCCGTCGTTGGTGATGACGAACAGCAGTTCGGCCCCGTGCCGGGCGAAAGTGGCGAAGTGTTCGCCGTAGACCGATTCGTAACATATCGGTGCCGCAGTGTGTATCTCGCGGCCGTCGCGCTGCAGCCGGAATATCCGGTAGTAGTTGTCCGTGCCGAGTTGTCCGGTTGTTCCGCCGAGGTCCACGATGAAATCCGTGAAGGGAGCCAGCAGCTCCATGAAGGGCATCATCTCCACCCCTATCACGAGCTTGGCCTTGTGGTGGACGGCGATGCCGCCTGCGGAATCTATCGCCAGCGCGCTGTTGTAGACATCGTACCACCGTCCGTCGCCGAGGGGCGTGCCGAAAAGGTCTTCTCTCTTTCGCTGCGGTAGAGTTTCAGCGTCGTCGCTCCGGTAATGAACTGCGCTTCCGGGCCGCTCGTTCCGGATGAATGCGGGGTATCGGGCCACCGCGGCGGAGCTGCCGATGCGGTTCTCCCAAATGTTGTCGTCCACGGCCGTTTCGGGGGCGACGATGAAATCTGCATCGGCCGGCGAGGAGGCTGCGAGGGCCAGGATAATGGAGTCCTGTTCCTGCTGCGGGAGCGTGAACTTTTCGGTATAGGGCTCTATGTTGGGCTGGATGGCGGTCACCGTCACCCGCTCTCCGGCAGGCTCCTTCCAACTCCAGAAGAGGACGAGCGACAGGAGGACGGGAAGCGCCGCCCAGGCCGTTTCGCGCAGCCACCACACTTTCCTGCGGGATGTCAGCGCCCGGAATATCAGCAGGTTGGAGACCAGTACCCAAAGCGAACCGCCGAGAGCACCCGTAAATTCGTACCACTGTATCGCCCATGTATCGTTGGCGAAGCCGTTGCCCAGCAGCAGCCATGGGAAAGAGATTTGCCCGTTGAGGTAGATGTACTCCGCCGCTATCCATCCGCATACGAGCAGGACGTTGGCGAGTGCGGGGCGGCTGCGCTTGCTCGTGTAGTGGTAGAACATGAAAACTGCGCCGAAAAGCACTACCTGTACTGCCGTGGCGGCGAAGACGCCGATGGGGGCCGCGTTCCATACCCACCATATCGTGGCGACCGACCAGAGGCAGAAGGTGAGCGCCGTCCAGCCCGCCATACGCCAGAAAGACCGGCGCGAGGAGTCGTAGCTGTTGCTGATGAGAAGCAGCGGGACGAGGGCCGCGAGCAGCGGAAGTCCGCTGATGCGGAGCCACCCGACCGATAACATGATGACGCTGCCCGCGACGAGCAGCCATTTTTTCCCTGTTGTCATTTTCTGATAGAGACGGTGACCTTTCGCGGTTCCTGCCGACGGCCGCGAAAGTACCGCAAATATAGGATATATTCGATGAAAAAAGAGCGGCGGAGGTCGGTGCAGGTTCGGTTTTCGGTACCCGAATCGGCTCTTTGAGCCGATTCGGAGAGGATTCGCCGAAAGGGACGGCGGGAATCGGCTGCCGGTCCGGTTTTCGGACGCGCCGGCTTCGTGGCGGGAGAGGGAGCTGTCTGTACGGAGGCTGTTTCCGGCAGCCGTGTTTGTGGAAAAAACGTTTCTCCGGCTACGTGCAGTGCTGTGACTTATCCCGGTCTGTCCGAAAGAAAGCCCCTTAGACTGTTGTTCCGAAGACTTTTGCCGGTCGGAACCGTATGACGGGCAGTCCCATGTCGTTTTCACCAACCCCGTTTTTGGCAAAAAGGGGCACCCGGAAGGGTGCCCCTCATGTGGCGGAATGCGGTCGGTGCCTACTCAATGGCCTCGACTGAGCTGAAATAGCTTCCCCATGCCGTTTCGTACTCTTCGACCGAAGCTGCCGGCACTTTCAGTATCACGTTGGCTTTGTTGATACGGATGAAGGCCGGATAGGTATGGCTGCCCAAGTCGTCCGTATAGGACGTCGGCATCTCCGGTACGGCCGCGGCACGGCATATCACGGTTTTCAGTGCCGTCGATTCCCAATGGAAGGCGGTGGAGGCCAGCACTTCTATCTACGCGGGCAGGTCAATCGTCTCAAGGTTGTTGTACGCGAAGGCACTGAAATCGATTCGTTTCACTTTATCCGGAATCACCAGGCTGGTAATGCCGTTATTGGAGAAGGCCCTTTGCCCGATGACTTCCAGCGAGGAGGGCAGGGTGAGCGCGCTTATCTGGCATTGGTTGAAAGCGTCGGCACCAATGGTCGTAACCCCCTCGGGCAGATTGATGGAGAAGAGGCTTTTCTGGTAGATGAAGCATCCTTCCGGAATTTCGGTAACGCCTGTCCCGGTGAAAGTGACCGATGTTAGGTAGCTCTTGTTTCCGTTGTCATAATAGGGATTTTCGAAAGCCCAGGCGCCTATGGAAGTAACCGAGGCGGGTACGACCATGGCTGTAATAGCGCTACCGTAGAAGCAGCTTGCGGGGATTTCGGAGACTCCGTCAGGAATCGTGAAGGTCTCTACGGCGGTGTTTTCCAGTATCCACCTTCCCAATTCGGAGACCGAAGAGGGGACATCGAGTTTTTCAAGGGCGGTGCAGTTGGCGAAGGCCGCATCTTCAATCGTCGTAAGTCCTTCGGGTAGAATCACCTCTTTCAGGGTCGTATTGGCATCGTCATAGAAGGCCAGGGCCCTGTTCGGGAACACGGTCATCTCCGTGCCGGAGAGGTCGAGGAGTTCCAATGCGGTAAGGTTCTCGCGGATATACGCAAAGTCAGTTGCGTTCAAGGTGCCCGTGATGCGGAGGGCGGTAACCGAAGAGGCATCTGTCCCGGCGAGCCGGTCGGCAAGCTCCCCGGAAAGGTTCTCCACCTCTATCCCGTCGAAGAACTCCGAGGGTTTGAAGTGCGTCACCGTACTGCGTTCGATGATCACGCCTCCCTCCGGCGATTTGGTATAGGAGTAGCTGCGCCCGTCGGAGGTGCGTGCCCTCACGCCGACCGAAGCGTAGGTCCCGGCCGGAAGAACCACATGGAACGAGGTGGCCGAAGCGGGGTTCAGGGCGATGCCGTCGCCGCACTCGAGCCGTACGGTCGTGCTTCCGCCCTCGTCCGGTACGAACAGGGGCCCCGAGGCGTAACCGCCGAAATCGACACTCCCGCTGCCGGCGATGACCGCGCCGCCGGCCGTCACTTCGACCGCGCCGATTTTATCCTCCGCACTGCCCAGCAGCTGGATGTCGAGATAGCCGCAGGCGTTCTTGAAGGCGTAGTTCGCGCCGTCGGCCGATACGGCGACCGAAATGTTGGCGTTGGGCCCGAACGAACCCTGCCGGTAGGTCTGTACGGCAGGCAGGGTGACGGGCAGGGTAAGGTCGGCCCCCCAGCCGGTTGCCCGGCACCATCGGATAGTAGGCGTAGAACGTCTCGCCCGAAAGCGTGATGTCACCCTCCATGGTGAAAAGGCCCTGCGAGGCATCCGTTTCGGTAAGCGCCCGGTAGGTCAGGTTGGCGTCGGTGTTGTCGGCCGTCATGACGCCTATCACGTCGCCCTGCGACCACGCCACACGGCCGTTTTCGTCGAACGAAGAGCGGCTCACGGCTCCGTCGTGCACCTCCTCCGCAACGGCCCGTATCGCCCCTTCGCCCGGTTCCGGCTGCCGTCCCCCCCGACGGAGCCTCCTTGGCACACGCCCACAGCAGGAGCGCGGCCGACAATGCAATGGATAATCTTCTTTTCATGCCCTGTAATGTGTTGATGTCCGTCAATATTCGTAGCCTCCGTCGAGGGTTACGTCTTCGTGCGTGCCGCTCACGCTCTCCGGCGAAGAGACCGCGATGCCCTCCTCCACGGCCACCGCCAGCAGCTCGGCCCGGGGCCGTTCGTAAATGCGTCTTTCCATACTGCAAGTGAATTAAAATGAACCTGTATAAATACATATGCAGGCGCTCCGGACGCAATCTTCCGGAAACCCATGCGCCTGCCCGACACAAAGGTAGGGCGGCCGATGAATTTTATCCAAAACAATAATTTATTTTTATAAATTGTAAAAAAACGTATCTTTATAAATTCATTCATGCATATCCCCATTCCCGGCTGCAGAAAGCCGGGACACACCCGCAGCTCCCGCACTCCCCGTCCACGCCCCGTACAAGAAAGTTCCCTCACAAGGGACTGTTTTATCCGCATTCTTACTACTTTTGTCAGGGAATGGATATGTGGCTGGACATATTTTTGCGGGGTATCCTCATCGGGCTGGTGGTTTCCATGTTCTCGATAGGGCCCGTCGGCGTACTCTGCATCCAGCGGACGCTGAGCAAGGGACAGCGTTCGGGCTTCTTCTCCGGGCTGGGGGCTGCGACCGCCGACACCGTCTATGCCACGGTGGCCTTTTTTCGCCATCGCATTCGTGCACGGCTTCATCGAACAGAACCAGTTGCTGCTGAAAATCATCGGCGGCGCGTTCGTCGTCGTGGTCGGCCTTTATATCTTTTTCCAGAACCCCGTGGTGCAGATACGCCGCAACAGGTCCGGCAAGGTCAGCCTGTGGCGCGACTTCCTCTCCATTTTTCTCTTTACCATCGCCAATCCCGCTATCAGTCTCGTCTTCGTGGGGCTGTTCGCCATGTTCGGCATCAGCAACGATGCCGGTTACATAAACGGCGTGGCCATGTTGGTAGGGGTGCTCGCCGGGGCTGCCGGATGGTGGTTCCTGTTTACGTTCGTGCTGAACATCTACCGCAAACGCTTTCGTCCCCGATACCTGCTCTGGATGAACCGCATCGCCGGCATCCTTATCATCCTGCTGGGAGTGACGGCGATAATCTCTTCCCTATTCAATATCCATTTCGATGAACTCATCCCGAAATAGCGCACAGGACAAGAAAATCGTGATAGCCATCGACGGCTTTTCGTCGGGAGGCAAGAGCACCTTTGCACGGATGCTCGCCGCCCGGCTCGGCTACATATTCATAGATACGGGGGCCATGTACCGTGCCGTGACGCTTTACGGCATCGAACACGGAGCGATACGGAACGGTGTTCCCGACCGGGAGCGGCTCGTGGGGATGCTCGGGGGAGATAGCGATTTCCTTCCGGTTCAATCCCCGCCGGCAGGCGAGCGATATCTACGTCAACGGCGAGTGCGTCGAGGAGAAGATACGCGGTATCGAGGTCAGTGCGGCCGTCAGTTCGGTCAGCAGCATTCCGGAAGTGCGCAGGAAACTCGTGGCGCTGCAACAGCGGATGGGAAAGGACAAGGGCGTCGTCATGGACGGGCGCGACATCGGTACGGTGGTCTTTCCCGATGCGGAGCTGAAACTCTTCATGACGGCCGACCCGAAGGTGCGGGCCGTGCGCCGTTACGAGGAGCTTCGGGCACGGGGAGACGACGTATCGCTGGAGGAGATAGAGCGCAATATCCGGGCCCGCGACCGGGCCGACCAGGAACGCGAGGTCAGCCCGCTGCGGATGGCTCCCGATGCGGTGGTGCTCAACAACAGCGACATGACGCTCGCCCAGCAGATGGAGTGGATAGAACCGATACTGGAAGAGAAGATACGCGGTATATGACGGAAAGCCCGCTGCGGCGGGCAGGGTTCGTGTTATGGCAGAGGAAAAAGTACATATAGAGATAGACGGCGGGTCGGGGTTCTGCTTCGGCGTGGTCAATGCCATATCGCAGGCCGAGCGGTCGCTCGCCGGGGGCGGCGGGGTGGCCTGCCTGGGCGATATCGTGCACAACCGCCTTGAAGTGCAGCGTCTGGAAGCGATGGGCCTCCGCACGGTCCGGCATGAGGAACTTGAGGGACTGGCCGGCGGACGGGTGCTCATCCGGGCCCACGGGGAACCCCCCTTCCACGTATGAGAAGGCGGCCTGTCTCGGAATCGAGGTGATAGACGCTACCTGTCCTGTGGTGGCGGGGCTGCAGCGTACCGTGGCGGCGGCCTATGCCGAGATGCAGGCCTGCGGCGGCCAGGTGGTGATACTCGGCAAGCGCGGCCATGCCGAGGTGGTGGGGCTCGCCGGCCATGCCGACGGCCGAGCGGTCATCGTCGAGGGCCCCCGACGACCTCGATGCGGTGGATTTCTCGCGTCCGGTCTATTTCCTCGCCCAGACCACGCAGAGTCTGGCACTTTTTCACCGGATGGCGGACATCATCCGGGAACGGACACGCTGTCCGGAGTCCGTGACGATACGCGACACCATCTGCCGGCAGGTGTCGAGCCGCGAGGCCAAACTGCGTGAGTTCGCGGGGGAGATTCGATGCGGTCATCTTTGTCAGCGGGCAGAAGAGCTCGAACGGTAAGGTGCTCTACGGCGTCTGCCGGGAGGCCAATCCGAACAGTTATAGCATCGAAGACGCCGGAGAGCTGCAGTTCCGGTGGCTGGAGGGTTGCCGTTCGGTGGGAATATGCGGAGCCACTTCCACGCCCGGCTGGCTGATGCGCCGGGTCGCGGAGCGTGTCGGCGAGATGGTCGGGACGCCGGAGGAGTGACGCCCGGCCGGTGCGGCGGAAGAGGGAATTTCATATAAAAACAGCATAAGATGATGAGTGCAGGACAATATATCCGCCGGGCGGCGGGTTATTTCATAAAATTAGTAGTGCTGGTGGGACTGCTCTACCTGCTGATGTTCGTGACGGGAACGGCGCGGGTGAGTGCGGAGTTCTTCTTCCGGGAGCTGTTCACCACGCCGCGGGGCATTCTTCTCGTGGCGGCGCTGGCCGTGCTATCGGCCTTCTATCCGAAGTTCGGGTACGTCAGCCGCGAAGCGGAGGCCGACATCGTGGCCGACCGGGATGCCATCATCAATGCGTTCCATGCGGCGGGCTACGTGATGGCCGGCGAAGTTCCGGGCGAATTGATGACCTTCCGCGCCGGTTCGTTTCTCCGCAGGCTGTGGCTCACCTTCGACGACCGGGTGACGGTGAGGACCTTTGGGGGCGGCATCGTTATTGAAGGCATACGCAAGGAGGCGGTACACGCCCAGTTCAGGATAAACACATACATACAGAACAGGAGTTATGGGGAAAAGGGATTAAATACGGGTTGTGCGTACTGGCCGGTGCCGTCGTGCTGGCAGTAGCTACGGCGACCGTTCCGCCGCCCGACGGGTTCCGGATGGGGCGCAACATGGAGGTGCTGGTCAATATGCTGCGCGACATCTCCCTTTTTCTATGTGGACGACGTGGACCCCGACGAGCTCCTCTCGGATGCGGCCGCCGGCATGACGGCCGGACTCGACCCATATACCGTCTTTATCTCCGAGGAGGATATGGATACCTTCCAGCTCCTCACCACGGGCCGTTACGGCGGCGTGGGTTCTCTTATCCGCAAGAGCGGCGACGGAGTGGTTTTCGCGGAGCCCTACAAAGGCTCGCCGGCCGATAGGGCCGGTATCGTCGTGGGCGACCGGATTCTCGAAATAGACGGACAGGACGCTTCCGCCATGACGACCGAACAGGTGAGTTCGCTGATGAAGGGAGAACCGGGCACCCGACTGAAGATGAAGGTGGCCAAATTCTATACCGGCGATACGGTGCAGGTGGAGTTGAAACGGGAGATAATCAATATTCCCGGCATTCCCTACTACGGCATGCTGCCCGACAGCGTGGGGTATATTCTCAATATCGATTTTACGGACGAAGTGAGCAACGACATGCGCAACGCCATCATGTCGCTCCGGGAGCAGGGGGGCCAAAGCCCTTATACTCGACTATCGGAACAACGGAGGCGGTATCGTGCAGGAGGCGGTCAAGATACTCTCCTTCTTCGTGCCGCGCGGAACCGAGGTAGTCAGCCTCAGGGGGCGCAATCCGGAGGAGAATGCGGTGTTTACCACGCAGCAGGAACCGCTCGATACGGAGATACCGCTCGTGGTGCTCGTCAATAACGGTTCGGCGTCTGCCGCCGAAATCGTGGCCGGTGCGCTGCAGGACATGGACAGGGCGGTGCTCGTCGGCCGCAGAACCTTCGGTAAGGGGCTCGTGCAGTCTACCCGGCCGCTCGGTTACAATGCTTATCTGAAGGTCACCACTGCCAAATACTACCTGCCCAGCGGCCGCTGCATACAGGCCATCGACTATGCGTCGCGGGCCGAGGACGGTACGCTCAGCCATATCCCCCGATTCGCTCATCACGGAGTTCCGGACGGCGGCAGGAAGGCGTGTCTATGACGGCGGCGGGGTGATGCCCGACGTCCGGGTCCCGGCCGAGTATGTGAGCCGTTTCGCCTACGTCGTCTACGGCAAGGGGTATATCCACGATTTCGTGGACGGCTTCATGCGGCGCAACCGCGACCGGGAGATAGTCCCCGGGAGTTTCGCGCTGAGCGATGCGGACTATGCCGATTTCACGGCGTTCATGCAGGACAAGGACGTGGAGTGGGAGTCCGATACGAAGCGCCTGCTGGCCAGGTTGAAGGAGTCGGCCGAGGCGGAGCGCTACATGGACAGCATCGGCGTCTATCTGGAGGGTATCGAGGCGAACCTCGACGACGATGTCCGGGCCGGCCTGCAGCTTTATCGGCAGGAGCTTACGGAGCTTATCGAGAACGAAATTGTCCTCCGCAGCGCTTACAATGCGGGGGTCGTGGAGCATAACATGGCGAAGGACCCCGACGTGCGCGAGGCGCTTGCGGTACTGAACGACCCGGAACGTTACCGGGAAATCCTCGCCTCGAAGGATACCGACCGAAAATAGGGGCGCCGACAGGCGGCGCAGTGCGCTATGAAGGCTAAATGGAATTTCATGAATATCGACCGCACCACGCTCTCTTTCCGCAAGAAAGTAGTGCTGATATCCTTCGGTCTCGCTATCGGGTGCGTTTCGCTGTGGTTCACCTCGAGCATGGCCCGTCAGTTGCGCGAAAAGAGAACTACGAGGTGAGGCTCTGGGCGCTTGCCATCGAACGGCTCGGACAGTTCAATGCGGACGACCCCCTGTCGGCCTACATTATGGACAGCCGGAACAACATTCCCTTCATCCGTACGACCGACAATTTCAGCGAGGTGCTCAGTTCCAACCTGATTCCCGACCGCATTCTCTACCATCCCGACCTGCTGAGCCGCAAGCTGGAACAGCTCGCGCGGGAGAATCCGCCTTTGGAAATCACGGCGTGGAACGGTTCGCGGTTCTACATATTCTACGGCAATTCGCGTCTGCAGAAAACGCTCACGGTCTTTCCGTTCGTACAGCTCGCCGTGATAGTCATCTTCATCGGTTTCGGGTTCCTCACCTTCCGCAGCTCGCAGGAGGATGAACAGAACAAAGTATGGATAGGGCTTGCCAAGGAGACGGCCCATCAGCTCGGTACGCCCATCTCGTCGCTGCTCGGCTGGATAGAGTACCTCAAGACGCAGCACATCGACCCCTCCGTCGTAGAGGAGATGAACAAGGACCTCACGCGGCTGCTGAAGGTGGCCGACCGCTTCTCCAAAATAGGCTCGGAGACGGTGCTGTCGCCGGCCAACGTGAACGAGGTGGTGGGCAGCAGCGTGATGTATTTCCGCACGCGCATCCCGCGTAACGTAACCCTGAGCTACAACGGACTCGCCATCGCCCCTGTGCAGGCGATGATAAACGGTGCCCTGTTCGAGTGGGTGGTGGAAAACCTGCTGAAGAACTCTCTCGATGCGCTGCAGGGGCAGGGGGAGATAGACGTGCGCATCTCCGACGACCTCGAATGGGTCTATATCGACGTGAAGGATACGGGCAAGGGTATCCCGAAATCCAATTTCAAACGTATTTTTGAGCCCGGTTTTACGACCAAGACGCGCGGTTGGGGACTGGGGCTCTCGCTCAGCAGACGCATCATCGAAGAGTACCACAAGGGGCGTATCTATGTGGTCGATTCCGAACCCGGCCGGGGGACGACCATACGCATCGCCCTTAAAAGGCTTTACGCATGACATTCGGGGCTGCGGGGGATACGACGGTGGTGCGGACGTTTCCGTACGGCGTTCCGGAGGGAGCGGACTCTCTCGTGCGGTTGTCGTTCGGAGCGGACGATACGGTGCGGCATGTCCCGGGGCGACTTCTGCCGACGGATTCCCTTCCGGAACCGTTTTCCCCGGTACTCCCTGCGGATACCGTATCGGCAGCCGACATTTATGGACCTGTCAGTTTCGTTCCAGTTGCCGGTGCTCCGGAGCCTTGCGGCATACCCGTTACTTTCGGTGTCGGGTATCAGATGCTGACGGTACTGCTGCTGTTGCTCTATCTGCTGCTGGTCTTCCGTGCCGGCGGTCATGCGGCGCGGATGATGCGTGCCGTCTGGGGACGTGGCGGGGAGGGGAAACACCGGCATGACGGCGACATGCCCGGAGCCGAGGTGCAGGCACTGATTCTAGCCTGCGGCCTGCTGATGTGCGGCTTGGCGGCGGTAAAAATCTTTGAATTGTGGGGAGAGTGGCGGTGGCTTCCCTCCTCTCTGTGGGGCGGAGGGTGGCTCGCCGTGCCGGCGGTCATGCTGGCGCTGCTCGCCGTCATGGGGGTACAGTCGGCGGTCTTGCATGTCGTCGGGAAACTTACCTTCAGCACGGAATTCATCCGGATGCTTTGCGCCAAGCGTCTCTCGTTGTTCGCTTCCATGACCGTGACGGGAACGCCTGCGGTGTTGCTTGCGGCTCTCTCCGGCGGTGTGTGGGCCGATGTAGCGGCCGGCTTGTTTGTGGCCGTAACCGTCGCTCACTTAGCGCTCTATGCCGGACGCTCCTTTTTGTGGTTTATCGACCGAAAAGTTTCGATTTTGCTTTGGATTTTGTACCTTTGCGCCGTCGAAGCGATGCCGTTCGGCATATTTGCGGTCGGCCTGTCCAGGAGCTGGCCGGTATAGACGCAGTAGAACTTAAACAGGTTTGAGAGTTGAAGGTCAGGAACATATTGATTTCGCAGCCGGCGCCTGCCGTCATTGAAAAATCTCCGTTTTACGAAATTATCCAGAAATACAACGCCAAGATAGACTACCGGCCCTTTATCAAAGTCGTCGGTGTCAGCCTCAAGGAGTTCCGCAGCCAGCGGGTAGAGATACTCGAACACACTGCCGTGGTATTCACGAATCGCACTACCGTAGACAGTTTTTTCCGGATATGCGAGGAGGCGCGCATTACCGTGCCCGAAACCATGAAGTATTTCTGCAATACCGAGGCGATAGCCCTCTATCTCCAGAAATATATCGTCTACCGTAAGCGCAAGATATTCTTTGCGGACGGTAAGTTCGACACCTTCATGGAGTTGATTCTGAAACATAAGGAGGAGAAGTTTCTCGTATCGCTCACCGAACCGAACAACGGCGAGGTACCCGATACGATGGAGAAACTGAAACTCAATTTGTCGAAAGTGGTGTTGGCCAAGACCGTGGCAGCCAACCTCGAGGGATAGAGCCTTCGCAGTATGACCTGATGGTATTTTACAGCCCGTCGGAGATTTCCACCCTCGTTTCCGCCTTCGGAGTCGAAAGTATTCCCACGGTGGCTACGTTCGGAACGAGTACCGCTTCCGCCGCCGCGAATGCGGGCCTGCGGATAGGAACCCTTGCTCCTTCTCCCGAGGCGCCTTCGATGGCCAAGGCGATAGATATCTACATAGGCAAGATAAACAGCGGCCAGGAGCTTTCGCCGGTGGTGGTGAACGGCAGCGGCAAGGCGGCCGAGTTCCTGAAAGCGCAGGAGGTGAAGCCGGGACGCAAGGCACGCCCGCGCAAGCCGGAACAGGCACCTGCCGACAAGAAGGCGAAACAGGCATAATACGGCCGGGAACCGGAAACAGAGAGACTGTTCGGTAAAAGCGTATGGCGCTTTGCCGGGCGGTCTCTTTTTTGTAATTTTGCATACATTCCCGATGGCGGTGCGTGCCGGAGAATATCGGCGTACGGATGTTGGTTTAGCGACGGATTGACATGGCGGAGAACGGACTGTCGCGGGCCGAACGGCTTCGCGGCGACAAATCCATAGGAGAGCTTTTTCAGGGAGGGACGGAGCGGTTTCGTTTTCCCGTTCCGGTATTACTATCTCTGCGTCCCTGCCGAAGCGGGAGTACCCGCAGGTTCCATGCTCGTGTCCGTTCCCAAGAAGCTGTTCCGCCGGGCCGTGAAGCGCAACCTGCTGAAGAGGCGGACGCGCGAGGCATTCCGGTTGGAGAAACACGGCGCAGTCCGTTGTACGGCCCGGGAGGAGTGCCTCCGTATTGCGCTGGTCTACGCTGCGAAGGAGGAGGTCGGAACGGTACGGCTGCGCGGGAGCGTCCGGCGGATTTTTTGCGGAGATTGCGGCTGCGCGGGAGCGTTCGGCCGGGCAGACCGGAGGAGGGGAGCAACGATGAAGCCCGCTGAGATAGCGAAAAAAGAGTGGTCGCTTTTCCTTTCATTCTGTTGGTGAAGTTCTACCAGCTTTGCATTTCACCCTTTACCATGCCTTCGTGCCGTTACACGCCGACCTGTTCCGAATACGCCCTGCAGGCCATCCGGAAATACGGCCCCCTGAAGGGTGGCTGGCTCGCCCTCAAACGCATCGCCCGGTGCCATCCCTGGGGCGGGCACGGGTACGACCCCGTCCCCTGACGTTTCCCTTTTGTATTTGTTGCCGGCGAGTCATTCGCTGTTTGGTTCCTACCGTTTTATTTTATAAATTTATAACGTTATTTGTTATCTGCCTAAAACTATGTGCTATGAAAACGCTGTGTTCGTTTGCAGGATTGTGGCTTCTTCTTGTATTTGCTGCGGGCTGCGAGAGGCGGCCGGTCGAGGAGCCGCCCGTGATAGGGGATAAGGGATATACGCTCGAATGTACTTATTTCAATGAGTGTTCCGTCCCGATAAAGTTCGACTTTATGTATGGGGAGGTCGTCGATGTCCCCGTAGGCGGGAAATACACCCGTAACAGCGTGGGACTGGGGTGTTTCCCGGACCATCCTTTCAAGCCTTACAGGTGGTTCAAGTTGTATTGCGGAGATTATCGTGTCGATGTCATCGACCGGCCGGAACTGGAGCTGTTCGACCTGACGAATTACGACCTCGTGCGGGAGGAGGAGTGTTACCGTAGGTACGAATATACTTTTACGGACGAATATTTCGAGAAGAATGGGTACGAGCTGCCGCAGCAGCCGGCCGATTGAGCGGCGGACGGTTCCCGAAAACCGTGTGGCGGGATGCCGAAAGGGGGAGGCCGGTTGGCCGTTGTCGGAAAAAATCGTAACTTTACGGGGAATGGCTGAAAAAAGTATGACATTTAAAAGATAATCACCATGTTCTCGAAAGAAACCTACATCAAGCGGCGCGAGCTGCTGCGCGAAAAGGGTATCGCGCGGGGGACTTATCCTGTTGCCCGGTAACAGCGAGGCCCCGAGGAACTATCCCGACAACGGATACCATTACCGTCAGGACAGCAATTTCCTCTACTTCTACGGTCTCAAACTGCCCGACCTGGTCGGCCTGCTCGACATCGATGCGGGCGAGGACTGGCTCTTCGGCGACGACCTGTCGATGGACGACATCATCTGGACGGGACCGCAGCCGACCGTGAGCGAACTGGGTGCGAGATGCGGCATTTCGCATACCGCCCCCGCTGGCCGTGTTGCAGGAGAAGTTGACGCTCGCGATAAGGAAAGGGCGTCCGGTGCACTTCCTGCCGCCCTACCGTGCCGACAACAAACTGAAGCTGAGCCGCTGGCTCGGCATCTGCCCGGAGGCGATAGCGGACCGCATTTCGATAGAGCTTGCCATTGCCATCGTATCGCTGCGCGACAAGAAGTCGGACGAGGAGATACGCGAAATCGAGGATGCCTGCGAAATCGGATACCGTATGCACACGACGGCCATGAAGATGTGCCGTCCCGGTGCACGTGAGCGCGACATCGCGGGGGCAATCGAGGGCATCGCGCTCGAAATGGGCGAAGGCGTGTCGTTCCCGTCGATCGTCACGCAGCACGGCGAGACGCTCCATAACCACGGCCACGACGGTATTCTCGAATCGGGCCGTATGCTGCTGGTGGATGCGGGGGCCGAGAACCTGATGAACTATTGCAGCGACTTTACCCGTAGCTATCCGGTAAACGGCCGGTTCACCCCCATGCAGCGCGATATTTATGAAATCGTACTCGCCGCGAATGCCCATGCGTTCGAGATGGCCAAACCGGGTCTGCTTTACAAGGAGGTGCACCTGGCCTGCGTGAAAGTCATCCTCGAAGGACTCAAGTCGCTCGGTCTCGTCCGGGGCGACATGGACGATGCGGTGGCCAACGGGGTACATGCGCTCTTCATGCCCCACGGCCTCGGACACCTCATGGGGCTCGACGTCCACGATATGGAGGATATCGGGGAAAAGTACGTGGGATACGACCTCGAGACGGAACGCAGCACGCAGCTCGGCGTAAGCAACCTGCGGATGGCCCGGCGCCTGCAGGTGGGGATGGTGATGACCGACGAACCCGGTATCTATTTCATTCCGGCCTACATCGCCAAATGGAAGGCTGAGGGCACGAACAAGGAGTTCGTCAATTTCGACAAGCTCGAACCGTACATGAATTTCGGGGGCATACGTATCGAAGACGACCTGCTCATTACCGAAACGGGCAACCGCATCCTCGGTAAGCGCCGCATTCCGGTTACCGTACAGGAAATCGAGGAGTTCATGGCCGGCGACCGATAGGCCTTCCGGTCGGAAAACGCACAAAGCAGGGGAACGGATTGCCGTTCCCCTGCTTTCGTATGCCTCTGTTTTGTCTTGCTGTCCATTGCGAAACGTCCCGGATACGGCGGTTGCAAAATCCGTGACTATCGTGCGGCAAGTGCGGGATGATACCGCGGGGAACCGGAACGATAGGAGCGATGCGTTGCAGAGGCGACGGGAGGCGGTTCGTCCGGCTTTTTTCCCGTTGTCGGCGGTATTCGTGCCGAAAATGGGTATCAGGGTGCTATTCCCGTAATCCGGAAATACAGTTCCCTGCCGTCGAGGGTGCACTGCGCCGTGATGTCGCAGTCGAAAGCCGGGCGCTGTTCGGGCGGGGCGGAAGCGTCGTATTCGGTGCGGATAAAGCCGTCGCCGGCTATGCCGAGACGGGAATATTTTTCGGCTCCGTCGACAGAGAGCGAGGCCCGGGAAGAATATACGTATAGCCTCACATCGTAATCGTCGCCGCCGACTTCGAAACTACCCGTGTCGAATACGTACTTCCGGCCGTTCCGGACGGCTTCGCACAGCAGCGTTACGGCATTCATCATGCCGTTGGAGTCGTCCCGTCCCGTCCCGTTATGCGTCCGTCGGAAATCTCTAACGGGCTACCGTCGAGGGTGACCTCCCATGCGGTGATGCGGTAACCGTCGATCAGGTCAATCATTCCGGTGCATCCCGGTATCGGGGGGCAAGTATGTGCCTCTTTGTTGCATCCGTATGCCGCTCCCAGCACCGCCGTATATATCATTATCCGATGCAGTAGATGTAGGTTCATCATGGTGATAGCGATGATTGTATGTTATGCAAGATAACGAAAATTCCGGTAAGATGGCGTGAAGCGTCCGGTTTCTGTCGCACGGGTGGGATGCCGATATGCGGAACGGCTGCCGCCATGTGAAAAAACGGCACCGGACAATGGGCCGGTGCCGTTCGTTCAGTCGGGAAAAGCATTACGCTTCACCCATGTTGAATCCCTTGATGCCCTCTTTTGAACCGCTCTGCGGGATGTTGATGCGGCCTACGTTGGCCTCGTAGCGGGCGATGTTCTCCTGCAGGGAGAGCAGCAGCCGCTTGGCGTGTTCCGGGGCGAGGATAATCCGGCTTTTCACTTTGGCTTTCGGTACGCCCGGCAGCACGGCTGCAAAGTCGAGAACGAATTCCGAAGTGGAATGGGAGATTATTGCGAGATTGGCGTAAGTGCCCTGTGCGACCGCCTCTTCGAGTTCGACGTCGATTTGATGTTTTTCGTTTGCCATAATTCAGTAGTTTTTTAAAATAGGTCGTTTTCGGGGCAGCTCCGTGTCCCGCATTTATAAAAGGTAACGTTATCGGCGTATTCCGATTGTCCGGTACCGGATAAGTTATCGCACTTTTATCAACAAAACGGTTGGCGGACGGCGGTGCGGGGCGCAGACCGACCGGCTGACGGCGGCAATCGGCCGTCCCGTTCCCCGGCCGTTTCGGGCCCGCGGAGGATACTTCAATCGAGATAGAATTCCCGGAGCTTCCCGATGTCCGCACCGAGCTCCTCGCGCAGGTAGGTCTCGACGGAGCCGTAGGCCGTCCTGATGCTGTCGATACCGGCGGAGAGGTAGTTCGGTTTTACTTCGAGCATTCCTTTCAGTTGCGGGAAACGTTCGGCATACCGGCTGTATTTTCCGGCGAGGTAACCGTTGGAGGCGAGGTAATCCTCCATGACGGTCTGTTCGGGTACGCCCAGTGCATACAGTATCAATGCTGCACCCATGCCCGTTCGGTCCTTGCCTGCCGAACAGTGGAACAGGATGGCTGCATCGTCCGTCTCCTGGAGCAGTCGGAAAAATTCGCGGTATCGTTCCCGGCCTTCGTCGGAGGTTGCGAAATAGACGTTCATCCATTCCATTTTCGCCTCCACCTCTTCCGGTGTCATGGCGATGTATGATTGGAGGTCGTCGAGGCTGCCGGGAGTGATGGGCAGGCCGACGTATGTCATTCCCTGTGGGGACAGTTTGTCGGGCATTGCCCTGACTTCCTGCGGCGAACGGAAATCCGCGACGGTCTTCACCGGTATGGATGCCAGGTAGGCGAGGTCTTCGTCGGTCAGGCTGTGCAGGTCGTCGGAGCGGATAATCCTGCCCCATTTGACATGCCGTCCGTCCGAGGTGCGGTATCCTCCGAGGTCGCGCATGTTGAATCCGCCGGACATCGGCAACTGCCGTTCGGCGAGTATCGCCCGGTTGCCGCCCGTTTCGAATTGGAAATAACTGCGTGTGCCGGCCGGTACGGGGAGGGTGTAACTGCCTGCACCGCTACCCGTCAGGATGGGGGCGGAAAGGTCTATCGTCTCCGGGGCGGCGCCGGCATAGAGTTCCCACTCTCCGGGCAGCGTTACGGTCAGTACGGCTGTTTTCTCCTCCCTGTCGCGGGGAGACGGTTACTTTACTGGAGAGGTCTTCGCCGGCATATCCGGGGTATCGGACCGTTTCCTGCGGGAAACGGCAGCGGAGAGCAGTATGGCCGCTGTCAGGGTGGATTTGTTCATAATCGAATAAAACTTCGGCCGACGGGATGCGGTTCGCTTCCTGTCGGGAGTGTGCATGCACGACGGAATCTCCGCCGGAACGGGCGGGGTGGCGTCGGTGCATACGTCTTGTCGTTGGAGAGGGTATCCAAAATTGTGCCATGCGATGGAAAAGGGCCGGAAGGCGGCGATGCTTCGTGCCGCGGTATCGTTGCCCCTCTCCGTCGTCTCCGGAATGCGGTGCGGAAGGAATCGCTGTAAAAGAGGGTTATTCCCGGTTGCGCGAATCCATCCAGATGGTGACGGGGCCGTCATTGATGAGTTCCACCTGCATGTCGGCCCCGAAGACGCCCGTAGCGACCGGTCGGCCGAGGAGCTCCGCGAGCCGCTCCGTAAAGATGCGGTAGAGCGGCAGGGCCGTCGCTTCGCCCGCCGCGCGGATGTACGAAGGGCGATTGCCCTTCTTCGTGGAGGCCATCAGCGTGAATTGGCTGACGGCCAGGACTTCGCCTCCGACCTGCCGAATGTCGAGATTCATCACCCCCTCCGCGTCGTCGAAGATACGGAGTCCGGCACACTTGCGTACCAGCCATTCGATGTCCTCTACGGTATCTTCATCCGCTATGCCCACCAGAATGAGCATGCCGGCGCCTATCCGCGAAACGAGTTCATTCCTGACGGAGACTGAGGCCCGTCGTACCCGTTGAATCAATATCCTCATGGTAATTTCTGTCGTCTTGTAATGGTCGGGGTACCGTGCCGCTATCGTCAGTGCGCTTCGAGCCAGTTTTCTCCGACGCCGCACTCCACGACCAGTTCTACCCGAAGCCGTGCGGCGTGTTCCATGGCCTCCCGGACAAGGGCCGTGACCTCCTCCTGTTCCTCGCGGAGCATGTCGATGACCAGTTCGTCGTGTACCTGGAGGATGGCTTTGGAACGGATGCCTCGGACGGCGAATTCACGGTGGATGCGGTTCATGGCGATTTTGATGATGTCGGCGGCGCTGCCCTGTATGGGGGCGTTGATGGCGTTTCGCTCGGCCAGGGAGCGCACCACGGAGTTGGCCGAACGGATGTCGGGCAGGTATCGGCGGCGGCCGAAGATGGTTTCTACGTATCCCGTCTCCCGCGCCTGGGCCACCACGCGTTCCATGTACTCCTTTTACCTTCGGGTATGCGGTGAAATAGCCGTCGATGATGCGTTTCGCCTCTTCCATGGTGATGTTGCCCATTCGCTGCTTGAGGCCGAATGCCGAGATGCCGTAGATGATGCCGAAATTGGCCGTCTTGGCCTTGCGCCGGTGTTCGGGCGTCACCTCTGCGAGCGGGATGCCGAACAGGCGTGCCGCGGTGGCCCGGTGGATATCCTCACCATGGCGGAAGGCCTCTATCAGCGCTTCGTCGCCGCTCAGATGCGCCATGAGGCGTAGCTCCACCTGAGAGTAGTCGGCCGAGAGCAGCAGGTGGTCGCTGTCCGACGGGACGAATGCCCGCCGTATCTGGCGCCCCTGTTCGGTGCGTATCGGGATGTTCTGCAGGTTGGGGTTCGTCGAGGAGAGCCGGCCGGTGGCCGTAACGGCCTGGTTGAAGGAGGTGTGCACCCGTCCCGTAACGGGATTCACGAGCTGCGGCAGTGCCTCGATGTAGGTCGAGAGCAACTTTTTGAGTCCCCGGTACTCCAGTATCATGTTCACCACCGGATGGCGGTCGGCGAGCGAGGCAAGGTACTCTTCGTCGGTGCTGTACTGTTTGGTTTTGGTACGTTTCGGTTTCGGGTCGATGCGCATCTTCTCGAAGAGTACCGTGCCGAGTTGACGCGAGGAGTTCACGTTCAGGTCGGGCGTTCCGGCGAGCTCTCGGATGCGCCCTTCGAGGGCGTCCATCTCCACCGTCAGTTCGCGGCCGTATTCGGCCAGACGGGCGGTGTCTATCTTGACGCCGGTCAGCTCGATGTCGGCCAGCACGTCGATGAGCGGTTCCTCTATTTCGCGGTAGAGCTTTTCGAACCCGGTGCCCGCAATCTGGGGCCATAGAAGGTTTTTCAGCCGCAACGTCACGTCGGCATCCTCCGCACCGTACTCTGCGATGGCTTCGAGCGGTACCCGGTCCATGGTAAGCTGTCGGCTCCCGCGTCCGATGAGGGACTCTATCTCAATGGGCGAATAGTTGAGGTAGAAACGGGCCAGGTGGTTCATACCGTGGCGAGACTCCGGGTCGAGCAGGTAGTGGAGTATCATGGTGTCGTACTTGAAGCCGGCTACCCGGATGCCCGCCGCGGCGAGCGCCATGATGTCGAACTTGATGTTCTGCCCGATTTTGGCTATTGAAGGTTCTTCGAGAAGCGGCCTGAGCGTGGCGAGGAAACCTTCCCGGTCGCCTTCCGATATGGGAACGTAGCAGGCTTCTCCCCTCCGAGGCGCTGAACGAAATGCCAACGATGCGGCTGGTGTGGCAGTCGAAACCGGAAGTCTCCACGTCGAAGCAGAACTCCTTTTCCGTTTCCAGCCGGGCCACCAGGTCGGCCAGTTGCTGCGGCGTGGTGACGGTATGGTATTCGTGCGGCGTGTCGGATACCGTATGGTAGCCTGCCGAGAGATTTTCGAGGAGGGCCGTCTCCTGTGCGGATTGGGAAGGAGAGCCCGCCGTGGCCACCGGATTGCCGAACAGGTCGCGCTGTACGGGGAGGTCGGTACCCTGCGGCGCGGAGTCCGTTCCGTCCTCTTTCGTCGGGGCGCTGCAGGGAGCCGTCCCTTTCACTGCCTTGGTGAAAGGCGTGGTACGCGTCCCCTCCATCTCGCGCAGGAACATCCCGAAATCCAGCTCCTTGTAGACATCCCGCAACGCGTCGCAGTCGGGGTCTTCCATAACGAGTTCTTCCGGGACAAATGCGATGGGTACGTCCGTTTCGATTGTGGCGAGCCGCTTGGAAAGCAGCAGTTGTTCCCGACCGGCCAGGATGTTTTCCTTCTGTTTCCCCTTGAGGGCATCGGTATGCGCCAGGATGTTTTCCACCGTGCCGAATTCGTTTACCAGCTTCACAGCACTCTTCTCCCCCGATGCCGGGGACACCCGGAATGTTGTCTGCCGCATCGCCCCAGAGTGCCAGGATGTCGATGACCAGCCGCGGGTCGTCGATGCCGTACTGCTCGCGGAGCTGCTCGCAGCCGACGATCTCCACGCCTTCGCCGTTGCGGCGCTGTTTGTAGATGTAGACGTGGCGGTCGATGAGCTGTCCGAAATCCTTGTCGCGCGTCACCATGTAGACCTCGAAACCCTCTCCGGCGGCTTTGCGGGCGAGCGTGCCGATCACGTCGTCGGCTTCGTAGCCGGGGACCTCGAGGCAGGGAATGCGCATCGCTTCAAGGATGCGTTTGATGTAAGGAACGGCCGTCACGATGTCTTCCGGCGTTTCGTTTCGGTTAGCCTTGTACTGCGGATAGAGTTCGTTGCGGAAGGTTCCTCCCTTTGGGGTCGAAGGCGACGCCCATGTAACGAGGCGCCTCCTTCATCAGGATGTCCCGCAGAAACTTGGTGAAGCCGAATACCGCCGAGGTGTTATGCCCTGCCGGTTGCGCATGGGTCGCCCCATGAAGGCGTAATAAGACCTGTATATCAGGGCGTATGCGTCGAGTAGGTATAGTCTTTCCATTGCCGGATGTCGTTTCGGTTGTGTTTGTGGAGAGGGGCTGCGGAGTGGCCGCAGCGGTGTTGCGGCGGCTGTCAGGCGTTGTCCGAGGCGAACCATTCCGCATAGGAGGTGGCCGTTTCGTGCAGGCGCAGGGAGAAGAGTTCCACTCCCCGGGGAAGCTCTGCCGCGATGGTCTCCGCGAAACGCGTGACGAGGTTTTCGCACGTAGGCTGGAACTCCACCGCCTGCAGCTTGCCGAACCGTGCGGCGAGCGTTCTTATCAGTTCGCCGTTGTCTGCGGTACGTCTTACCACCAGGCTGTGGTCGTAGACGTCCACGATGCGGCCCCCCACGATGCGCTTGAGTACGCCGAAGTCTATCACCATGCCGTACTTCGGATTCTGCGGGTCGCTGCACGGCGTTCCCGCCACGGTGACGAAGAGACGGTACGAATGGCCGTGTATTTCGCGGCACGCACCGTCGTAACCTTCCAGCATGTGCCATCTCGAAGGAAAACTCCTTCGTTACCCGGATGCGGCTCATGGTATTATTCGAGGTATTTGACATCTATCTGGCGGCTGAACGACTGCACGAGCGAGATGAATGTTTCGGTCTTGAGCACGCCGTCGATGGTGAGTATCTTTTCGAAAAGTATCTGCATCAGGTGTTCGTTGTTCAGGCAGTACACCTTGAGCATCATGTTGTATTCACCCGTGATGAAGTGGCACTCCACCACTTCGGGGATTTGTTTCAGCGTCTCCACCGTATTTTCGTACCGCGAGGGGTCGGAGACGCGGATGCCGATGAGCGCACATACGTCGAATCCGAGCTTTTTCGGGTCCACTTCCAGACGCGAGCCGAGGATGACGCCCATTTCGTCGAGCTTCTTCACCCGCTGGTGGATGGCCGCCCCCGATATGCCGCATTCGCGGGCGATTTCGAGGAAAGGCATCCGCGCATTCCGGATGAGGTGCTGCAATATCTTGCGGTCTATCGCGTCGATTGATGCTTTTGACATGGTCTTGTTGTTTAGGGTAATGGTATTTTAAGAGGGGAATGTGCAAAATGTCCGCCAAGCGGGGTGTCCGTGTTGAAAAATCATTCCCGCCCTGAGAGTGCGGGGCGGGAATGACCGTTGTCTTCGTTGTCCGCCCGGGCCTATTTGAGCACTCCGAGCTCCTTGCCGATTTTGGTGAAGGCTTCGACGCACTTGTCGAGATGGGCCCTCGTATGTCCGGCGGAAACCTGTACCCGGATACGTGCCTGTCCCTTCGGAACGACCGGGTAGTAGAAGCCCGTCACGTAGATGCCCTCGTCGAGGAGTTTTTTCGCGAAGACCTGCGACAAGGGGGCGTCGTAGAGCATCACGGCGCAGATGGCCGATTGCGTGGGTTTGATGTCGAACCCGGCGGCGAGCATCTTGTTGCGAAATATTCCACGTTCTCCACGAGCCTGTCGTGCAGTTCGTCCGACTCCTTGAGCATCCGGAAGACTTCGAGGCTGGCGCCTACCACTGCGGGCGGTACCGAGTTCGAGAAGAGGTAGGGACGCGAACGCTGGCGCAGCAGTTCGATGATTTCCTTGCGGCCGGTGGTGAAACCGCCGATAGCGCCGCCGAACGCCTTGCCGAGCGTACCGGTGATAATGTCCACCTGGCCGCGTATGTTGTAGAGCTCCGTCACGCCGCGGCCGGTCTTGCCCACGACGCCTGCCGAGTGGCATTCGTCCACCATTACGAGCGCGTCGTACTTGTTGGCCAGTTCCGTAATCTTGTCCATCGGGGCTACGTTGCCGTCCATGGAGAATACGCCGTCCGTCACGATGATGCGGAAACGCTGTGCCTGGGCGAGCTTGAGTTGTTTTTCAAGGTCTTCCATGTCTGCGTCGGCATAACGATAACGTACTGCTTTGCAGAGCCTTACGCCGTCGATGATGGATGCGTGGTTGAGCGAGTCGGAGATGATGGCATCCTGGTCCGTGAAGAGCGGTTCGAATACGCCTCCGTTCGCATCGAAGCATGCGGCGTAGAGGATGGTGTCCTCCGTACCGAAATACTCCGCAATGGCGGCTTCGAGCTCCTTGTGGATGTCCTGCGTACCGCAGATGAAGCGTACGGAGGACATGCCGTAACCGCGTGCATCCATCTCCTTCTTGGCTGCCTCCACGAGCCTCGGGTTGTCGGAGAGACCCAGGTAGTTGTTGGCGCAGAAGTTGAGTACCTTCTTGCCGCCCACCTCGATTTCCGCCCGCTGGGGCGAGGCGATTATCCTTTCTTCCTTGTAGAGGCCAGCCTCCCTGATGTCTGCAAGTTCTTTTTGCAGAAACTCTTTCATTTTTCCGTACATGATATTCGTTAGTTTGGATATTGCTCTTGAAGTCTTACAGTCTGTTAGCAAAAGTAGCGTTTATGTATTAAATCTCCAATAAATCATCGTAAAAATATATGGATTTTCATGGGAGGACCTTTCTGCGGCCTTTGCAGAGGGGAGGGGGTAACAGACCGTAAGCCGGCGGAGGCGCATGGGGGCGGAGGAGGTGCCGTAATCGGGGTGTCCGTTCCCGTTGTAAATCCAAAACAGTTTCTAACTTTGCGGTACGGTTTTCGCCGGAAACCGTCTGATAATTTTCCGGGACCAAAACTTCACAGTTATGAATACGATTGACAATTACGATTTCAGGGGCAAGCGGGCCATCATCCGGGTGGATTTCAATGTGCCTCTCGACGACCAGGGGAACGTGACGGACGAGACGCGCATCCGGGCGGCCATCCCCACCATCCTCAAGGTGCTCGACGGCGGGGGGGCAGTCATCCTCATGTCGCACCTCGGGCGTCCGAAGAAGAACAACGACGAAAAATATTCGCTGCGCCATATCATCCCCACCATCGAGAGGCTGCTGGGCCGGCCGGTGATTTTCGCCGGCGATTCGATGGGGGAGAAGGCAGGGCCGAACTCGCCCGCGGACTCAAACCGGGCGAGGTACTGCTGCTCGAAAATTTGCGTTTCTATGCCGAGGAGGAGGGCAAGCCGCGCGGTCTGGCCGACGATGCCACCGATGAACAGAAGGCCGAAGCCAAGAAGGCGGTCAAGGCGAGCCAGAAGGAGTTCGTGAAACGGCTGGCATCGTATGCCGACGTCTATATCAACGATGCGTTCGGTACGGCCCACCGTGCCCACGCCTCTACGGCTCTCATTGCGGACTACTTCCCGAACGACAAGATGTTCGGTTACGTCATGGAGAACGAGCTCAAGGCGATAGACAAGGTGCTCGAGTCGCCCCGGCGTCCTTTCCTCGCCATTTTGGGAGGGTCGAAGGTATCCACCAAGATAACCATCATCGAGCGGCTCATGGAGCGGGTGGACAGGCTGATTCTCGGAGGGGGCATGACCTATACCTTCATGGCGGCCCAGGGAGGCCGGGTCGGCAAGTCCATCTGCGAACCAGACCAGTTTGCCACGGCACTCGCGATACTTGCCAAGGCGAAGGAACGGGGAGTGGAGATAGTCCTTGCGCCGGACGCTTTGGTCGCCGACGATTTCAGTGAGAATGCCCATACGCGGCAGGCCCCCTCGAACGATATTCCCGACGGATGGGAAGGGGTCGATATAGGCGACCGGGCCAAGGAGCTGTTCCGGGAGAAGATACTGTCTGCCAAGACCATCCTCTGGAACGGGCCGGTCGGCGTGTTCGAGATAGACAAGTTCGCTACGGGTACGAAAGCTGTAGCCGAAGCGGTCGTGGAGGCTACCGCGCAGGGGCCTATTCTCTGATAGGTGGCGGTGACTCGGTGGCTGCCATCAACAAGTTCGGTCTTGCCGACAAGGTGAGCTATGTATCGACCGGCGGCGGAGCTCTCCTTGAATACATGGAGGGAGCGGAACTTCCCGGTGTGGCCGCGATACGCAAATAATCCGGCCCTCTATAATAATTATGGTATAATAGGAAGGAGGCCATGCGGCGACAACGCCGCATGGCCTCCCTTTTTTGCAGGATGATGAAACCGGCGGCGGTTCGGTACGACCGGTTTCGCGAAAAAGAGGGCCGCCCGTCGGAGCGGCCCTCTCCTGCGGTATCGGGGAGTTCCCTATTTGGCCGGTATTTCGATTGTTGTCTGAGACTTTTGGAGAGCATGAGCTCCTGATATTTGGCTATTTTGTCTTTGCCGACCGTCTGTTTGCTGACGTTCAGACCGCCGTAGGTACGGCCGTCGCTCGTCTCGTAGGAGATGGCGTGTCCGACGCCTAACTCGTACTGTTCTTTCTCTTCGTAGCTTTCACGCGCCGTGAGGGTTATTTCCATTTTAGCGGTGTAGGGAAGTGCGAGGCCGGTGAGTTCCTTCGACCACGGCAGGGAGCTGATTTTTTCGGTTGCCGTTTTGCCTGCCGCGTCCGTATATTTCACCTCGGCGTCGAAAAATGAGCGGAAATCGGCGCCCCCGCCTATGGCATAAGCGACGTCGACGGTGTTTTCGGTCGGTGTAACGGGGTCCGTATCGGGGCCCGACTGGTTGCCGCCCTCTTTGTCGCAGGCGGTGAAGGCCATCGCTGCGCAGAGTACGAGGGCCAGGGAGAATCGTTTTACTGACATGACTGTAATGTTTTAGTGTTTGTATCCGGTTTCTTCGGCGGTACCGCGCGCACGGCCGTCTCGTGCGTCCGCTCCGTACCGGTGCGGTAAAGATACAGATTTCCGTAACATTCGTGTCGCCTGCTGCGCATAAAAACGAAAGAATAATGCATTGGGGCGGAGAGTCGGGTATGTCGTTGAAGCGCATCGTTCGGTACGGATGTTCGTTTCGGTTGAAAATTGTGATGCTATGTGGTAAAATGATACGAAAAACGGAAAGATGTCCGTTTTATAAATAGGTTGCATATGTAATATATTTTGAATATTTTAGCACTCGCTTTTAGATGCGTAACCAAACTTTCATTAATTGCAGTTATTCTATGAAGAAATTTTTTGTTTATACCGGCACTGTGCCTGCTGTTTGCATCGTGCGGAGGAGACAAGGGGCCTGACGGGGGCGGCGTACCGTCGCTGAAGGTGGAGCCCTCGTCGCTGGATTTCGCGGCCGTTTCGGCTCCGTCGCAGAGCGTGACGGTTACGGCCGTGAACGTTGAGTGGGAAGTGCGTGTATCGGATACGGCTTCGGCCTGGCTGAAGGCGGAGAAGACGGACGGTACGACCGTGACGGTTTCGGTAACCGACAACGGTACCCCGGAGCAGCGTACCGAAAGTTTCTTTACCGTCGTTCCGACGAACAACGAGGATGTGAAGGCCAAGAGTGTTACGGTCGTTCAGACGGGGGAGCGACGTGGAGTATAAGTTTTCGGTCGAGCCTGCAGCCCTGACGTTCGAAGCGGAAGGAGCGGCAGCCCAGACGGACACGATTACGGCCAAAGGAGGTCTGACGTGGGAGGCCGAGGTCGAGGGGATGCGGCCTCGTGGATAACGGTCACTCCCGGCGAAGGGACGCTTGAGGTGAAGGTTTCCGACAATCCGGAGACGGCAGAGCGTTCGGGGAACATCGTGGTTACGCCGAGTGCTGAGTCCGTAGGTCAGAAAGCCATCCGCGTGACGCAGGCCGGCAAGGTGCTTCCTCCGTCGCTGAGCATCAACGTGGAGGACCCGGAGACGGGCTTTAAATTCCAGGCCAGCGGCGTACAGTACGAAGGGGCGTCGAACATTCAGGTGACGGCGGTGAATACGGACTGGAATGCCCGTGCGGTAGATGCGGACGGGAATGCGATTACTTGGCTGAAAATCACAGTGAACAAGAACGACGGTTTGTCAAGCATTAACGTGGATGTCACGAAGAACGAAACCTACGAGGAGCGTGTGGGTTACGTACTGATTACGGCTACCGTGGAAGGGGTGCCGGAGATTCGGGTGACCGTTACGCAGGATGCTGCCCGCGAACATTTCAGTACACTGTCGGGCAACGTGGATGTCAGCAAGTTGGTTTATTCCTATGCCGAGGTCAATCCCAATCAGGGATTGGGAAGAGGCCGATATGGGAGCCGGATGGTATGTTTACCTCTACCCGAAGGATTGACGGAAGATAATGGAGTCTTTACAGGGACGGGAACGTATATTATGCTGGAGATGTCTGCCGAACACATGGGGTTCAATGACGATAAGGAGTATTATCTGTCGGAAGGCACATACGAAATCTATACGGACGAGAGCGGCCAGCGCGGACCGCAGATGACCTATACGAAAGGGTATCCTGGTTACTTCGATTACCAGAATTTCGGCAGTTGGGCGCTTGTCGTGGAGAACGGCGAAATTGTCGAGAAAGGACCGTGCGCAGCGGGGACGGTCACTGTCAGCCGGAGCGGTGACTCTTATACCTTTACGCTCGATATCGAGGACGATATGCAGTATGCCGTTTCCGGTACCACGACCGTGGAGTTTTCCGCGTCAAGGTACTCAGCGACCCGGTTCCTCAGCCTCCCACGGGATTTCAGTAGCAGATGGAGACTGCAATCTGTCGGGGCCCGGCCAAGACCGGGCCTCTTGTTTATAAATTAAGATATAGCCTAAGGGAGCGTGTGTAGAATAGCGCTTTTTTGTGGAATTAAACGGCGTTAAATGGCAGAGATGAATAAAATTCGACGATGCACGCTGTCGTATTGTTTATATAATGTTTATGTTCTAATTTAGCCATTACTTTTATACCGGTTTAACTAACTTTAAAAAACTTACCTATGAAAAGATTACTGTTTATTTCTGCACTGTGCCTGTTGTTTGCATCGTGCGGAGGGACAAAAGGGCCTGACAGGGGCGGTGTACCGTCGCTGAAGGTGGAGCCCTCGTCGCTGGATTTCGCGGCCGTTTCGGCTCCGTCGCAGAGCGTGACGGTTACGGCCGTGAACGTTGAGTGGGAAGTGCGTGTATCGGATACGGCTTCGGCCTTGAAGGCGGAGAAGACGGACGGTACGACCGTGACGGTTTCGGTAACCGACAACGGTACCCCGGAGCAGCGTACCGGTTTCTTTTACCGTCGTTCCGACGAACAACGAGGATGTGAAGGCCAAGAGTGTTACGGTCGTTCAGACGGGGGGCGACGTGGAGTATAAGTTTTCGGTCGAGCCTGCAGCCCTGACGTTCGAAGCGGAAGGAGCGGCAGCCCAGACGGTCACGATTACGGCCGAAGGAGGTCTGACGTGGGAGGCCGAGGTCGAGGGGGATGCGGCCTCGTGGATAACGGTCACTCCCGGCGAAGGGACGCTTGAGGTGAAGGTTTCCGACAATCCGGAGACGGCGGAGCGTTCGGGGAACATCGTGGTTACGCCGAGTGCTGAGTCCGTAGGTGCGAAGGCCATCCGTGTGACGCAGGCCGGCAAGGTGCTTCCTCCGTCGCTGAGCATCAACGTGGAGGACCCGGAGACGGGCATTACTTTCAAGGCGAATGGAGAGGTTGCTTCTGGTACCACATCCATTCAGGTGACGGCAGTGAATACGGACTGGAATGCCCGTGCGGTGGATGCCGAAGGCAATGCGGTGACCTGGTTCTCGGTCGTTGCCGATAAGGAAAACGGCCTGTCGAAGATTAGTATCAATATGTCTAAGAATGAGACTACGGAGGAGCGCGTAGGTTATCTGCTGATTACGGCTACCGTAGAGGAGGTGCCGGATATCCGGGTGACTGTCACGCAGAAGGGGTTGCAGGAGTATTACAGTACGTTGACGGAGAACGTGGTACTCGACGCGCTGGCGAATGCGAGGGTGAATGTATCTCCTACGCAGGCGTGGGAACCAGAAGTCGGCGCGAGCTGGATACTTGAAATAGGGACCGAAGGTGTCGAGGAAACCGGGGATGTATATAATCCGTATCGGGGAACCGGTATATGGGTTTCGCTCGAGATGCGTTCGGAGCCGATCTCCTTTAACGACGACAACGAATATTATATGACCGAAGGGGCGTATACGTTGACGGAGTATGATTCGCATGTGGCGCCGATGCACATTGCCAGAGGTGTTCCCGGATTCTACGACTGGCAGCATCCCGGCAGCTGGGTGGTCATCGTGGAGAATGGTGAGGTAAAGGAGCAGGCACCTCTGGTGTCGGGTACCGTTACCGTGAGCCGCAGCGGCGATACGTATACCTTCGTCTTCGACTGCGAGGACGACAACCATTTCACGATCACGGGTACTTCCGTGCTGGAGTTCATCCCGAAGTGCGTGGCTACTCCTACGGACCCGCCTGCAATGGGTGCATAGAGCTGTTCTAAGTCACGGCATATGAAAAGCCCGGCGGATTCCGCCGGGCTTTTTTCGTGCCTGGCCTGAAGCGCTTGGACCGGTAAGGAGATATGGTCGTATGAAAAGGAGTTGCACGTTTGATTGTGAACGGTTTGCGGTAAATATGAAAAAAAATATTTGTTTTCTATATTATATTATTGTGCGGATGATGTTTCCTGCTTAAATTAGCTTTCGGTTGAAGACCGTGTTACTAACTTTAAAAAACTTACCTATGAAAAGATTACTGTTTATTTCTGCACTGTGCCTGTTGTTTGCATCGTGCGGAGGGGGACAAGGGGCCTGACGGGGGCGGTGTACCGTCGCTGAAGGTGGAGCCCTCGTCGCTGGATTTCGCGGCTGTTTCGGCTCCGTCGCAGAGCGTGACGGTTACGGCCGTGAACGTTGAGTGGGAAGTGCGTGTATCGGATACGGCTTCGGCCTGGCTGAAGACGGAGAAGACGGACGGTACGACCGTGACGGTTTCGGTAACCGACAACGGTACCCCGGAGCAGCGTACCGGTTCCTTTACCGTCGTTCCGACGAACAACGAGGATGTGAAGGCCAAGAGCGTTACGGTCGTTCAGACGGGGGGCGACGTGGAGTATAAGTTTTCGGTCGAGCCTGCAGCCCTGACGTTCGAAGCGGAAGGAGCGGATGCCCAGACGGTCACGATTACGGCCGAAGGAGGTCTGACGTGGGAGGCCGAGGTCGAGGGGGATGCGGCCTCGTGGATAACGGTCACTCCCGGCGAAGGGACGCTTGAGGTGAAGGTTTCCGACAATCCGGAGACGGCGGAGCGTTCGGGGAACATCGTGGTTACGCCGAGTGCTGAGTCCGTAGGTGCGAAAGCCATCCGCGTGACGCAGGCCGGCAAGGTGCTTCCTCCGTCGCTGAGTGTCAACGAAGAGGAGCTGGCAGACGGATTTAAATATTCGGCCAGCGGTGCGAAATATACCGGTCCGAATAATATTCGGGTGACAGCGGTGAATACGGACTGGAATGCCCGTGCGGTGGATGCCGAAGGCAATGCGGTGACCTGGTTCTCGGTCAAAACCAATAAGGAGAATAAGATACAGAGCATCGGTGTGGATGTCACGAAGAACGAGACTTATGAGGAACGTGTGGGTTACGTATTGATTACGGCTACCGTGGAAGGGGTGCCGGAGATTCGGGTGTCCGTTACGCAGGATGCTGCGTCCGAACACCTCAGCACGCTTACGGAAGACGTGGATGTCAGCGGTATGACGCATGCGTATGTAGGGGTTTATCCCAACCAGTCCTGGCATCCGGAGGATAAGGCATCCGGATGGAATATTACTGTGACGACGGAAAATTTGACAACGACCGGTCCGATGGGGACGGTGTATTCGGGCAGCGGAGTGGCACTGTGTTTAAGTATGGGTTCCGAGCATATGCCGTTCAATGACGACCAGGAGTATTGGATGGCGGACGGTATTTATACGGTTGTGAAAAGAGAAGCAGAGACTGGCGAGATTCCGGAACAGCAGATGGCGGTCGGGAGCGGATATGCCGGTTATTGGCCGGGTCAGCGTATGAGCAGCTGGGTGATGTGCATCGAGGAGGGCGAATTCGTGAAGGGAGGCCCCGTGGCTGCCGGTACCGTGACAGTTACGCGTGACGGGGGATAACTACACTTTCGTAGTGGAGCTTGCGGATGATTTCGATTTTAAGATTACCGGTGTGTTTACGGTATTATTTGATGATATCCGACAGATGGATTTGCCTACGGATAACTACAATTAAAGTGTGAACGCGCAGTGATTAAAGCCCGGCGGATTCCGCCGGGCTTTTTGCATGCGGCAGCTTCCCGCAGGCGGATGGTCGGCCGGGTCGGACATCCGTCCGGTTCGTCCGAGCGGTTGCGGTCAGGGGCCGCGGTGCCGAAATGCCTCGTCGGATGTCGCGGCCGATGCGCCGTTTTCGCACGACCGTTCGGTACCGGGAAGGAGATGGCGGTGTCCGTTTCCCGTGACACTGCGACCGGGAACCGTATGGATACGGCCGCTTAGAAACAGGTGATGAGCGATATCCGGTGATGTTCCGGATGGTATTTGAGGGCTAAGACCAGTTTATAGGGTTTGTCTCCCGGCAGCTCAATCATGATGTTGAACTTCGTGACGCCGTACTGTTCGTTTATCTCCAGATTGTAAAGGTAATTGGAGGTGATTTTGTCATGAATCAGCTCTTCGAGCTCTCCGGCCGTTATCTCTTCCAGTCCGACGCGCCGCAGCGTGTCGCCCTTTTCCTGTTTGATGTATGCCAGCTTGCGGGGCGCCACCTCGACGGCGGCGGTCCTGAGCGGGCCGAAAAGCCGGTCGAGGAAATTGAGTCCCATGAGCTGGTCCGCTTCGTCCATTCCGTCGCACTCCCGTTCAATCTTGTATGAGAGGAAGATTCCATAAAGGTCCTGGCTTATGGCCGTTGTCCGGAATCCGTTCTCGGCGAAGGGAAATCCCAGCGGATTTGCGGGACCCCCGAGCGACTCCTTCTTTTTGTCGAGTATCCACTCCGCGTAGTCGTATTCGGCTTCCATGATGACGGTATCCCGAACTTTGATGAAGCCGGGTATCAGCATCGTGCTGAGCAGCGTCTTGAATACGGAACCGTACGACAGGTCCGCAATACCCCGGTAACCGGCGAACTCCCTGAAATGCCGGTCGAGATTCGCCGGGTCGCTTTTCGAGAGGTTGTTGAGATAAACGATGAAATGGTCGTGTGTCCCGTCCGTGTCAATCCGGCTGCCTGTCTCTTCCAGACAGCGCTGAAGGCACCCCGGGGAAGACCGTTCGATGAAGTCTCCCATCAGGACGGAGTTGACGGATTTTCGGTCGAGGTATTGGAGGAGTTTCTCGAAGACCGGCAGGGGATACCACGCGTCCGGAATGGCCGCCGTGTCGAAGATGAGCGCCGCTTCCCTTTTTCTTCTTGGCAGGGACGAGGGCCGCTTTCAGCTCCCGGTAGTCGATGCCTTCGCTCTGCAGTTCGGCTTCCAGCAGGTCGTGCCAGTCGCTTATCAGGGAGTGCATCGCGTCGGACTGTATGCCGAAAAAAGGCGGCGACGGTCAGCAGTTCCATGTTTTCCCTGCTGTCAATCGTATGGATGGATTTGCTCATGGCCGGAGAGGTCGGGGAAATAGGGTTCGGGCCGGTATCGGCTTTGTCTCTGCGGGGAGGCCTTCGGCGGTTTCGGCCTGCGGAGAACGGAGCATACCGGTCATATCTCCGCTATGCCGTTCTTGATGGCCCAGACCACCAGGTTGGCCGTGTTGCGACAGCCGGTCTTCTCAGAATGTTGGCCCGGTGCTTGTCCACCGTCCGTTTCGATATGAAGAGCTTGTCGGCGATTTCCTGGTTGGACATTCCCCTGCATATCAGCAGCAGTATCTCTTTCTCCCTGTCCGAAAGCACGTCGCCCGGACGTTCGCCCCGGGTGGACTTGAGGCTTCCCACGAGGTTGCGCAGCAGCTCTTGGGAAAAAATAGGTGCCGCCGTCGCACACTGTCCGGATGGCCGTCACCACTTCGTCGATATCGGCACTTTTCAGGATGAATCCCTTCGCGCCTGCTTCGACCATGCGGAAATAGAATTCGTCGTCGCCGTGCATCGAGAGGGTGATTATCTTCTCCTCCGGATTGAGGGCGAGGGCCCGTTCGGTAGCCCGTATGCCGTCCAGTACGGGCATGTCTATGTCCATCAGCACCACATCGTGTTCCGACTCCTGCATGAGGGCGAGACACTCCTCGCCGTTGGCGGCCGTTCCGACGACCTCGCACTCGGCCCGTCGGGAGAGCAGTCCCTGAAGGCCCGACAAAAAGAGGGCGTGGTCGTCGGCCAGGATAATCCTATAACTTCTGTCTGCGTTCATCCGAATGTCCTACGTTTACGCTTATGTGGGCCGACATGCCTTTGCCGCGTTCGCTCGTTATCTCTACCGTGCCTTTGAGCGACTGGATGCGGGAGGTGATGTTGGAGAGGCCCATGCCGGTATCCAGGACGGCAGCCGTGTCGAACCCTTTGCCGTTGTCGGAGTAGTCTATCGTGACGGTATCGTCCGCATAGGTCAGGCCGAGCGTCAGCAGCGTGGCGCCCGAGTGCTTCATGCTGTTGTTGATGAGTTCGCCGATGACACGGTAGAGAATGACCTCCACGTTGGGGTCGAAACGCTCCGTTTTCAGGTTGGTGTCGAACCGTATCTCCACATTCCGGTTCGGGTTGATGGAGATGGTCTTGTTCACGAAGTTGCTGACTGCGCGCGACAGGCCGAATGAATTGAGCGTGTGCGGGCTGAGCTTGTTGGATATCTCCCGGATGCTGCGTATCGCCTCGTCGATGACGTATGTGGTGTTGGCAATCAGTTCGGCATCCTCCTTCGAGGAGCAGTTCTTGGCGAGCTCTCCCAGCGACATGCGGGCCGACGAGAGCAGCGGGCCGAGGCCGTCGTGCAGCTCCTTGGAGAAGTTGAGCCGTTCCGTCTCTTCGGTACGGAGCACGGTGGTGAGTATCCGGCGCTCGGTCAGTTTCCGCTGGTAGTTGAGCCGGCGCGTAGAGTGGATGATTTTGCCGACATAGAACATGCCGACCGCGAAACAGAGCGACGTTACCACTCCGACCCATGCCATGAAGTGCGGAGGAAGATGCCACTCCCGTCCGCCCACCACGTAGATGTATTCGCTCAGCCGTATCATGCACATCAGCACGAGCCCCAGTGTGAAGAGCAGCCATGAAATGTTGTACTTCGTGACGCGGGTGAGCCGGATGGCGACAACGGCGGCGACAAGCTGCAATGCAATGGATATGATGATGAGGACTTGCAGTATCATAACATTTGCGGATTTGGTTCTCTGGTTATGCAAATATAGAAATATATTCGACGAAAACCGCAAGCTGGCGTCGGGCGGCAGCCCGGCCTGCGTTCGCAGCGCGATTCGGTTGAGTCAACTGGGGCCCAACGAAAACCGCAAGCTGGCGTCGGGCGGCAGCTCCTGAGGAGAGGAAGGCGGCCCGGTACGCGGCGAGGAAACCGGTGGCGTGTGCGGTGCCGGGGTGTTTGCCGGAGTGGACGGCAGGCTCTTGCCCTGCGCTGTGCGGCCTGCCGGAACAAAACGGCGGGACTTGTATACAAGTCCCGCCGCCGTACCGTCGGTCGGTCGTTATTCTTCTTTCTTTCCTTCGCCTACGTAGCGTTTCTCCTTGATGCGGGCCTTCTTGCCCGTCAGGTCGCGCAGATAGTAAATCCTCGAACGGCGAACGACGCCCACCTTGTTCACTTCGATGCTGTCGATGTGCGGGGAGTAGAGCGGGAAGATACGCTCCACGCCTACGCCGTTGGATACTTTGCGGATGGTAAACATTTTCGCGATGCCGCGGCCCTTTATCTGGATGACCACACCGCGGAAACTCTGGATACGCTCCTTGTTTCCTTCCACGATTCTGTAGGATACGGTGATGGTATCGCCGCTCTTGAAAGAGGGTACCTCTTTCTTGGTCCACATCGCGTCTTGCGCGATTTTGATAAGATTGTCCATGAGTAGCTCGATACTTTGTAATTAAACGCGGAATATTACGGACTCCTGTGTTCTCATAAGAGATTCCTGCGCCGGAGCGCAAAGATACTGTTTATTTTCCGAATTGCAAAAAATCCGTAAACGGATGGCGGGAACATAACTTTCCCGCGGATTTGCGGAGCCGGAGCGATGGTTTCTGACGAAAGTTTCGTAACTTTGATAAAACGGTCGGGTACATCTCGCCGGGTTTGCTTTCGGAAATGCATGCCGGAGCGGCCCGTATCGTAAGAGTACCGTTCCGGATAAACTTAACCCTATTCTTTAAACCTAAATTCGTTTTGAACGATGAAAAAATTGATGGCAACGGTGCTCCTCGCCCTGATGGCGGCGGGCGTATGCAGTGCACAGTGGTATGTCGGCGGCGCCATTTCGTACGGCACAAAACACACCACCACCGGCAATGATGTACGGACTTCGGAGTTTTCGTTTACTCCGCGCGTCGGATATGTATTCAACGACAGGATGTTGGCCGGCTTGCAGGTCGCCTATGCAAACAGTTGCGAGAAGACGACGATTTCGGATGTCATCGACCTCACTTCCGAAACCACGCTCAACATGGGAGGCATAGCGCCCTATTTCCGGTATAATGTAGCCACGGCCGGGCGGTTCACGTTCGGACTCGAAGCTACGCTGTCGGTCATGTTCGGCAAGACGAAACAGAGTGCGCTGCAGACGCAGTCGGTAGGACTCGGCGTAGCTCCGGTGGTCAGTTTCGGACTGACCGAGCATTGGTGGGCGGAGGCCTACATGCAGCTCTTTGCCTTGAATTATACCGGCGTGAAGGATGCTGACGGAACGGTATGCTCCAGCACTTTCAATTTCGGTTTCGATGCCGACAACATTTTCAGTTTCTCGGCGCTGCACTTCGGAGTGGTTTATCGTTTCTGAGGCGGACGCATCATCCGGAACAATGCCCGACGGATACCGAAAAACGGCGGTACCCGCCGGGCGCTGTGTTTTACGGCGGTTTATGCTTATCTTTGCATCCTAAAAATGGAGGGGAAAGAGATGAAAAAACCGTTCATATTCATAACGAACGACGACGGCGTGAATGCACGCGGACTGAAGGCCGTCACGGAGGTGGCCCTGCGCTTCGGGCGCGTGGTGGTGATAGCGCCGGAGACCACGCAATCGGGTATGGCCCACGCCGTGACGATGTATAGTCCGCTCTACCTGCGTACCGTGGAGAAGCGCGGTGACCTGACCGTATATGCCTGTTCGGGTACGCCGGTGGACTGCGTGAAGATGGGGTATGACCATATCTTCGCGGGCGAACGGCCGGCCCTCAATATCTCCGGCATCAACCACGGTTCCAACTCGGCGGTCAGCATTCTCTACTCCGGGACGATGGGAGCGGCCATCGAAGCGAGTTTCTACGGGGCCCCATCCGTGGGCCTTTCGCTGACCGACCACAGTCCGGACGCCGATTTCGAGGCTTCGGCCCTCTTCGCCGAGAAAATCATCAGCGACATGCTTACCGCGAATATCAACGAGCCGGTTTGCCTCAACGTGAACATTCCGGTGGGAAGACCCGACCAGATACGCGGTTACCGTGTCTGCCGGCAGAATCGGGGGTATTGGAAGGAGGAGTTCTACTGTCGGAAAGACCCCAGAGGGAAAGATTATTTCTGGCTGACGGGTGATTTCTACAATCAGGAGCCGGACGCGACCGATACGGACGAGTGGGCGCTGGCCAACGGTTACATATCTGTCGTGCCCGTGCAGGTGGATATGACCAACTACCGCCAAATCGACTCCGTGAAGGCGATACTGAAATAGCCTGAGCCGGATATTCATACATCCCGCCGCTTCCGTTCCAGAACGGCGTTTACTGCAAAGTAGAAGGCAGCGAGTGCGGCGGTACCCGCCAGGACGGTGTATAGGTGGAGATACCGCAGGCATATCGGCTGCACCGCTGCAATGCATGTTCCGGCGATGCTTTGCAGGAGGGTGCGCAGGTCGGGACCGAGCACAACGAGCGTTCGGCCTCCGAGCAGGCAGGCAGGGCCGCTCCCCCCGACGGCAACGGCCGTTGCTCTCCATACCTTGCCGGTCCGTTTGCGGCGGCGGACTGTACGTTCCGTCCGCCGGACGATGTCCTGTTTCAGGGATTCGGGCATCTGCTGTACCGGCAGTTCCGCGAGTCTGCGGGACAATGCCTCTTCTGCCCTTTCCGGGATTGTTTCCTGTTTCATGTTCGGTTCGATATAAGGGCGGCGAGTTTCTTCCTTATCCGGAAAAGTTTCACCTTGATGCTTCCTTCGGTGTGTCCTGTTACTGCCGCCAGTTCGTGTACGGGGATTTTCTGCAGGTAAAAGAGTTCCACCACTATCTTTATATATGTTTTTCATCAGAATAAATCAGAAACAAAAAAAAAGAATACATAATAGCTATATATCAATGTTTTACATGATTTTTCAAAACAGATGATGAGTTCCTATTTTCGCTAAATCGGGTTAATTTTGTTACTTTATTTGCGACTATTTTGTTACTTTGAAAAATAGTTTGTAGTTTTGTATCTGAAAAATGACCGTATAGTAACAAAATAGAGTTTATATGACTGTTCAAAAATCGCATATCACCCTTAAATACAAAGAGATAGACAATGGAAAGAAGTCTATCTACCTTGACTATTACAAGGACGGCAAACGCATCCGCGAAGCCCTCCACCTCTATTTGTTATCAGAGGCATCCAAGAAGAACATCATCGCAAACAAGCGGACGATGAAAGAAGCCGAAGCCGTCCGCACCGAAAGAGAAAGCGAATTGCTTGCCGTGCGTTTCGGCATAGAGACCAAAGAGCCGTCAACCATGTGCATAGGCGAGGCTATTGACAAATATGAGAAAATTGCCCTTGATAAAGGTGACACTTCTTCTGCCTGTAATATAAGAAGCATGAAAAAGGCTGTAGATGCTTACCGGGGATTGGAAACGAAAGTAGTTGATGTTGACGAAAGCTATTGTGATGGACTGGTTGATTTCCTGCATAAGTCCTATACTGCACAATTCGGAAAAATCAGCATGACATCAGCAAGGACATACATATATCTTTTCAGCAGCACTCTCAACAACGCTGTAGCCAATGGCATAATCGGTGTAAACCCTCTCCGTTTCGTGAACATCCACGGGCGAATCACAAGGGAGCGTCCGTTGAAAAAGTTTCTGACCGTTGACGAAATAAAGGCTTTGATGGACACACCCTGCCCTGTGATGTCAAGACCGCAAGTCAAACAGGCTTTCATGCTGAGCATTTTCACCTACTTGTCTTCTGCCGATGTCCTCTCACTTAAATGGAAAGACATAAAGACTATTGAAGGTCGGACTACCATTGAAGTGCATTCAAGGAAGTCATCCGTGCCGTTGACCGCAGTTTCAATGCGATGGCTACCCGAAACGACAAACCATCGCGGGCTTGTGTTCAAAGGGTTGCCGAAAGACACTGAAATCAGGAACATATTGCTGAAATGGGGCAAAAATGCCGGGTTGGAGCAGCCGTTGAGTTTTAGGCTTGCGCAAAACACCTTTATATATCTGTTGCTCATCACTGGTACCGACATCGGAACCATAAGTTGTATGCTTGGAATGACACCTAAAACGATGAAAGGATATATGAAAATGGTTGCCGCTACTCGTATTGAGGATAAGGAAGAAACAGTAGAAATCGAATAATCAATAAAAACATAACACCATGCCCAGACCGAAGAAAGTTATCAAGGCGAAAGAGCCTGTCCGCATCCGCTTCAAGGAATTGCAGAACGGGAACAAGTCCATCTATCTGGATATTTACCGCAACGGAAAGAGGACGTATGAGTTCCTTAAATTGTATATCGTGCCGGAGATTGACCCGGCAAGCCGCGCCATGAACCAACACAACATGGCTTTGGCGAACAAGATTAAGGCAGACCGTATCATGGAACTTACCAACAGCGAAAAAGGGAGTTTCAAACGCCACGTTGCGTGGCCGTATCAAGTTGTCGGAATTGCTCGACCTCTATGCAAGATGGCTGGAGGACAACGGTAAAAAAGTCATCCCTCCGTGGTGTCAATTCCATACGGAAAGCGACTTTTCAATTCCGTGGCGATGTTCCCATCAGGATGCTTGACAAGGATTATTGTATGGCCTTTATGAATTTCCTGCGGAACGATTACAAGGCACGGACGAATCGTCCTATTTCCATGACCACTGCCACCGGGTATGTCACAGTGCTTAGTGCTATGCTGAATTGGGCTGTGCGGAATGACTATCTTTCCGAAAATCCATTCACGCACATTGCAGCAGCAGACCGCATCCACCGCCCCGAAAGTAAACGCGAATTTCTGCAAATTGACGAACTGAAAAAGCTGATTGCAACGGAATGTCCTACCCGTCCTGCCGTGAAGCAGGCTTTTCTGTTCTCCTGTTATTGCGCCTTGCGCATCAGCGATGTTGTCGGTCTGACCTGGGGCGACATCCACAAGGACGGCGACCAGTGGAGGGTGTTCACCGTAATGGAAAAAGACCAACGACCCTATATATCTTCCGTTATCCAAACAGGCGATGAAGTGGTTGCCGGAGCGTGGCGATGCAAAGGACGAGGACAAGGTTTTCGACCTACCGTCCGAAAGCCGCATCTGCATCATCCTTGACAAATGGGCGAAAGCGGCTGGCATAAACAAGCACGTAACCTACCATGTCAGCAGACACACTTTCGCAACCATGATGCTGACTTTGGATGTTGACATTTATACCACAAGCAAGCTGCTCGGCCATAAGAACATTTCCACCACGCAGATTTACGCGAAGATTATCGACCAGAAGAAAGACGAGGCGGTCAACCGCGTCAATGACATTTTCAAAGACTAATCCTTGTTGTATGCGATGAAACTATTGTCCGCTAACTTTCTTACGATGCTATTGCCGCTTACGGTGGTAGCCGCAACCGCATTCGGGTTGGTAGCCGCCGTTGCTTTCCGTATGGGAGCAACCACGGCTGCATTTGTCTTTACCGCCTTGTCAATAGTCGGCTGGATAGGGCTGGTTGTAGAATTTTTCCTTTTATACGACATCATCATAGACAAGTGGCTTTCCAAAGACCGCTCTGTTTTAACCGCCTCATGGTTTGTGGCTTCGTTATTGTTCGCCTTTATCCTCACGCCCGACAAGCATCTGGACTGGAGCACGTTCATCGTCATGGCTTCACCTTTTGCCGTGCTTTTCCTGCTGCGCCGCATCATCAGGGTTGGCTTACGGAAAGCGGATTAAGTCATGGTTGCTCCAACGGTGGAACAGGCTCATGCCAAAGAAACCGAAGACTGCGGAAGAACAGGCCGACAGCCATATCGAAACTGTACTTTCAATATCCGCATCATCAATGCCGATGAAGCAGGAAGATGAAATCAGGCACTACGACACCCTTTGTTTCACGGGTACAACCTGAATTGGTAAAAAAGTTGCCCGAAGCGTTGCAGACCAACGATGCGCTGTTCCTACTCGTACTGTTCCGAGAGGATGGCTATCTTGATGCAGACTTCCAACCGCTGATGAAAAAAAGGAGGATGACGAAATCAACCGGACGCTTTACGCCTATATCGCCAACGCGATGTGCGCAGCCCTCAAAATCAAGAAAGGCAAATGGGTAATCTTCGAGAAATTCTGGCCGGTCAACAACGGCGCACAGTTGGCAAGCAATCTCAAGGCCGCCTCAAAAGACAACCCGTCCGACCACCAGCGGCATATCGCCAAACTGTTGCGCAAGGCCACACGCCTGCGACCGAGGCTTGACACCTACGACCTTGAAGAGTTCAAGAATGTCTGACTGAATATTTTTATAAAAATCATTTTCCTTGTTCCCGTTACTGCGAGCCAGTGGCGGGATTTTTCATGCCAGTCCGCGAACATCCGTGTTTCTTTCCGCACTTATGGATTGCCATGTAAGGACTATCCGGGATTATGGATGGTTTAGAGTTCCTTTATACTTCGTTATACACCGTTTATGCTTCAATTTATAGTTTGCAAAATGCTCTGTTCGTGCCATTTATAAATGAGGTTTCCTTAAACAGCCGCCATACCTTTGCATTGTCGCCGAGACAAGGAAGCGACCGAATATCCACTAAAAAAATATACGCACATGACAGAGCAACGAAAACTTTTAAGCACCAAGGAAGCCGCCGAGTATTGCGGTTTCAAGCTGTCCTACTTCCGAAAGCTGATGATGCGCAGGGCAATCCCGATGTACAAACCATGCGGCAAGCTGTGCTTCTTCAAGAAAGAGGATTTGGATGCTTTTCTTACAGGGGTACGCATTTCATCGCAAGGGGAAATCAACGAGGAAGCCGACCGCTACCTTGCAGGACGGAAGTAAACGAATTTTTATTCATATCAAAAACAAATTGTATTATGGAACAGAGTAAGAACATGGAACAGGCTGGGGCAGCTTCGGCTGTTCCGATTGAAAAGAAGAACGAAAGCCGTAAACGTGAGGTAAGCGGCAAGGACGTGCAGGCCATCCGCACATTCTTGGAGAGTGTGGGCATCTACGAAGCGGATGCACTGCGTGTGAGCATAGCCATCGCTGACGGCAAGGCTACGGCAGGGAGCATTTCAGCGGACGACCGCCTTGCACTCAACCGCTATCTCAACAGCGGCACGGACAACGAACGGCTGACAGCGGACAATGCGCAGGAACATCGGTTGAACCGTGTGTTCGGGTTGTTGGAGCGTGTGACGGAGTTTTGCGACAAGCGGCAGTTGGTGACGGTCAACAAGGCGTTGCTTTCCATTGCGGTGAACGCCACGGACATCAGCCGTGCCGTATCGAGCCTTGACAAGCGTCCTGCACCCGGACAACCGTTTTCGGGCAATACTAACGGCAACGGAGCAAACAAGTGACCGCGTGCAAAAGTGGAAAGGTGTATGCCCCGTGGTAACGCAGCCTCTTTTTCTTCCCTTATTTCGGGATGATACGTATTGGCTGACTGGTGCAAGTAATTAGTGAGTCTATCACCTTTCATGCGCCGTTCAAAATAAAGAAACCGTGCAGGGTACTATAAAAAGCAAGTTGGTGTTTCCATGCCGATACCTGCACGGCTTCATTCCATTCAGGAAAAATTAGTATCACACTTATAAAGTCAAAGATTTTATGGACAAGGAAACATACAGTTTCATGTACCCGTCAGGGATTGCTTCGTTCTCGTTCAGGTTTTCCGGCCATGCGATGCAGTGGCTGTGCGGAACAACGACCGATGACAAAGGCAGGGAGATAAGCAACTTCACTTTGTTTGGCGACCTGTTGGCAAGGATGGCATTGACGGACGGTGCAGCCAATGGCTTCCACAGACCGCTCATGCTTTCCGCAGGTCAGGCGCAGTATTCCGAAGAACAGCTTTCTTCGCAGTGGAACATGGGCAGGAAACGCATACGCAACCTGCTTGCCACGCTTACTGACATGGGGATTATCGACACCAGCCGTTCAAGGGTGGCATCCGTGATGACCTTTCCGTGCCTACTGCAATGGAAAACAGCGGACGGCGGTATTACATCAAACCCTTTTTATCCACGAACAGAGGGAAGAATAAGAGCCGTCAGAAGCCGAGCAGACAATGGTATAGTACAAACAAACACTTTCCGTTGTTCCATTCTCCGGCACTCCACTGGCACCAGTCTGTTTTGGCTATGGCAATCGGATGGGTAGAATGACATGGAGCGGTAGCGTTCAGTTTCGAGGTATGCCGAGGTATTACCGCCTTCGGACGGTATTACCCCGACGCCCTCGCAACAGTCCGACAGACTGTTGTCCGTGCCGCTCGCAGGCTCGCAGCTTCCCTTTTTAGAAATCGTTTCACGACTTTTCAAAGACATCTGTTATATATGAAACACGAAGATACTTCTAATCGGGAATCGGGTCAAAAGAAGCCCGTCATAAGGCGTGACAGGGTGGTAGTCACCAAGGTCACGGAACAGGAGCTTTCGCAAATAAAAAGCACCGCCGACCAGTGCGGCATGACACGCAGCGACTTCATCCGTGCAAGGGCACTCGGCTACAAGCCACGGCAAAGGCTTTCCGGCAAGGAACTGGACGGTCTTAGGCAGCTTGCGGCTTGCCGCACGGACATGGTGAACTTCGCCAACGCCCTACACGGGTTGAACGATAATGAAAAGGTAAAGCTATTCCGTCATCAGCCGACCATGCTTGAATGGTACGAGAAAGTGGCCCATGTCACGAACCGTGTCGCCGACTTCTTGCAGTCCGCACAGGCGGCGAACAGTTATCCGGCAGGGACAACAAGCCAAGAAACAAAGGAGGAGGTCGAATGATAGCCAACGCAAAGGCGGTAGCCCACGGCATAAGGGCGATGCTCTATGTATCGGGAGAATCGAGGAACAAGAAGCATCCAGAAAGGATTACTCGTATCTGCGACAACTTCATGCCGCAGGGCATGGATGCTACGGGAATATGGACGGAAATGAAGTTCGCCACCATGAACCACCCCAACATAAAAAACAACGTCATCCGTATGGAGATAAGCCCAGCAATGGAACATACCGAAAATTTCACGGTGGACGACTGGCGGCAACTGTGGAATGACTTTGCGGCGGCCTTTGACAGCCAAGAGATACGTGACAAGGACGGCAAGACCGTTTCCGCACGGACAAACATATCGCACAGCAAGTCCAGCGTATGGCTGCATGAGGAATCCAAGAGCGGCATACCGCACCTCCATGCCATTGTCTGCCGTGTGGACGAGGACGGGAACATCAACAACGACCACGCCATCCACCTCCGCGCACAACGGGCGGCTGAAAAGGTTGCAAGGCAAAGGGGCTGGATTACCGCCATGTGCATACACGAGAGGAACATTCCCCAAGTCAGTACCGGTTGCATGGAAGCCTTACGTGAGCTTGACAAGTGGTCATGGGACGGCTATAAGGAACGGCTTGCCGCAAAAAGGTTACGAACTGCATCTACGCAAGGACAAGAAAGACGTGATACGCGGCTATGTGCTTTGCAAAGGCAACACAAAGTTCAAGGCATCGGAACTCGGAAAGGGGCGCAACCTGACGGCATCGCGCATCAGGCAGACATGGGAGAAGCTGCATCCCGAACAGGACAAACAGAAAGCCAAACAAGCAAGCCCGACACCCAAGCCGACCGCCACACCGACCCCGAAACCTACCGTACTCAATGCCGCAAAGCAAAAGCAACAGCCCATTATACGGCAAAGCAATCCGATATTCGAGGACTACATGAATTATAAGCCGAACTACCTGCCCACGGAATTTGAGCATGACGGCAAGTCCTACAAACGCTATCTGCCCGACAAGGTGCTTGACTTCTTCAATGATGAGTTCGACTACCAAGAACTTGCCAACTGGCAGGACTTGCAGAACTTGGCAATGGCTTACTTCACCCTTATAGCGTCACCCTACGAGGTTACATCAGGCGGTAGTGGTGGCGGCTCACAGTCCGACCTCAAATGGGGACGTGACCCGGAGGAAGACGAAATTGAATTTGCCCGCCGTTGTGCGCGAGAGGCTTCGTATAGGCTCGGCCTACAGAAGAAATCAGGAATGAAACGTAAATGATAACCCCGATAGACAGCAACGCAAATGAAACAACCCGATACTGCCGCACTGCGTGAGCGGCTTGCTAATTACACGCCCGAAGAAGAATTGAAACAGGATATGCAGGAGCTTGAAGGACTGTTGCAGGAAGTCACCTGCCAAATGGTTGAGTTTCGCAATCTGCTGAAAGAAATCAATGCCCTGAAAGAAGAACTGCACGGCATACACGGCAGCTTGAAACACACCGTCCAACGGGAACGGGCGGCTTTCAAGGCTCTAGAAGCGGCCAAGGAGAGCGCGGACAACATTGTGGATGGCATCAGCAACGCCATTGTCAAGGCTGAGCGGAATACCGTTATCCATGCTAAGGTTGATGACAGTGAACTGGCAAAGGTAAACCAATGTTCTGCCAATCACATCAAGGCAGAGAAAAAACTTTTGGAAGAACACAGTAAAGAGTTAGCCAAACACCTTCAAAAAAAATAATGAAGGCATTTGGCTGTCGAGCGGATGGCTCAAATTCACAACAATAGTATTAGCAATTTGTAGCCTTGTCGTAATACTATGGGCGTGCCTTAAAGATTAAGAAATTGGCTGTAATATACATCTTTATCAGTTTTTACGCTTATATAGATATTTACCATCATCCAAAACCATTACGGGATAAAACTCTTGCAAATCCATATTTAATGAATATCTTTCTTTCAAATAATCCAAATCCGACAACAATAAATAGTAATCCGTTTGGCTACTTGTGTTCAACTTGTTACAAAGCCTAATGTCACATACACTAAAGTCATCATCGCACATATTTTGGTACAGAAGAATATTCTCACAAATGAGTACACTTTTTGATGAATTTGCTTGCATATAATTACTAACCATCTGCACTTCCTTAAACCGTTCTTGATATTCAAGTTCTGACATTTTTAGTCTGAGAGAGTAAGTTGTATATAATGAAAAAAAATCAAAGCTATACAGGCTATTAGCCTTATTTGCTTAAAGAACTTGCATTTCATAGAAATGAACATTAAAGGTATTAAATAGAAGAAGTTATTGATATATCTATATGTTTCAAATGAAGAAACACGTTCTTCTTTTTATGAAGAAATAGCCTCTATAATGTGATGTATATAATATAAGATACACACAGAATAAGACAAATGGAAATACTATGTCTGATGTCAATCTTTTATTACGAATAAGAAAGAAAATTAGCCACGCAATAGTAATTGTAAGAACAAAGGAAAAAAGCCTCAATACTGAACATTGCTTTAATAAAAGCTGGAAATAGGATTGTCATATATTGAATTGAGAATGTTGCATTCTCAATATCTTTAGACTCTATTTTTTTCTATGCTAAAAACATTCTGGATAAACAAAAAATAGACACCGATAATAAGCAAAAAAAAGGAATGTATTTCAACAATTCTACGATGTGCTTTCTAATGTTGAATCTATATTTCCACAAAACCAAATAAACAAATTCAATAGCAGGTATGGTAAGTAAAGCCAAATTTTCCCTCTTACACATAATTGCCACAAGGAATGAGACAAGACATAGGATATAGTTATATATACTTTTCCCTCTGAAATAAGTATAGACGAAAATCAAACAAATAAAACTTGAAAATATCTCTGATAAGAAACAGGTAGTAAACAAGTTTATTATAGGTGCACAACAATAAAGAACCGGTGGAATAAACCAATACTTTTGATTCTTTGGAAGTATGGATAATATGAGTAAAATGAAAAAAAGGCTATGCTTGTATTTGCTATGCTCAAAATTGTTGGAGACCAGCCAAATATGTTCGTAAATAAAGACAAAAAAGGTTGGATACATGATAAAATGTCCACCATAAGTGGAGGTAAACATCGGTTCAGTAAGGCTTCCGACAGAAACAGCGTCAATTAAAAAAGAACTTGGAAATATGTTATATAAGAATTGTCTTGCACAAAAGCTAAAGGCATAGGCATCCTCATACTCCAATCCATAAAAATAAACGCCATAATTATATTTGAACAAAAGAGTTAGAACCAAACAAAGCAATATACGCTTATACGGTTTTTGTATGGACCTAAAATCCCATATAAGTTCATGAATGAGCAGAATGAATAAAAATATTATTAAAACAATACATAGATAATACTGACCCATTTTTTTACTTTCCTTTTAATATTTGCTTTATTGTATAATACACTACTTGACATCCATATTTTGCTGAGCGCAAAATTTTTATAGAGGATGAAAGATTGTCGTATCTCGCGGGACAATATATTTCTTGTATTTTATACCCTTTTTGAAAAGGCTTCTATAATAATTTGATTATCAAATATGAAATCATTTGAAAAATCATGATATTTTATGGACATAAGTACATTTCTTTTTTATAAGCCCTATAGCCCGTATGATATTCTGACAAATGTTTTCTGAAACAGAGATTTTGGAATTTGGTAAGTATTCTATTGCACAAATACTTGTATAGCGGCATACCATTCCTTACAGCTTCAAATCCTTTCATCATACGAGATGCAAGAACAATATCTGCCCCATGAAGAATCTTGTCAATAATCAGCGTTATCAATTTTGGGTCATATTGATAATCTGGATGAAGCATTACAATAATATCAGCGTCTAACATTAACGCTGTATCATAGCATGTTTTTTTGATTAGCACCATACCCAAGATTTCTGTCGTGTTTAATGATATGCTTGATGCAACATTCTTCGGCAACTCTAATGTATCATCAGAGCTAAAATCATCTACCAAGACAATTTCATTGACAACATCTTGAGGTATTTCAGATATTGTTTTCTTCAGAGATTTAGCACAATTATATGCAGGAAGGACTACAACTACTTTCATAAATCACGACATCATTTAAGAGTTCCAAAAAGTGCGCCCAATAAAAATCAGGCGCACCGGAAAATCATTCAGCTCTACAACTCATCTGCTCGAATAATGAGAACTATGCGAACGATGCGAACTGTGAGAGCTATGTGAGCTATGGGAACTGTGGCTTGCGAGTAAATTAAATCGGCAGAGGACTGTTCCAGCACCAACGTCTGTTCTTGCTGCTGTTCGATTTGAGTGTCGCTGTTAATTACCTTAGCAACAATCTTTTCGCTAACAGAGGAACAATAGCTTGCACCTGCAAGAATAGCAGAGACCGCAAAGAACAAAAGTTTCTTCATTGATACCTCCTTTTTTTAATGTTAGACAATCTGTTACTTAACACACGATATATCGGATGATATATGTTCCACCATCTTTATATGAGAACTATGGGCATCCCTATTGGATTCAAAGAATCCTGCACATTGACCTCTCAACACACATCCATCACATTCAGGAATGTATATGTCTTTCCAGTCTGAAATAGATTGCTGGGCATAACATCTTATGTCTTCGGGTAATACACATAACTGCGCATTGTAGATATAAGGTTTCATTCCCCTGTCCGCAAGCAATAAGACAGCCTCCCGTAATTCTATATTATAGTCATAGGGGTCTATCCAAAGTTGGTCGATATTTTCCTTTGCTAATCCTGTCGTTTCCATTTGCATAAATGCGACCTGTGCAACAAAAAGGAAAATTGTGGTAAATATAATCTGCAAATTGTGGCAATCGCTTATAGGTCTGTTTATGGACTACAATTCTAATCCCTATTCGTTGATGGAACAATGCAAGGTTGTATAAGCCTTGTACTGTTTTATAAAAAGTCTTTGCTCCTACAATGCGGTTATGTTCTTCTGCAATGTCTGAAAAAAAAAAGCGGAATGTCTATCTGTAAATCATGATGCCTGCATTTTGCCAGTTTCATTGCATATTCCTTATCCGCAAACTTAACTCCATTTGACAGAATACTGATTGCTGTGTGGGGAAGTTCTTTCTTGATATGATTTATCAAGACAAACAAATTGTCACCGATAAGTGTAGGTTCACCTCCGGTTATACCAATCTCTTGAGTGTTCTTGTCAAACAAAGAAATCAATTTTAAGTTGAATGGCGTTTTGTCCTTTTCTTGCAGTATCGGTGGTTGTGGGCACATAATGCAACGATGGTTACACCGTTCCGTTGCCATTATTGCATTATGGTTGGATTTAACCTCATACACAAAAATTATTTCTCCTTGCTGATTGACGACTACAACATCTCCTTCATGAAATTCGTCCACATTGTCAACAACACAATAAGGTTTTCCATTATCTGAAATAGTGTCCTTTGTCGTAATTGTTGCAGCATATCCAAACGCCGGGCTTGATGCGTCTTTACTTACCCATATTTCATTGGAACGGTGAAACATTTTCTTGCCAAAAGTTATCCGCCCAACAACATCCTCTACTATATTGAATGACTTACCTTGAATTTGTTTCATATTTATCTACTTGAATAATGGGACATATGCGATGAATGGTCTGCGTTTGGATGATAATCATCAGAAATTTGTCTAAGAATTCTATATGTATTTTTATCTACATTCACTTTTCTTAGAATACCATTAATGAGATTATATCCCCCTTTAATGTGACTATTCCTTCATCGGTATAAATATATATTCCACGGACGCAGCCTTTAGGTGAGTTCAAAAACAATGTATCTGTTTCAATATTTCCTTTATACAGAACTAATGTATCCTCTGATATATAAGAAAGCGAGTCCGCATTATTATGCCGCTTTGCTTCTTCTTTAATCGATAAATTACGTTCCATATCAGAATTACACTGAATTGCTTGAATTCAAATCACAGAGAAGTGAATAGACAGTATTACCCGACAGAGCAACTACGACAAAGCAATGCCATCAAAAAAAATGACAGCACACACAAAGCATAGACTGATTGTCTTGCCCTAAAAAGATTGATTGGAATTTATTCAGGACTGCCTATCACTTAGATAGAAGTCCAAGGTCTGCTGAAATACATAATTCAAAAAATTGAAATTGCTTGACTGCAAATTTAGTAACTTTGCTTGACAAATTAACGAGAAAGAAGAGAAAAATGAAAGCCGACCGCATAACATCACCTATACGCAAGCAGGGGTTCGTGCTTCGTAAGACAGGAAAGTGGTAAATTTAAAGTTCAGTTCATCGTAGGTAGCTTAGTGGTAAAAATCCCTGCCTGCGTATAGCTGCAAACCGTTGTTAGCAATCCGCTGCGCTCCTTGCTAACAATGGCTCGGCGACTTACGTCGCTTGCCGTAAGCCGCCGCTTCGCGGACTGCTTACAACAAGCGACTTGGCTAAATAGCTCCGCTTTTGTATCTTCGATACAGCTTCGCTACTTCGCCAATTCGCCGAGCCATTGTTATGGGCCATTTTTGAATGACAATGCGAATAGATACAGACAAACAAATGAATTTACTTAGTGATAAGAACGTTGCAATAATTGGTGGTGGACCCGTTGGACTGACTATGGCAAAATTATTACAGCAAAACGGCATAGACGTTTCAGTTTACGAAAGAGACAACGACCGAGAGGCAAGAATTTTTTGGTGGAACCCTTGACCTACACAAAGGTTCAGGTCAGGAAGCAATGAAAAAAAAGCGGGATTGTTACAAACTTATTATGACTTAGCCTTACCAATGGGTGTAAATATTGCTGATAAAAAGGCAATATTTTATCCACAAAAAAATGTAAAGCCCGAAAATCGATTTGACAATCCTGAAATAAACAGAAATGACTTAAGGGCTATCTTGTTGAATAGTTTAGAAAACGACACGGTTATTTGGGATAGAAAACTTGTTATGCTTGAACCTGGTAAGAAGAAGTGGACACTAACTTTTTGAGAATAAACCGAGTGAAACAGCAGATTTGGTTATTCTTGCCAATGGCGGATGTCCAAGGTAAGAAAATTTGTTACCGACACGGAAGTTGAAGAAACAGGTACTTTCAATATACAAGCCGATATTCATCAACCAGAGATAAACTGTCCTGGATTTTTTCAGCTATGCAATGGAAACCGGCTAATGGCATCTCACCAAGGTAATTTATTATTTGCTAACCCCAATAATAATGGTGCATTGCATTTTGGAATACCCGACTTTGAACTACGAAGGATGAAATTTTTCAGGGACAACTTCCAGCATTTCCAAAAAAGCACAGTTTACCCATTGACTTGGAGACAAACAAACAATTTGAGCATTAAGGTTTAAACCGAATTTTTCGAACGAAATTGACCTGACCTGACTTTTCCTGAAAATCGACTTTAAAGCTGTTTTTACAGATAAATCAGGTTTCTCTAACAGACAGGAAATAAATGCTAAGTATTTGGCTTTAAACTTAAAATCAAAAAATAACTGTTTTCTTTTAATGTTTAACAGGGCTGATTTGACAGTTGGCGGTGGAAAGAAACTTTCAGGACCTACCTCATAGACAAGTTTCAAATCAAAAAAAGTATGATAGAAAACGGTATATGGATTGTAAAGCTTCCTCGAAAATAACTTTTGTGTAGGTTCTAACTGAAGGACAATGGAACCTCCCAGAAAATTTCCAAGACTCTCAAACATCAGGATTTTGAAAATATCGGAAGTAATGCCATAAGGAATATTTGACACCACTTTGAAAGGAAATTTCGGAACTGCAAAATTCCTAAAATCACAACCGACAACTTGAACATTTCGGGCATCAGAAAATAATTTTCGTAAATGTTCAACCAAAGCTGTGTCGTTTTCAATAGCAACAACATTGTTGGCGATTTTTAATAAATGAACAGTAAGAAACCCCTTGCCTGCCCCAATATCTAAAACCGTATCCTGATTACTTATATTTGCTTGTCTTATTGCATCTTTTATTAGCACTTTATCAATGCTTGTACCGATTAACGCATTGTGCAATAGCAGATTGCCCTATTATAATAAAAAAAGCATTATTGGGTATAATATTCTTTTCATATGTATTTGCTATTTAGTTCAACCAAGACCAAAAAATTCTGTTTATCTCAGGGTCATGCTTGTGCAATAACTCAAACAAGTAATGTATGATTGATTTTGTCTTTTTTACACATTTCATTTGTTGGTCTGAAACCAATCATATCTCCTTGCTCGGACATATTACGCACGGGGTCTGCACCGCAATAAGGCTGGAACACACATTCGGAACATACTGGCAGACACTCTGTGCAAGCAGAGGAAATGATGTTGTGCAGAAGTTCGCCATTGAACATTTCCTGATAACTGTTCTCATTCACATTGCCTAATCTGAAAAAATAGTTCTTGAAACGTGCCATCATTCGGGCTTCATCCGATACATATACACTACCGTCATAATCATAGATAACTCCTGCAATACCAACACCCGCCGGAGATTGCAAATCAACAAAGCCAGTAGCAAACGGCGTAAGCATTCTTCTTAGAAGAAGCGCAGCAAACCCTTCTACAAAGAATGTCCCATTCTTATTTAGTTCTATGATATAATCAAGTCCTTCTTTATAATTTTCAATGAAATCTTCTATGGGATAAGCAATCTTTTCCTTTTGTATTGTTTTGCAAAACCGTATGGATTTAGAGACCGTAGGAATATGCTGTTAAATCCCAGGCGTATATATTCGTCGATTATATCTTTGAAGCGCCCCAAACTATATTTTGAGGTTGTCATAAGAGCAGACGCACAATCATTGTTTCCCCCCATATTTCCCGTATCATGGAGAGATGCTTTTCAAAAATCGCATGATGGTCTAATTCCTTGTCTTGCAGCGGACGGTTTGTGTCGTGCAAATCTTTAGGGCCATCCAAAGATGTTGAAATCATACAGTTGTGCTTCTTAAGATACTGCACCATTTTTTTCATTCAGCAAAGTCAGATTGGTACAAATAACGAAATCCAATTCTTTCTTCTTGAAAAGGTTTTGCCACTCTGCTTCCTCAATGATGTATTTCACCATCTCAAAATCAGTTGAAGGGTCACCACCCTGAAATTCAATCTTGATACACGGTGAAGGTGATTGGAAGATTGTTTTGACAATATTCTTGGCTGTCTGTTTTGTCATGTCGGCAGAGTGGTCATCCCGATTTTTGCGTGCGACTTGACAATATATGCAACTGGAATTGCAACGCAAAGTAGGTACGACCATATGTAAAGAGGTGAAGTCACGAAGTATGCTTTTCTTTGTGCGAAATTTTGTTGCAAGCATCGAAACCACATCTTCAACTTTGTCAGTCGTGGCAATTTGTTTCGATTCAATGTCATAAAACAAATCACTGTGTATATCCATTTCTCCATTTACAAAACGATGGAAGTCCTCGTTCTGTAAAAAGATATATTCCCCGACTTCGTTTGTGAGGAGATATTCTGTATCATTGAACCGTTCAAAACGGAATGGCAATAACTGATATTCCATATTCTTATTTTGAATTTACAGGTTTGAACGCTTCTTCAACTATCATATCACGAATGTGTCCAAATTGGGCATTAACGTCATGTCGCAGTTGTTGGTCTATCAATTCATTGCAAAATTTCTTGGGAATATCAACAGTAATGGCATTGTCATCTTTTGATTCAAAAATGACAAGCACCAAATTAGGATTAGATTTATCCGTCTGTTGATGTATGTAAAAACAAATGTGAGAACTTATAGATTGTCGCCGTTATTACATCTTTTGAATACAGGGCTAAATCTACAATTACTTGAAACTTGTTATTGTCAAGTTCTACGACTGGAAAATGAATCTTTGCCATACCATTTTCAACGTCCTCCAGCCCCTCGAAGACCTCTTGTTATTATGCGCAGAAGCGTGGAACTGCAATGCTACCACATTCTGATTTGGAGGTCGTAGGAAAAACCTTTAGCACGGATATGGTAATAGCAGCCCACGCTATAGCGTGAGAACCACTATGCCTTCCTTTGTGCTAAATTTGAAAGTTTCCTACGTTTCCAAATCACAAGATAAGCATAACGCTTCTTCTTTTTCTCGTATGTCTTGGAAAGAGTTGCCTCAATCCGATTACAAAAGTAGCTAATTTCTATGATAAACGCTTGTCTTTGGATGATTTTCTTTCCGATTAAGGAAGAATTTATATAAATATATAGCTAATGTCCTTGAATGAATGTAACTCCATTATCTTATATTGATAAATTGAATAACTCGATTCATTCTTATTAGTTCCAATAAATCACCATCATTGAATCTAATTTGTTACTTCAATATTCTTACAACTATTTTAGTATCTGTATTTCAATGATTTAGATAAATATATAAAGAAAGTCCACCAGGGCTTTTTCATCGGGCGCAAGCCGCTGCAGGGCCTGTTCGAGGTACTCCATCTGCGTCTCCCGGAACAGAATTTCCTCTTGGTCGTCGGGGAGTTCGTATTGCCGGTCATTTATCTCTACCGTGCGGGGGCGCCTGCGGCGGGTATGCGAAATCGCCGTGTTGTAGGCTATCCGGTAGAGCCAGGTGGAGAAACGGCACTCCCCGCGGAACCTGTCCAAATGGGTGAACGCTTTCAGGAATACGTCGGATGTCAGTTCTTCCGCATCCAGCCGGTTGCCCGTAATGCCTGTCAGCAGGGAGAAGATACGGTCGCCATACCGTTCCACGAGTTCACGGAAGGCTTCCGGGTCGCCTTCCGATGCCCGTTGTACCGTATTGAATTCTTTGTCCTACTCCATTTTTCAGTTTTGACGCCTCGTGTGCAGAAAGGTTACATGTGGCAAAGATAACCGGAAAGCATCGCCGGTTCGGAAGCCGGGCCTGTTGTTTTTGCGGCGTACAGGCGGGTGTCCCGGTTCGGCTCTGCCGGCGGGCGTGTGCGGCCGGAAAGGATTGTTGCGGAAAAACGGAGTCTCGTGTGTAACTTCGTTGGCTGTCGGGCGTCATAAAAACAAAGGCGCAACAGGAGACGTCATTGAATTCTTTTGTCCTCGTGCCTGGAACCGTGTTATTTAATTAAAAAGAAATGCTTATGTTGGAGGATGTATTGATTGTCTCGGTCGTGTTTTTTTTTCATTTACAAAACCATAGAGGTATTGGCCCGCCGCAGGGAGCGGCTGATGATGGTGGAGGCATTCGCCCGGAATCCGGAACTGTGCCGGGAGCAGGGGCGGCTCGTTCAGAATGGAGATATTGCGGGACGTGTACGGTGTGCTGCGGCCGTGCGGGTTCATTGTCGGGCTGGGAATAGGCTTTCTGGTGTCCTGGCTGATAATGCCGGAAAATGAGGATGCGTATGGGGAACATGCCGAAATGGTCGTCTTTGCACTCCTGTGTATTTGCGGCGGACTCGGCATGCTGGGGGCATTCTTTGCGGAACGGTGGCTGCGTCGCCGCGACCGGGTGTCGGCAGGAGCTGGAGATGCACGATAGGGGGCCTGAAAGGTCGTTTCCGTAAGCCTGCGGAAATTGCTTTTTTGTGTTTTGTACCGATTGGGTGACAGGGAATCGGTCGGCAGTGTGTGCGACGGAAACGGTTCGCGTCGCAGCCGTCCTCAGAGGATTTTCAGGGCGATTGCGGCGCAGGCTTCGGCGTCGGCGAGGGCATGGTGATGCTGCTGCAGGTCATAGCCGCATGCTGCTGCGACCGTGGGCAGTCGGTGGTCGGGGGAGCGACCGGCCGAAGGTGCGGCGCGAGGCGCGGCAGGTACAGTAGAACGTATAACCGGGATAGGGCAGTCCGTACAGGTCGAAAGCGGCTTTCAGGCACCCTTCGTCGAAAGGGCTGTTGTGCGCTACCAGCGGCAGACCCTGGATAAGGGGCGCTATTTCCCTCCATACTTCCGGGAAGTGCGGGGCCTCTACGGTATTGTGATAGCAGAGGCCGTGGACGCGGGTGCAGAATTCGGAGTAGTAGTTGGGGCGCGGACGTATCAACCGATATGTCTTGTCGCATATCTCTCCGCCGCGCACGACCACCAGGCCGACACTGCATACGCTCGTCCGCTTCCCGTTGGCCGTCTCGAAGTCTATGGCTGCAAAGTCTTTCATGCGTAGCGTCGTGACGCGGAACCTCGTCCGGGGCGGGAGGTTCCGACCGCACAAAACTAACGAAAAAACGGTTTCCTGCCGCTCGGCAGTATAATGGGAAGAATAAAAAACGGGGACGCTTCGAAAGCGTCCCCGTCGGATGGATTCCGGAAACCGGTGCGGTTATTTTACGTCCACGATGGTGTTCCAGTTGTGCTTGTCCTCTATCTCGCCGTACTGGATACCCTGGAGGGTCTTGTAGAGTTTCTGGCTCCAGGGACCGGCGGTCTTGCCATCGCCGTAGACGATGGTCTTGTCGGTCTTCGGGTCGTACACGCTTCCGATGGGGGAGATGACGGCCGCGGTACCGCAGCATCCCGCTTCGCTGAAAGTCGGGAGTTCTTCGACGCCCACCTTGCGCTGTTCCACTTTCAGGCCGAGGTCTTCGGCTATCTGGCGGAGGCTCTTGTTGGTGATGGACGGGAGTACCGAATGCGAATCCGGCGTGATGTATTTGCCGTCGCGGATACCGAAGAAGTTTGCGGCGCTGCACTCGTCGATGTACTGTTTGGTGGCCGGGTCAAGGAATATCACGCTGGCGAAGCCTTTCTGGTGCGCTATCTCGCCCGAATCGAGGCTGGCTGCATAGTTACCGCCCACCTTGACGTGCCCCGTCCCCTTGGGGGCCGCACGGTCGTGGTCATAGTCGATGATGACCTTGATGCAGTTGAACCCGTCCTTGTAATAAGGGCCTACCGGCGTTACGAATACGGCGAACAGATAGTCGGCCGAAGGTTTCACGCCTACCTGAGGACCTACGCCGATGAGCATCGGACGGAGGTAGAGCGATGCGCCCGAACCGTAGGGCGGAATGTAGTCGGCGTTGAGCTTCACGGCTTCGATGCATGCTTTGGTGAAGAGTTCCACGGAGGGTACCGCCATCTTGAGGTATTCGCCCGAATTTATCATGCGCTTCGCATTCTCCTCCACGCGGAACAGCCTGACCTTGCCGTCCGCGCCGCGGAATGCCTTGAGGCCCTCGAACACCTCCCTGTCCGTAGTGGAGGCAGGTCGATGCCATGTGGATGTTCATATTGACGTCTTCGGTGGCGTAGAGTTCGCCCCACTTGCCGTCTTTGTATTCGCACCTTACGTTGTAATCGGTTTTGAAATAACCGAATCCAAGCTCTGACCAATTAATGTTTTTCATTTCGGTTTAAATGTATTTGAGGTTTACAACTTCTCTTCGTTCTCTTGCTTCGTTTGTCGGCTCGTCCGGCAGGCGTCAGCCTACCGTCGTTCCGCAGGCCGTCTCGGCGGCGGGCTGGAGCAGTACCAGTTTTCCCGTCGGGTCGGTCCCCATGAGTATCATTCCTTTCGATTCGATGCCCTTCAGTTCGCGCGGGGCGAGATTCACCAGCACGAGTACCTGCCGTCCGACAAGCTCCTCGGGCGTATAGTGCTCCGCGATGCCCGATACGATGACGCGCGTGTCGATGCCGGTATCCACCGTCAGTTTGAGGAGTTTTTTCGTCTTGGCGACCTTCTCGGCGGTGACTATCCGTGCGACGCGGATATCCATCTTCTGGAAGTCGTCGAACGTTATCGTCTCCTTCTGCGGTTCCGTCACGGCTGCTGCCGCCGCATTGGCCGCCTTGGCCTCTTCGAGCTTGCGGAGCTGTCGTTCGATGACGTCATCCTCGATTTTCTCAAAGAGCAGTTCGGGCGTGCCTGTACGGTGGCCTGCGGGAATGAGGTCGCTTCTGCCCAAAGCATCCCATCCGAGCGGTTCCGTGGCCAGCATCCGCCACATCTTTTCCGCTGTGAAAGGCATGAAGGGTTCGATAGCGATGGCCGTGTTGGCCGTTATCTGGAGGGCCGTATGGAGTATGGTGGCCACCCGTGCCGGGTCGCTCTTGACGACTTTCCACGGTTCGGTGTCGGCGAGGTATTTGTTGCCGAGACGAGCGAAGTTCATCGCATCTTTCAGCGCCTCGCGGAAACGGTAGTGTTCGATATTGTTTTCGAGCGACTCCCGGATGCGGGGCAGTTCGTCCAGCGTTTCGCGGTCGTAGGCAGTCAGTTCGCCTGAGGCGGGTACGGTGCCGTCGAAATATTTCCCCGTGAGCACGAGGGCGCGGTTCACGAAGTTCCCCAGCACGGCGACGAGCTCGTTGTTGTTGCGGGCCTGGAATTCTTTCCAGGTGAAGTCGTTGTCTTTCGTTTCGGGCGCATTGGCCGTCAGGACGTAACGCAGTACATCCTGCTTGCCGGGCATCTCTTCGAGGTATTCGTTGAGCCAGACCGCCCAGTTGCGCGAGGTGGATATTTTTTCGCCTTCGAGGTTCAGGAACTCGTTGGCCGGGACGTTATCCGGAAGGATGTAACCGCCGTGGGCCTTGAGCATGGCCGGGAAGACGATGCAATGGAAGACGATGTTGTCCTTTCCGATGAAGTGTACCATCTTGGTCTCCTCGTCTTTCCAATATTTTTCCCACTCCGGCGTGAGCTCCTTGGTCGCAGAGATATAGCCTATCGGTGCGTCGAACCATACGTAGAGAACCTTTCCCTCGGCCCCTTCGACCGGTACGGGAATGCCCCAGTTGAGGTCGCGGCTCACGGCGCGGGGCTGGAGTCCCCGTCGAGCCAGCTCTTTGCACTGGCCGTAGACGTTGGTCTTCCACTCCTTGTGTCCGTCGAGTATCCAGTGGCGCAGAAACGCCTCGTGTCGGTCGAGCGGCAGGTACCAGTGTTTGGTCTCGCGCAGTACCGGCTGGGAACCCGAAATGGCACTGCGGGGGTTGATGAGGTCGGTGGCGTTGAGCGTGCTGCCGCACTTTTCGCACTGGTCGCCGTAGGCTCCTTCGCTGCCGCACTTGGGACAGGTTCCCGTGATGTAGCGGTCGGCGAGGAAGATACCGGCCTCCTCGTCGTAATACTGCATGGTGGTCTCTTCCGTGAATTCGCCCTTGTTGTAGAGGTCGAGGAAGAAATCCGATGCCGTTTTGGCATGTACGGGCGAGGTGGTGCGCGAATAGATGTCGAACGAGATGCCGAGACCCTCGAACGACTCCTTGATTATCTTATGGTATTTGTCCACTACGTCCTGTGGGGAGATGCCTTCGCGGCGGGCCTTGATGGTGATGGGAACGCCGTGTTCGTCGGAACCGCACACCCCATATCACGTCGCGCCCCCTTTTGCGGAGGTAGCGGACGTAAATGTCCGACGGCACATAAACCCCTGCGAGGTGTCCGATGTGTACGGGGCCGTTCGCATAGGGCAGGGCCGATGTGACCAAATAGCGCTTGTATTCTTTCATTTTGCCTTCCTGAGACATGGTATTGCTACAAAGTTATCGTTTATTTTTGATTAATTCTTACGAAGTGCAAGTTTTTATGGGTCTGCGGCGGAATTCGGGCGGAGTACCGCATTCCCGTCATATATGATTTGCCGGAACCGACGGTACGGTATCCGGCAAATCCGTTGCGGCAGGGCGCCCGGAGTGCAGACGCCTCCGCATCATTTCCTGAACGTGTCGAAACCTTCGCCGTATACGCCCATGACGCTGCCCATCGTGATGAATGCCTTCGAGTCGAGCGCCTTGATTTTTTGGAGAGCATGTAGGTGGATTCGTTTTTCCTTACCATCACCATGATGACCTTGGTAGGCTTTTTCGTGTACCAGCCGGTACCGTCCAGCAGCGTGACGCCGCGATGGAAGTCGTTCGTGATGAGGTCGGCGATTTCCTTGTAGTGTTCCGACATGACGAATATCTGCGCCGACTGTTTGTTGCCCGCGAGCATCACGTCGGCGGTTACGCTGAATGTGGCCGTCAGTACGTAACCGTATATCACCTGTGCGAGGTTGTGTTCGATGAAGTAGGAGGCACCGATGATGATGCAGTCGGTGACCAGCACGACCCTTCCGTAGCTGATGTTGCGGTATTTGTTGATTATCATGGCGATGATATCCGAACCGCCGGTACTGCCGCCCTGCATGAGCACGAGACTGATGCCGATGCCGGCCACGCCGCCGCCGAGGAGTGCCGAGAGGAGTTTGTCGTTTGCCAGACCGAGGATGTTGTTCGGGATGACCGCCTGCATGACGCTCATGGCTATCGACATGAGGATGATGGAGTAGATGGTCTTTATCCCGAATTTGGCCCCGATGATGAAGACTGCGGCCGTGATGAGTATCGCATTCACGACGAAGTAGCTGATGCCGATGGGTACCCCTCCGTCGATGCCTCCGGTAGCGTAGTACACGAGCATGGCGATACCGGTCGCGCCGCCGCCCATACCGTCGGCAGGCAGGATGATGCTCACCCATGCGAACGAGTAGAGGAGCACGCCGAGCGTGATGATGGTCCACTCTTTTACCGTTTGCCGGACGGAACCTTTGCTGATGTTAAGTTTTTTTGTCATAAACTGTTGCCTCTTTTCTTAAACCTTTTTCGACGCAAAACTAATATAAATTCCGATAGCTTATCCAAAAAACGGGTTTCCGTCCGTTTTTTAAACCGGCTTCGTATCTTTGTCTGAATAAATTAAGTCTTCGTTCCGTGGATATGTATGCCGACATAGTGGTTCCGGTGGCGCGGGGGCCCTTTACTTTCCGGATAGGGGAGGAGGCCGCCGGGATATGTCCGGGTATGGGCATCGAAGTGAGGCTCGGCGCCCGGAAGCGCTATATGGGTATCGTATGGCGTCTGTACGACCGGCCTCCGGGGTTTGCCACGAAGCCGGCCGGGCGGTTGATGGGCGATGCGCCGCTGCTTACTCCGGCACAGATGGAGCTGTGGGAGTGGATGGCGGAGTATTATATGTGTACGCTCGGTGATGTGATGCGGTTCGCCATGCCCGCCGCCCTGAAGCCTGCAGGGCTGACCGAGGAGGAGTTCCGGCGCGTCGAATACCGTCCGGCCACGGTTCGGTATGTGAAGCTGGGGCCTTCGGTGGCGGATGCACAGGCGCTGCATGCCGCTCTGGAAGGATTGCATCGTGCCAAGGCACAGCAGGCCGCGCTGCTCGCCTTCTGTGCAGCGTTTCCCGACGGCGGCGTAGGAGGCGGGGAACTGCCTCGTTCGGCTCTCTCGGCGCCGTCCGTCGTCCTGAACAAATTGGAGGAAAAGGGTATCTTTTCTTTTTTCGACCGGGAAGCAGCCGTGGGCGCCGAGATGCCTTTCGATCGGGCGCAGGTGCCTTTGGCTCCCCTTTCTCCGGCTCAGACGGATGCATTGGAGGAGGTGCGGCGCGGATTCGTTTCACAGGATTGCGTTCTGCTGTACGGCGTTACGGGCAGCGGGAAGACGGAACTTTACATGCACCTGATGGCCGATGCACTCGCGCGGGGGGGGAGAGCGTTCTCTATATGATGCCCGAAATCGCCATGACCTCCCAACTCGTGGCCCGTGTCCGCTCCGTATTCGGCAGCCGGGTGACGCTGTACCACTCCCGGCTCGGCGAACGCCGCCGTGCGGAGATTTACCGGAGGCTGCTGGCCTCCGGGGGAGGGAGCTCGTGCTGGGGAGTCCGTTCGGCTCTTTTTCCTGCCTCTGCCGTCGTTCGGGCTGGTTATCGTGGACGAGGAGCACGACCAGAGCTATAAACAGGCCGAACCGGCACCGCGTTACAATGCCCGAGACTGTGCCGTGTGGATGGCCCGGCGGTCGGGGGCGAAGTGTCTGCTGGCAAGTGCCACCCCCTCCATAGAGAGCTACGTGAATGCGACAGGAGGAAAATACGGTTTTGTGACGCTTGCGGAACGTTACGGAGACGGACGCCTGCCTCGTATCGCAGTGTCCGATTCGCTGCGGGCCTTCAAGCGGGGCGAACGTAGGCTCCATTTCGATAAGGCGCTGCTCGACCGGATGGCTGCGACTCTCGGCAGCGGCCGACAGGTCATGCTTTTCCAGAACCGGCGCGGATTTGCTCCGTGGGTGGAGTGTACGCAGTGCGGCTGGGTGGCGCATTGCCCGCGCTGCAGCGTGACGCTCACCTATCATAAGCTGGGCGACCGGATGAAGTGTCATTTGTGCGGTTACTCCTCCGCACTGCCCGCCGCATGTCCCCGGTGCGGGACGCCGGCACCCGGATTGATGGGATTCGGTACGGAGAAGGTGGAGGAGGAGGTCGCGTCGCTCTTTCCGACGGCCCGCATCCTGCGTCTCGACCGGGATACGGCCGCATCGCCTGCGCGTTACGAAAGGATAGTCGCCGATTTTGAACGGGGAGAGGCTGATGTGCTCGTGGGAACGCAGATGGTGACGAAGGGATTTGATTTCCCGAAGCTCGGTTTGGTCGGTATTCTCCATGCCGATAACCTGCTGAACTATCCCGATTTCCGAGCTTCGGAGCGGGCCTACCAGACGATGACGCAGGTGGCCGGGCGGGCGGGGCGCACCGATGCCGGCGGCGAAGTGGTGATACAGACCATGCAGCCCGACCATCCGGTGGTACGGCAGGTGCAGTCGTTCGACTATGAAGGCATGGTTCGGTCGCAGTTGGTCGAGCGGGAGTGCGTTCGGGTATCCTCCTTACGGAAAACTGGTGGTGGTGAATCTGCGTCACCGCGACGAACGGCTGCTCGGAGCGGCTGCGGCGTGGGTTGCCGCACGGATGCGGACCCTCTTCGGGGAGCGGGTTTACGGGCCCCATCCGCCCGTGGTGGATAAGATAGGCGGCGAGAATTATCTCGAAATATTGTTGAAGATAGAGAACGGCCGTTCTCCGGCGCGTGCCAAGGAGTTGCTGGCGGAGATTCTGAAGGAGGCGGCCGGTCACGGGGAGTACAGGCGCGTTTTCATCTTCTGCGATGTGGACCCCCAATAGCTGCCCTCCGGAGTGTCGGCGGGTGTCCGTGTCCGGTTTGGGACGGACCTTGCGGAGGCATTTCGTCCGGAACGGTATATCCGCGTATGCGGAAAGAGCGATATGCAAAGGGGCGGGAACGCCTGTTCCCGCCTGCGGTAAAGCGTTTTTGATGAGATGAGCTCGATTTGGAAAGACCTGCGCGACCTTTTTTGGCCGCCGCTGTGTCCCGTCTGCGGAGAGAGGATGCCCGACGGGGCGCGGACGGTATGTACCGCCTGCCGCATGGATGCACCGTTGACCGGATTCTGGACGCAGGTGGACAATCCCGTGGTACGGAAGTTCTGGGGACTCGTTCCGGTAGTGAATGCGTCGGCCTTTCTCTTTTTCGTGCGCGGCAACGGTTACCGAGACCTCATTCACGGTTTTAAATATTACGGACGCTGGCGGCAGGCCCTTGAAATGGGAGCGTGGTACGGCGGCGAACTTGCTGCCGGAGGGCTCTATGCCGGAGTGGATGTCGTCGTTCCCGTCCCCCTGCACCTGCGCAAGCGCCTCCACCGCGGTTATAATCAGGCTGAATACATCGCCCGCGGCATTGCGGAGAGTCTCGGCGTGCCGGTGGATGTCCACAGCGTGCGCCGCCACCGGCATAATCCGAGTCAGGCGCTCAAGGAGCACCGGCAGCGGTGGGAGAATGTACGGGGTATCTTTTCCGTGCGCCGGCCCGGGCGTCTGTGCGGCAAACATCTCCTCCTCGTGGACGACGTGCTGACTACGGGAGCGACGGTAACCTCTTGTGCCGAAGCTATCCTGGCCGCCGTACCAGACGTTCGCATCAGTATCGCCGTCCTTGCCGTCTCCCGCCACAACCTCGAAGTGGCTTGACGGATAAAAAGATGGTTTGCTGCTATCCGCAATGACAGCGGAAGGATGATGGTACGGCGAAACATGGCCGGCAGGGACCGTTGATAACGAGGGGTGTAATTTAAGGTGGGTTCTATCAATTCCATTTTTTATTTCTTGCATAAGACAGCAGAACCCTTTAACTGTCTTGAGCAAGATAATCTTGCGTAAAGTTAAGCAATTTAATCTCCCCCCAAAAAAAAATGAGGGATTTTTGCATTTTTGAGGATACACCCGTCTCTTTTTATTGGGCAATCGCCAATTCACGTTTATTGCACACAATCTGGATGTAGCGGAAGATGTTGTAGGTCAAATTTGTCATCGCCACATTCGCCTTTGCCCGTACAATCCCTATTGTCCTGACAATAAGGCCGTGCATACTTTGCTCTTCAAAACCGAATACGTGCTCGACAAGGCAACGGGTCTTGGACTTGCGCCTGTTCTCAGCCTTCTGTTTTTCTGTCAGAGGATGATTCCGACGGCCTTTCTCGCAGATTATCGGATTCATGCCATGCTCCTTCACGGTTGACTCCTGCCCGGCATATCCTGCGTCAAGATACAAATCCTTATCCTTGTCTGACTCATCAAGCAGCTGCTCAAAAACCTTTGGAATCATGCACATTGGCAGGCGTTGTTGCATACGAGAGGATTACCTTGTTGCCTTTGTCTACCTTTGACATGCTGCTTGTAGCCGTAAAACGTGTCTCCGCGCTTCTTCGTCCAACGGGCATCCACATCCTTATGGAATTTCTTGTGAGGATTGTCATTCCACAGTTCGTCGCCCTTGCCCTCCTTTATCTTCGCATTCTCCTCACGAGTGTTGCGCTGGCGTGGGGCAACGACAAAACTGGCATCTATGATCCGCCCCTCGTTGAACTGAAGGCCCTTGGCCTCCATGAACGTACGGAAGTCTTCAAACAACTTGTCATACGCACCGACGGACGTGAGGGCTTCGCGATACTTCCAGATTGTCTTCTCGTCCGGTACATCATCCACGTTCTCTATCCCCAGAAAAGCGCGGAAACTGGTGCGGTCCACTATCCGATATTCTATCTGATGGTCACTCAGGCCATAGTAACGCTGGAGAAACAGTATCTTGAACATCAACACACAATCTATGGGAGGACGCCCGGCATTGCCCTTACGCTCGCCTGTGAACAGAGAGGCTTCCAATGTCGGACGGAATATCTCAAAGTCCACCAATGACGACAGTCCCTCTAGTGGGTTGCCTATCCCGTTAAGGCGAGACGATTGATTCTCGGATTCAAACACACTTTTATAGCGTAACTTGCGATAGCGGCTTAACTTGTTCATGATCTATGATTATTTTGTCTGTTTCTGCAAATATAAGCATTTTATCCGCTTATGCAACTTATAATCAGGGGATTTAATTTATAGAAGTCCCCTTAAGTCCGTATAGGGACGGGAGGCATCCAGTCGCTTTTTCTTTGCGTTGGTTTTACAGGTGATGATTCACCGGCAGACAACAGGAGTTTGACTATTATAAATAGGTATTGTGGCTTAATTTTAGTGGCAGGGAGAAAAAAACAGGGAAAATCGAAAAAAAAGTTCTCTGAAAATTTGGAGGCAAGGAAAAAGTGCGTACATTTGCACCCGCAAACGAGATAAGACGCCGGTGCGGCGAAAAATCTTAAGGTTCTCAAAAATAAATTTGGAAGTTAAGACTCTAAACAATTTATAATTCATTACAATGGAGAGTTTGATCCTGGCTCAGGATGAACGCTAGCGGCAGGCCTAACACATGCAAGTCGAGGGGCAGCACGTTAAAGAGTTTACTCTTTATGGTGGCGACCGGCGGACGGGTGCGTAACGCGTATGCAACCTGCCTGACACAGGGGGATAATCCGAAGAAATTTGGTCTAATACCCCATAATACCGATATAGGCATCTATGTTGGTTGAAAGCTTTGGTGGTGTCAGATGGGCATGCGTTGTATTAGCTAGTTGGTGAGGTAACGGCTCACCAAGGCGACGATACATAGGGGGACTGAGAGGTTAACCCCCCACACTGGTACTGAGACACGGACCAGACTCCTACGGGAGGCAGCAGTGAGGAATATTGGTCAATGGGCGGAAGCCTGAACCAGCCATGCCGCGTGCAGGAAGACGGCTCTATGAGTTGTAAACTGCTTTTGTACTAGGGTAATTTGCGGTACGTGTACCGTATTGAAAGTATAGTACGAATAAGGATCGGCTAACTCCGTGCCAGCAGCCGCGGTAATACGGAGGATCCAAGCGTTATCCGGATTTATTGGGTTTAAAGGGTGCGTAGGCGGCAGATTAAGTTAGAGGTGAAATTCCGAGGCTCAACCTTGGCACTGCCTCTGATACTGGTTTGCTAGCGAGTAGATGCTGTAGGCGGAATGTGTGGTGTAGCGGTGAAATGCATAGAGATCACACAGAACACCGATTGCGAAGGCAGCTTACAAATCTATATCGGACGCTGAGGCACGAAAGCGTGGGGAGCAAACAGGATTAGATACCCTGGTAGTCCACGCAGTAAACGATGATAACTCGTTGTCGGCGATATACAGTCGGTGACCAAGCGAAAGCGATAAGTTATCCACCTGGGGAGTACGTTCGCAAGAATGAAACTCAAAGGAATTGACGGGGGCCCGCACAAGCGGAGGAACATGTGGTTTAATTCGATGATACGCGAGGAACCTTACCCGGGCTTGAAAGTTAGTGACGGATGCCGAAAGGTGTCTTCCCTTCGGGGCACGAAACTAGGTGCTGCATGGTTGTCGTCAGCTCGTGCCGTGAGGTGTCGGGTTAAGTCCCATAACGAGCGCAACCCCTATCGTTAGTTACCAGCACGTGAAGGTGGGGACTCTAACGAGACTGCCGGTGTAAGCCGAGAGGAGGGTGGGGATGACGTCAAATCAGCACGGCCCTTACGTCCGGGGCGACACACGTGTTACAATGGCCGGTACAGAGGGCAGCTACCTGGTGACAGGATGCGAATCTCGAAAGCCGGTCTCAGTTCGGATTGGAGGCTGAAACTCGCCTCCATGAAGTTGGATTCGCTAGTAATCGCGCATCAGCCATGGCGCGGTGAATACGTTCCCGGGCCTTGTACACACCGCCCGTCAAGCCATGGGAGTCGGGGGTGCCTGAAGTACGTTACCGCGAGGAGCGTCCTAGGGCAAAACTGATGACTGGGGCTAAGTCGTAACAAGGTAGCCGTACCGGAAGGTGCGGCTGGAACACCTCCTTTCTGGAGGCTAATCCAAAGGTATTAGCTGCTCACACTTCAAAGACTTCTACAGCAGTATCACTATAGAGGTGTAGCGGAGCGAAACCGCGATACTGCTCGAAGTCCTCCGGGACTGAAGAGTTCATTGACATGATTAAGGGATGAGAAAGAGGGTATGTACCGAGCAAAAGGCGGTGCATACTGGAAGAAAGTAATTAAGGGCGAATGGGGGATGCCTAGGCTCTTGGAGGCGAAGAAGGACGTGGTAAGCTGCGAAAAGCTGCGGGGATTTGCAAACGAGATTTGATCCGCAGATATCCGAATGGGACAACCCGGCTGGCAGGAGGCCAGTCACACCGTAAGGTGGGCTAACCCTCTGAACTGAAACATCTAAGTAGGAGGAGGAGAAGAAAGAAACATCGATTTCCTGAGTAGCGGCGAGCGAAAGGGAAGAAGCCTAAACCGACGTTGTTACGGCAATGTCGGGGTTGTAGGACTGCGGGATTCGATACTAAGAGAACCGGAACGGTTTTGGAAAAGCCGGCCGAAGAGCATGAAAGCTGCGTACGGGTAATCGAGGTAAAGAAGGCAGTATCCTGAGTAGGGCGGGACACGAGGAATCCTGTCTGAATCTGCCGGGACCACCCGGTAAGGCTAAATACTACCAAGAGACCGATAGTGAACCAGTACTGTGAAGGAAAGGTGAAAAGTACCCCGAACAGGGGAGTGAAATAGAACCTGAAACCGTTCGCCTACAATCGGTCGGAGCCACTTCGTGTGGTGACGTCGTGCCTTTTGCATAATGAGCCTACGAGTTACTGATCACTAGCGAGGTTAAGTGGCGATAGTCACGGAGCCGAAGCGAAAGCGAGTCTGAATAGGGCGTATAGTTAGTGGTCGTAGACGCGAAACCTTGCGATCTACCCTTGGCCAAGATGAAGTTCGGGTAACACCGAATGGAGGTCTGCACCGATAAGCGTTGAAAAGCTTCCGGATGAGCTGAGGGTAGGGGTGAAAGGCTAATCAAGCTGGGAAATAGCTCGTACTCCCCGAAATGCTTTTAGGAGCAGCGTTTTAATAGTCTACTGGAGGTAGAGCTACTGATTGGATGCGGGGGCTTCACCGCCTACCAAATCCTGACAAACTCCGAATGCCAGTAGAATGATTTAGAGCAGTGAGCGGCTGGGTGCTAATGTCCGGCCACGAGAGAGGAACAACTCAGACCAGCAGCTAAGGCCCCGAAGAGTATACTAAGTTGAACTAACGATGTGCGACTGCAGCGACAGCTAGGATGTTAGCTTGGAAGCAGCTATTCATTTAAAGAGTGCGTAACAGCTCACTAGTCGAGCGGTTGTGCGTGGATAATAAACGGGCATCAAGTATACCGCCGAAGCTCTGGGATCTACGGATCGGTAGGGGAGCATTCCATTCAGCGTCGAAGTTGTAGCGTGAGCTATGGTGGAGCGTATGGAAAAGCAAATGTAGGCATAAGTAACGATAAGGCGGGCGAGAAACCCGCCCACCGCAAGACCAAGGTTTCCTGATCAACGTTAATCGGATCAGGGTTAGTCGGGACCTAAGGATAAGCCGAAAGGTGATTTCGATGGACAATCGGTTAATATTCCGATACTGATATGGACTGCGACGGAGAGACGAAGGGGCGTAAGCCACGCCAACTGACGGAATAGTTGGTTAAAGGATGTAGGTAAATCGGGAGGTTAAGAGCTTTCTGATGCTGAAATCCGACAGTACCGCGAGCCTACGGGTGAGCGGATAGTTGGCCCAAGCGGACTTCCGAGAAAAACTTCTAAGCTTCAGGTTCATATCACCCGTACCGTAAACCGACACAGGTGGTCGAGGAGAGTATCCTAAGGTGCTCGAGTGATTCACGGTTAAGGAACTAGGCAAATTAACCCCGTAACTTCGGAATAAGGGGTCCCATTGAGAGATGGGCGCAGCGAAGAGGTCCAGGCGACTGTTTAGCAAAAACACAGGGCTCTGCAAATTCGAAAGAAGACGTATAGGGCCTGACACCTGCCCGGTGCTGGAAGGTTAAGAGGGGATGTCATCGCAAGAGAAGCATTGAATCGAAGCCCCAGTAAACGGCGGCCGTAACTATAACGGTCCTAAGGTAGCGAAATTCCTTGTCGGGTAAGTTCCGACCTGCACGAATGGTGTAACGATCTGGACACTGTCTCAACCGTGAGCTCGGTGAAATTGTAGTCCCGGTGAAGATGCCGGGTACCCGCAACGGGACGAAAAGACCCCGTGAACCTTTACTGCAGCTTAGCGCTGAATTTGGGTACACAATGTGTAGGATAGGCAGGAGACACTGAAGCGGGTACGCCAGTATTCGTGGAGTCGACGTTGAAATACTGCCCTTTGTGTATCTGAGTTCTAACCCCGCGAGGGAGACACCGCTTGGTGGGTAGTTTGACTGGGGTGGTCGCCTCCAAAAGCGTAACGGAGGCTTCCCAAGGTGCCCTCAGCACGAATGGTAACCGTGCGTAGAGTGCAATGGCACAAGGGTGCTTGACTGTGAGACCAACAAGTCGACCAGGTGCGAAAGCAGGGCATAGTGATCCGGTGGTTCTGTGTGGACTGGCCATCGCTCAAAGGATAAAAGGTACTCCGGGGATAACAGGCTGATCGCCGCCAAGAGCTCATATCGACGCGGCGGTTTGGCACCTCGATGTCGGCTCGTCACATCCTGGGGCTGGAGAAGGTCCCAAGGGTTCGGCTGTTCGCCGATTAAAGTGGCACGCGAGCTGGGTTCAGAACGTCGTGAGACAGTTCGGTCCCTATCTGTTGTGGGCGCAGGAAATTTGAGGGGTCCTGACTTTAGTACGAGAGGACCGAGTTGGACGAACCTCTGGTGTACCGGTTATGCCGCCAGGTGTACCGCCGGGTAACCACGTTCGGACAGGATAAGCGCTGAAAGCATCTAAGCGCGAAGCCTACCCCAAGATAAGATTTCCCTTGAGGGTCGTAGGAGACTACTACGTTGATAGGCCGCAGGTGTAAAGGCAGTAATGTCAAAGCCGAGCGGTACTAATTACCCGAACGACTTTCTGCACAAGACTTTTTCTCATCCTTTAAGTCAATGGATTCCAAAGACGATGTACCGTAGTTTGTCGTGGGTTCGGTTCGGAACGACAGTAGGATGAAGGTACATACGAGATTTAGGTGGTAATAGCAGTGGGGTCCCACCTCTTCCCATTCCGAACAGAGAAGTTAAGCCCATTCACGCCGATGGTACTGCATTTAGTTGTGGGAGAGTAGGTAGCCGCCTCTTCAAGCGCCGATTCACAATCGGCGCTTTTTTTGTGTTTTGCCCTTTGGTAGCGGATAGCGGTTTCAACGGCGCTTTTTGTGTCTATTCTTTCTCTGCCGTAGGACTTTTCTTTTCTCGGCCGGCCATTTGGAACAAACCAATCTCCGTTGGAGAGGGTGTCTCCGAAACCTGTTGTGTGCCGGCTTCATATCCCCCATCCGATACGGAAACTTTGGATTGGGCCTCCTCTTCCTTATAGGAATGCTTTGGTCTAAACAGGGTTTATTGATTTTTGCTATCGTTTTATCCGACGGATGTTATTTGTGTTTTTCGTATCGTGTCTGGCCTTGTTTCGCATTCAATCGCCTCCCCATGCTCGAAAATACTCTGAACAGGAGAGGCTGAAGGAGGCGAGAAGTTTTTGGCGAAGGGGCCTGAAAGCAGAATTGTGGCTCCGGACTGTTGCGGTCGGATACGGTTGGTTGCAACAGTGGAAAAAGAAGGACTGACCGGCAGGATAACAGGAGGAGAATCTGCGTTCGGTATCAGTGTTTTGCTTTGGATATGTTTTCGTATGCAGCCGGAAGCGGGAATGACCGACAGAGAAACACGAAAGAAATAATATGAGGTTTCTGTTTTGTTTGTGCGGTGTCGGTGTTTTGCTTCCGGATGCTGTTGCATGCAGGCTGAGCAGTGGGTCAGGAGAGATTGAATCGTGAAATAGGCTGTCGTGCGTATAGCACGGACGTGCGACGAGTGGCTTGCAGGCAGAAAATGTGGGAGAATTGGCAGGGCTTGTTTACATGATATGATACCAGGGACTACTTATGCGAAAAGTGCAAGCGACAGGATGGGCATTGTGACAAGAAAGATGGAAGAAGCGGAGTATCATTTACTACGCGGATTTCTGTATGAAGCGATTTTTATTCCTGAAGGAGTGGCTGTGCCCCCGGAGGTAATTGTCGATAGTCCTGAGTTACAGGTATATTATGTCGGGTTCGGTACCTCGAAACATGACAGGGCATTGGTTGCGGAAGCGGAAGGGCGAGTCGTGGGAGCTGTCTGATGTCGCATCATGGAGGATTACGGACATATCAACGATGCAACTCCTTCTTTGGCCATTTCCGTGCATAAGGCCTGGAGGGAGTAGGGATTGGAACGGCCATGATGCAGGAAATGCTCGCTTTGCTGTATGCCTGCGGTTACGGGCAGGTCTCTCTGTCGGTGGATAAAGCGAACTATGCGGTACGGATGTATCTTGCCGCAGGCTTCGGGATTGTTGAAGAGAGGGAGACGGAGTATGTGATGGTCTGTCCCTTAACGCAGGGTATGCGCTGAGTGGATGTGGAACCTGTGTAGAATAGACGGGGAAATGCGGCAGGGCTGGAATTATCTTTTCGGAGTTCCGCATGCAGAGAGATGAAAGGTCATGGAACGGTATCTGTTTTATTCCGTGAACGGTTTAACCGACGGGGGCTGGCGAAAATAGGAAGTGGCAGGGAACAGGAGGAGTCCGTTGTCGATGCAGTCTTTGTGGATGGGGCGATACGGTGGGGCAGAGAAGAACAACAAGCGGTTGGACAGTAGCTGGCCGAGCAGGGGAAAACATACGAGGACGAAAGAGGCCGTTTCGCATTGAACTGTATGATTCAATGCGAAACGGCCTCTTTCGATGGGACGCGGAGTGATGGAATGCAGGCCCGAAAACGCAGGGAGAAAGGTGTACTGTCGTCAATTTTCAGGTTCCTCCGAGGCCGATAATGCAACCGTCCGCCATGGTGACGCACTTTCCCGGGCTGTGTGGGTATGTACCGTTCCGGGTGGAGCCCGGGTGGGTTTTTATTTCATGGAGTTCATCCGGATGCTGGCTTTGATGAAAGCCAATGCCTTGATGCGGTCGATACTCACATCCTTGTCGGCATGGTGCGGGTTCTGGCTCACCAGCTTGATGCAGCCGTTGTGTTCGGATTTCTGGATGTATTTCACCGTTATGTACTCCTCTCCGTCGATATCTATCGAGAGCAGGTACATGTCGCCCCAAAAAATGTCGTCAATGCTGTTCATCTTTTTGTACAGTACGATGTCTCCGCTTTTTGAGCAAGGGGGTACATGCTGTCTCCGACGATGTAGATGGCCCCGTCGCACTTGGGCAGGTTGGGAATATGGATGTAATCCACCGGGCGGACGGGGTTTGTCCCGTGAAGAGCGGGACAAGTCCTGCCGTGCCTTCGATATTATATAAAAAGGTACGCTCTGCATGGGCAGCGTCCGGTCCGTACGCCGGATGAAAGGGACGAACGTTTCCAGCGGGCTGTTGAAAATCTCCCCTCGCCGCTCTCTATCCACTGGGGATTAAGGTTCAATTCCTGAATAAGGATGTTCTTGTTGCGTTCGGAAAGGGCCGCTCTTCCCGTCTCTATCATGGAGAGTGCGCTTTTGCCGATACCGAGGATACTCGATAACTCATCCTGCTTCATTCCGAGCGCTTTACGCATCTCTTTGACGCGTGCTCCGACCTGTTCGCTTTTCATTATCCGAAATTTTTTGCTTCAAGTATTGTTTTGTTCAATATTTGATTATACCTTTGTCTTGCAAAGTTAAGAACTTTAATGGAATAATCCAAATGATTTCGTCAAATTCGGCTGGTTTGTGTTATTTTACTATTCTTTTGTGTTGTCGAGAGGTGTCGATAATGACCTGTTTTGATTGGTTATGTGATATTTGTGAACTTTGCACAGTGTCGTGGAAACGGGAAGTTTATGAACACTGTTAAAGATAGAATCGACGTGTTTTAAATGGTATGGATAGCCTTGTAAAAAATGTAATCGTTATGAAAGGATTCGATTTTGTAGAAACTGTTTCGGGGGGAGCGGATATTAAATTCGCAGACGACAATCGTGTGATAGAGGTAGGGCAGGCGATGTATGCCCAGGCGGCTTCTTCTCTGCTGGAGGCGGTCGGCGACGGATATTACTATAACGGAAGCATCGATGTGGACGGCGATGGGTTTTACTCCACGCTGACGGCGACGTTTATCGTCTACCGTGAGGCGGAGACCATGCCCGAGGGGTGTACGGTGAGCCATATAAGCGATGTGGTCCCGGTGTGGTGGGAATTCGTTACCGTCGTGCCGGGCGGTGTTGAATGATTTCTGTTTCAAGCGGCTGAAGGATACCGTACTTGTCATGCAGTAGGAAAACCGTACCGGATTGCGGGCCCCGTACCGAATGTGCCGGTACGGGGCCCTGCGGTATCATGTCCTGCCGTTTTTTTTAGGGATATAGGGATGGAGAGAGCAGAGGAGAGAAACGGAGGTGCCCGCTTTTACGGAGTTTGCCGACAGGGTGTTTCCGGGACTTGAGAAAGGAGGGTTTCATGCGGCGTATTACCGGGTACTGGAGGCGTTTGCGAGAGGGCGCATCAGGCGGCTGATGGTCACGATACCTCCCAGCACGGCAAGTCCCTGGGGGCTACGACGCTGCTGCCGGCTTATATGCTGGGGCTGGACCCCGACCTGAAAATAGCCATTGCATCGTACAGCGCCGCATTGGCCAACAGGTTCAATAAGCGGGTGCAGCGGATAATGGATTCGGCCCTGTATCGAGCCCTATTTCCCGGAACGTCGATAAAACGGGCGGGAGAACGGTCGGATTATGTGCGTACGGCGGATATGGCGGAAGTGATAGGCTGCAGCGGCGAACTCCTTTCGGTCGGCCGGGAAGGTTCCCTGACGGGAAACCGGGTGGATGTATTCATTCTGGACGACCTGTATAAGGATGCCATGGAGGCCAACTCGCCGCTGATTCGGGAGAACTGTTGGGAGTGGTACACTTCGGTGGTAAGGACGAGGATGCACAACGCTTCGCGCGAACTTATCGTATTTACCCGGTGGCATGAGGATGACCTTATAGGCCGGCTGGTCGCCAAAGAGGAGGTGACGGAGCTGAAGTCGTGGAACCAAATCGAACGGGAAAACGGGAACGGTTGGCTGCTGCTGAATTTCGAAGCCGTCAAACGTTCGCCGCCGACCGAGATAGACCCTCGGTCCGAGGGAGAACCGCTGTGGGGGAACGTCATAGTACCGGGTTGCTCGCCGAACGGATGAAACTCGACCCACTCCGTTTCGAGTGCATGTATCAGGGACATCCCTCCGCGGCGCAGGGGTTGCTGTACGGCGACCGGTTCATGCTGTATGAACAACTGCCGGAGACCCTAGTACGTTATGCGAACTATACGGATACGGCCGATACGGGTGACGATTATCTCTGTTCGGTCTGTTATGCGGTGGATGCACAGCGGCGCATCTATGTGACGGAGGGCGTCTATTCGCGGGAGGGGATGGAGGTGACCGAAGAAGTGGTGGCCGCGATGCTGCAACAGGTCCCGGGATGCGACGTGCTGGTGGAGAGCAATAACGGTGGGCGCGGCTTTGCGCGGGCCGTGTCGCGGCTGTGCCCCAATCACCGGATAGGATGGTTCTGTCAGAGCGCCAACAAGGAGGCGCGTATTCTTTCCAATGCTTCGGCGGTACTCCGGAATATCTGCATGCCTGTGGACTGGGTGGCGCGTTGGCCGGAGTTCGCGCACGACCTGCTTTCCTATCGGCGTATTTTCCGGACCAATCGGTGGCATGACGCGCCGGATGTGCTCACGGGTATCGCTGAACGGGAGATTTGCGGTACGCTCTCCAAAAAGATAAGGGCGCTCAGCTTCAAAAGGTGATGCGGCAGAGCATGGCCCGGCATCCCGGAGAGCATAAAAATGAAGATGGGGAAGACTCACGTCTGCCCCATTTCATCAGGTTAGGTCAGTTAGGTTAATGAGGTACGGAAACCTCATTCCGTAAAACATCGTAACAAAAATAAAATTAAAATTCTAATGTCCCAAAAAAATGCTCGGAAAATTGAAGATACGGATGGATTATTTTTTTATCCGCCGCTTTGTTGTTAGTTGATTTTTATTAATTATTAAAAAACATAGCTGTATTATTAAAATAATTTAAATATTTCCGGGAAAGATATATGGATACGGCAGCAGCAGACCGGTGAGGAAGTGCTGCTGCCGTATGTGCGGATACCGTGGTTAGGAAGGGTATGTATGACCGACCGGTGCATAAAGAGACCGGTTCCCGGTCGGCAGGGGTGTCAGTTATAGGCGAGTTCCTGTTCGGCTTCTTCGTGCCGTTTGGCCGTCGTCCCGCGCTGGTTGTTCCTGTACACGGCAGGAGTGACGCCGTACTCCTGTTTGAAAAGCTTGATGTAGTGGGAGGTATTGGTGAACCTGCATTCCGAAGCGATGTCGGCGATGGATTTGTTGGTCGATACGAGCAGCAGGCGGGAGTGGGTCAGCCGTCGTTTGAGAAACCATTTGTGGGGCGGTTCGTGGAAATGCTTGACGAATTCCTTCTTGAAAGAGGTCAGGCTCTTATGGCATAAGGCGGCCAGCTCCTCCGTACTCAGCCCGTCGAAGATGTGCTGCTGGATGATTTGTTCGAATCCTTCGGCGGCCATGTTGGCGTCGTTCAGTATCCGGCTCTTGATGCAGCACTCCGGATTGGAGAGTATCAGGTAGACGAGTTCGGTAGTTTTCAGTTTCTCCGCCGTGGGGGCTTCGCTTAACAGGTCTTCCTTGAGGTATTGATTGACGTTGCTGAAGAAATGTTTTACCATGTTCCATGCCGGGTAGGACACGTGCGACAGGTCGGTGTCGCATGCGGAACAGGAGTGGGCGGAGTCTATTTCGAGCTGATAGTTGATGCTGAGCGTGGTCAGTATCTCGTGCAGGTTTTCGGGTGAATAGAACAAGGTTATCTGCTCGTAGGGTTTGCCCTCTTCCGGGATATCTTCGATATAGTGATTGCCGATGTCGAGGTAGAACAGGTCGCCCTGTTTCACTTCGTAGCGGGTGTCGCCGTAGTAGATGTACTTCCGGCCGCGCATGACATAGCCTATCGCGTAACGGGAGATGGCATATACCTGTATGCCTATCCTTTGTGTCTGAACGGTTTTTGTTATAACCGGCTGTCGGGTCTGCTGGGTTTTGCTGTCCATCGTCGTATCGTAGAAGGTTGGAGTGTGTGGAATTGTGTGTTGGATTCCTTTCCGGTCATTGCGGCTGCGGCCATGAAGGAAAACCCGTAGTGCTTCGGGCGGGCAAGTGCCTCGGAAGTACAGGGCATATTCCCTCAATTCAATGACAGTCTGTTTATTGTGTAATTCAAAAAGTAGGATATTTTTCCCAAACCTTCAGCCTCTGGGCAGGATAGTTGCCGACACATTGTCCGTAGTGGAGCCTGTCGGTATAATTTGTTGACTGTAAATGCGATGTGATATTGTAAAAAATACAATATCGTAATTTGGTGGTATGAAGTGTATGTTTTGTAATGTTTGTTTTCTTTTATTTGAATAGTGAATGCACTAAATATAGTATAAATTATGTCCGAATATTTTTAATATTCGTCTTTGTATGGTGTCTTCGGAATGCGGTATGGGGTCGGAATCGGCCGACGGACGGGGGAGGAAGATAGTGCCGGAGGAAGAGGCAGCGACTGTGTCACACGCCCGGAAAGAGGTTGATATACAGCATGAGTGCTGTCAGAACGGTATAGATTGCGAGGGGCAGCCAACCCCGGTAGCGGATGAAGAATGCGGAGACCGTTACGCAGCAGGGGACGGCGAGCACTCCCAGCGAGGCGATGGTGCTGCCGGGCAGGAGGAGCGATATCAGGCACAGGAGCAGCAGCCATAGAAAGTGGATATGGATTTTTTGGCCCTTGTGCGGAGCGAAGGCAGTGTGCGCAGGATGATGATGGCGGAACAGAGTGTCAGGGCGGCGAAAAAGGCCGATATAGACTTTGCTCCAGACTCCCTTTTCTCCGAAAAGTGCCGGCAGCGCCGTGTCTTCGCCGAGGGTTGTACCGGCGAGAAGTTCGTGGCCCATGAGGCCGAAAGAGTCGCCGAGCCCCCACCAGACTACGGAACATATGAAGAAGGGGAGGAGCAGGCCTGCCGCTGCGACGACCGCCTCGCGCAGCGTGCGTCGGTAGAGGACGAGTGTCACTGGAACGATGAGAACAAGGGGGAGTGCCGGTGCGTAGAGCATCGGGAGCAGGCCGATGCAGAAGGCCGATTTGAAGACATGCTCGAACTGATAGGAGCGTTTGAAGGCGGCTATCATCTGCGTGCTGCCGAGTATCAACAGTAGCGGAACCAGCGTAGCGCTGACCGACCCTGCGGGAAAGCAGATGCCGTAGGCGGTCATGGCGTAGACGGCCATCGGAAGGTAGGTGCGCACCGCGCTGACCGAGTAGCGGACAATCATTCCGGCCAGGAGGGTGGCGTTCAAAATGGCTGCCACGAGACCGACGGTACAGGCGGCGGCTCCGGTCGGAAAGAGGGAGTCGATGGCCCGGCCCAATGGCATGTCGGCGGCGAGGTCTGTTTCCGCGGGGTAGGGGGCGGTTGTCACACGTATGACTACGCATGCCATCATTATCACGAATGTGGCTGCCACTACCCCCAACGGTTGCCTGATGACGTCCGGTCTGTTCATGCGGTTCGTATTCCGGTCTCGGCCGGAACTCCTGCAAAGTTAGTGATTCCCCCCTGGATTCCTTCCGCCCTGTGGACGAATAACGGAGGACTGCCGTGTTTTGTCCTTTCGGAAGGGATTCCCGTGCGGGGGGAATTTCGTACCTTTGCGGGGAATGCAATTGGGAGGCGGAGCATGTTGAAGGAGTGTTTTCAACGGGAGGTGCCCGAGGCCGGGTGCGATGAGGCGGGCCGCGGATGTCTGGCGGGGCCGGTGTTCGCCGCAGCCGTGATACTGCCTCCCGGTTTTGCCCATCCCCTGCTGAACGACTCCAAAAAAGATGAGCGAGAAGAACCGCTACCTGATGCGCGATGTCATCCTCCGCGATGCCGTGGCGTGGGCGGTCGCCGAGGTCTCGCCGGAGGATATAGACCGGATAAACATCCTGAACGCCTCTTTCGCCGGCATGTCGCGGGCCGTGGAGCGGCTCTCCTTCCGGCCCGGCCTGCTGCTGATAGACGGCAACAGATTCCGGAGCACGCTCGGTATCCCGTTCGAGTGCATCGTGGGCGGCGACGGCCTCTATGCCTCCATTGCAGCCGCATCGGTATTGGCCAAGACTTTCCGCGACGACAGAATGAAGCTGCTGCATGAGGAGTACCCGCAGTACGGATGGAATGCGAACAAGGGGTATCCTACCCGGCAGCATCGGTTGGCCGTGCTTCGTTACGGCCTGACACCTCATCACCGTCTGACTTTCCATTGTGCGCCCGGTCAGCTATCGCTGTTCTGACGCTGTTGCCCGTATCGGCAGCCGAATCTTTCGTTCTCTTTGCTCCCGCCAGTCTTCGTTTTTGTGCGGTTTTCATTTGCTTCTTTTGTGCGGCTTCCCGTTTCGTTTGCTTTGTCGAAGCACTGTCTGCAGTATCCGGCTCCGGGGCGGAGAGATGTGCAGGGCGGAGTAGCGGTGTCTTGTCTGTCGGTTAATTCATATTTTGAAGTATTTGTAGGTTGCTGTCTTCTTTTTGTCTTGTTTTTAAGCTTTTGTTTGTCAATGATTCTAAAATTATACCCTTGTTTTTTTGAGTAAAACATGTATTCAAATATTGACAATTGTTAATTGATTATTTATCTTTGTGCCGTCGGCAGGGAGCGATGCCGTGAAAGTATCGGAAAACCTGTTGACAGTCCGGAAAGGGACGGCGATGAAGGTATGGGGCGCTGTATTGATAACGAACAAGAGATATGGTTATGGAGAGGGAGAGTTTGACGGCTGTGCTCAGACGTGCCGCGGAAGATTTGGGATATGTGTTTTATATCGGCAGCGAATCGTTGCTGGCAGCGAAAGTGACCGTGCTTCCGGCGGTATGGCTGACGGTACCCGTGTTGAAAAGGGTGTCGGGGCGGAGGGAACGGCGCGATACGTATGCGGTACGTCTTCGGCTCATGATGGCCGGGGTGCCGGACGATGCCGGTTCGCGCGAGGTGTGGCGCATCCTGGAGGACGATGCTGCGGCACTGTATGGAGCGGTTCGGGCGTGTGAGCGGGTGCGGTCGGTACGCGGGCTGAAGGTGTCGCCCGAAACGAAACCTCTGACGCCGCGGGGCGAGACGGCCGTGGCGGCGGAGTTCGAAGCCGAGATGTTTTACTGCGATTGAAGGGAGGACGGTATGGCTGTGATGTTTTCAGGGGTTCCGGACAATTACGATTCGGTCTTCGGCCCTCTGGTCTATACCCTGACGGGTATCGCGTCGGGGAGACCGTCGATGCGGAGGTCTTCACGGTGGGGGCGGAGACTCCCGTCGGCGTGAAACGGATAGCGGGCGGCGATGCGGCGCGGGTGAATATCGCCTGCTACATGCGCCGGTTGTTGACGCCCGTCCCGTTTCCGGCGGACAGTACCGGCCTCTTTTTTCGGATGCGGGACGTTTCGTCACTGCCGCGGTGGGTTGCGGCGGTGCGGTATCGCCGGTCAGAACCTTTACGGGGGCCGTGCGCCGGCTTTCGGAGTACGAGGTGCTCACTACACTTCCCATGCACCGTACCATTGCCTGGGACGAGAGCGACGAGGTTTCGCTGCTCGTACCCGGCTGCAGCATGACTTATTCGTGGAGAGTGTCCGGAGGCGGGTACGTGTACGAATCGCCGGAGTATATCGCCTCGCGGGGCATCGTGACGTTGGTCGTCGGGATGCCGTCGGTTTGGACGACGCTCGCTGCGGCCGGGGTGCAAACCGACGGAGTTACCGCTCTGCGGGTGACGGTGCGGGTGGCGGGAGAGTCTGTCGCCGAAGTACACTACCGGATAGAGCTGCGGGAGCCCGGTTCGGTGCGCCTCTGTTGGTTCAACCGTATGGGAGGGTTGGATTACCACACGTTCGGGCGTCCGGACACCGGGTATCTCGAAGCCTCGCGCGAAGCCTTCCTGAACCACGACGGTTATGCGGCTGCCTCCGTACGGCTCGCTGACCGTACGGAACTCTCGTCGGGATATTTGCCGCGTCTGTGGATGGAAGGACTCGCCCTCATTCCGGCTTCGCCGCGGGTGTGGCGTGTGGAGGAGGAGGGCTTCGTCCCTACGGATGTCTTTCCGCTGTCGCATGCGTTCCGCAATGGTGTACCCGGAACGATAACGCTTACAGTCAGGGACAGGACTCCCCGGCTTTCCCAAAACTTTTAGCATTATGGAACTATTCATTGACGGACGTTTGGCGGATATGGACGCCGCCTGCCCGGTGTCGGTATCCGTATCGGTGGCTTCGGTGACCTCTCCGGAGTATGGCAGGACGGGATATACGAAGAGCATCTCGATTCCCATGACGGCCAGAAACAGGGAACTCATGGGCGACTGCGAACAGCTCATGGCCCGTGACAGGTTCAATGCCTCGCTCCACACGGCGAGACTGGAGCAAAGAGGGCTGTGTGATAATGGAGGGGCATGTCATGCTCACGGCCTGCGAACGGGAGGAGGAGGGGGGCCGGTATCGGTTCAATATCATCGGTGCCGGAAAGCGGTGGGCCGTGCATGCCATGCAGCATACCTTCTCTTCGCTTTTCCCCGATTATGCTTTCAAACTGGACGGCGAATCCATCGCCGGGAGCTGGACGGCGCCGGTACCCGTACGGTGGCTGCCCCTGCAGCGACAGCGTTATGAACCGCAGAACGCTTCGGTCGGGCTCGTGCCTGCCTAGCGCGTACTCACGGAGACGGATTACCACCCTTTCATCCATCTCCGGTCGGTACTGCATGCCATTTTCGAGGAGGCCGGGTATCGGCTCGTCTCCGCTTTCGTGGACAGTGCCTATTTCGATTCCCTGTACATGAGCGGCAACTACCCCACACGCGACGCGACCCTGTTGCGTTCGCGGATGGATTTTTTGGCGGCGCGTTTCGGGGAGGCGGCGACGACCGCCGACAGCGGAGGCCGGGTGTATGCCGACCCGCTGGCGGCCTACAACACCGTGGGGAATATCGTCGATACGGCCGACCCGGACGAAGAGCGTGACGGTGTGTCGCTGAAGCGGGTATTCACCCGGGGCGGATGTTTTCGGCGCGACGGAGAGCGGGTGGTTTTCGTTCCCCCTACAGCGTTGCGGTCGGGTTCGAATACAGGCTGCGCTATGTCACCGGCTACCGTATGGCGGGCAGTGCCCGTCTGGCCGGTTTCGACCGGATTTATCTCGGAGGCGGGCAGTTGCATCGGTTCCGGATAGCCAACCGGTTTCCTGACAGGCGGAACGAATTCCGGACGGGCAAGGAGTTCCCGTGCATCGTTTTCGACCACGAGGAGGGGCTGTCGTACCGTCTCGTCGCCGACTGCTGTACCGGGACGGGGACGGTCGTCCAGCGTACGCTCGCCCAATTCTATTCGCGTTCCGTCAAGGTGAGTACCGGGGTGGCCGGCACTTATGGGAACTTGCGGATGCAGCGGCAGGAGGCGTCGGGGAGTTTCGTCGATTTCGTCGGGGATTGGGCCCCTCTACGACGGTTACGTCACCGAGACGGGGAGACGGAGGTGGAAGTTACGCTCCTGAGTGCTGCCGAGACCGTGACGCCCGGTTCACCGAAATATTTCGACACCCTCTATTTCGCGGGGGCGGATGAGGGAATGCCGTTCCGGTTGGTGGAGGCGGAGGTGCGTCCGGTTTTTCTGCCTCACCCGGTGCTGGGCGATACGCTCTCTTTCGCCGAGGCGGGGGCCCACGACATGAACCGCATGCAGGTGGTGAATGCCCTGCGGGAGATGTTCGGTCTCTGTTTCTACACCGACGAGCCGGGGCGGACGGTCTATGCCGAGCCGCGGGAACTCTTCTACCGCAACGATACGGTGGTGGACTGGAGTGACCGGCTCGACCTTTCGCGGCCGTGGAAGGTGAGCGAACTCGCTGCGGATGTGCCCGGTACGCTCACATGGGAGTATCGCAGCGGCGACGGGGCATCGGCTGCCTTCAATACGGCCAACGGCGGTCGGTTGGGCAGGTGGAGCGTGCAGACGGGGAATCCGTGGCGACGGTCGCAGGAGAGGGTGTACGAGAATCCGCTTTTCACCACGTCGGTCAATCTCACCGGTTTCGTCTCGTCGGCCCCGTCGGCTTCGGTAGTTGCGGCGGGAGACATGGATGCGTCGTCGGAGGGGGCGGACGACCTCAATTTTCCCGCCAAGGTGGTGAACTACTTCGGCCTTCGAGAGCTGCCCCGGGGAGAGCGGTGGGATTGGCCCGGCTTCGCAGAGTCCTATCCTTTCGCCGCATTTCATGCGCCGGAGTGTCCCTCCGGCATCATCGTGCCGGAATCGCCCTGCGGCGGGGTGTCGGATTGCGTGCTGCCGGAAGAGTCGGATGCAGGACGTACGCTTTGTTACGAAGACCGGGACGGGGCGGCGGGGCTGCACCGCTGGTGGGACGGTCTGGTGGCGGTGTACGCCGGAGGGGTGCGGCTGGAGGCCTGGGTGCGGCTTTGGCCGGACGACATCGAAGCACTTATCCGTCCGAACTACCTGATGCGGGATTTCCGGGCCCGTTTCAGACTGTATGTCGACGGTGAGTGGAGCGACTGGCGGCTGGAGGAGGTGTGCGACTACCATCCCTCCTCACCCTCGACGCGTGCATTTTTACGAAGATAGTTTAAACGGTTGATTTTATGACAGTAAGGAAAAACAGCGCCGCTCCGGCAGGGCAGGCGCAGGGCGGGGCCTTGCCCTATGCCCGGGTAGAGGCGGCGGTATTCACGACGATGTACGGTACGCAGGAGGCCGAGTGGCCCGCGGCGGGCGGAGGCGCGGAAGAGGGAGCTGGACGCCCCGTCACGGCGGCCGAAGTGGAGGATATCGTGCGGAGGGTACTTGCGGGAACGACGCTCTATGTTCTCGAATCGGACATTACCCAGGCGCAGAACGCCGTGAAGGGTGTCGTGGAACAGACGTTTTTTTAACGGCCGGTTCTGCCTTTGTGCGGAGACGGCATAGGGAACAGATTGAAAAGCGAAGTGCGATGACATTGACGGTTTACGACAAGCAGTTGATAGGTGAGGTGGAGCGGATGTTTCCCGACCATCATGCCGGCGAGGTGGTCGAAAGGCTCATTCGCATGGGTGTAGTGGATACGGTCCGGTGTAAAATATTGGTGGTGAGGGAGTATGTGAACGAACTCGTGGGCCGCGGAACGGGCAAGGTCGATGCCATGTACATGGCTGCCGAAAAGATTCTGCTGCTCCTACGAATACGTTCGCAAGTGCATGTATTACTACAAGGAGGTCAATCTGGCCTGACGTGCGTCGGTCGGAGCGATACGGTTTAAACGGTTTTTGTGAGATGTTGTCAGATATCAGGATTAACGGCAGCGCGTCCGAGGCTGTCATAGACATAGAGGGAGTGATAGGGGTTCCGGAACAGACGCAGTTTCTGGAGCCCGGAGGGCGGGTGGCTACCTATGCCCGTTTCGCGGAGGCGCTGGCTGCCGTGGCGGCGGTACAGGCTCCGCGGGTGGTGGTGAACATCCGTTCCGCGGGTGGCGATGTGAACGATGCCCTGTTGATATTCGACGCCCTGCAGGGGCTCGGTGCCGAGGTGGTTACGCGCTGTTACGGGTATGTAGCTTCGGCGGCTACCGTCATTGCGCAGGCTGCGTCGCCCGGCTGCCGCGAAATATCGTCGAATGCGTTCTATCTCATCCACTGTTCGGAGAGTGCGGCGGAGGGGAACTCCCGGTCGCTGTCGGCGGCCAAGGAGCTGCTCGACCGGACGGACGAACGGATAGCGGACATCTATGCGTCGCGTTCGGGGCGTCCGGTTGCCGGGTTTGCGGCGCTGATGAACGAGAACGGCGGGAAGGGTCGGTGGCTGACGCCCGGCGAAACGGTGGAGGCAGGGCTCGCCGATACGGTCATTCCGTCGCCTGTGAACTGTGCGTCGGGTGAGATGCCCGACGGCTGCGGGGATATCGGAACACTGTGCCGGCTCTTCGGCCTGACGCCTCCGCCGGATGTAACCGGCAGAGAGCGGTGCAGCGGCCTTGCAGAACGCGTTGTCCGAAGGATGGGGGGCGCTGTCGAGGCTTTTCAGGCGTTTCCTGTCGGCGCAGGGGAAGAAAGCGGCGGACCCTTCTGCGGCAGGCAAAACGGATGGGGAGACGACTGTCGCCGCCGGTCTCTCCGATGTCCCGGCCGGACCGGAAGGACGGCTGCCTTCGGATGCCGCGTTGCCTCCCTCGTGGGGAACGGGGCAGGAGGAGGCGCTTCCTACGCTTACGAAAGCGGTGGAAGACCCTGCTATGGAGGAGTACCGTCCCACGCCGAACGAGGAGGCGTATCGCCAGGATGCCATGAACATGCGGGTACGGAGCTGACGGTCCGCAGCATCGGACGGAGCGGGGTTGTGCGTCCTCCTTCCGGCGGGCGGAGGTACCGGCAGCGTACCGGATACGGAAGAGGCGGGAGCGGCCCTGCCTTGAAGAGGGCCGTATATTGCAAACTTTTAAATTCGATTGGACGACAATGAGTAAGATTGAGAATGCCAAGACCTATCTTGGCAAGGAGCTGGAGAATATCTTTTTCCGTCCCCTGTTTGCCGACGAGGGTGCGAGGGAGTTGGGTATCAAGGTGATGTACAACATGCCTGCTCCGACGAGGCTTCATTTCTGGCACCGTCCCGACGACGTGCTCCATAAATATACGAGCGCGGGGTGGAACGGTTCGGCTTCGGCGGAGCGTTACACGAAGACGATTGAGCTTCACCGCGTGAAGGCCGAGATGAGCTATTCGGCCGACGAGTATTTTTCGCTCGTGTACGACAGCCTTGCCCAGAGTGCCCTGACGCAGCTCGACGACCTGACCGGTACGGAACTCGAAGCGGCCGAAACGGCCCTTTTCCGCCAGGCCATCATGGAGAGCGTGCGTGCCACCATGTGGCTGGGCAAGACTGCGCGCGAAGAGGGGCTGAATACATTCGACGGCTTCCTGCACCGCATCCTTTCTGATGCGGAGGAGCAGGAGATACCGACAGAAATGTACGAATCGGTGTCGGCCGACAATGCGGACGAACGTCTCAGGTCGGTATGGGACAATGCTTCCGAGGAGCTGCGCAACATGCGGTCGGAGGGCCAGCTCGCCTTTTTCGTGACCACCGACGTGTACGGGGCCTACGAGGATAGCCTGGAGGTCGCCGACAACGAAGCGGCGTACCGTGTCCGGCAGGACGGGCCCGGCAGCCTCATGTTCAAAGGGATTCCGGTCATCGACATGAAGCTGGGCGGCTACCTGGCCAAATACTACGACCTCGGCGTGTCGTTCATCCTGCTGACCGACCGGCGCAATCTTGCGCTGGCGCTCAACACGGGCGATTTTCCCGGTTCGGAGGTGCGCATGTGGTATAATCCCGACCTGATGGAGAACCGACAGCGGGCGATATTCATGGCCGGATGCGACTACCTGCTGCCGGAACTCGTGTCGCTCGGCTATGCCCAGTAACCTTTCCGTACGGCGATGGGAGTTTCCGGATTCACGAGGCCGCCGGAGCGGTGTGAAGGCGGCCTTTCGGATGTGTGGCTCGCGGCGGCGGACGATATAGCCGCCTGTACCTACGACGGTGCGACGGGTACATTCGGTGCGGTGAGGTTGCGCGAAGGGGCCGCTTTCGCCCGATACGAATTTGCGGAGGATACGGCACGTTACCGGCAGTATGTTTCGGGAGATGCGTCGGCCTGCGTGGTACACGAACTTTCGTTTGCGCTCCGGCGGGCCGATGCCGGGAGCACGGTGGCGCTCGCTTCGCTGCTCGGCGCCACCGGAGGCGGATTCGTGGCGCTGGTGCGCACCGCCTGCGGCGGGACGTTTCTCGTCGGTTGGTCGCCCGGTTTCGGAGGGGAGTGTCCGTTGCGGCTCGTTTCGGCGGTGTTCGATACACAGGCCGGCTACGATGAGGACTCCGGTGCCGTGGTCGTACTGCGTTCCGAGGACACCTCTTTCTCGAAACCGTTCGCCGGTACATTGCCGGAGTAGGTACCGGGATTTCACTTAAATAATCAATTCAGATTGCAGATGGAAAAGAAGAAAGGAGAGACGGCCTATGTCCCGAAGCTCTTCACGCCGCGCAACGAGGCGCGGGATATTTTCCGGGCGGCGCCGCGTGCCGCCACCGGAGGCGGATTCTGGCGCTGGGGCAGCGACAACCTGTATCCGTATGCCCTGGCGCAGATGTTCCGCCGTTCGACCACCCATCGCCGGATAGTGAACGACAAGGCCGATTATATCGCCGGTAAGGGTTTCAGCCACGAGGAGGGGCTGCCGAGGCTCGCCGCTTTCATCCGCCGCGTAAACCGCGACGGGGAGACGCTCCGGCAGGTGCTGCGCAAACTCGCACTGGACAAGGTACTCTTCGGGAACGCTTTCGTGGAGGCGGTGACCGATGGCGGAGCATCGTTTCTGTCGTTGTTTCATCAGGACGCTTCGCGTTGCCGGCTCGCCGCCGACGGACGGCATGTGCTGCTGCATCACGATTGGTCGCAGTATGCGGCGGAGGAGGCGAAATCGCTTCCGCTGTGGCCGCTCACGGAGGAGGGAGCCGACGGGAAACTGCATGCGGTTATCCATTACAAGGAGTACGAGCCCATGTTCGGCCATTACGGCGTTCCGTCCTACATAGCGGGCATGAACGTTTCGGCCATAGCGTACAAGACCGACTGCTGGAACATCAGCCGGCTCGACAACTCTTTCCAGCTCTCCGGGGTGATGCTTCTCGACGGGGGCGTGGATAACGAACAGCAGGCGGAAGAGCTGATGCGCCGGGCCGAACGGCGGTTCGCCGGCAAACCCGGGCAGGTGATGTTCATGATAAAGGATTGCGGGGGAGGGCGACGGTTCGCGTTACATTCCCATCGCCTCCTCCAACGAGGGCGACTGGAAGGAGCTGCACGAACAGGCCACCTCCGACATCGTGGTGGCCCATTCGTGGTTTCGTTCGCTGAGTGGACTCGACTATGCGTCGGGTTTCAATGCGGAGCGTATTCTGCACGAGTACGAGGTGGCACTCAATACGGTGATACTCTCGGCACAGGAGGAGCTGCTCGACCCGCTGAAGGCGATTATGGAGGAGGTGCTGCGCGAGGAGTGCGATTCGCTGGCGGTAGTGAACCGTCCGCCGACGCGGAGCAAGCCGCTCTATATGAAAGTGTGGGAGGCCCGCAAGGCGGACGGGCTCGACTACGACCCGGAGAATGAACTGGAACAGCTCTTTGTGGCCCAGATAACCAAATATGCGATGAGGAACATCGACTGATGCGCGGTGTCAGAGATACTTTTCGAGCTCCTTGAGGATGTAGTACCGGTCGTAGAAGCAGCAGGAGCTGCGGCCTTCGAGGTATTGGTAGAGGGCTGCGGCGGCCGAGGCGGTTCGGCGGCGGGTGTCGTCGTCCGGTGCCCCGGCGGCGAGCAGAAAGAGTATCCGGGCGAATCGTTCGAGGTTGTCGTCGCCGAAACCGTAGCCGGCGGTCAGGGCGCCGGCTATGTCGTCGCTGCCGAGTACGGCATCGAAATCCATGCCGAGTCCCTCCCGCAGACCGGTACGTGCGGTATCGTAGGCCTCTTCCCCCTTCTCCCGTGTCGTTACGCCGAGTTTCAGCAGGATGGCTTCGAGCACTTTTCCTGTCTTTTCGATTTCCCTGAGGAGCATGTCTTCCATGGTGCCGTGTCTTTTGTCGTTGTAAAGTTATGTAAATTGTTCCGGCGGAACAACCGTTGCGGACGGTATGCACGGCGGAATTAAACGGAATGAATGTGATATGGAATTGTTGATGACCCCCGCGGAGGTTGTTGAGGCGGCTTTCGGCGGCGGGGATGTGATTGATGCGGCCATCGTTACCGAAAGCGCCGTATTGGCGGCACAGCGCAGGTACCTGCGGCCGGTGTTCGGCGTTTCGTTCTACGGTGCGCTGGAACAGGGAAGGTACGGTGCCTTCCTTGCGGAGTATGTACGGCCTGCGCTCGCCCTGTTCGTCAAGTACCTCGTGCTGCCCGATGCGGCTGTCCGGCTCGGCAGGCTCGGCATCGTGCGTTTCGGCGGCGAATATTTCGAGCCGACGGACGGTGCCGCACTGAAGCTCCTGCGGGAACGAATACGTGCCGAGGCCGAGACATCGTTGACTGCCGCCGTCGAACGGCTGGAGGCGGCTCCTGCGGAGTTTCCCGAATACGACCCGCGCGAGAATATAAAACGGCGGCTCTCCGTGGCCGGGGGCGTGGTGCTCTGACGGGGCGTTTCGGACGTGCCCGGATGACAAGGAGAGGAGTTCCCGGCGGAACTCCTCTCGTTTATTTATAGGCCGGTGCTGCGGCCCGGACTGTCGCAGGCTCTGTACAGGGAGGGCCGCGGGCGGAGGACTAATCGTCTTCCAGATAGATGCCGTCCATCAGCGCATCGATTTCACGCCGTTCCTTTTTGGTGGGGCGTCCCGTTCCGCGGTCGCGCGAGATGAAAATGGTTTCGCGCGGGATGTTCAGCTTGTCGAGTTCCGTCTGCGGAGTGATGTTTTCGGCATAGAGCGGAACGTTCTTGGCCGGCTGCCGGTTCGAGACAAGCCCCTTTACCCGGAACGAGTAGGTCACGGGAAGTTTGCGTACCTCCACGGTGTCGCCTTCGCGCAGCTCGCGCGAGGGTTTGCAGTAACTGCCGTTCACCGTCACGCGGTTCATGCGGCAGGCTTCGGCGGCATCGCTGCGCGATTTGAAGATTCTGACCGCCCACAGCCATTTGTCTATCCTTATCTCCTCTTCCATGATGTCTTGTACGGAATGAAAACGGAACGGGCGGCGGGCGAGACGTCCGGTAAGGCGCTTTGTCGCGGCCCGTCCGGATACAAAGGTAGAAAGAATTTTTTTAGGCGGGCCCGTATCTTCGGCTGCGGGCGGCGGACAGGACTGCCCTTTGCGGCGGGAGGGATGCCGGCCGCTCCGTCTGTTGCCGGTACTGCCGGGAGGAGAGCGCATGGGGCTTGGAGCCCCTTTTGCCCCGTTATTTATCAAATAAACGGGATTAAATGTGGGAAAAGGGATAATTTTTTATATTTTCGCAGGCAACCCATGGCGGGTTTAACTCGTTTAATTGAGTGAATGTAAATAAAAACGGACTACAACTCTTTTTGAGAATGAAATTCAATGCTTATCTGGCCATTATCGCTATGGCCGCACTTTGCGCTTCGTGCGTGAAAGAACCTGTTGCCGGGGATGGCGTCGGCCAGACCTCCGGGGAAGACCGGGATTATGCCCATTACAGCGACGACGTTGCCGTAAGGGGGGTGGGTGAGGATTAAGTTGGACGAACAGTCGCAGCCGCTGAAGGTAGGCGCCTTTACGCGCGGCGAAGTCGAGTCGGGCGACCCGCGGCTCGACGAGATAGCGGCCCAGCTCGGAGCGACCGAAATACGCCGGGTATATGCCGACGGCGGCCGGTTCGCCGAAAGGCGTCGCCGGTTCGGCCTGCACCGCTGGTACGATATTAAAATCGACGAGAATATACCCGTTACCCGTGCCGAAGCCTCCATCGCGGAGCTTCCTGGAGTGGCTTACGTACAGCCTATTTATAAGGTGAAACTGTTGGGCGGCCCCATTGTTCCGGCCGAGTATGTTTATGTGCCCGCGGCTGCGCAGGCACGCCGGTCGGTGGCGGCGGGCGAACTGCCGTTCGATGACCCCGACCTGTCCAAGCAGTGGCATTACCACAACGACGGCTCGATAGAGGGCATGGTGGCCGGTGCCGACATCAACCTGTTCGAGGGCTGGGAGGTACTCGGTACCAAGGGAGACCCGGAGGTTATCGTGGCGGTGATAGACTCCGGCGTACAGTGGGACCATCCCGACCTGGCGGATAACATGTGGATTAACGAAGCGGAGCTGAACGGTGTCAAGGGCGAGGATGACGACAATAACGGTTACTACGACGACATATACGGCGGTTGCTTCATGCCCAACTACTATCCGCACGACAAACCGGGCGGTATCCTGAAGGCGGGGACGCACGGCACCCACGTGGCCGGTACCATCGCGGCCGTGAACGGAAACGGCATCGGCGTATGCGGCGTGGCGGGCGGTACGGGCAACCACGACGGCGTAAAGCTCATGACGCTGCAGGTGATGCGGGATGATGCTGCCGACGACATACCGTTCAACGACGTATTCCCCTATGCTGCCGACAACGGGGCGGTGATTGCCCCCTGTAGCTGGACCATCAGTCAGACCGGTATGGACCAGGCGACCAAAGACGGCATCGACTATTTCCAGGCCAATGCCGGATGGGACGATACGGACGGAGACGGTATCAACGACGTGCAGACGGGGCCCATGCAGGGCGGTTTGGTGATAGCCGGAGCAGGAAACTCCGGGACGGATAAGGTTTTCTATCCGGCCAAATACAAGGATGTGATAGGCGTAGGGGCCATCGACGGCGATATGACGGTCGCATGGTACAGCGAGTACGGAGAAGGTATTGATGTCCTGGCTCCCGGAGGGAACCAGGAAGGCAGCGGGGAGTATAACAGACCGGAGATATGGGGCGTCTACAGCACCTATCCCAACGGCGGGTATGCCTACAGCGCCGGCACTTCGATGGCCTGCCCGCACGTTTCCGGCGTCGCCGCGCTGATACTCTCCAAATTCAAGGGGCAAGGCTTTACGGCCGAAGAACTCCGCAACAAGGTCGAACGCAGTTGCCGTCCGCTGAGCGAACCGATGGACCCGAAGTACCACGGCGGTATCGGGAACGGCCTCATCGACGTAACTCTTGCACTGACCGAGGTGCCGGAGGAGGGGCCCGAGAAGCCGCAGTTCGAGGCGATACCCGCTCCGGCTTCCGTCAGGATAACGGGACCCGTGCCCGTGGACGGCAACGGCATGCCCGTAGTCAAGTATAATTTCGAGTATGCCGAGGTGGTGAACGGCACGGCCGGCGAGATGACCAGAACGGTACTCTCCAACACCTACAATGCCGGCGAAGAGTTCGTCTATATGTTCCCCGGCAAGAGTGAGGCCGAATACAAATTCAGGATGAATGCCGTAGACCGTTACGGAAATGAATCCGAATACATCGAGCTGCAGTCCGAAACGCTGGAGTTCGAGAACCATGCGCCCACGCTGCTCCGGGAGTTCTCCGATGTGGAGATACGCCAGGCGGGCGAGGATTATGCGAGGCTCTATACGCTCGTGACCTATTTCGAGGATGAGGATGCCCAGTATGGAGACGAGATGACATTCACGGTGGAAAACAGCAACGATGCGGTGGTGAGAACCGAACTGAGAAACGGGCGGACATTGGCCGTCATTCCGTTGACCAAGGGCTCCTGTGTGGTGACCGTGACGGCTACCGATACGCGCGGTGCTTCCACGACGGCTGCCATCAATGTGACGGTGTTGGCCGGCGCCGGTTCCGCACCGACTTTCAAAAGGCAGTTGGGCAGCCTGACGCTTCCGGCAGCCGGCAGTTTCGTAAGGCAGTACGACTTGAACGATTATGTTTACGATGCCGACATGCCCGACGATGAACTGACTTTCTCGGCCGTCAGCAGTGACGCGTCCGTCGTGACGGCCGCCGTGACGGGGACGACCCTCGAAGTGACCGGACTGAAAAAGGGCGACGCTACGGTGCAGGTAACCGTGACCGACCGGGGCGGCAACTCGGCCGAGAACGAACTCTTCGTTTCGGTGGCCCAGGAGCCCGGTTCGCAGTCGGGCGGAGCGACTCTTCGGCTCTATCCCAATCCGGCGACTGATTATGTGAACATAACGCTTAGCGGTGCCGGCAGCGGCAGTGCGGATGTCGTTTTCTACGATTCGGCAGCCCGTCAGGTGATGAAGACCACGGCCGAGCTCGATGCCAGTGGAACGGCCCGGATTGACGGTATTTCCGGTCTGACTCCCGGTGCCTATACGGTGTCGGTAAAGCAGGGAGGCAACACCTATAAGGGTACTGTGCTGAAACGATAGTTCCGGCTGTCGGACACAGGTTACGGCTTTACGGGATTTTCCAGCCGGGAGGAAGCACTGCGCTGCAAGGCCGTTCTTCCGCGGAGAGAGGAGACTGTAAAGCCGTAACCGTATTCGGGAGTGCCGGATGCCGGGTGAGGCAGGGCTACTACGGAAAAACATACTATGAACCTGAAATTGAATGACTGATGAGAACCAGATTGGTGTTGGCCGCTTTGGCGGCCGTTTCGGTTTCCGCCTGTACGCGGGAGCCGTCGGCAGCCCCGGTGCCGGAAGGGGCGGGGCAGGGACCGGAATACGTTTCCGGTGAAGAGAAGAATTATGTGGACGGATGGGTGAGGATAAGGCTCGCCGACGATGCCGGGGCACTGCGCGTGGGGTGTTTCACGCGGGGTGCAGCGGAGTCGGGCAACCGGGCAATCGACGAAGCGGCTGCCCGGTTGGGTGCCACGGAGATAAGGCGCGTATTTGCCGAGGGAGGCCGGTTCGCTGAACGGCGGAGGCGGTTCGGCCTGCATCTGTGGTACGATATCCGGATAGGCGACGATGTCCCTGTCACGAGGGCCGCCGGTGACCTCGCCTCCGTTCCCGGTGTGAGCCATGTGCAGCCTGTTTACAGAATACGGTGGGCCGATAATCCCCGCGTATTGCCGGCAGAATACCTCTATACGCCCGTGCGCGCCAAGTTCGCCGACGGTGCCGCTCCGGTCAATGACCCGGAGATAGGCAAGCAGTGGCACTACCATAACGACGGTTCGGCCTGGGCATGGAAGACGGGAGCCGATATCAACCTCTTCGAGGCGTGGGAGAAGTTCAATGCCGGCCGTCCGGAGGTCATCGTGGCCGTGGTGGACATGGGCGTGCAGTACGACCATCCCGACCTGGCGGCCAACATGTGGGTGAACGAGGCGGAGTTGAACGGTGCGCCCGGCGTGGATGACGACGGCAACGGTTACGTGGACGATGTGTACGGTTACAATTTCGACAAGGATACCGGTGCGATAGAGCCCGGCGGCCACGGTACGCACTGTGCGGGTACCATAGCCGCGGTCAATAACAACGGTATCGGCGTATGCGGTGTGGCAGGCGGTACGGGCAATGGCGACGGGGCACGTATCATGTCCATTCAGATGGACCCCGGTGCTGCTGACGCGCGTTATGCCGATGCATTCGCCTATGCCGCCGACAACGGAGCCGTGATAACCTCCAACAGTTGGGTGCTCGATATGGATGCCATGCCGGCCGATGTGGGTGCGGCGATAGATTACTTCAATGCCAATGCCGGTACCGATGAGAACGGTGTGCAGACCGGCCCGATGAAAGGGGGCTTGTGCATGTTCGCCGCCGGGAACTACAACACCTCCGGCCCGCAGTATGAAGGGCGGATATGGTACCCCGCCGCCGACGACCGGGTGATAGCCGTGACCTCCATGGGGCCCGATTACAAGAAGGCCGATTATTCGCAGTACGGACAGGGGGCCGACATCATGGCTCCCGGCGGTGAGGATACCGACGGCGCCGGCTGCGGCGTTTACAGTACCGTGACCGAGGGCGGATACGGTTATATGTCGGGAACTTCGATGGCGACTCCCCATACGGCCGGTGTGGCCGCACTGATGGTGTCGCAGTACGGAGGCGAGGGATTTACCGCGGACGAGCTGCGCAGGGTGCTGCTCGGCAGCTATCGAAATGTCGGAGAGTACCAGGAGGAAGCGTGCCGCAACCTCATCGGCGTCGGATTGCTCGATGCGTCGCTGATGGATAACTACTACAAGAATCCCGGCGCGGCTCCCGAGATACCTGCCGAACCCTCCGTGGAGGGCATCGCGGACGGATTGCACTTCTCCTGCCGGATACCGGCCGATGCGAACGGCGACCCGGCTGCGTGGCTGCTGCTCTCCTATGCTTCTGCCGCCGGTTCGGAGCAGACACCCGTTCGGCTCAGGATGTCGTGCAATGCAGGCGTGGGCGATGCATTCGGCTATTCCGTGACCGTGGCGGGCGACACCGAGTTCAACGCGGAGCTGAGGGCGGAAGACCGTTACGGCAATGTCTCGGAACCGTATGCCGTGACCGTGAAATCCCTGCCCCATATCAACCGTCCGCCGACGATGATAGCTTCGGTGAACGATTTTACCATACAGCAGGTGGGGACCGGGTATGCCCGCCGTTTCGACCTGTCGATGTATTACAGCGACCCGGACGTGGGGAATTCGGCGATGAACTGACGTACGGCGTATCGTCCGACCCGGAGGGTATCGTGCGTATCTCCGTGGAGGGGAGCGTGGCGGTGTTCGAACCGGTGGGGATAGGGGCCGCTGCGGTCGTGGTGAAGGCTTCCGACCGGGCCGGTGCCTATGCGGAAGACCGTTTTACCGTCTCCGTTATCCATAAGGGGATACCCGATACGACGATAGAGGGGGTAGGACAGGAACATGCGCTCGTCCTTCCGCTTGCGGAGTATTTCTATGCCGTTGAGGGGATGGAGTACAAATATGCGGCGGAGAGTTCCGACCCGTCGAAGGTGCGGGTAAGTATCGGTCAGGGCAGCTTGCATATCGTTCCGGTGGCTGCCGGCAGTGCTGCGGTGACAATCTCCTGCAAACCGGGAACGGGGGCTTCGGTGGAGTCGCAGTTCCTCGTGACCGTGACGGGCGGCGAGACGCCCCTGCCCGAGGGGAGGTTTCGCGCTTTGGCCCAATCCTGTCTCCGAATACGTCGATATCCGTGTCCCCGGGCGGCGGGGACCGTTGCGGTGAGGATTTACGATGCGTCGGCGCGTCAGGTTTTCGACGGTACGGTAACGCCGGATGCCGACGGGGTGGGGCGGCTGGAGGTCGCCGCACTGAGCCCCGGGGCCTATTCCCTGGTGGCCGAGCAGGATGGACATAAATTTACGGCAGGTTTCGTGAAACGGTGATGCCGCTCTTCGTTTTGGCCGCCCTTTCCGGCCGGCCAAAACGTGGCGGAAGATGAAACGGGGGAGGTCGGAATCGGTCCGGCCGCCCCCGGCCGTTCCGGTATCGGAGAGAGAAAGGAGGGGAAAAGAGGGCTGAATAGGGTTTCCGGGGCGTCCGCAGGATATGATATTTGCCCCCGGAAGCGTTTTATGTGCTTTTTTGTTGGGTAAATGTTGGAACTTTTATTAATTTCGCAAAGATGTACGCCATGTAACAATAAGCGCAGGTCAATATCGGTTATACTATGAAGGATAATCTAATCCATTTAATGATGAAACGATACTTTTTATCTTTGTTCGCTGTGGCAGGCATTCTGGCCTCCTGTGCGAAAGACCCTGCTGTGTCCGGAACGGCTCCGGGCGGCGGGAACGAACGGAATGAAGAGGAGTACGTCGGCGACGTAGTCAAGGGGAAGATAAGGATTCGCCTGGCGGATAATGCCACGGCTCTCCGGACAGGAGCGTTTACCCGCGGCGAGGCTGATTCCGGCGACCCCGAACTCGACAAACTTGCGGCACAGTTGGGCGCAACCAAAATAGAGCGGGTTTTCGGGACCGACCCCCGGTTTACGGAGCGTCACAAAAATACGGCCTGCACTTGTGGTACGACGTGACGTTCGACGAGGATGTACCCGTTTCACGGGCACAGTCCGGATTCGAGTCGCTTCCCGGTGTGGCCTATGTGCGTCCCATCTACCGGATATATCCTGCCGACGGTTACGATACCCTTTATCCGGCAGCGGTAACGGATAAGTCCGGATGGGAGGGCAGTACCGCTGAAATGCCTTTCGATGACCCCGGACTGCCGATGCAGTGGCATTACTACAACGACGGTACGCTTTTCAATACCGAAGGTACGGTGGTGGCCGTCGAGGGGGCGGATGTCAATCTGTTCAAGGCATGGGAGATGTACGGTGCCGGTGACCCGAGCGTGGTGGTGGCCGTCATGGACATGGGTATTCAGTACGACCAGCCCGACCTTGTTGCCAACATGTGGGTGAACGAGGGGAACTCAACGGCGAACCCAATAAGGATAACGACGGCAACGGCATCAAGAACGATATATACGGCTATAACGGTTTGACGCGGGACGGTAACATCGAGCCCGGCAGCCATGGTACGCACGTAGCCGGTACGGTGGCCGCTACCAACAACAACGGTATCGGCGTTTCGGGTGTGGCCGGCGGTACGGGTGTGGGTGACGGTGCAAGGCTCATGTCCTGCCAGATATTCGCTCCGAACGACGCTTCGGAGAGCGACTACCCGGACGTGTACCGTTATGCCGCCGACAACGGTGCGGTGATAAGCCAGAACAGTTGGGGCTATTCCCAGATGTACAGTGCCATCCCGGAGGATATGGCCGTGGCGATGGATTATTTCATAGACAATGCGGGTATCGGACCCGACGGCGAGCAGACCGGCCCGATGAAGGGAGGTATCATCATCTTCTCGGCAGGCAACGACTATTCGTCGCGTCCCTCTTTCCCGGGAGCCGACGACCGGGTGGTGTGCGTTACCTCCATGATGCCGAACTACATGAAGGCAGGTTACTCCAATTTCGGCGATGCCGCCGACATCTTCGCTCCCGGCGGAGCCGGTTCGACCGATACGGAGTTCAGCATGGAAGGGCAGGTGTACAGTACGGATATCACCGATGCGTACGGTTACAAGGCGGGTACGTCGATGGCGTGTCCGCATGTATCGGGTATCGCGGCCCTTATCGTGTCGCGTTACGGCGTGGGGCAGCCCGGTTTTACGCCCGACAAGCTGAGGGAGATACTGCTGCGCAGCTATCGCAGCGTAGGTCAGTATCAGAAGACGCCGGCCATTGCCGACGGCCTCGGCGTGGGCTTGGTGGATGCTACCATGATAGAGCTGGAGAATCCCGGAACGGCACCGGAGGCTCCCCCAGGCCGTGAGTGCGGAGGGAACGGACGAGCGAAAACTCACGCTCCGTATCACCGCTTCGGCTGACGGCAACGGAATGTCCGTAGCGCAGTACCGTGTCTCCTATGCCCCGGAAGGAACGGCCGACGGAGCGGACGGTTGGCAGTCGGTGGAGCTTTATAACCGGGCCGATATCGGCGAGGTGAGCGAATATACGGTAGGCAATCTCGAGCATGAAACCACTTATGTGTTCCGTGTGAAGAGTGTGTACCGTTTCGGCAACGAATCGGCCGGCTATACGGAAGGGCGGGGTACGACCGTCGAACACACGAACCTGAGCCCGGAGATAACCAAGCCGCTCGGCAGGGTGGTGCTCCCCTCCGGCAACAGTTTCACGGCGACCGTGGATTTGAACGAGAACTTCAGCGACCCCGACCTGCCCAACGATGAACTGACGTTTACGGCCGAAAGCAACGATGCTTCGGTAGCTACGGCGCAGGTATTGGAGGGCGGCATACTGGAGGTGACCGGCCTCAAGAAGGGCGATACGTTCATCTCCGTGACCGTGAAGGACCGTGAAGGACTGTCCATTTCGAAAAATATGGGCGTATCCGTTACGGCAGACCCTGCCGGCAGCGGAGAGGGGACGACCGTGACTTTGCCCGACAGTGCGAACGCTTTCTCCGGAAACATCGCGCTTGATGAACTGTTCGGCGTTACGGGCGGTCTGACCTATACGGCCGTAAGTTCCGCACCGGATGTGGTATCCGTGGCAGTGAACGGCAATGTCCTGACGGTTACCGGATTGAAGATGGGCAACGCTTCGGTGACGGTGACGGGAACTGATACCGCCGGAGCATCCGATACGCGGACGGTCGAGGTGACGGTGACGGCGAATCCCGGAGGCGGTACCGCCCCGCAGACACCCGCCGGAAGCATCAGCCTCTATCCCAATCCGGCCGATGATGTCCTCAATATCGGTGTGGGCGGAGCGACCGGAGGGGCGGCCGGCATTCGGATATACGATGCCGGCGCCCGTCAGGTAGGCAATTTCTCCGTGACGCTCGACGGTAACGGCGTGGCAGCCGGCAACGATGTGTCCGGCCTCGCTCCCGGAGCCTATTCGGTCGTGGTCGAGCACGACGGTCACCGCTATACGGGCAGCTTCATGAAACGGTAGAGCCGCCGGACGAATGGAACGGCGGAGCCGGGCCCGGTCGGGTCCGGCTCCGTTGTCTTTCTGTGACCGGTATCTCCGGGACGGTTATTTGCGGCGGAAGGTCATTTTGTTTTCAGGGGTAACGATATTGTGGCATATTTTTTATATTTTCGCAAACGGCCGTCGGTGCGGGTATCCTGCCTGCGGCGGACATTTATCAACCAACCCTACTATCGAATGAAACGGTATTTGAATCTGTTGTTCCTCGCGGCGGCTGCTCTTTGTGCATCGTGTGCGAGAGATGCCGTCGTTTCCGATGTCCCGCCGAAAGGGGAGGATGTCGGCGGTTACGACAACAACGTTATTGTGCCCGGATGGGTGAGGATAAGGCTCGACGACGAGGCTGCCCCGCTTCGGACGGGCGTCTTTACCCGGGGCGAGGCCGATTCGGGCAATCCGCTACTCGACGAACTTGCGGCCGGCCTCGGGGCGACCGAGATACGGGAAGTGTTCCCGACCGACCCCGGTTCGAGGAACGTCACCGGAAATACGGGCTCCATCTCTGGTTTGATATCAGGCTCGGCGACGAGGTGCCCGTATCCCGTGCGGAGCAGGAGTTTGCTGCACTGCCCGGCGTGCGGCATGCACAGCCGATTTATCGGATAGTCGCACTGGACGGTGCCGATTATCCGCTGCCTTCGGAGGTGAGCGAACCTTCCTCCTGGGAGGGCAGTTCCCGCGAGATGCCTTTCAATGACCCCGGTCTGAAGATGCAGTGGCATTACGACAACGACGGTACGATGACCAATGCCGAAGGCGAAACGGTCGCTGTCGAGGGGGCCGATATCGGGCTGTTCGAGGCATGGGAGATGTACGGTGCCGGCGACCCGTCGGTAATCGTCGCCGTCATGGATACGGGAGTTTTCTCCGGACACGAGGACCTGCAGGGCAACATGTGGGTGAACGAGGCCGAACTGAACGGTACGGCCGGTAAGGATGACGACGGCAACGGCAACGGGTACAGGGACGATATACACGGCTATGATTTCTACAAGAAGTCGCCCGATGTGGAGCCCGGTGAGCACGGTACCCATGTGGCCGGTACCATCGCTGCCGTGAAATAACGGCATCGGTGTCTCGGGTGTGGCCGGCGGTACGGGCAACGGCGACGGCGTGCGGATAATGACCTGTGCGATATACGACTATATGGGGTATGGTACGGCGACTCCCACGGGTTATGTTTACGCCGCCGACAACGGGGCCGTGATAAGCCAGAACAGTTGGAACTATCCCATGATTAATATTCTGCCCGAGGACATGTCGGTGGCGTTCGACTATTTTATCGACAATGCGGGTATCGGGCCCGACGGCGAACAGACCGGGCCCATGAAAGGGGGCGTCATCATCTTCGCCGCGGGGAATGAATTCAGTCCCAAGGTGGGGTGTCCTTCGGACGACCCGAGAGTCATTACGGTGACCTCCATGATGGCCGACTATGTGAAGGCGAGCTATTCCAACTACGGAACCGAGGCGGATATCTTCGCTCCCGGCGGTGCCGGTGAACGCGATGCGGCATTTCCGCAGCAGGGGCAGGTTTACAGCACCGGCTTGGACAATACCTATACCTACCACAGCGGTACCTCCATGGCTTGTCCGCATGTGTCGGGCGTAGCAGCCCTCATCGTGTCGCATTACGGTGCGAATGCTTCCGGTTTCACCAACGAGGAGCTGAAGACGATTTTGCTGCGGAGTTACCGCAATGTGGATATGTGGCAGACTCGGCCGGACATTGCTGCGGGGCTCGGCGCGGGGCTTGTCGATGCTTCCCTGATGGAACTGGAAAATCCCGGAGTGCCGCCCGAAGCCCCGGCAGGGCTCGAAGTGGCCGAAGGTACGGTGGAGGAGCGGCTGACGGTATCCGTTACGGGCCTGCCCGCTGACGGGAACGGTATGGGCATCGCTTACGTGAACCTGCGTTATGCCCCCCGAGGAGGCGCGTGCGGAGTCCGAAGCATGGACCTCCGTGACGATACCCCTGTCGGATGTCGCCGGGCGAGGCGCTGGAATACGAGGTTTCCGGATTGGCGGATGCGACGACCTATGTGTTTGAGGCCGGTGCGATAGACCGGTTCGGAAACGAGTCCGGCTATGTCGGCGGCGAGGGTCGGACGATAGACCATATCAATCGTCCGCCGGCGATACAGAAGCCGCTGCCTGGCGTGGAACTGCCCGATGCTGCGGGAGAGGAGCCTTTCGTGACTGCCGTGGAGCTGAGCGATTATTTTACGGACCCCGACCTGCCGGTGGACGAACTGTCGTATGCTGCGAGGAGCAACGACGAGAGTGTGGCTACGGTCAGCGTCAGCGGTTCCATGCTGACGGTCGAAGGCCTGAAGCTGGGGGCGACCTATGTTTCGGTGACGGTGACCGACCTGGCCGGAGAGAGTATCGTCAAGAACATGTCGGTCAAGGTACTTGAGGAGCGGTTCCCGGAGGACCCGCCGACGCCCATACCGCCTGAGGAGGGCGTGGAACTGACCGAGGGCGCACTGACGCTCTTCCCGAACCCGGCTCCGGATGCGCTGTTCATCGGCGTCGGCGGCGAAGCGGGCAAACGGGCCGATATCAGGGTGTACGATTCGGCTGCACGGGAGGTTGTCCGCCTGGACGGTGCGGCCTTCGGCAGTGAAGGCGAACTGAAGGATGTCATCCGGTACGACGTTTCCGGTCTCGTTCCGGGCAGCTATACGGTGCGGGTGAAACTGGCCGACGGACGCGAGCTTCGCAGTACGTTCGTGAAAGCATGAGAGCGTGCGGACGGCAGGCTTCAGCCTGCCGTCCGCTCTTTTGTCGTCCGGCTGCGGATACCGGCGTTTGTCCGTTTTCGGAGTCTGCAGCGCGGGACCTGAAAGGTTCCTGCGGTCGGGAGTCCGCCGCGGAATGGGGTGCTGTGCTTCGGGAGGCGTATCCGGAGACGGGCTGTGAGGAACAACCGTGAATAGGATGCTATTGCCATGAAAAAAGTTCTGATTATCTTTATGGCGGTGTTTCCGTTTCTGTGCTGTGCGGGCGTTCCCACGGGGCGGCGGAGCCGCCTTTCGTTGCGGATACCCTTTCCGGAGCGGGAGAGGCGGCAGCGACCGACCGGATAAGGATACGGTTCGCCGATACGGTGCCGTTGCCTCGTGAAGCGTGTTTTGCGGCAGGAGCGGCCGATACGGGTATCGGGTGGTTCGACCGGGCTTTGGACACTGTGGGTGCGGTCGAGGTGCGCCGGGTTTTTTCGGATGGCGGCCGTTTTGCCGAGAGGCGCCGCCGGTACGGTCTGCACCTGTGGTACGAGGTGCGTACCGACGGCAGGATGCCTGTCGCGGAGGTCGTGCAGGTGTTCGCGGCACTGCCGGCGGTTGCGTATGCCGGATTCGTGTATCGGGCCGAACTTGCGGATTAGCGGCAGGGGGAATGTGTTCGGATAGGGGCATCCGTACTATCGGAGGGCAGAATGGCGTTAAATATATATATGAATGGGATAAATACACCAAATAATTGTCAACTCTAATGTTATGAAAAGGATTTCTGTTTTTTTATTGGCTGCTGCGGCTATGTGGTCCTGTACGAAGGAACCGGTGTTGTCCGGAAGCTCCCGAACGGGACGTTCCGGACGTATCGGTGCCGGACGATGATAACATAGTCAGCGGATGGGTCAGGATAAAGCTGGCCGACGATGCCGCTCCGCTCCGTGTCGGTGCATTCACGCGCGGGGGAGGTGGAGTCGGGCGACCCGCGGCTGGATGAGATAGCGCAGGAGCTGGGTGCGACCGAGATTCGCCGCGTTTTCCGCGACGGGGGCCGTTTTGCCGAGAGGCGCCGCCGGTACGGTCTGCACCTGTGGTACGACATAAAGATAGGCGAGGATGTGCCCGTATCGAGGGCGGAGGCGGGAATCGCCGCCGTGCCCGGCGTGGCGCACGTACAGCCCATCTACAAGGCGAAACTGACGGACCACAGGGTGATTCCCGCCATGGCGGCCGACATGAAGTATAAACCGGCTGCGCTGGACGCTTCTCGGCCGGTGCTGTCGCCGGAGGAGTATCCTTTCAACGACCCTGGTCTGCCCCAGCAGTGGCACTACTATAACGACGGTTCACTGGAGAAGGCGGTCGAAGGGGCCGACATCAACCTGTTCAAAGGATGGGAGATAAATACGGGCCGTCCGGATGTCATCGTGGCCGTGGTGGATATGGGCGTGCAGTACGACCACCCCGACCTGGCTGCCAACATGTGGATAAACGAGGCCGAGATGAACGGCACAGAAGGCGTGGACGATGACGACAACGGATACGTGGACGACCTGTACGGATGGAACTTCGCTCCGAATTACGACAGCGGCGAGATAGTGCCCGGATACCACGGGACGCATATCGCCGGTACGATTGCCGCCGTGAACAACAACGGCGAGGGAGTCTGCGGAATCGCGGGCGGTTCGGGTAACGGCGACGGCGTGCGGATAATGACTATCGGATGGTCGGCGGACAACCGGCAGACGATTCCCAACTGGGACATGTTTGCCTATGCGGCCGACAACGGAGCGGTCATCGCTTCCTGCAGCTGGGAGGTCTCCTCTCCGGACCTCGCTCCCGACCTGCAGGCGGGGCTCGATTACTTCATCGACAACGCCGGCATGGATGAGAACGGAGTGCAGACGGGTCCCATGAAGGGCGGACTCATCATGTTCGCTGCGGGCAACTCCGGTGAGAACAGACTGAAGTTCCCCAGTTATTACGACCGGGTTGTCAGCGTGGCTTCGATGGCGCCGGATTACAACAAGGCCAGCTATTCGAACTGGGCTCCGGAGGTAGACATCCTCGCGCCCGGCGGTGAGAAAAAAACTCGGCGAGGCGTATGCCGTTTACAGTACCTATACCGACAGCGGTTACGCCTACATTGAGGGAACGTCGATGGCTACTCCGCATGTGTCCGGTGTCGCCGCACTCATCGTTTCCGAATACGGGAAGGAGGGCTTTACGTCCGACGACCTGCGCAAGCGGCTGTTGGCCAGCTTCCGTCCCATCAGTCCGGTGGTCAGCGGCGAGTATGCCAACCAGATAGGTGTCGGACTCGTGGATGCCTCTCTCATCACGCTCGAAGACCCCGGAGTGAGCCCCCGGTGCCCTGGAGAACTACGGTGCCGAAGGGCTGCCCGACAGCGTGAGGATATATTGCCGCGTGCCGGCCGACGGCAACGGTATGCCCGTGGTGAAGTACCGTCTCGAATATGCGGAGAAGAGCGGCGGCAGTACGGGCGAATGGCAGACGATGGACCTCGTGAATACCGCGGATGCGGGCGAGGATTACGAATACCGCATGATGCTCGTGCAGCTTACGACCTATGCTTTCCGGATGACGCCCGTAGACCGCTTCGGCAACGAAGGCAGTACGGTGGAGTTCGAGGCGACGACCTTGCAGCATACGAACCGTCCGCCGACGCAGAAAGCCAATTTCCTCGATGTGGAGGCGGCGAAGGCCGGAGAGAAATACTCCAAGAAGTTCAAGCTGGCCTATTACTTCATCGAACCGGACGAAGCTTTCGGCGATGCGCTTACCTTTACCGTGACTTCATCGGATGAGGATGTGGTCAGCGTCGTTATGACCAACGGTTCCGACCTGGAACTCGTTCCCCTGAAACAGGGCGAGAGTACCATCACGGTACGTGCTACGGACAAGGGCGGCCTGTATGTGGAATCTTCGTTCAAGTTCACTGTGCTGGAGAATGCTTTCGAGAATATCAAGCCGAGGGCGACCAAAGAGTTCGGTACGGTTCGTATGGCGGGAACCGGCGCCGAATACAGGCAGTCATTCGTGCTTTCGGAGTATTTCACAGATGCCAACCTGGCGGACGGAGACGTGCTCACGTTCTCGTTCACCAATACGAATGAAGCGGTTGTGGGCGTGACGGTTGAGGAGGGGAGCCTCGTCGTGGAACCGATAGCCGAGGGTACGGCCTCCGTGACCGTGACCGCCACCGACCTGGCCGGCGAATCGGCGCAGTCGGTGCTGACGGTACAGGTCGGCAGTGTACCGGCCGGTGATGGCGGTCTGCTGATTGCACCCAATCCCGTAGAGACGCTCTCCATGCACTTCGCTGCTGCAGCAGGCGTCGGTGCCGAAGCCGTGATATACGATGCGGCGGCCCGCAGGGTGCTCTCCGAAAATGTGGAATTCGATGGGAACGGAACGGGGACGCTCGACGTGTCGGCACTTGCTCCGGGTATCTATACGTTATCGGTGAAAACGGAGGGCGGAATTGCAGGGAACGGCACTTTCGTCAAGCGATAGCGGTGCGCCTGCGGCTGGAGGATGCATCTCCGGCGGAAGAATTGAGAAAGGGTATCCGGCATCGTCCGGATACCCTTTCTGGTATTCGGCGGCACGTATGCCGCCGGTGCCCGAAAGGTTGCCGTGTGGACGGATGCGGAAATATTTTTCCTGGTGTATGTATTGGCTATCATTTTGTTATGTGAAAGTGCGGTGGGCCGGGAGGCGAGAAAATATGGTCTGGATATGACATATTTCCATATTTTGGTTATTTTTGCTTGATATGCTTACCGTATCTTGATGATACCTGTTCCGAAAGGATGCTTCCGGATACAGTATTTAATTCATACTTATATGGATTTCAGATTCCTGGTGGCTATGGCGGCCGTTGCCTTGTCGGTTTTCTCTTCCTGTACGAAGGACCCTCTTATGATGAATGGAGGCGGAAGCAGTGAGGGAGAGGCTGCGGATTTTGACGATTCTGCCGAAATCGTGCCGGGATGGATAAGGATAAAACTGGCGGATGATTCGGAGCCGTTGCGTACCGGGGTTTTTACCCGCGGCGGTTTTGATTCGGGAGATGTGCGGCTCGACGAACTCGCAGCCGGACTGGGGGCGACGGAAATCAGGCGTGTCTTCCGTGACGGAGGCCGTTTCGAAGAACGCCACCGCCGTTACGGGCTCCATTTATGGTACGATATCCGAATCGCCGACGAAGTGCCCGTTTCCCGGGCCCGGGCCGAAATGGTTTCGTTGCCGGGTGTCGATGTCGTCGAGCCCGTGTATCGCGTGAGGCTCGCCGAGGCACATGTGGTGCCGGATATTTCCGACCGGCTGTACCGGCCGTTTTCCGAAGGCGAGGCGAGGCCCGAACCAGCTCCCTTCAATGACCCGGAACTCTCCCGGCAGTGGCATTACAACAACGACGGGTCGATTGAAGGCTCGGTGGCGGGTGCAGACATCAACCTGTTCAAAGCCTGGAGAGAGATAGGGGCGGGGAGACCGGAGGTTGTCGTGGCCGTTATTGACGGCGGCATACAGTACGACCATCCCGACCTGGCGGCCAACATGTGGACAAACGAGGCCGAGATGAACGGTACACCCGGCGTGGACGATGACGGTAACGGTTATGTGGATGACATTTATGGATGGAATTATTATACCGATTCGGGAACGATAACCCAGCATTTCCACGGTACACATGTGGCAGGTACGGTAGCTGCGGTCAATAACAACGGTATCGGTGTCTGCGGCGTGGCCGGCGGTACGGGTGTGGGTGACGGTGTCCGGCTGATGTCGTGTCAGAATTACGATACCGATGCCAACGGTCAGGAGGTGGGCAGCGTTACGGAGGAGTCGTTCATTTATGCTGCCGATAACGGCGCCGTTATCGCTCAGTGCAGTTGGGGATACAATGGTATCGAGACGCCGCTGTCGATGCAGCGGGCCATTCAGTACTTTATCCGGGAGGCCGGTACGGATGAAAATGGGGTTCAGACCGGACCGATGAAGGGCGGTGTGGTCTGCTTTTCGGCTGGTAACAGCAGTTACTCCCATGTAGGCAATCCGGGCGATATGGAAGAGGTGGTCGGTGTGACGGCCATGGGCCCCGATTATAAGAAAGCCGGATACTCCAATTATGGCTCGGCGGCCGACCTTTTCGCTCCCCGGAGGGGCGAGTTCGGCCACTCCGCAGGACCCGAAACAGGTTTACAGCACCTATGTCAACGGCGGCTATGCCTATCTGTGGGGAACGTCGATGGCATGTCCCCATGTTTCGGGCGTGGCGGCGCTGATAGTGTCCTATTACGGTGTGGATACGCCCGGCTTTACGGCCGAACGCTGCCGGGAGATTCTGCTGCGCAGTTTCCGGCCCGTGGGAGAGTATGTCGCCGGCGAACCGTATGCCGACGGATTGGGTGCCGGGTTGGTGGATGCTTCGCTGATTCTGCTCGAAAATCCAGGCATAAAACCGGGAAGCGTCGAGGAGCTGACATTGACGCCGCTGCCTGACGGGATGGCGATAGCCGCTGCGATGCCCGCCGATGGCAATGGGGATGCCGTGTCGAAAATCAGGCTCGGGTATGCGCCGGTCAACGGAGATGGTACGACGGGCGAGTGGAGGGAAGAGACCTTTCCGAATATCCAGCCTGCAGGAGGAATCTTCACGACCGAACTTCAATTGGCGGCCGAAGAGACCTATCGGGTGCGGATGAGCGTGGAAGACCGGTACGGAAACGTGTCGGATGAGGTGACGGATGAAGCTACTACGCTTCCGCACGTCAATGTGGCACCTTCGTATCGCGGCATAGAGACGCAGTTGTTCACTTCGACCGGTAAAGGGTTCAGCAAGACGGTGGCGCTGGACAGCTATTTCAGCGACCCCGATATTCCGTATGGCGACGAACTGACATTCGCGTTCGATGACGGAGAGCAGGAGATACTGGAAGTCGTACTCGAGGGGGCGGAGCTTCTCTTGACGCCGATATATAAGGGCCAGACGGAAATTGTGGTGACGGCTACCGATAGGGCGGGGGAAAGCGCCTCGGGTACTTTCAGGGTGCGTATCGTATCGGGTGACGAACCCCCGGCAGAGCCGGAACCCGACCCGGAACCCGACCCGGACCCGGACCCTGACCCTGACCCGGTGCCCGGATTCGACGGGGACACGATGGTGGTCGTCCCCAATCCTGTCGGTGAAGCGTTGACCGTGTATGTCCCGCATGTCGCGTCGATGGAGGGAACGGCTACGATATACGATGCGGCGGCCCGTAAGGTATTGGAGACGACGATAACGGTGGATGCGGAAGGAAAGGGTACCCTGCAGGTAGGCGGACTTTCCCCCGGAGCGTACTCGCTTTCGGTAGAGGTCGGGGGTAAAAGTTCCAGGTATCGTTCATGAAGCGGTAGATAGTGTAGAAGAAAACGGAAAGAACGAATAATGTATGAAATACAGGTATTGGTTGGCAGGGCTTTGTGCGGGATTGCTGATTTCCTGTGCGAAGGAGAGTTTTACAGTCGGTGTGGAGCCGGAAGACGGCGACCGGATATATGCCGACGGCGATGAGGTAATCAGGGGCTGGATACGGATAAAAGCTTTCGGAAGAGGGTCCCGAAGCGCTCCGGACTGGGCAGTTTACACGCGGCGAAGCTGCGACGGGCGACGGAGATATCGATGAGGTGGCGGCTGCGCTCGGTGCTACCGAGGTGCGGCGCGTTTTCCGCGACGGAGGCCGTTTTGCCGAGAGGCGCCGCCGGTACGGTCTGCATTTGTGGTACGATATACGTTTCGACGAGGAGATTCCCGTATCGCGGGCCGGGGCTGAATTTGCTGCGCTTCCGGGAGTGGCTTATGCGGAACCGGTGTACCGGATACAGCGCCTTGACGCTGCCGCGATTCCTGCCGAAGCGCTGTACGAGCCGCCCGTGCCGGCGGCAGAGGAGGGACAGTGGCCTTTCGACGACCCGATGCTCTCCCCAGCAGTGGCATTATTATAACGACGGTACCATCAGCGGAACGGAAGCCGGTGCCGACATGAATCTGTTTGAAGGGTGGAAAACCACCGCGGGCAGTCCGGCCGTGATAGTCGCCGTGACGGATTCCGGCGTGCAGTTTGACCATGAAGACCTGGCTGCCAACATGTGGGTGAACGAGGCCGAACTGAACGGAACGGAAGGTGTGGATGACGACGGAAACGGCTATGTGGATGACATATACGGATGGAATTTTGTCCGGGACAGCGGAACGATAGTTCCGGAAGACCACGGTACGCATGTAGCCGGTACGGTGGCGGCAGTCAATAACAACGGCATAGGCGTCTGCGGCGTGGCCGGCGGTACGGGCAACGGCGACGGAGCCCGCATCATGTCGATGCAGATATTCGAGGGCGACGAATCCGTAGGCGATACGAATGCGGAGTGTTTCGTGTATGCCGCCGATAACGGGGCCGTGATTTCGCAGAACAGTTGGACGTGGACCCGGCTGTCGTCGCTTCCGAGAGCCTACGACGAAGCTTTCGACTATTTCATCGAAAATGCGGGAATGGACGACAGCGACGGCGACGGGGTGAATGACCGTCAGACCGGCCCCATGAAGGGAGGTATCATCATCTGTGCGGCGGGCAATTCCGGCGGGAGAATAGAGTATCCTGCGGCCGATGCGAGGTGTGTGGCCGTCACGGCAATGGGGGCGACTTTCAAGCTGGAAGCCTATTCCAACCGGGGAGCGGAAGCCGATATCATGGCGCCGGGCGGCGTGAAGGCCGCCAATTCGAAACGCCGGGTGTGGAGTACGGTTGCCGATAACGATTATGCCGCCATGTACGGTACGTCGATGGCGTGTCCGCATGTATCGGGCGTGGCAGCCCTCATAATCGCGGAATACGGACAGGAAGGGTTTACGGCCGAGCAGTGCCGTGAGATACTGCTGCGGGCATACCGTCCTGTCGGCGGTCTTGCCGACGACGATGCGGAACTCGGCGTACTGGGCGTGGGACTGCTCGATGCGGGGGCCGCATTCGTGACGGACCCCCAGTCGCAGCCGGGTGTCGTGGAATTCGGTTCCATGCAGGTGTCGGGCAATACGGTGAGCGTGCCGTGGCGCGTGCCTGCCGACGGCAACGGGAATGCCGTCGCGCAGTTTGTCGTGGAGTATGCCCCGAAAGAAGGGGGCGGCACGCCGGGTGGCGGAACCGTTGCGAACCGTTACGACGTGGGGCAGACCATGGTGTACACCTTCGAAGGGCTGTACAATACCGATTACGAAATAAACGTTCGTTCTATAGACCGGTTCGGAAACAGTTCGGAGGCGGTGTCCGGTTCGGTATCCATAGGCAATTTCGAGAATCGTCCGCCGGAGAGGACTTCCGAAAGGATGGCGGATGTATCCATACCCGATACGGCGGAGACGAGTATCGTGAGCATAACGCTCACTCCTTATTTTACCGACCCCGACCTTGAATACGGCGACGAGCTCTCCTATTCGGCGACGAGCGTGAACGAGGATATCGTCGCCACAGAGGTGGCAGGGGAGGTGCTGAGGCTGATTCCGCGTGCCAAAGGAACGAGCCTGGTGACAGTGACGGCATCCGACCTTGCCGGGGCGACGGTGGGTTTCTCGATATATGCTACGGTGGCCGGAGGTACGGGTCCCTCGGGCGATGACGGGGCGGTTGCAATAAGTCCCAATCCGGTGGCTGACAGGCTGAATGTCCGGTTGGGTGACACGGAGGGCGAAGCGGTCGTACGCATTTATGACGGTGCTGCCCGGCTGGTGATGGAGGCCAGGGAAGAGATAGTCGGCGGCGGTGTGGAGCTCGATGTCAGCCGTCTTAGTCCGGGAGCCTATTCGCTTGTTGCGGAAGGTGGCGGACGGACGGTGCGCGGTACTTTTGTGAAACGGTAGCGGTCGATGGAACCGAATGGTGTCCGGCGGGTTCGGACACCGGAGCGGAAGGGCGGGATGTCCGCCTGAGGAGACGGAACAAACATTTAATACATAATAACAAGGATGAAAAAAAAGTACAATATTTATTGATGTCCGTATGTGCCCTTGCGGCGGCTTCCTGTACCAAGGAGGCTTCCTTTACGGAAGAAACCAAACCGGAGGCCAAAACCGAGATGGGGGCAGGCGAAGTGCGCGACGGGTGGATAAGGATAAAAATCAAGGAGGATGCCGCTCCGCTGCGTGCGGGGGTGTTCACCCGCGGTGCCATGGAGTCCGGAAATGAGGATATGGACCGTATCGCGGCCGAACTGGGTGCTACCGAGGTGCGGCGCGTATTCAGCGACGGCGGCCGGTTCGCGGAGCGCCGCCGCCGGTACGGCCTGCATCTGTGGTACGACGTGCGTTTCGATGAAAGTGTACCCGTGTCGCGTGCTGCAGACAGGTTTGCGACCATCGACGGAGTGGAGTATATCGAACCCGTCTATGTCATCAAGAGTACGGATGCCGATGCGGTCTATGTGCCCGACAATGTCATCTATACTCCTTCGGTAGCGGTTACGCGCACTGAGATGCCGTTCAACGACCCGATGCTCTCCCAGCAGTGGCATTACAACAACGAGGGGGGAGAACGGATTTACGGCCGGTGCCGACATCAACCTGTTCGAGGCATGGAAGGTCGAGACCGGCAAACCGAACGTCATCGTGTCTGTGCATGACCAGGGAATCGTGCTCGACCATGAAGATTTGGCGGCCCATATCTGGGTGAACGAGGCCGAGATGAACGGTGCGGAAGGTGTCGATGACGACGGCAACGGCTATAAAGACGATATTCACGGGTGGAATTATATAAACAATTCCCCGGATATCATTCCCGAAGGACATGGTACCCATGTAGCGGGTACTATCAGCGCGGTAAACAACAACGGCATCGGTGTCTGCGGCGTGGCCGGCGGAACCGGTGAGGAGGACGGCGTGCGGATAATGAGTCTTCAGATACTGTATCAGCCTGTGGCCGGCGGTTCGTCGCAGTTTTCGGAACGTGCCCCTGAAACGTATGCGTATGCCGCCGATAATGGGGCAGTGATTTCGCAGAACAGTTGGACTCTCGGCGTGACGGGCAAACTTCCGTACTCCTACGAACAGGCTTTTACCTATTTCAATGAGAATGCCGGTATGGACGATACGGACGGCGACGGCGTGAACGATGTACAGACCGGCCCGATGGCGGGCGGAATCATCATCTTCGCAGCCGGCAATGCAGGCGGTCCGACGCTTCTGCCCGCTGCGAGCGACAAGGTGATAGCGGTGGCCGCATCGGGTCCGAACTATGAGAAGGGGTTCCTATTCGAGCTGCGGTCCGGAGATAGACATCCTTGCCCCGGGCGGTGCCGGTTCGCAGGGCGGAAAGGGGAATGTGCTCAGTACGTACAAGGACTCCTACACCGGAGAGGTCGGTTATTCGCATCTGTGGGGAACTTCGATGGCCTGCCCGCACGTTTCGGGTGTGGCTGCACTGATAGTGTCGCACTTCGGCGGCGAGGGCTTTACGGCGGAGGAGTGCAAGAAACGTCTGCTGAACGGTTACCGACCGATGGGCGGCCTGATTCCCGACGACCAGCTCGGTGACATAGGCGTCGGACTGCTCGATGCCGCAGCCGCTCTGATGGACGACCCCGGTACGGCACCGGCCAATGTGGACGATGCGGAGGTCTCTTCGGAACTCAATAAGATAAACCTGACGTGGACGGTGCCGGCCGACGGTAACGGAGCGGCGGTGGCTACCTATTGGGTAACTTACGGTGCCGAAGGTGAGGAACCCGTCGAGCAGGAGATAAGGAACCTCTACAATGTGGGTACCGAGGTGACCTATGCGTTGGACGGAAAGTACAATACCGCTTACGATATCAGTATCCAGACCGAAGACCGCTGGGGAAACAGGACGACCGAAGCCAAAGAGCTCTCCGTGACGCTCGGTACGTTCGAAAACGTGGCTCCTACGGTCATGGAGAAAATCGGCGACAGCAATATCGCGGCTCCGGGCGAGGAGAATATCAGACAATATACGCTTTCGGATTACTTCACCGACCGCAACCTTTCCGACGGCGACGTGCTGGCCTATACGGCAAGCAGCAGCAATGAAGCCGTGGTTGCCGTGTCCGTAGCCGAGGACATCCTGACTCTGACGCCCAAGGCAAAGGGGTCGGCCAACATCACCGTGACAGCTACCGACCTGGCGGGAGCGTCCGCCGAGCTGAAGTTCCGAGTGTCGGTAACCAGCGGACCTGCACCGGGCCAGGCCGTATCCGCCCTGACCGTAACGGAGAACCCCGTGGGCGACGCACTCGGATTCTCGCTTTCGGAGGCGTCTGGAGCAACGGTGGATGTAACGGTTTATGATGCTGCGGCGAGAAAGATTTACGGCGGCAGCGTGACGTTGGATACGAACGGTGCAGGTAGTGTGGATGCTGCGGCATGGAGTCCCGGCGCCTATACGCTCGCTGTCGTACACGGGAATCAGACGCTCAAGGCATCGTTCGTGAAGAGGTGACGGCAGCCGATATGTATGAATGAGTTATGCGATACAGGTTCCTTGGCGGTGTGCCACGGAACCTGTATTGCGATGGGAATGTCCGGCCGGTATAGCGGCCGGGATTCGAAAGAGCGGATTAAAGTTTTGCATTGCGATGAATTATAAATATTTGTTTTTGGGAGTGGTTTCGTTGGCCGCATTGTCGTGTGTCAGGGAGCCTGCGACGGACTCCGGAATCTGTCCCGGCCGGGAACCGGAAGCGGTGGCCGACGACGGGTCGGTTATCAGCGGCTGGATAAGGATAAAGCTGCAGGAGGATGCGGCACCGCTCAAGGTGGGGGTGTTTACGCGCGGTGAGGCCGATTCGGGCAATCCGGAACTGGACCGGGCCGCCGCTGCGCTCGGTGCCACCGAAATACGGCGCAGTTTCAGCGACGGCGGCCGGTTTGCCGAACGCCGCTGCAGGTATGGGTTTCATTTGTGGTACGACATCCGTTTCGATGAGGATGTGCCCGTGTCTCGTGCCCAGGACGGCATCTCGTCGCTTCCCGGCGTAGCGCATGTCCAGCCCATCTATCGGATAGTGCCGCTGGACAATGGGCGCGGTATTCCGGGGGAGATGGTGTACAGACCTGCGGCAATCGGTGCGGCACGGCCTTCGGACGAGCCGTTCGACGACCCGGGGCTGCCGCAGCAGTGGCATTACAACAACGAAGGTTCCATCAGACGTGCCGTAGAGGGTGCCGATATCGACCTGTTCGAGGCGTGGAAGACCACGGCGGGAGACCCGGCCGTGATTGTGGCAATCATGGACGGCGGCGTGCAGTGGGACCATCCCGACCTGGCGGCCAACATGTGGGTGAACGAGGCGGAACTGAACGGTATGCCGGGTGTGGATGACGACGGCAACGGGTATGTGGACGATATTTACGGATGGAATACCATGCGCGAAAGCGGAGAGATAGCCCCCAACAGCCACGGAACGCATGTGGCGGGAACGGTCGGTGCCGTCAATAACAACGGCATCGGCGTCTGCGGTGTGGCCGGCGGTACGGGCGAGGGAGACGGCGTCCGGCTCATGTCGTGCCAGGTATTCGATACCGTGGAGTCGGGCAAGGGTGCCGAAGCGTATCTTTATGCCGCGGACAACGGTGCGGTCATATCCCAGAACAGTTGGGTGTACAATAATATGGCTGTTTTGCCTCAGGATATGTCCGATGCGTTCGATTACTTTATCGAGAATGCCGGTATGTACGATACGGACGGCGACGGCGTAAACGATGTACAGACCGGTCCGATGGCGGGCGGTATCCTGATATTCGCCGGAGGGAACAACGACTCTTCGGCTATACAGCAGCCCGCTGCCGACCCGCGCACCGTGGCGGTGACGGCTATGGGACCGGATTATACCAAGGCGGGGTACTCCAACTATGGTGTCATGGCGGATATCTATGCTCCGGGCGGAGCCGACGGCAACGACACGAGCTATCCGCGGGAGTGTCAGGTGTACAGTACCGATTTCGGCGGCGGCTATGTCTACATGAGCGGTACCTCGATGGCTTGTCCGCACGTTTCGGGCGTGGCTGCGCTGATAGTGTCGCATTATGGGGTAGGACACTCGGATTTTACGGCGGAGCAGCTCAAGGAGCGGCTTTTGCGCAGCTACCGTCCGGTGAGCGAGTACGTAGGGGCTAAATACGACGGTAAACTCGGCGTGGGACTGATAGATGCAGGGCTTATCTTTCTGGAGAATCCCGAAAGCGTTCCCGGCGCAATCACCTCACCCGAGGCGGAGGCCGTACTGAACGGTCTGAGGCTGTCGTGGCTGGTACCTGCCGACGGCAACGGAATGGCCGTGGCCGGATTTACGGTGACCTATACGGGAAGAGGAGTCGGCAAGTTCGCCGACCGCGAGGGAGGTCTCCGAGGAGCTCTCCTTCAGCAATTACGCAGAAGCGGGCGACCGGGTGCTGTACACGGTAGAGGGGCGCTACAATACGGAATATGAGCTCCTTGTGTCGGCGGTGGACCGGGTCGGAAATGTTTCCAATGCAGTCGCCATCGCTTGTACGACAGGAGACTATGCGAATGAAAAGCCGCGGATAACGGAGCGGTTCGGAAATATCAAGATAGCCGAGGCGGGTGCGGCCTCTTCCGTGCGGTTCGTGTTGTCGGACTATTTTAGCGACCCCAACCTGGCCGACGGCGATGTGCTTGCTTATAGTATTACCAACCGTTACGAGCATATCGTGCGGACGACATTGGAGGAGGAACGTATTGGTCCTTGAACCGTTGGCCAGAGGTACCGCCAACGTCACCGTGCTGGCTACCGACCTCGATGGCGAGGTGGCGCAGTCGGCCATGACGGTAATTATCGAGAACGGGCCCGACCCTTCCGATAAACCCGATGAACCCTCCGTCGAGGGATTCGCGCTCTATCCCAATCCGGTGGCCGACCTGTTGCATGTCCATCTCGGCCAGGCGGCAGGCGACAGCATGGAGTTTGCCGTCTACGATGCGGCGGCCCGCAAGGTTATCGGAGGCCATCTCGATTTCGACGCGCAGGGCGTGGCGGAACTCGATGTCTCCGCTCTGGCGCCCGGCGTCTATACGTTTGTGGGCGACGGCGAACCGGATACGTGGAGAGGGACGTTCCTGAAGAGATGACGCCCCGGAACCGTGGCGGGGTGTCCGCGCATCCTGCGGCACCGGCTCCGGAAGGGAATTGCGGGGTGTCGGAGGAAGGAGAGAACAATGGTCTGCCGAACGGAATGTCTGCCGTATCGGCAGCCGTTCCCCGTACCGGAAATGAACGAAACCAGTGATGAGAACCTAAATAAACGAAAGGATGAACGGATATAAACTGTTGTTGATGCCGCTTTTTGGCAGGCATCGTTTTCTCCTGCGTCAGGGAGCCGGAGGCTCCGCTTTCCGACGGACAGATACCGCAGGAGACCTATGCTCCCCGATGATGAGGGGGTACTCAAAGGATGGGTGAGGATAAAGCTGCGCGATGACGCACAGGCTCTGCGTGTGGGGACTTTCACGCGCGGTGCCATGGAGTCGGTGACCCGGAGCTGGACCGGATAGCCGCTTCGCTCGGAGCTACCGAGGTGCGCCGGGTGTTCCATGAAGGCGGACGGTTCGCCGAACGCCGTAGGAAATTCGGCCTTCATCTCTGGTACGACGTGAAGTTCGACGATACGCTGCCCGTGTCGCGTGCCCAGGCCGAGCTGGGCTCCCTGTCCGCTGTCGCGCATGTGCAGCCGGTCTATACCATCCGGATGTTCGATGCGGGGAATACGCTGCCCGAAAGAGGCCGTGTATGTCCCGGCACAGCGGAGAGCGGAGCGTGCGGGGGCAGGGCCTTTCGACGACCCGGGACTTCCGAAGCAGTGGCACTATAATAACGACGGAAGCGGCACCAAGTGGGTCGAGGGTTCGGATATCAACCTTTTCGAAGCATGGGAAGTCACTGCCGGCGACCCGTCGGTGATAGTGGCCGTCACCGACCACGGGGTGGAATACGACCATCCCGACCTTGCCGGGAACATGTGGGTGAATGAAGCCGAACTGAACGGTACGCCCGGCGTGGACGATGACAATAACGGGTATGTGGACGATATTTACGGATGGAACGTCATCCTCGATTCGGGTACCATCAATCCCGGTACGCACGGTACGCATGTGGCCGGTACGGTGGCGGCTGTCAATAACAACGGCATCGGTGTCTGCGGTGTGGCCGGTGGCACGGGCAACGGCGACGGCGCTCGGATAATGTCTCTGGCGATATTCGACAGCACCAGTGCCAATGCGGGCAGTTATCCCGACGCCTACGCCTATGCGGCGGATAACGGAGCGGTGATAAGTCAGAACAGCTGGGGATACACCAGCGGGGTGGCGATGCCGCAGGATGTCTCCGATGCGCTGGATTACTTCATCGCCAATGCGGGTGTCGATGAGAACGGCAATCAGACGGGGCCCATGAAGGGCGGCCTGCTGGTCTTTGCTGCCGGCAACGAGGGGGACACCCAGTGCCCGCATGCCTGCGGCCGACCCTCGGACGCTCTGCGTGACGGCGATGTGTTCCGATTATACCCGACCCAACTATGCGAATTACAGCGACGACGTGGACATCTTCGCTCCGGGAGGGGCTGACGGCAACGACCGCAACTACAGCGATGCGGACCGGGTGTACAGTACCGACCTCGACGGAGGCTACAGTTATAAATGGGGCACTTCGATGGCCTGTCCGCATGTGTCGGGTATCGCTGCGCTGGTCGTCGCTCATTACGGTGTCGGCCACCCCGGTTTTACCGTCGAAGAGTGCCGTGAAATATTGCTGCGGAGTTACAGGAGCGTCAGCGAATCTGTGGAGCCGAAATACGACGGCAAACTCGGTGTCGGCCTTTGCGGATGCGGGAATGATATTCCTGGAGGATGCCGGTACGGCTCCGGGTACGGTTTCGGCGCCTGCCGCGAGAGCCATGGGAAGGGAGCTCGAACTGGCATGGACGGTTCCGGCCGACGGCAACGGGTTGCCCCGTAGCGGAGTTCCGGCTGACATATACGGGCCGGGGCATCGGCAAGACCGAGGCAAGGCTCCGGATACCTCCGGCGAAGTCGTGCTGCGGAACTATACGGCCGTAGCAGAGACGGCGACCTATATATGGACGGGACAGTACAATACGGAGTACCGTTTCGAAGTCTCCGGTATCGACCGTTTCGGTCATGAGTCGGAGAAGGTCTCCTTTTCGCACTCCACCGGAGATTACGAGAACGGCAAACCGCGGACGCAGCAGGATTTCGCCCCCGTCGAATTCGAGAATGTCGGTGAGGCCTATGCCCTGAGTTTCGACCTGTCGGAATATTTCACCGACCCGAATTTCGGGGACGGGGATATGTTGTCCTATTCGCTTATCAACCGCAACGAGGATATCGTCGATGCTGCGGTGCAGGAGGGGCGGTTGGTGCTTCTGCCGGTCGGCAAGGGGACGGGCCGTGTGACGGTGACGGCTACCGACCTCGACGGCGAGGGGGTACAGTCCGTTCTGACTGTTACCGTGCTGAACGGTCCGGAACCGGCTGCGCCTGCCGAGGGTTTGCGTCTCTCTCCGAATCCGGCCGGCGACGAACTCGGTATAGCGGCCGGTGTGCGGGATGCGGAAGTGGAGGTAACGGTGTACGACGCGGCGGCCCGCCGGGTGATTGCGGGTACGGTGGCGCTGGATAGCCGGGGGTACGGTACGTTGAATGTCTCCGCTCTGGCGCCGGGTACCTATACGCTGGTGCTGGAGGCTCCGGGATTGTCGGAGAACGGCTCTTTCGTGAAAAGATAACCGGCTCCCCATCCGGGCGATACGGTGAACGGGCGGGACGGCATGGCTGTCCCGTTCCGTTTTCAGGAGGGAGGGAGCCGTCGGCGATAGGGAATCCTTATGGCGGTATAGGAAAAGAGATGGGGGTTTCGTATTCGGATTGTGGCGTTCAGGTATTATCTTTGTTCTGTACAAAAGGGCCGGAAACGGCAATTGCGAATCCATAAAAAATACGAGGAGATGGCAACGATACAGACCTTATACCTGGGCGACCTCCGAACGGAGATAACCCATGTACAGTCGGGCAACAAGGTGATGACCGATGCACCGACCGACAACAACGGCAAGGGCGAATATATTTCGCCGACCGATATGGTGGCTGCGGCTTTGGGCAGCTGTATGCTGACGCTCATGGCCTTGGCGGCCCGCCGGCTGGAGATAGAACTCAAGGGAACGAGGGTGGAGATACAGAAAGTCATGGCGGCCAATCCGCGCCGTATCGCCGAGATAAAGCTCGATTTCTATTTTCCCGGCAGCTATACGGACCGGTGCAGGAGGATAATCGAGGGGCCGGGGAAACTTGTCCCGTGGGGAAATCCCTGCATCCGGACGTGAAACAGACGGTGACCTATCACTACGCCGAGGTTTCCTCGTGTGAAGTGAAATAGCCGGGTATGCCGCAGTTTCCGGTCGGCCGAATTGCCGCGGGTTATCGGAAGGGCCGTACCGCTTTGAACAAATGCGGTTCAAAGCGGTACGGCCCCTTCCGGTCTGTAAGAATCAATGCGGTGTCGTCGGTAACCGGGTGCCGATGTCGGAAAGCACGTACCGTTTCGGAATGTACGTACCGGGGTCGAAGGCGGATGCCCTCGTCCCGATATGTCATATCCTCTTCGATTGCCAGTCGGCCCTTTTCAGGTAGAGATAGGAGAGGACCAGCAGTCCGAGGGCATATACGGCGTCGCTCGTCCAGCAGAGGGCGATGTCGGAGCGGAGCCGGACAGCGATGATGCAGATGTAGATGACGTAGAGCGTCGTTGAGGCGAGCTCCATCAGGAATGCCTGGCGCGTATTGCCTGTTCCCGATACGGCGAGGAAGAGGACGTAGGCCGGCACGTTGAGGATGTAGATGAGCAGCATGACGCGCATGGAGGGTACGGCGGCGGCTATCAGGTCGGCATTGTCGGTGAAGATGCGCATGATGAGCGCCGGGAAGGCCATGGCGAGCAGGAACAGCGGCAGGATGGCCGCCGCGCACATCCGCATGATGCGGTAGCAAACGGGCATGACCTCCTGCGGTTTGCCGTTGCCCATCAGATTGCTGACGATGGCCGTTCCGGTTGAAGCGAAAGCCGATACGAACATGTAGAAGAATGCCGATACGTTCCGTACGATGTTCGATACGGCGAGCGGCCGTTCGCCGAGGTGCTCGATGGCAAGGAAGAAGAAGAGCCACGTAGCCGACGAGATGAAATACTGTACGGTCGTCCAGCCCGAAACACGGAATATCTGTCGCTGTATCAGCGGCGAGAGGCGCGTGAAACGGAACATGCCGTAGCGTTTGTAGTCCGTCCGCCGGCGGGTATAGAGTACGAAGAAGACGACGGAGATAAACTCCGCGGCAGTCGAGCCGATGGCTGCTCCTGCAATCCCCATGGCGGGCAGGCCGAGTTTCCCGAAGACGAATATGTAGTTGAGCACCACGTTGCTGAGTACCATTACGATACCGTTCAGCGTGAGGATGGAGGTGCGTGTGGTGGCCATGTAGAAGGCACGGAACATGCAGGCGATGAGCGAGAAGAAGAGCCCCCAGATGCGCAGGTTGATATAGTCCATGGTGGCCCCGTAGATGGCCGGCGAAGAGGATGTTCCGCAGCAGCACGGGCGATACGGTGTAGGAGAGGAGGGTGACGGCGGCGGCTATCATCATCAGTATTGCGCTTCCCTGAAAGAAGATATTGCCTATCGAGCGGTATTGTCCCTCGCCGTTGCGGCGGCCCATAAGGATTTCGGCACCCACGCTGAAGCCGAATCCCAGCATGTATAGTACCATGTAGTAGATACCCGCTATGGCGGATGCGCCGAGTTCCACTTCGCCGACATGTCCCATGAATGCGGTGTCGGTCATGCCGATGAGGTGCTCCATGAGCAGGCTTATCAGCACCGGGTAGGTGATGCGCCATATCTTGCGGTGGGGAATTCCGTGGTTTTCATGTGTATGGCCTTCTTCGTTTCTTTCTATTCTGCGGCTGCAAAGATAGCGATAACCTGCCGAACCGCCATATTCAGGTATCCGTCCTTCGGACGGAAATCCCTATCTTTGCGGGAAAGCGGTGCATGTCGGGGCGGCCGCAGGGCCGCTGCCGCGGAGCTGGAGATGATTTGCGGGATATATGGAATCGACCTTCATATATATCAAGAACATGGTGTGCGACCGGTGCATCATGGCGGTGCGCAGTCTGTTGCAGGAGATGGGATTGGAGCCTCTCTCCGTAAGGCTCGGCGAGGCGGAGCTTTCCCGTCCGCTGTCGGCGGTGGGACGGGCATCGCTCGATGCGGCATTGCGTCGGCTCGGTTTCGAGCTCATCGACGGTCGCCGCGAACGGCTGGCCGAGCAGGTCAAGACGCTTGTCATCGAGCTCGTACACCGGGAGAACGGCTGCCTGCGGGTCAATCTTTCCGATTACCTGGCCGAACGGCTGCGTCACGATTACGACTACATCAGCGGCATCTTCTCCGATGTGGAGGGAACGACGGTGGAGAAGTTCTTCATCGCACAGAAGATAGAGCGGGTAAAGGAGCTGCTCTCCTATGACGAGTTTTTCGCTGAGCGAGATAGCCGGCATGCTCAACTATTCGAGCGTTGCCCACCTCAGTGCCCAGTTCAAGCGGGTGACGGGACTCTCGCCGAGCGCCTACAAGCGGGGCCGGGCGTCCCGGACGACTCCCGTTGGACAAGGTGTGAAAGCATGTGGGCTCTTCGGCCGACGAATGCGGCGGTGCGCACGATGTCCGCGGCCGACAGGCTGCATGTCGATAAGAATCTTGTAAACTTTTCCGGTAATTGTGTAACGTTCGGCGGACGGTTTGTCACCATCTTTGTATCGTTACGGAACATAAAAAGTTATCGTATTATGGCCAAGGTAAAAAAGATATTTCCCGTATTGCAGATGGGGTGTGCCGCCTGTGCGGCGCGTGTGGGAGAACGCAGTGAAGGAGACGCCGGGCGTCGTGTCCGCGGCGGTGAACTTCGCTTCGGCCAACCTGTCGGTGGAGTACGACTCCGCCGTCGTTTCGCCGAGGGGCTGCGCGAGGCGGTCCGCCGGGCGGGTTACGACCTGCTGGTGGAGGATGAGGGCGTTTCGCCCGATGCCCTCGATGACATCCAAAAAAAAAAGTAAGCGACCTTAAGCGCCGGACGATATGGGCGGTTCTCCTGTCGGCTCCGGTCGTGGTGATAGGCATGTTCTTCATGGAGATGCCCTATGCCAACGAAATCATGTGGCTCCTTTCGACGCCGGTTCTGTTCTGGTGCGGAAGGGGCTTTTTCACGAATGCGTGGCGGCAGCTCCGCCACCGTTCCGTCACGATGGATACGCTCGTGGCGCTCAGTACCGGCATCGCCTACCTTTTCAGTCTTTTCAACATGCTCTTTTCGGGATTCTGGCTTTCGCGCGGTATCCATCCCCATGTCTATTTCGAGGCGTCGAGCGTCATCATCGCCTTCATTCTGCTGGGCAGGCTGTTGGAAGAGCGTGCGAAGGGGGAGTACGACTTCGGCCATCCGCAAACTGATGGGGCTCCAGCCCCGGACGGTGACGCTCGTGGCGCCGGACGGCAGCCATCGGCAGACGGGTATTGCGGAGGTGCGTGCGGGCGATATCCTGCTCGTGAAGCCGGGCGAACGGATACCCGTGGACGGCAGCGTGACGGGCGGCTCCTCCTACGTGGACGAGAGCATGTTGACGGGCGAACCGGTGGCTGTCCGGAAAGGGGGAGGGCGATGGGGTCTTCGCCGGCACCATCAACCAGAAAGGGAGCTTTACCTTTCGTGCCGAGAAGGTAGGCGGCAATACGCTGCTCGCCCAAATCATCCGCATGGTGCAGGATGCACAGGGCAGTAAGGCCCCCGTGCAGAAACTTGTGGACCGGATTGCCTCGGTCTTCGTACCGACCATCATGGGAATTGCCCTGCTGGCATTCATTCTTTGGATGCTCCTCGACCCCTCCGACGGTTTCACGCACGGTATTCTCGCGCTGGTGACCGTCCTGATTATCGCCTGTCCGTGTGCGCTGGGACTCGCCACGCCTACCGCCATAACGGTAGGGATAGGCAAGGCGGCCGGCCAGGGTATCCTGATAAAAGATGCCGATAGTCTGGAAACCGCCCGGAGGGTCGATACCGTCGTGCTCGACAAAACCGGTACCGTTACCGAGGGGCGGCCGGTCGTGACGGACGAGGTTTGGCTGGAGGGACGGTGGGAAGCTGCAGCAATATTGGCCGGACTGGAAGCGCTGTCGGAGCATCCGCTCGCTGAGGCGGTGACGGCTCATTACGGTCGGCCGGAAAATGTGGAAATCGTGGATTTTCGGAGCCTGACCGGTCGGGGTGTCAGCGGTATTGTGGAGGGACAGACCTGGTATGCGGGCAGCGAGAGACTGCTCCGCGAACAGCATATCGTCTTGACGGAGGAACTGGCGGCGACGGCGGCCGCATGGACGGCGGAGGCCAAGACGGTGATATGGCTGGCTGACAGCAGTCGGGCGCTCGGGGTCGTGGCCGTCGCCGATACCGTGAAGGCGAGCTCCGTGGAGGCAGTCCGGCAACTGCGAGGCGCCGGACTGGAAGTCTGTATGCTGACCGGCGACAACGAGGCGACGGCCCGTGAAATAGCCGCGCAGGCGGGTATTGTCCGTTACCGGGCCGGCGTGCTGCCCGACGGTAAGGCGGATTTCGTGCGGGAGCTTCAGGAGCAGGGGCGTGTCGTGGCTATGGTGGGCGACGGTATCAACGACAGCGCTGCATTGGCGCAGGCCGACCTCGGTATCGCCATGGGGCGCGGCAGCGACATCGCCATGGATGTGGCCAAGATGACCATCGTCTCCTCCGACCTGACGAAGATACCGGTGGCTATCCGGATTTCGGCGCAGACGGTGCGTACCATCCGGCAAAATCTCTTCTGGGCCTTCATCTATAACGTGATAGGTGTACCTGTCGCCGCCGGTATCCTCTATCCGGTGAACGGTTTCCTGCTCAACCCCATGATAGCCGGAGCCGCCATGGCCTTGAGCAGCGTCAGCGTGGTGACCAACAGCCTCCGCCTGAAGTGGAAGAAATAGCTGTCGGCCGGCGATTGGCACTTCCTGCGATGCTCGCAGACAGGCGCGGGAGCACAGCCGACCCCGTAGTTTGTGCGTGATGTTTGCTTTGCTGCGTGCCGGCGGGGCCGTTCCGGGCGTTGGCTGATGGGAAACGAGCGGGCAAAGAAGATAATTCATTGCCCGACGTAGCGGGAAGAAGTGCAGGAGACCATTGCCTTGCGGTGCCGGCGGCAGGGTGTTGGCGGAGGAGAGATGGACTGGCTGCCGGCTGGCTAATGGAATCGGACTGTTCGTCATCTTTTGCGGTCGTGATACGGCATAAACGCGGAGCGCGCCGCAACATCATGTTGCGGCGCGCTCCGGCTTTGTTTGACGGACGGAGTTCCTATTCGGTGAGCGCCCGTTTGATTTGGCGTTTGGCCAGCGTCAGCGGTGCAAGCGAGCAGGGGCCGTTCACACAGCCTCCCTCGCAGGCCATCACCTCCACGAACTGGGCTATCGGCTTTTTGACCATCGCCTTCAGCAGGGCGGCGTTTTTCTTGTCGAGTCCTTCGATATTGGTCGTGGTGTAGCCGTCGCCCACGGCATGTACGATGGCGTTGCGCACACCGCCTGCCATGGCATAGCCGCGGCCGAACTTCGTGACCTCCGGGTTGAGCGGTGCCGTCTCCTCGTCCTTCTGTACCTCGACGCCGTAGGCTACCATGAAGGCTCCCAGCTCCTCGAAGCTCATCACGTAGTCTACCTCCGGAACGAAATCGGCCTCGTGCCTTTTGGCCAGACACGGCCCGATGAATACCACCTCCATCTCCGGGTCGGCGGCCTTTACCCGACGGGCCGCATAGACCATCGGGCTGCGCGTCTCCGAAACGAACGGTTTCAGGACCGGGGCATGTTTCTCTACCCATCCCGTGTAGGCCGGGCAGCAGGAGGTCGTCATGAAAGGTTGCCCTGCGGCGATGCGCTCCTGAAGCTCTTCGGCTTCATTACGGGAAGTATCCTCCGCGCCGAGCGCAACTTCCACCACGTCGTCGAATCCGATGCGCTTGATGGCGGCGAGTATTTGTGCCGGCGAGGCGTCGAACTGGCCGTTGATGGCCGGTGCGACGATGGCTGTTATCTTCTTGTTCGGGTCGGCAAGACATTTGTGGACGTCGATGATTTTGGAACGTTCCGTGATGGCTCCGTAGGGACATGCCTGCATACACTTGCCGCAGTAGATGCACTTCTCCTTGTCGATATGTTCCGTACCGTCCGGCTGTTTGGAGATGGCCTTGACGGGGCACGCCTCTTCGCACGGGACGGGCGTATAGATGATGGCGTGGTAGGGACATACCTGCTGACAGAGTCCGCAGCTCACGCAGTCCTCCTGCGAGATGGTCGCCTTGCCGCCCTTGAACGAGATGGCGCTTTTGGGACAGTTCATCATGCACGGACGGGCTTCGCAGCCGCGGCACATGTTGGTGATGAAGTACTGCGACTGCATGCAGGCGTTGCACGCTTCGTGCACCACGGAGAGGATATCCTCCTTCATGTTCTTGTTGTCCAGTGATTTCTGGGCATAATGGGAGAGCGGCACGAGGTCGATATCCTCCTCGTTGCGGATGTCGAAACCGAGGATGGATATGATTTTGTGGCGGATGATGTACCGGTCCTTGTGGACGCAGCAACTGTTCTTCTTGTCGCGCGGACGCATCTCCACCGGGATGTACCGGACACCGTCTACGAGGTTGTTCTCCTTGAGTAAGGTTACGAGTCGGATTAGCAGCTCACGTTTGGTGAGCATTGCATAATTGTCATAAAGCATTGTGCAATTCTTCCTTTAATATTTGTATGAGTCCCGCCGTGCTTACGCGGGCTATCGTGCGGCCGTTGACCTGTACGTAGGGCGGTTCCCCGCCGTCGTTGCACATCCCCAGGCACGGAGAGTAACTGATTTGGATTTGTTCCCTTTCTTCGTGCGGCAGGGAGTCTATCGCGGCTTTCAGCTCGGCGCCGCCCATGACGTAGCACATCGTGCCCATACAGATTTTCAATTCGATTTTACCCATAGTTCTCAGCCATTTCTTTAAAAAGTACCTTCGGATGTCTTTATGTCATAAGTATGTAATGTCGACGTCTTTCAGCCATTTGGTTTCAGTAGGTATTTTATCTTCTTCACGACGTTGCGTCGTATTTCCAGCTCCACCGGCAGGGGTGGGGTCCTGGTGGGCGATGTTGATGCGCGTGCCGACCAGAAACGTTATCTTGTCGCTGTCGGCGAGCATCTGCAATATTTGGTCGGCCGGTCCGCCGCGCCGCTGTCCCTCTCCTCCGTCGCCGGAGAGCAGGCTCTCCACCCGGCTGAGCGTCAGGATGCCTTCCGTGATGAGGTCGATGCCCTCCATGCGCGAGGCCGGCGGCAGGTCCGGTTCCATCATCTCCATGTCGAGCGTAATCTCCCGGCCCGTTTCGCGGGAGAGAATGTTGGCCGTCGTTCCCCCGCAGATGATTTTCCGTCCCGGAAACTCCGTGACGAGCTTGCTCAGGTAGGCGTCGTTCTTCTCGTCGAAGGGTGGCCCCGTACAGATGAGCAGGTTTCTCGGCTTGCGCATGTAGATGACGCAGCAGCTCGTGTCGTCCTTGAGTGTGTAGCCGTCGTTCTTCTCGGACTCGATGACCACCTTCCGCGCCAGTTCCTTGGCCGATATCGACGGGTTCCGGGCGACGCACTCCCGGATGAATGCCTTTGCACCCTCTTCCCAGCCGAAGGGCATGTTGCGGTTGCCCATGCCCGACTGGCTGACGCCGTCGCTGAAGAAGATTATCCGGTCCTCCTTCTCCATGGCGAACTCCGAGAGCCACATGGCCGTCTGCCCCATGTCGTCGCGCTCGACCGGTATCCGTTTCTTCTCCACATCCACGAACTGGCCGCCCCGGAAAAGGTAGTAGGCCGGATTTTCGTACTCCGCTATCCGGGTGTTGCCGAAGCAGTCTATGTCGCAGAGACAGAAGGTCGAGTAGCTTATCTTGCGCACCTCGTCGCGCGGTAGCGTCTTGATGATGGAGGCCGCGGCCGCAGTGATGTCCTCGTTCATCATCGAAAAGTTGAGCAGCATCGAAGATGTCATAGTGGAGAGTACGCTCGCCTTGATGCCGCTTCCCAGTCCGTCGGAGAGTACGCTGATGACGCGCCCCTCCTCCTTGAACTTGTGCGACACGAACGAGTCCCCGCATACGATGTTGTCTCCCTTGTTCTTCTGGAAACAATCGACCTCTATGAAATCTCCATTTACCCTCACTGCAGACTCTTCAGTTCGTTTTGTTTCCGCCGTCGTCTTTGCCCGGCTTGTCGTATGCTTCCATGATGGAACGCAGCGTCGCGTCCGTATAGGCGGCGTTTTCCCCCAGCAGGCCGGCCACCTTCTGGACGGTCAACATGTGGTTCCGTATCACTTCGCGCGTCTTTTCGAGCATCCATTCTTTCCGCACCGCAGGTTCGTGCAGGTTTTGCAGCAGGCCGAAGACCTGTTTCTGCGGCTGGATGTTGTAGATGGAGAGCAACCATGTTCGCTCACCCTCGTTGATGCGCCGTTCGCGGAGCTCCTCGCCCGTGGCGAGCACGGTGCGGAACATGGACTCGAACGGGCAGAGCCCTTTCAGCGAGGCCCCCTCCATGCCGGGGAACATGTCGTAGACGCCCAGCGTATCCTCTCCCATGCAGGCTGCGAAGGTGCGGTTCATGTCCACTATCTTGAGCTCTTCGTTCACTATCACCACTCCGGCGGGTATCTTCTGCAGCAGGGCCGTCGCCTTGTCGTGAGCCACCTTCCGCATGTACGAGGCACACATGTTGTCCTCGGCCCGTCCTTCGAGCATCGCTACCGCAAAGTCGCGGCAGGTGTCGTAGCCGCACGAACTGCAGTTGAGCTCGTCCGCCGCAGTCGTCTTGCCGACGGCCGCGAGCGCCTCCTTTATCCGGTATTCGGGGGTAGGTGGTCTTCGTCTCCTGCGGGTCGGCCGGAAAGTCGGCATGCAGGTCGAGATGGCTGAAATCCTTTGAGGGATTTCCCGTCTCGCACCTGTCCATGATGTCGTAACGTTTGATGGCCAGGGAGGTAGCCTTGAGCTTGGCCGGGCCGTTGATGCATCCGCCCTTGCAGGCGAGCAGTTCCATAAATATCGTATCGCGGCGGTTCACGGTGTCGAGTTGTTCGAGCACGCCCTTGACGGTGGGCAGGTCCGAAAAAGCCATATGCGTAGCCCGCCTGCCCGGCGAACGGAATCCGGCGAGCATGCCTCCCTCTACCGGATACATCGCCCCCGGCTCCGGGTGGTAGGGGACGAAGGTCTCTTCGCCGTCGGCCTCGGTCTCCGCCGGTTCGATACCCTCCCGTTCGAACCACGTCCGCAGGTCCTTGAAGGTGATGGCCACCTCCACAAGGCCGCCGTAGGTATCGGCTTCCGATTTCTTGCCGATGCAGGGGCCCGCGAGGATGATTTTGATGTCGTCGCCGTAGAGCTCCTTCAGAATTTTGGCATGGGCTATCATGGGCGATACGATGGGCGTGATGTTGGCTGTCAGTTCGGGTGCGTATTTGCGGATGTAGTCCACCACGACCGGACATGCCGAAGAGAGGTAAACCCCTTCGGGTGCTGCCGCGAGGAAACGTTCCGTTTCGGCGGTTACCAGTTCCGCACCGAGCGCCGTTTCGGATACGCCTGCGAAACCGAGACGCTTTATTGCGCTTATCAGCCTGCCGACCGGTATGTCTCCGAATTCGCTCACATAGGAGGGCGCGAGGGACATGTACATCTTGCTGGGATGTTTCGATACGACGAGCTTGGCCCGCGTCAGGCCGTCGCGTATCTTTTTCGCTCCTGTCGGGCACACCTGCGTGCAGTGGCCGCAATATACGCAGCGTTCGGCTATGATGGAGGCCTTGTTGTTCTCAATCCTGATAGCCTTCACTGGGCACTCCCGGATGCATTTGTAGCAATCCTGGCAGTTTTCCGGTTCTGTATATACGGGCCTTAGCATTTGAATTCCTCTTCGAGTATCTTATGGAGCAATGACAGGTTCACCTCTTCATAGACCTGGTCGTCGATGCAGATGATGGGCCCCCTGTTGCACATGTTTTCGCACAACTGCCCCGTGAAGGTCACCTCCGCTTCCAGGCCTCTGTCGGCAAGGAACTGTTTGACGACCGCTATATTGGCATTGTTCCCGCGTGCGAAACAGGAGCTGCCGAGGCAAATACTGATGCGCCTTTTTCCCATGGTTTCCGGTTGGCTTTATGTGTTTTCCGAGCTATAAAAATAGTAATAGTTATCTACATAACGTCGAAAAATCACTAATAATTGCGGGGGCGGAAAATCGGCCTACCCCCGTTGTTCGCCGAAAAGGGCCGTTGCAGGGTCCCCGGCGTTCATGGGCCATACCGGCTAAGAAATACCGCTATGGTTGCGCATAAATATGCTGTGTTTTTATTTGTGTGTTATATCTTCGTTTTTCCTGCCGCAAAAATACGCACTTTCCTTCCGTATATGCAAAAAAACTATCGGATTTAATCCTGTTAATGACACGGTTCTGTCGAATCCTATCGTTCGGAACAGGTAAGTAGTTGGTGTATAGCGCGATGTCGAATGGGAATAGAGCAACGTAAGAAAGCATTTTCCCGCTGGCGGCCGGTCGGGGAGAAAACGGAGGCGACGGAAGGGAGGTGGGCCGGGGAGTTCGCCCGATTGGCTGCATACAGGTCGACGGATTTGTATTCGGTGCAACTACCGATTGCAGCGCAGCCGCGACCGCGCAAGGTCGCTTTCTCATGAGAAAAAAGTAAACAGGCCCGCTGGAATTCAGCGGGCCTGTCGTTGGTGCCCAGGACAGGACTCGAACCTGCACACTATCACTAGCACTAGTACCTGAAACTAGCGTGTCTACCAATTCCACCACCTGGGCATGGCTGGTAGGCTGTCCGGGTTTTCGTTCGCCCGAACGGAGTGCAAATATAAGGAAAAATCGGAATCGAGCGAATTTTTTCGGAAATATTTTTATTCCAATCTTTCGCTCGGATGGTTTTTCGCGGGTGCTACGGTGGTCTGCTGCGCTGCGGCAGACGGGAAGGAGACGGATTCCGGGTGTGGACGAGGCTGGCGGAAAGGGTGGCGGGGAGCGGTCGGTGTATTTCCTGTCGCTGCCGGGCCGTTCGCTGTCCTGCTGCGGGTCGGGCATGAGGAACCGCAGAAGGAGCAGGCGGAGCATTTGGGGAGGAACTGGAAAGAGCAAGGTGTCGGGTGGCGGTGGAAGAGGCCGGTAGCGGTCGGGGTGACCGGAACGGTTTGCGGCTGTTCCGTTTCAGACAGGTACATGACGGATACGAACGGGGGAGAGCTTGTTGGTGCTTCGCACGCTACGGCCCTATATGGGAGGGTATACGGAAGGTATAAAAAAAGAAACCCGGTCGGGGCAGAGCCCTCGGACCGTATTTCCTTCACTAACCTAAAACTACTAACCTAAAATGAACCTTAAAACTTCACTGCAAAGATAAGCCCGTATTTCTGATTTTCCAAATTATTTTAATAATTTTTTAAATTATTTTAGGAACATTTTTGTTACAAAGCAGTTGCGCTGGAACGTATCGGTTCCCTATGGCGCTGCTCAGGCTATTTTCCTGTATTCGTCCATATAGTCGTGGCAGGCTTCGGCACATTCGCTGCAGCTTTTCGCGCACTCCATGCAATGGAGGTGGTTGTGTTTGCGGCATTCGGCGGCACACTCTTCGCAGGCCTTGATACAGATGCTGAGTACCTCGTGCGTGAAGTCACCCGTATAGGCAAGCGACGATGCCGTATGTTCGCATATCTCTGCGCATTCTACCGTCCGTTTGATACAGCGCCTCATCATGTCGATTCGCTCCTCTTCGAGGCAGGCGTTGAAACAATACTTGCATGCGGACTGACATTCGTAGATGCTATTTAGGAGTGATAAAATATTGTCTTCCATAATCATAGTGTTAAAAAATCGCTTTGTCCTTAAAGGAACAAAAAGGCGTGCCAAACTTGTCGGCGGAGTGCCTGAATCTTGGATTGACTTTTCATTCGCGGAGCGGGCGATGTCCCGGAACGGACACAGGGAAGATAAATGCAGGAAACGTGCCGTTTGCGTGCGGGTACGGCGGAGCAGTGGTCGCAGGCATTTCTTCGGGAACGTATCGCGCAGTATTCCGCCGCCCGCGGGAAGGGGGAGTAAGTTATGGCAAATAACATGATAGGCCCCTTCCCGTGTTTGCGGTCGGAATATCGTCCTCTTCTGCCGTCGGCAAGACTGGGCGGCGGAAAACGTGTCACGGTTTCAAGATGTTTCGATACGGCTCCCCATTATTTAAGCAGGTTGTAGTCGCTGATGCCGAATACTTCCGTGGAGTTCTCGCCGAGCCATCCAGCCTTGGCCTGTACACCCGTCTGAATCTTCACGAAGTCGATGTACTTCAGGTCGGCGGGACGGCCGTCGTATGTCACGGCATTGCTTATCTTGAAGTAGTTGCAGTTTACGGAGGCATTGTGGTTGTCGTCGGCCAGACGGTCGATAGGGCTGAAGTTGTCCGAGTAGCCCCACTCGTATTCGTGGTTCACCCAGTAATTCTCGGTTATCATCTCCGTCCGGGGTTTCAGTTTGCGGCCTATCAGGGTATAGGTGTCCCCCGTAATCCATGCCGGATAGTAGTAGTCCTGCGTATGGAATGCCGGCAGGTAATCCACCTGTCCGCTGCCGCCTTCGTTGTCGGTCCAGGCCACGGGTTGGCCGGGGGAGTCGGGACGGTAATAGGTCACCGCATAGTCGAGTCGTGTTTCGGCACCGCCGTATTCGCTGCCTTTCAGTTCGTACCATGTATCGTCCGGCAGTCCGTTGCCGTTCTCGTCCTGCATGACCCAGACGATCCCCGGCTCGGAGGAGCCTTCGAACGAGTTGCCGTCCACCCGGATGTTGTAGCCGCCGTCGTTCTCGATGCTGTGGTCGAATCCTACGACCAGGCAGCCTCCGAAAGCGCCGAGCGATACATAGGCGGCTTCCCTCATGCGGCCGTCCGCATATGCGCAGGCCGCTTCCGGGTCGGCGGCCGTATAGTGTTCGTTGACGAACTGCCCCGGAGCGGCCGTGAACTCATACACTTTGTTCCATTGGGCCGCACTGGCCGCCGAAGGCGTTCTGCGATAGGTGCCTTCCGCAGGACAGCAATGGACGGTGAAGAGCTGCGTGCGTTCCACATAGCTGTTCGTCATGACGGCCTCTACCTCGTATGTCCCTTCGGACGGTGGGGTGAAGGCGAGGATACAGGCGGGAGCCGGCCCCGCATAGACCGTCTCCCACGGCGGGGGCCTCGACGGGCTCTCCGTTTACCTTCCATGTGTAAACGGCGTCGAAAGCGTTCTCCGTATAGTAGGGGCGGATGAAGACCGTGCGGCCCACGGAGACATTGTAGGCGGTCTGTTCAAACCGCCAGTCGAAGGCCATCTGCTCTTCGGTGCATACCCGTACTGTGAACGCCACGGAGTCTGTACCGTCTTCGTTGGAGGCGGTGAAGGAGAGGGCGTACTCGCCGGTTTCCTCCCCGCGGAACGTATATTCCTGCGTTGCGGAGACTGTTGTGCCGTTCACTTTCCATTCGAATGCGGAGACTTCGGCGTTATCCACTTCGGGGAGAAGGTGAGTTCTTCGCCCCGAGCAGCGAATAGCCGTTCGCGGGAACGACCAGCGTAATGGCGGGGAACCGGTACGGCATGACGTCTATCCGCATTTCGGCTTCGTCCTGTCCGCTGTCGTTGATGACCTCGAACAGGAGATAGACCGAGCCCGCCTCCGTGCCAACGTAGGTGAAGGTGGGTTCGTAGCCTACCACTTCGCCCTCTATCGACCAGCGATAGGCGGCATCGTCTCCGGCGTTCTCCACCGTAGGCGTGAGTTTCAGCGGTTCATTGACCTTGATTCTGTAAATGGGTTCGTCGCTTTCGAGGATAATCCGGGGCGGTTCGGGCGAATACCTTTCGGGTATCTTCGTACACGATGCGGCTGCACACAGGAGAGCGAGCGCAGCGGCGGTTTGCAAGCCGTTTCATCTTTTTTTTTGTTTTTCTGGTTTACCTGTCGTTTCGTATCTTGTCGTTTGTGCGGTCATCTTTTTCCGGTTACTCGTCGAGGGGCCGGAGCTGTTTGCGGGTGAATACGATGTGTGCCGGAATGTCGCCGGTCGTGACCGACCATTTCCGCTTTCCCTGCCGGTCGTAGCAGTGGAGCTTGCCCGGCGTCACATAGTCTTTGGCGTCGGTGACGAAAAAGTCGCCGTTGTCGGGATTGACCGCTATTCCGTAGGGTACCTCTATCTCGGCGTCGGTACCGTCGGTGATGAAGTTGCGCGTGACTATCTTTTTGGTACGGGTGTCCACTATCGCGTACGAGGTGGCGAACTGTTCCGTGTACCAGCTCCATTCGGTGCTGTAGACATAGAGCGAGTCGCCCGCGAGCGTCATGTCGGAGTTGGGCAGCAGGTGCAGGATGTCCGTCACCTCGTCCGTGCGGCTGTCTATGACGTAGGTTTTGGAGGGGGTGTCGTAGTAGTCGCCGCGCGAGGATACGTAGATGTTGCCATAGCGGTCGAGCTCCAGCCGGTGGAGGTTGATGGCCACGTCTATCTTTTTTATTTCGGTGAAGGTCGTCAGGTCGATGACCGAAACCGTCCGGTCGTAGTTGGGAACCCGGTAGCCGCCGGAGTTGGCCACGTAGAGTTTTTTGCCCGCGATGACTATCTCCCCCGGCTGGTAGCCTACCGTACAGGTGTCCACTATCTGCATTGTCGCGGTATCTACCTTGGCCACGTATCCCAGCCGGGCGGTGGGGTCTATCTTGACCGGGCCGGCATAGGAGCTTACATAGGCATAACCGTCCTGAAAGACGATGTAACGGCAGTTGGGTATGTAGACGGTGGCTTCGTGCCGGGCGGTGGCGACATCCATCACCTCCACCAGGTTGCTGCAATTGATGACGGCATAGAGCTTGTTGCCGTATATCTGGATGTCGTTGCCGACGTCGCCGAGTTCGTACACCACGCCGGGATTGCGTTCCGCGTAAATATTGACATGGTAGATGCCCGTTTCGTAGTCGTAGTAGTCGAGCGAGGCCTTGTTGCTGCCCATATTCCCCTCGTTGAGCAGGAAAAAACCTTTGATATCGCCGCCCGAATCGCCGCCGCCCACCTCGATGGAGGTGGAGGGGAGGACGAACTCTCCCTTGCGGCACGAGGCGAAGGGAAGGACGGCGAGCATGAGCGTGACGGAGGCACGGAGTAATCGCTTGTTGTTCATAGGGTGATACTTATGATGATTCTGAAATTCGTTCCCGGCATGGGATAGCATTGCACCACTTCGTACTGCTGGTTGAAGATGTTGTTGATTTCGGCGCAGATGCGCATGCGGACATGCCTCATGTGTATCTCGCGGGCGAGCGACATGTCGTGCGTGTACCACGGCTGTACGTAGTTGTAGAGCGTATTGGCCGCCTGTTCGTAGCGTTCGCCCGTGTAGATGAAGCTGTAGTTGAGGCTCCACTCTCCCCAGCTTATCCCGATGACGGCCGAACCGCTGTGCCACGGGATGTAGGGAATCTGGTCGCCGTAATGGTCGGAGGAGGGGTCGGTGAAATCCTGGGCCTTCTGGTAGGTATAGGAGAACCGGGCCGTTGCCGCGAACCGGCCGTGCTCCATGCTTATGCCCGCCACTGCGTCTACGCCGCGTATCTCGACGTATCCGAGGTTGAGCATCATCCAGCGGAACTGGTTGTCGGCGGGCATGGCCACTATTTTGTCCTTTACCTTATTGAAATAGCCGTCGAGCTGTATGTCGAGCCGGTAAGAGCTTTCCGGTCGGTGCCATTCCCGGCCGTAAACCACCCCCGGCATTGTACTGCTCGGTGTATTCCGGTTTCAGGTTTTTGTTCCCGATTTCGGTGTAGTAGAGGTCGTTGAATGTCGGCATGCGGAAGATGCGCTTGTAGAATCCCCGCAGGGAGAGGTCGTGCCTGCGGAGGGGTTTCCAGGAGACGATGGCCGTGGGGGTGAATTCGTTCTTGGCTCCGGCTTCCGTTCCTTTCCATTTCGTGATATCGGTCACATGGGTGTAGCGCAGGCTTCCCTGTACGGAGATGCGGCTGAACTGGAGGGAAGTGGCCGCGGCCGCAAGGACGGTGTATCTTTTCGGATAGACGAAATCCACGAGGTCGGCCTCCAGTCTGTTCCATTGCGCATCGACCGAGAGGTTGGCGCTCCACCACGGAAAGATGGAGAACATGTGGGCCGACGAGACGTAGGCCTCCTGCTGGCGGTAGCGGTTGTCGATGTACATGCTGTCCTCCTCGTCCGAGAAGTAGTGCAGGTAATCGTAAGCGTATTTTCCCTTTATAAAAAGGTATAGAAGGGAAGCGGTTTGCGCGTGAGAGAGCCCTGCAGGAAGAAATTCGTGTCCCACTGCCGGTCCTGGTTGCGGATGCGGTCCGGGATGTTGCGGTCGATGTAGCCGGGATATCCCCGTTCGGAGTCGTAGAAATAGGCCTTGGCTCTCCATTCGCCGTCGTCGAGGTCGCCGAAGAGGGCCGCTTCGGCCCGGAAAAGCCTCACGTCGCCGTTCTTCCGGACTTCCGTGGTGTCGTATCCGTCGGCTTTCGCGTAACTGAACCTGTACTCTCCGGAGGTGTACATGTATTCCGTGTTGAGCGAACTTCGTATTCTCCTGCCGAACTTGTGCTCCCACAGCAGGGAGGGGTTGACGGTCTTGAAAGAACCTCCTTTCAGCGTCGCCTTGAAATTGTCGGTGCGGATGGAATCGAAACGGGGCCGCCGCGTCTCCATGTAGAGGGCGCTGGCCGAGGCGAAATCCTTGGCCGACTGGAATATCGCACTCTTCTGTCCGTTATAGACGGAGATGGCTTCCATGTTGTCGAGCGAGAACCTGCCGAGGTCCACCGTGCCATTCTGGGCATTGCCTATCTGTATGCCGTCGAAGAACACCCCTACGTGCTGGCTTCCCATGCTGCGTATATTGACCGTCTTGAGTCCCCCGATGCCTCCGTAATCCTTTATCTGTATGCCGGAGAAGTAGCGGAGCGCATCGGCCACGTTGTGGCTGTTCAGCTCTTCGAGCGCCTTGCCTTCGAGTTTCTGGGTGGGGATGATTTCGGTTGCCCGCCTTGCCGTGACGACGATTTCCTCGATGTCGTACGAACCGTCCACCGTGAGGGTGTCTGTCGGATGCTGCGCCCCGGCGCGGCAGGGGAGGGCCAGCAGGAGCAGCAGGCTTGCACGGACTGCCGGCCCTCCTCGCCGGTGACGTATGGCGGGAGCGGGCAGCGATGAGCTGCGGAGGGACGGAACAGACAAAAACCCATCATTCGACCGTAATAAATTTTGTCCTGCGGAGTGCTCTCGGACGGGGGCGGTGAATGCCGGAAAGTCTGTCGGCTGTGACGTGCGGAAAGTACGTTCGTGCAGAAAAACCGCCGGTATCCACCTCCATTCTCCGCAGAAGCGAATCCGTAAAAGGCACGGGCAGGTCTTCTGACTCGTTCCTGTTCCGGCGCCTTCCCGGCCTTGGGGGCCAGTGGCAAAAGATTGCCGGAACTCGTTGCGGAGGCGGTATTGCTCCCCGGGAACTTACAGCAGCGGGAACTGTTGCCGATTCTCACGGCATTCCCTTTTAATCCCCTCCCGCGCATGGACGGCGGCATGGGGAACCTGTGCAGGGACAAAGGTAATATTAATTTCCTTGCGCAGCGCAGCACGGGTTCTGAAAATTCCCGGCCCGGGGCGGCGGAGATTCCGCAAACGGGTGGTGTGGCCGGCGGGGGAGCAGGCGTCCGGTTCATGCGGTTTTCGCGGCCGGGAGCGGCGATGCGTTGCCGTGTTTTCCCTATCTTTGCGGGTAATCGAATACGGAGGATGATGACTGCTGTAAAGTATGACAATTCGCCGGTGCGCCGGCAGGACAGGCTGTTGGAGGAGGAGCATGCGGCGGAGCTGCTCCGGAGCGGGGAGTATGGTTTTCTTGCGTTGGGAGGGGGCCGCGGAGGCTACGGCGTCCCTGTCAATTATGCGGCGGAAGGGAGCCGGATATACATACACTGTGCGCCGGAAGGGGAGAAACTCCGTCGTATCGGACAGGATGCACAGGCGGTTTTCTGTGTGGTAGGACGTACCGCGCCGCAGCCGGAGCGCTTCACGACGGAGTATGAGAGCATCATGGCCTCCGGCGTCGTTTCGGTCGTGTCCGACGACGGGGAGCGTATGCGCGCCCTCTCTCTCATCGTAGAAAAGTATTCGCCGGGATACGAGGAGCAGGGGGCGGTCTATGCGCGGAAATCCTTTGCCCGCACCGTCGTGCTGCGGCTGGATATACGCAGCATGACGGGCAAGTGTAAACGGCTCGGCAGGTAGCGGCGTCGGGAGGTTCGGCCGCGATGCCGTGCGGTGACGGTCGCGGCTGTTTTTATGCGGATGTATGCGGGGCATGTGGTGCCGGTTCCTCGGCTCACATGCCCCGCATGTGTTTCGTTCGTTCGGACGGAGTGTACGGTACGGTCTGCCGAAATTACGGATTTGTTATTAATAATCAATAATATATAAGTAATTTTACTTACCTTGGCAAAAGCAGGACGGGGAGCAGGTTTTGTCGTATGATACGGCGGCCGTGCCCGGGAGAGGAGCATCCTTAATGTCTGCTAAAGTATAACTATTAATTTGGAGTGCTTATGTTGAAGAAAATTTTGTTATCGTTGGCCGCGTTGCTCGCCGTAGCGGCGGTGATGCAGGCGCAGGAATTGCCCTATGACCCGGAGCTCCGCAAGGGGGTGCTCGAGAACGGCATGACCTATTATATCCGGCACAACGGAAAGCCCGAAGGACAGGCCGAATTCTGGATAGTACACAATGTCGGGGCTGTACAGGAGGAGGATTCGCAGCAGGGACTCGCCCATTTCCTCGAACACATGGCTTTCAACGGGACGGCGAATTTTCCCGGCAAGCGGATGATGGAGTGGCTCGAAGGGATAGGCGTGAAATTCGGGTACGACCTGAACGCCTTCACGACGCGGGAATATACCTGTTACCGTGTTTCCAACGTGCCGCTGGTACGTGAAACGGTTGTGGATTCCTGCTTGCTGATACTGCATGACTGGTCGCACTGCATCACGCTCGACGGCGGGGAGATAGACAAGGAACGCGGCGTCATCATCGAAGAGCTGCGCCAGGGAGGGGGCCGGCAAGGCGCATGTGGTGCGGGGCGGCTCCGTTGCTTTACGGAGATACCCGGTATGCCACCCGCAACCTGATTGGCCATATCGACGGGCTGAGTACCTTCCCGCATGACGAGCTGCGCGATTTCTACGGTCGCTGGTACCGTCCCGACCTACAGGCCGTCATCGTGGTAGGCGATTTCGACGTGGACGAGATGGAGGCAAAGGTGCGGGCCGTCATGTCCGACATTCCGGCCAAGGAGAACCCCGAGCCGAAGCGGCGGATAACGCTGCCCGACAATGCGCAGCCGGTCGTGGGCCTCTTTACCGACCCCGAAGCGACCATGACCTCTTTTTCGCTCTATTACAAGCGTCCGCTGCGGCCTTTCGAGTCCCGCAATACGCGGCAGGGGGAACCTGAACACCCTGTGTGACGGTATGATGATGTATGCGATGAACCTGCGTCTGGCGGAACTCGCCATGCGGCCCGGCGCCTCTTTCGTGTCGGCTTATGTGGCAGGTGACCCGGTCGCCAGTTTCGTTTCCGATGTGATGCGGCTGACGGTGAATGTCAAGGAGGGGGAGCTGTTGCAGGCGATGACCGAACTGTATACCGAAATGGAGAGGGTATCCCGGTACGGATTTACTGAAGCGGAGTTCGGCGTGGTGAAAGCCGATTACGAACGGATGGTGCAGCGTATTTTCGACAGCCGCGACGACCGTTTCAACCAGAATTTTACGGCCGTTTACCGTGACAATTTTTCTGTATAACCGCCCTGCGATGGATGCGCGGACCGAATATGAAACGGATATGGCTGCTGTCGCAGCGTTGTCGTTCGAGGAGTTCAACGATTATGTGAAACGACAGTTCTCCGATGAGAATCAGGTGCTTGTCGCCTATGCGCCGGAAGGGGCGCCGGGCCTCCCGACCGTCGGGGAGCTGGAGACGGCCCTGGCGCAGGTACGCGGCGCCGAGCTGGAAGGGACTTCGCCCGAAACCGTCGTGGCACCTTTGCTTCCGGAGGGTACGCGGCTGAAGGGCGCCCGCGTGAAGAGGACGGCGGAGGGGGCGTTCGGCTCGACGGTCTGGACACTCCGCAACGGCGTGCGTGTCGTCGTGAAACCTACGGATTTCATGACCGACCAGGTGTGCCTGTATGCCCGTGTTCCCGGCGGTCGGTCGTTGCTCTCCGACGAGGAGATGCTTGCCGCACAGGTGCTGGATTACTATATCGGCCAGACGGGCGTGGCGGAGTCGGATGCCGCCCTGTTGCGCAAACAGCTCGCCGGCAAGACGGTCAGATGCTGGCCCGGGACCGGAGCCTATGAGAACGGCTTCTCCGGCACCTCCTCTCCGAAAGACGTGGAGACGCTTCTGCAGCTTGTCTATCTCTATCTTGCCCAACCCCGGTTCGACGGGGAGACGTTCGGGGTGGTTATGGAACAGTTGCGGCACTCCTATCGGAATCGGACCGCCGACCCGTCGTTCCGTTACGGACAGGAGGTCAATGAGACGATGTACGGCGGTTCGCCGCGCCGGCCCTATTTCGTGTACGACGACATCGACGGCATCACGTTGGAGCAGTTGCAGACGATTTATGGAAAACTCTACGGCAATCCGGGTGATTTCACCTTTTTCATTACGGGTAATGTGGACGAGAATACGCTGCGTCCGCTGGTCGAAAAGTATATCGGTTCCCTGCCGCGTGCATCGCACCGGGCGGAGTGGGTGGACGACGGGGTGCGGACGCCTGTGGGAACGGTGGAGAACCGGTTCGCCGTGAAGATGGAGCAGCCGAAAGTCTCCGCCTGTACGTTGTTTACCGGCCGGATGCCCTACACACTGGAGAATACGCTCGCTATGGCGGTACTCGGACAGTTGCTCGATATACGTTATACGGCTGTGATGCGCGAAGACAAGGGAGGAACGTACGGTGTCAGCGTGAGCGGTTTAGTACAGGCCTTTCCCGTGCAGCAATACCAGTTGTCGATAGCGTATGAGACGGCGCCCGAAAAGCTGGATTCGCTCCGGCCGGACGTATCGGGCGAACTGGCCCGTATTGCCCGCGAGGGCGCCGACGAGGCCGACCTGGCCAAGGTCAAGGAGTATATCGCAAAATCCTTTCCCGAATGGTGCCGAGATAACTGGATGTGGCTGAATGTACTGCGTGGTTATTATCTTCAGGACTACGACGGCCTGACCGGATACATGGATATAGTCGAAGGTTTTACCCCCGATGATTTCAAACGGCTTGCTTCCCGGATACTGGCTGACGGGAACATGCTGGAGGTCATTATGGAACCGGAACCTGCACCGCAAGCCGAATAACGTTCGGTTCGGGTGCAGCGGCTGCATCACCGTGTGTCGAGTACCGTCGTGGCATTCGGTAGCCGGGAACTTCGCACCGTTGGTGCAGCCGGTACGGACCGGCGCGATGACAGTCGCAGGCAGGACACTGAGCCGGAAGAAGCCGTCGTTCCTGTCGAAGGGATGGTGTGAAGGCTTGATACGGGCCGCTGCCGCGTTATCTTTGTCCGTTCAACGGAAGTTATTATGGCGACTTTACCTGTGCATGGGGCGGCCAAGCTCTCCGACTGCGGGATTTTCCTGCGGGAGGCAGTCCCCTCTTTGCCCTGTGAGGCGGTCGAGTATCCCCACAGGGACGATTACTACCTCTTCGGCGTGGTTTATGGCGGTTCGTGTACCGTGTGTGTCGATTTTCAGGAGTATGAGCTCACCGGGGGCGATGTGGTGTGCGTCCTGCCCGGGCAGGCGCACGCGTTCCTGCAGGCGGAAAACCTATCTGCCTCTTTGCTCGGGATGGATGCCCTGCTGGTCGGCGGTTCCGACCGGAGTGTTATCGACGAATACGCCCTGGCGCCTGTGCCCCCTGCGGGTGGGATGTCCGGCAGCGGCACGAACTCGGAGCGCTCTTCTCGCTTCTGTCCGACCGGTACGCGGAGGCCGGCGATGAGAGTTCGCGGGAGGTGGTGCGCCGTCTGGCCGGTGCGGTCGCCGCCGTTGTGATGGAGGCGGTGCGGCAGGCTGCCCGCCTGCGGCCGCAGCCGAGGCGCTATGTCGATATCATGCTTCGCTTCCGGAAGCTTTTTGCAGGCGGGGTTGCGTGAATACCGGAGTCCGGCCCGTTATGCTGCGGCGCTCCATATTTCGGAACCGTATCTGAACGAAGCCGTCCGTGCCGTGACCGGAATGAGTGCCGGGAAATATATCCGCAGCGAAATCGTTCTGGAGGCCAAGCGTCTGCTTTGCCATACGGACGGCAGCGTGAAGGAAATCGCCGGGGAACTGGGATTCGGGGACTGCACCTATTTTTCCAGACTTTTTGCGCGGACGGCGGGCATGAGCCCTGCGCTTTTTCGGGCGAAGTACCGCGGATAGTACGGACTTTACCCCGTTCCGTCCATTGTCCGCATGTTTGTGCCGCCGTTACTTTGCGGAAAAAAGATGAGCGGGAAACGGAGTATATTTATTACGGATGCGGCATTGGTACCGCTTTTCGCAGCGGTGCTTGCGACCGGGGTGAGACAGCATGTCGCCGGAGAGACGCAGAGCCACGATGTATGGCACGTGTGGGCGGTATGGCATACGCTCGCCGGCATCGCCTTTCTCGCGCTGGTCTTTCTGCATCTCCGGCACCATTGGGGATGGTATAAGGGATGGAGGAAAAGGTCGGTGCGCAGGAACGGCGTGACATGGTTGCTCTCGCTCTCCTTTGCCGTGACGGTACTGACGGGAGCGCTGCTGCTGGCTTGCGTCGAGGGGGTGGGGTCCCCGACGGGATGGTGTCATTATGTAGCCGGACTGGTTGCCGGTATATGCGGAATCCGGCATATGGCAGCGCGGTGGCCGGTACTGCGGAAAGGGCTCGGGCGGAGACCTTGAGCGGAACTTCCGAAGCGTGTCTCTCTGCGCTTCCCTCGGAAACGAAAAAGCCGCTGAAAACAGCGGCTTTTTCGTTATTGGTGCCCAGGACGAGACTCGAACTCACACGCCGTAAACCGGCACTACCCCCTCAAAGTAGCGTGTCTACCAATTCCACCACCTGGGCTTCTGCCTTCGCTGAACGCTCCGGCTCCAATCATGCTTATGAACCTGTTTCCCCGAAAGGGTGTGCAAATATAGATATTTTTTTCTTTGAATACAAGCCGGCGGGAGAAAAAAAAAAAAAATCCGGGTGATGCGACCGGCAGGCGGGATTTCCGCCGCCGTCCCGTTTCCGCAGCCCGTTTGCGTATTCGGGTAAAATCGTTATCTTTGCACCCGCAGGCGGAATGGGTGCAGCCGGTACGCCCGTCGGCGGAGGAGGCTGCATGAGTACCGCCCAAGTGTAACGTTAAACGATAACATACAAATGGAAACCATTCAGATTAAAGGCGCCAAGCGCGAGAATTTCGGGAAAAAGGGGAGCAAGGACGTGCGCCGCGAAGGCCGCGTGCCGGCGGTAATTTACGGCGGACACGAGGAGCCGATACACTTCTCGCTCGAAGAGAAGGAGATGAAGCCGCTGCTTTTCACCCCAATTCGTATATCGTGGAGCTCGACATCGACGGCAGGAAGGAGCAGGCTGTCATGCGCGACGTACAGTTCCATCCGGTGAAGGATTATCCCATGCACGTGGATTTCTTCCGCGTACTGCCCGGTAAGCCCGTGGCGATAGACGTGCCCGTGAAGATAGTGGGTAACTCGGAAGGGGTGAAGCTCGGCGGTAAGCTGACCGTACAGAAACGCAAACTGCGCATCAGCGGTCTGGTAGAGAACCTGCCCGATTTCCTCGAAGTCGATATCACGAATCTCGGTATCGGCAAGTCGATTTTCGTGGGCGACCTGAAATACGACAACCTGACGCTGCTTACCCCGGCGACCACTTCGGTATGCGCTGTCATCATGACGCGTGCCGCACGCGGTGCCGCCGCCGCTGCCGCCGCAGGCAAGTAGGAATAGAACAGGCAGTTCATGAAGTATCTGATAGCCGGACTCGGGAACATAGGCTCCGAATATGCCGAAACCCGGCACAATATAGGTTTTAAAGTGTTGGATGCCCTTGCTGCGGCATCCAACGCTGTTTTCAGGACGGAGCGTTACGGCGATGTGGCGGAGATGCGGTTCAAGGGGCGTACCTTCCTCCTGCTCAAGCCATCCACCTATATGAATAACAGCGGCAATGCAGTGCGGTAATGGATTCGGAAAGAAAAAGGTGGAGCCGGCCGAATTGTTGGTGGTGCTCGATGACCTCGCGCTGCCGCTGGGAACCATCCGTATGCGGGCGAAGGGTAACGACGGCGGCCATAATGGTCTGAAAAGTATCGATGCCTGCATCGGGACCAACGCCTATCCGCGGCTTCGCTGCGGCATAGGGCATGATTTCCGGCAGGGACAGCAGGTGGATTATGTGCTCGGCGAGTGGCTTCCGGAGGAGAAGGAGACGCTGCGCAGCGTCATCGGGATGGCGTCGGAGGCCGTCCTGTCGTTCGGAACCCAGGGGGTGGAGCGTACCATGAACCTCTTCAACAAGAAGGGGGTGGGAGCGGAAACCGACAAAAACGGTACTGTCCCGACCGGTAGGTGACGTTCGGTGATAAACGGCTTCTGCGGAAGCGGAGGGAAGGAGAACAGCCCCGCTCCGGTAAGGTTCAGCCTGCCGGAGCGGGGCTGTTCGTTACTGACGTGCGTCGCCGAAAAGGGCTTCGGACGACACCCGGGCGGCATCGGCGTTGGGCAGGCAGTCGAGTGTATAGACCGGTACGGCGGAGAGCATGTGCGACAAGGCATCGCACAGGATGTCCAGCATCCGGTCGTCCTGCTGGAGTGTGGGGAGGCAGGAGGGAAGAACCGCACCGAAGGCTTGCAGGGTGTTCAGACGGGTGATTTGATTGTAGGGGCTCGCCGGATGCGGACCAGGGCCGCCAGGGGGTAGTGTTCGGCACGGTAACACGGGGGGTTTTACCGCTCCACGGAGTACCGTAAGCCGTCGTGCCGTCGGCGGATATGCGTACAGCCGGAGCGTCGTCGTTGAGCAGGGTGCTCCCTTCGATGTTTTCGAGCCACATTCTCGAATGGGTGGATTTGCCTGTGCCCGATTCGCCGAGGAACATGACGGCCTCTTGCCGCGGTAGCGTATCGTGGAGGCATGGATGAGCAGGATACCCTTTTCCGACGGCGGCCACCGACAGCGCGAAGATGAGCAGGTGGTCAAGGATGTGTCCGGGAGGAGCGATGCCTTGCATGGTGAGGTTTGCCGGATATGCGGGGTATCGTCGGGACTGTCGGAACGGAGCGGACAGGCTATCGAGAAGGTCTTGCTGCTCGCCTTGTGCGTGATGGAAAGGAGACAGCGGTCCGGATATATCCGGAGCCTGGCTGCATCTTCAGTCAGAGCATAGTCGAATGTCTTGAGCGGTTCCCCGGCCGGTACCGTGACGGTACGGTCGATGTCTGCGATGAAGAGTACCTTTTTCGGCCGGTACGGTATCCGCCGTCATGAAAGGCCCGTAATTCTTCTCCATGCGGTGCAGCATGGCTTCCTGTTTGGCTGTTTTGATGCCGAATGTCTCTCCGGCTACCGTTACGTATATCATCGGCATATGTTCTCTATACGTTATTGTCGTCCTCGTCCTCGTCGTCCTCGTCGTCGTATATGTCCGGGAAGAGCCTTTGGAGTTCGTTGTCGGTGATTCCCGTTTTTTCTTTTGTTGGCGTTGTTCTCCTCCTTCAGCAGGGGCCGTCAGTTCCGGCAGCAGCAGTGTGTGCATTCGGTGTATCCGCAGGTAGGCTTTCGTGGCCGGGTTATCGAGGTGGACGCGCACGAGCGCCGTCGGTTTATCGTCCCTCTTTTTCTGGCGTTCGAACTGTTCGAACGTGCTGTCGCAGGCTTCCGTATGGTAGGCGGCTACGGTTTCGTAGAGGTCCGATATGGTGTTCTTCAGCGAGAAACAGGTGTTGATGGAGTAGAGCAGGTTGAGGTCGTTGAAGTCGTGCCACGTTTCCATGCTGTTGGAGAAGGCCTTTTCGGCCGATTGGTTGCTCAGCAGGAGCTGGGGCAGCATCATCGAGGAGAGCAGCAGGTCGATGGTGTCGCGGCTTATCTCCGCCAGGCGGTCGGGATGCCGTTCGTAGACGAAACGGTACAGACTGTCGGTCTCCTGCATCTCTTCGCATATCGCTTCCAGTTGCATGATGTCGTTGTCGATATGGGCTATCGCTATCAGTTCGGCCCGGCGGGCCATGCTTTTGCGGGCGTGCATGTCGATGACCGCGGTCGTCCCGAAAGTGACGACGATACCGAGAAATGCACCTGCGAAGTTGGCGGACATGTTGTTCCACCACGATTTGTCGATGAAAGGTCTCTTCATATTTCGGTTCGGTCCGTACCGGGTGCGGTACGGTCAATGACGATACTTTCCGGGTGCCGGGGCTGCGGGGAACGGGCGGAGTGCCGTCTGCCGGCCACCGGACTTTCCCGCCGGCCGTCTGCGGCAAAGACAGCGTGTACCGGCGTATCCGACGGGAGCACCCGACCATCGGATACGCCGGTGTCTATTCCTCTATCAGCTCTGCTTTGCGGAGTTGTGCTATCCATGTTTCGGCATCCGCCAGGGCGGTCGGGCGTTCCACCTCGTAGTGCTCCGTCAGCAGGTCTGCTACCCGGCCGGCATCGAATTCCGTACCGCTGAGCTGTTCCCACAGCCATACTGATGAGGGGTTCAGTGAGACGACTTTTGTCAGATTGACGTTGAGCGTGCCGATGGAGACGATGACATGCTCTCCGGCGATGTTCCTTATCTTGTATCCCTCTTTGATTTTCATTTTCGTGCGTATTGAAATGTGTTTCTGCAAAAATAGTAAAATTGCCGTTGTTCCCGGCAGGAACGGGAGCGAATCGGAAGGTCAGGCTGCGGGTGTTCCGGAGCGGCGGCCCGTTCCGCGCAAGTCGTGGTAGAGTGTTCGTGCGGACTTTACTGCGAGGCTCCAGGCCGTGAGGAGATGCCAGCGGACCGAACCGTAGTCGATGTGACGTCCGTTGCGCTCGATGGAGTCGACGTATGCCGTGATGTCACCGGGGCGGATGCGTTCCTTTTGGCGGTAGTTGCCGTCGCCCTCGATGACCGCCTCTTCGGCATCGATGCGGCATATGCGGTGCAGAATATGCCTGCCCCGGTAGCGAAACAGCACCACCATACCCCGTTCCGGCCTGTGCAGGCCGATGGGGGAGAGGTTGACGCAGTCGGTGCCGTTGCGCAGGAAAGGGCGCATGCTGTATCCCTTGACGCGAAGGCGGATACGGCCTCCTTCGCCGATTATCTGTTCTACGTCGGCGAACAGCTCTTCGTTCTTGACGGTTTTGGTTTCCGGCATCGTTTTTACCCTATGTCGATTATGCGGTCGCAGAATCCGAGCGTCTGCTCGCGGTGCGATATTATCAGGATGGTCAGTTCGCTGTGGCGTTCCGACAGCCGTTCGACGGCCTCCACGATTTCCCGTTCCGTCCGGCTGTCGAGCGATGAGGTGGCCTCGTCGAAGAGCAGCACCGATGCGTTCTTGTAGAGGGCGCGTGCGATGCCGATGCGCTGCCGCTGTCCGCCGGAGAGCCTGCACCCCGCTTCGCCCGTCACAGTGTCCGTACCCTGTGGCAGGGAGGCTACGAGCTCCGTGAGCGAAGCGGCCCGGATGGCCCGCTGCAGCCGCTCGGCATCTATCTCGTCGCTTCGTTTTCCGAAGGCAATGTTCTCGGCCAGCGTCATGTCGGGAATGAAGACGTCCTGCGACACGTAGGCGAGGTTGTCCTGCCACTGCCGGGTGTTGGCGGGTGACAGCGGCGTACCGTCTATCCGTACCTCTCCCGATTCGGGCCGGAAAAAAGCCGCAGAGAATGTTGAACAGGGTGGTCTTGCCTGCCCCCGAATATCCCCGGATGCCTATCTTTTCCCCCTTTCCGAATCGTCAGTGAGAAGCGGTCCAGTACCGCTTTCCCTTCGGGCTCGTAACGGAAGGTGACGTCGTCCACCTTGATTTCCCGCTCGAAGGGGAGGCGTCCGGCCGGGGCCGCATCGAACCGTATCTGCGGTGCATCCGCAAAGGTCTCCGCTATCTTCTCCGCGGCGAAGGCATTGCGTTTGTACTCTACCCAACTGTTCACGATGCGGTTTACCGAGGGTACTATCTTGTATGCCGCCACGGCGAATACGCCGAGCGATACCGTCAGGGCGGACATCTCCGTTCCGCTCGCCAGACCGACGATTATCATGACCACCACCCCCCAGGATGAGCGAGAATTCCGCCATGCGCCCTGCGGCGGTACGCACCAGCATGGCCCTGCGGCGGCAGTCGGTGAGGTTCCGCAGACCGTCGCGAAACCGGTCGGATACGTACCGTTCCGCGTTGTTGATTTCGATGTCCGAATAACCGCGCAGGGTTTCGTAAAGCGTCTTGTTCTGGGCCACGAAGAGCCTGTTCTCCGTGCGGCCGTTCTCGTTCATCCTGCGCCGGAAGACGAGCGCATAGACGAGCGTCAGCGGCAGGAAGACCGCCAGGGCGAGGAGAACCAGCCGCGGGTCGTACCACAGCAGGGCGGCAGCGACGAGTCCCAGCAGGATGATTTCCGTGACGATGGAGAAGAGCTGGCCGAGTACGCCGTCGGTGAAACGGAGGCAGACGCCGTTCACGTTGTTAATCAGTTGCGAAGTGTGATTGTTGCGGATGAAGAGCAGCCCCTTGGAGAGGTAGATGTCGAACATACGCGTAGAGTAGTGCCGGTAGAGCGAGAGCAGGTATTTCGATACGGCGTTGGATACGGTGAGTGTCAGGATGCTCTTGACGATAATGACGAGCAGTACGGCGACGCATACGGCCGTGACGAACGTACCGAAAGAGGTGAAACTCCCCGCCTCGTAGAGCCACCGCATGACGGGATAGCTGAATGTGGCGTCTTCGCTGAGAATGAGCAGCAGTACCGGTACGAGTGCGGCGACGCCTACGAAGTCGAGCAGTGCCAGTGCCACCGAGGCAAAGACCACGCCGACAGCTCCCCGCCTTCGGTCGCGTGGAATAAGGGATATCGCCTTCGTAAAGGAGACTGCTGCCGGAGAGTTGCCTTTCATGCTTCGTGTCGTCGCGGGACGGGGCTTGTCTGTCCGGCCCCGGACAGACGCAAATATAGCAAAAAAGCTTGCTCCTAGGCTCGGGATGAAAACGATACCTGATGCGAATTTTTCTTTTTGCAAATAGATTTATTTTGTAAACAGACTGTTCGGTATGTTAATTCCATCCGAATAGTTTATCGTTTATGCTTGGTCTGTTATGTTGGAATTGTATCTTTGGCTCCTTGCTGATTGTCGATGTTTCAATGAATAGGCTTGCAGGGTTGTAAGATAAATCCAACCGCTCGGGGAGTGCTCGGCGGTAAAGGACGGGCCCCGTCCCGACATGCGGGAAATAGATTGTCTTATACGACAGTGGAGTATATTTCTATTGTATTTGTGGTTGTGGAAATAGCTATTGGAATATCAGCTCTTTTAGTTGCTATCTTTACATTGAAATTGCAATTTTTCTCCAGACCTAAAGAAGAATTAGAGCATTTACAAATTCAGTTTAAAGCAACTCAAGAATTATCTTTGCAAGTTTTAAATGATTTGGATATTATTGTGTCCTAATATTTTAAGCGCTGACTGTTTTGATGAGTATGCCATCGGCGTGCGGTATGGAAGTGGTGTAGGAATGGTAGGGTATAGGTCGTCAGGGGGATATTCAATCTTAATTTTATGCCTGAATTGTGTTTGTCGATTTGCTCAGGCTTGTAAGTACTTGTGAATAACATATCCATAAAATAAAGTACCCGATAATCATTTGATTATCGGGTACTTTGCCGTGATCCAGCTGGGGCTCGAACCCAGGACCCCATCCTTAAAAGGGATGTGCTCTACCTGCTGAGCTACTGAATCTCCTTGTTTGTAGTTTGGGCTTAGGTCAATGTCCTTCCGGCGGGCGGAAGAACCGGGTGTATTTTTCCTAAAGCGGTGCAAAGATAGGCAGTTTTTTTGTTTTGCCAAAATAAGATTTCATAAAATTCCGGTCACATTCTTGTGATTATTGCGCGGTTCCGCGGCGAGAGGGGTACACTCTTTGGGGATTATCGTATTTTTGTACGGGAAATGTACGGAATGTGCATATCCGGCGTTAATCAATGTGAACGAAGATTTTTTTGATATGAATGGCAATCTGGTCGGTATAGCGTGTGAAAACAACGGTCCCAACATGATGGTGGAGTGGGGAACGAGGCTTTCGGATATCATCCGGATGCTTCCGGAACCCGACCTGCCCTATCTTGCGGCGAATGTGAACAATGACATAAAGGAGCTCGACTACATGATATACGAGCCCGTTTCGGTGCGGTTCATCGACATTACGCATTTCGAGGGTATCCGAGTGTATCAGCGGACACTTTTTCTTCACCTTGCAGAAGGCGGTGCACGACCTGTTTCCGGGGCGGCGGTTCCGTATTCCGCACTCGGTTTCCAAAGGATTTTACTGCGAGATAGAGGGACTGGACGAAGTGTCGCAGGAGGATGTAGACCGTCTCAAAGCGCGGATGAATGACCTGATTGCGCAGGATATTCCCATCGCGCGGCAGAAGGTGCTTGCTTCGGAGGCCAAGGAGGTCTATTCGCGGCTGGGCTTTTACGACAAGATAACGCTGATGGATACCCGACCGAAACTGTATGTCACTATGTACGGCCTGGCCGACATTGTGGGGGTATTTTTACGGCGCTTTGGCGCCTTCGACCTCCTATCTGACGCTGTACGACCTGAAGCCGTATTACAAGGGCATCTACATCGCCGTGCCGAAACGTACCGCCCCCGACCAGCCCGAAGTGATGATACATCAGGAGAAGATGTTCGATATCTTCACCGAATACAAGGAGTGGGTGGATGTGATGGGGGTGCCGAACATCGGCCTGCTCAATACGCGGGTTCTGGCCGGAGAGGCAAGCGACCTCATCAAGGTTGCCGAGGCTTTCCATGAGAAGAAGCTCGCCAGCATTGCGGACGCCATCTATGCGGCCAACCGCAGCCGCGGCGCACGGCTCGTGCTCATATCGGGGCCTTCGTCCAGCGGCAAGACCACGTTCGCCAAACGGCTCGGCATCCAGATGAGGATATTGGGGCTCGACCCGGTGCTGATTTCGCTCGACGACTACTTCCTCGAGAGGGAGCAGACGCCCCGCGACGAGAACGGCGATTTCGATTACGAAACCATCGATGCGCTCGACCTGAAGACCTTCAACGAGCACCTCGGACAGCTCTTCGACGGGCAGAGCGTGGATATTCCCCGCTATGATTTCATTTCGGGCAAACGGCAGTGGCACGAGTCCCCGCTGCAGCTCAGCGATCGTTCGGTGCTCGTCGTGGAGGGTATCCACGGCCTCAATCCGCGGCTGACGGAAAAGGTGCCCGATTCCTATAAATACCGGATATACATCTCGGCCTTCACTTCCATCATGATGGACGACATGAACCGTATCCCGACGACCGACAACCGGTTGATTCGCCGCATCGTGCGCGATAACGAGACGCGCGGCAGCGATGCGGTCTCCACGCTCCGCCGCTGGGCGAGCGTGCGGGCGGGGAGGACAAGTACATCTTCCCGTATCAGGAGAATGCCGACGTCATGTTCAATTCGTCGCTTTTTCTACGAGTTGCCCGTGCTCCGCAGTTACGCCGAACCGTTGCTGTACAACGTGCCGAATACGGTGCCCGAATACGGAGAGGCCAAAAGACTGCTGAAGTTCCTCGACAACTTTCTGAATATATCGTCGGCGGAGATTCCTCCTACTTCTATACTGCGCGAATTCATAGGCGGTAGCAGTTTCAGGTATTGACTTTCGGCCGCAGACGAACCGGACGGCAGGGAACGGATGTTCCGTAAGGTGTATGAAGGCCGCAACCCGATGGTTGCGGCCTTCTCCCTCTATTTTCGACCGGTACCTGCGGTCGGAGTCCGTGGATTAATCGGGAAGCTGCCTCCCGTTTACGTTGAGGCCGATAGAGCCGGAATATGTTCCAGTGAGCCTGTTGCCGATATCGTCCAGCAGGTCGAACTCGAAGACGTAGGAGTTTTCGAACCCTTCCATTTTGGTTACGGTAACGGTGCCGGATACGACGGGCGCTGCACCGACGACTTCGTTGTCGCGGTATTCCAGATACCAGAAGTCTACGTATTTGTTCCATGTAGTCGTACCTTCGGTACCTTTGTCTATCGTCCAGGCATCCTTGTAGTAAATTGCGTCCGGGTCTTCCGGATGCGGTTTCGGGGTGACGATTTCGTATTCCCCGTCGGGGAGGATGTACATGTCGTCGTCGTTCATCTCGATTCGTTCCGTGACGGGCATGAAGTGGAGCCGGTGACCCGAGCCCCTCGATTGCACCGGTATTGCGGTTGAAGGAGAGCCCTTCGGAAAAGAGGTTGAGTTCCCACTGGATGGTCGGCTGGAGGGTGTAGTCGGGTGCATACGGCATCAGCGTGGAGTAACCGTGGTCAAGGCCCAGCGTTGTGAGGTCGAGATCACCGTCCAGCGTGGTGAGGTGGTCTGGGGCCTCGGTCTGGGTGATGGGGATGCGCAGTTCGTTCAGCCCTTCGGCCGTAGGGGGGTGACCACGAGGATTCCCGAACGCGGTTGTTTTTGGGTGTTGCGCGTGAAAGAGATTGATGTATCCTTCGCCGGTCGAGGCGGTGGCCGTCGCCCAGTCGAGTGCGTTCCCCTCCGCGTCTGTCGCTTTGGCCGACCATTCCGTATTCTCGGCGGTTACCGTCAGCAATACGTAGAGTTTGCCGTCGATGCCGTTATAGGGTATCTCTATCGGGTCGGAGGGGGGGATACGGTCAGCGACGGCGGGAGAATCCTGCCTTCCTGTATGATGCGAATGGCCTTGCTGTCGGCGGCATCGTCCGACGGGGTGATGACGACGGTTCCCGACCGGCGCTGCGTGTCGGGGTTGTCGGCGACCGAGACCGTAAGCTTGTCGCCTGCCGCGGCGACCGTTATCCATTCACCGGATGTTTCGTCGGGCGCCGCCGTCCATGTCAGTGTTTCGGAAGAGGAGGTTACGGTCACCTCCTGCGGGGCAGCACCTTCGCCCTCGAAGGTCAGCGAAGACGGATTCACCGAGATGGACATCTCCGGCGGGTTGGCATTGGCCTGCTGTGTGACGGTTACGCCGCGTGCGGTCAGTTTGCTGCCGTCCGTTACCTGTATCCTGATTTGTCCTGTCCGCTGTTCCCCTTTGTTGTTGTCGGCCACGGATACGGTGAGTACGTTTCCTTCCTGTGAGACGGTCATCCATGCCTGTGCGGCAGCGGATACGGAGTATTCCCATGTTACGTTTTGGGCCTGGACGGTAACGTTCTGGACCGTGCCGCCCGCAGCCTCGAATTCGAGCGAGGTGGGCGAAACTTCGAGCGATTTCGTTTCGGTCTCCGTTTTGTTGCATGATGCGGCGAGGAGAGCGACGGCCGCCGCGAGCAATATCTTTTTTCGTTTTCATTGTCTTCTGTTTTTAAGGTTGGCGAGGTATCGATGAGGGATGCCTCCTGCCGACGGCCTTTCGCCGGCAGGAAACGTCCCTTGGGGCTATTTTTCCACGGGAGGAGCCATGTACCAGCTTACGACACGCGGTCCGAGTTCGCTGTATTCTATAACCGACCCTATCATGGAGGATTTGTCCGGGGTCATATAGGTGATGTAGCACATCGGGATGACCATGTGGTAATTGTCGAGTACCCATTCCTGTACGGAGCCGAGGCTCACCTGATTCTCGATGTCGTACACGATGCCCGAACTCGGCAGGAAGGTTCCGACGAGGATGATGCCCAGCCCGTCGTCCGTAACGTGTGCGGCACTGCCCTCGCCGAAGTCCTTTACGATGGTCGTTGTGCCCGTTTCGGTGTTGAAGAAGGCCGGATAGCGTGCCTGTACGTAGTTCCTCGGTGAGGGGTAGTCCTCGGTGCGGTAGGTACCGGCAATCCAGCGGCCGTTGGGGCTGATGTTGGTCAGTTCCGCCGTGCATATCATGCCGTTGACGATATTGTAGTCTATCATCTCGCCTATACCGTTTTCTATCTGGACGGTTCTCACTTCGCGGACGTCGCTGCCGACCCAATCGACCTTACCGTCCTTCCAGTAGAGCATGCCGTAGTCCAGGTTGTCCCACGTGCTGCCATAAATGACCGAACCGTCTGCCGAACAGCCGCGGGCCATCACTCCGCTCACGTAAGGTTCGTTACGGAAATTGAGTTCCGGGACGGGCAGCACTTCCGGGGTGCCTCCGTCGGTCCATTTCAGCGGGCGGTACATGCCGCCGAAAGCCAGTACGTCATCCAGCCCCCAGCCGACCCAAATGCGGCCGTCGGCCGAGATGCTCTGTACCGAGGGCAGGAGTTCGTGCCCCTCGGCATTGGCGGGCAGAAAGTAGTCGCCCGCGAGGTTGAAGCCTACGCATGCGCTGGTGTTGGCATCCAGGAAGAATATCGTCCCTTCGTCGGAGATGGCGAAGGGCAGTTCGATGTTGAAGAGACTGTTGGGATAGGGACCGAGCTGTATCCATTCGTCGGTTTCGAGGTCGATGATGGTCGGGTAGTTTTCCCACGTCTCGTCGGGCAGCAGTTCCTTGATGTTGCCTCCTACGTAACGTCCGTTCTTGGACATGACCGCTCCCATATCGAAAGTCTTGAGGACGCGGTAACGGTATATTGTACTCTCCGGTGCCATCTGTATGACCTTTATTCCGGCCGTCGCACTGCCGCTGGTGATGACGATTTCGGTCACCCTTTCCATTCCGCTGTCGTTGTCCGCCGCGGCAAGGAGGAGGTAGTCGTCCTGTCGTTCCACGGTCAGCCATGAGGCGCCGGCGTCGGCCTGCCATGCGCCGGATGCCGTCACTTCGATGCTCTTTTGTGTGTTGTCGCTGGCGAGGAAGGTACAGGCGGCGTCGCTCAGCCGGACATACTCGTAGACAGTTTCCGTGCTGCTGCACGCTGCTGTCAGTGCAGCAGCGGCCGCCAGCGTGATGAAATGAAGTTTTTTCATACGATTAGGTGTGTTTTAGTGGATGAATTGAAATTGAAGGTTAACGATTGAAAAGCGCATTCGATATAATGCATACAATTCAAAAAATAAGTGTTCAAATAAAATTTAATATTATAATTTTCGGAAAACATGTTGTTATGAACGCAGAAAGCGAAGTTTGGGACTTTTTGCCGGTCGGTCGTCTGTGTGAGGTGTTGCGGGGAAACAGTCCGGAAAGCGGAGATTCGGCATACCGGGCCGTTCTTGTCTCGGACAGCCTGAAAAGTGAGCGGAGCCGGACAATGGTTTTGTGACGGAAATTGTCCGGCGTGTCGGGGAGACGGCCTTCGGAGAGCGGAGATTGGGCGGGCAGGGATTGCGCTGTTCTGCGACATACAGGGCGGCAGGGGAGCGTGCGGCCGTCCGGACGGGGTGTGGGCCTATCCTATTGTATGGCGGTGCGACGCGGTTCGGATACCGGCCCTCTGCCGAACCGTTGCTCTGATATTTTTATTTTGCTATCTTTTTGTCGCAGGAACCGGCAGCTTCTCTGCAGGCCGGGCCGGTATCCGTTACTCTTTATCCGTCGGATATGTCCGATTCGGATATATTCGATATATTTGTCTCGACCGAACAGCGGTGCGGCCGCGGACCGGACTTCCGTCCGACGGGCGCTTTCGGTTTTTCATCGAATAATTTCGCTATATTTGCAAACTGTTTGAAACCTGCCAGGGAAACACAATAGAAAACTTTAAAATATAATCCGGATTATGTCTTTCGATAAATTCGCTGACCGCCATATAGGCGTGTCGGAAACCGACCTGAAGGAGATGCTCGCAGTCATCGGCGTCTCCAGTGTGGACGAGCTGATAGGACAGGTGATTCCTGCATCCATCCGCCTGCGCAAACCCATCGGACTGCCCGCAGAGGGAATGACCGAATACGAGTTCGCGGCTCATGTGCGTGAGCTGGCCGCCAAGAACAGACAGGTGCGTTCGTTCATCGGTATGGGCTGGTACCCGACGGCCACTCCCGCCGTTATCATGCGCAACGTGTTCGAGAATGCCGCATGGTACACCTCCTATACCCCTTACCAGGCCGAGATTTCCCAGGGCCGCCTCGAAGCGCTCCTGAACTTCCAGACGATGACCATTTCGCTCACCGGCATGGAGATAGGCAACTGCTCGCTGCTGGATGATGCGAGCGCCGCCGCTGAGGCGATGCTCATGATGTTCGCCCTGCGTTCGCGCGACCAGGTAAAGAACGGTTGCAACCAGCTCTTCGTGGACGACGACATCTTCCCGCAGGTGTTCGATGTACTCGTGACGCGCAGCGAGCCTTTCGGCATCGAGATAATTAGAGACAACTACGATACTTACAAGTTTACCGGCAAGGAGTTCGGCGCCATCGTGCAGTATCCTTCCGCATCGGGCCATATCCGCGACTATGCGGCATTTGCCGCCGCCGCTCACGAGGCCGGTGCGAAGGTGACCGCCGTGTGCGACTTGATGAGCCTTGTATTGCTCGCTTCGCCGGGACAGTGGGGTGCCGACATCGCGGTGGGTTCCGCCCAGCGCTTCGGTCTGCCGATGGGCTTCGGCGGCCCGACGGCCGGTTTCATGACCACCAAGGAGGCCTACAAGCGCAACATGCCGGGCCGTATCATCGGCGTATCGGTGGACAGGCTGGGGAACAAGGCGTTGCGAATGGCACACTCCAGACGCGCGAGCAGCACATCAAACGCGAGAAGGCTACGTCCAATATCTGTACCGCATCCGCCCTCGTCGCCTCCATGTCGGGATTCTATGCGGTCTATCACGGAGCCGAAGGGCTGCGTCGGATTGCGCAGCATATCCATTCGCATACCGCAGCGGTAGCGGACGCTCTGCGGGAACTCGGCTACGAAGTTGCGGCAGGGAACTATTTCGATACCCTGCAGGTGAAGGCGGAGGCCGCGGTGGTGCAGGATTCCGCGCTGGCACGGAATATCAACTTCTTCTATCCGGACGAGAGCACCGTGCGGATGAGTTTCGACGAGGTGACTACGGCCGACGAGGTGGCGCAGGTGGTTGCCGTATTCGCCGAGGCAGCCGGAAAGAAGGCTCCCAAGAGCGTCAAGGTGGACGAGGGCAAGGTGGCGATTGACGGTGCCCTGCTGCGGACGGATAAGATACTCGACGCTCCCGTATTCGACAAGTACCACAGCGAGACGGAGATGATGCGCTACATCAAACGCCTCGAAAGAAGAGATATTTCGCTTGCCGACAGCATGATACCGCTCGGCTCGTGCACCATGAAGTTGAATGCCGCGGTGGAGATGATGCCTCTGTCGCTGGCCGAATTCACCAACATACATCCCTTTGCGCCCGCTTCGCAGACGGAAGGGTATCTCGAAATGATACGGGAACTCGAACACGACCTGGCTGCCATCACCGGTTTTGCCGGCTGTTCGCTGCAGCCCGAATCAGGTGCGTCGGGCGAGTACACCGGTCTGATGACCATCCGGGCGTACCACCAGAGCCGTGGGCAGGGGTACAGGACGACCATCCTGATACCGGCTTCGGCACACGGTACCAACCCCGCATCGGCGGCGATGGCTGGAATGAAGATTGTCATCGTGAACAGCGACGAGCACGGCAACATCGACGTGGAGGACTTCAAGGCGAAGGCGGCGGCCAATGCGGCCGAACTCTGCGGTGCCATGATAACCTATCCCTCGACGCACGGCGTCTTCGAAAGCAAGATACGCGAGCTCGTGGATGCCGTACACGATGCGGGCGGTCTGGTCTTCATGGACGGTGCCAACATGAACGCACAGGTGGGCCTTACGAACCCCGGTTACATCGGTGCCGACGTATGCCACCTGAACCTGCACAAGACCTTCGCCATGCCTCACGGTGGCGGCGGTCCCGGCGTAGGCCCGATATGCGTGGCGGAACACCTTGTCAAATTTCTCCCGTCGCACTCGGTCATCCCGACCGGTGGCGAGGAGGGCATCACGGCCGTGTTCGCATCGCCCTACGGCAATGCCCTGCTGCTGCCCATCACCTACGGATACATCAAGATGCTCGGAGCCGACGGACTGCGCCGTGTTACCGAGATGGCGATAGTGAATGCCAACTACATGGCCAAGGCGCTCGAGGGCGAATTCCGCACCTACTATACCGGCGAGAACGGCCGTGTGGGTCACGAGATGATTCTCGACCTGCAGAACTTCCGCAAGGACTACGGTGTCGAGGTAGCGGATATCGCCCGTCGTCTGATGGACTACGGCTTCCACGCCCCGACGCTCTCCTTCCCCGTGCACGATACGCTGATGGTAGAGCCTACCGAGAGCGAATCCAAGGAGGAGATGGACCGCTTCATGGAGGCGCTCGTCAGCATCAAGCGCGAATGCGAAGCCATCGAAAACCACGAGGACAACGTGGTGGTGAATGCACCGCACACCGCGCTCGAAGTGGCCGGCGAATGGAACCATCCCTATACCCGGATGCAGGCCGCCTATCCGCTCGAATGGATATCGCGGGCGAAGTTCTTCCCCTACGTCTCCAAAATCGACAACGGTTACGGCGACAGGAACCTCGTCTGCACCTGCTGCGAATTCTGATTCATGCGTCGCCCGCCGCGGCGGGCGACGTTCTCTGTACTGCGTCGGCCGTCTCGGCGGCGGGTTCGGGGCAGGCATATTTATGCGGTGCGGCGCAGCCACGGCGGAGGACGGCCGGGACATATACTTTACCGGTCGTTCCGAACGTTATGATAGGGTTGCGAACGGCTGTAAAACATAGTAATTATTGAAATGAAAATCGGAGAAAAAAGAAATTTGTGACGTTGAGCTATACGCTTACCGTGGACGGCAGTGTGGCCGATTCGGCTACGGCCGAGAATCCGCTCGGATTCGTGTTCGGTGCAGGATACCTGCTGCCCGAATTCGAGAAGAACATCGATGGCCTCAGTGCCGGGGAGAAGTTCGAGTTTACGCTCACCCCGGAGAACGGTTACGGTCTGCCCAATCCCGATATGGTGATTGAACTGCCCCGTTCCACGTTCGAAGTGGACGGTCAGGTGGAGGAGGGGCTGCTGACGGTCGGCAACCAGATTCCCATGATGACCAACGACGGAATGCGCCTCATCGGCGTCGTGGCTTCGGTAGACGGCGACAAGGTGAAGATGGTTTCAATCACCCCATGGCTGGCAAGACGCTCAACTTTGCAGGCGAGATAGTGGGAGTACGCGAGGCGACCGATGAGGATTATCCTCATGCCCACAACGGCGGGTGCAGCTGTGGATGCAGCGGCGACGGCTGCGACGACTGTAGCGGCGGAGCCTGCTGCTGACGGAATGCTTTCGCGTTTTCGGTTTTTCGGCCCAACGACCAGCGTTGGGCCGAATTCGTTTATGGCAACGGGTGAGGACGGTCTTCCCGAATGCGGAGCATTGTGTCCGGTGCGGATTCCGGTGGGAAGGTTACAGTATGCGGTACGAACGAGGGCGGATTTCGGGCGGCCGTTTCGGCCTGCCGGATGCGGCCGGTCGGGAGATTCTGGCGGGACAGGACGGGTGTCTTCGGCGCGGTCCGGTGGCGGTGCGCTCCGGTTCCGGTCGGAGCGACTGCGGTATATACGGTACATCCGAGGACGGTTTGCCCTCTTTCGGCCGCCTGTCGGAGGGGCTCCGCTACCCCGCGGCGGCGAATCGCGGGAAATTGATTATATTTATCGCTGTTTCGGTCTCCGTAGGGATGTATCCGACGGTGAGACCATTTAATGGGGAGAGGTTATGAAATTCACGCTTGAACCGAATAACATTCTATATCTTTCTGATTATCAAATTATACATTCAATACTCGTTGTAATTTGATACCGCAAAGTTCCCGCGATTTATAAGTTTTTCTAAGAAAACAGTACATGCTATCAACCCATTTTTCTGTTCAAAAAGTGTGTTCTTTTTTTTTTGCATGAAAGCAATTTTGTTCGTCGAAAGTGCCCTAATATCGCAAAATTTAGTGTAATTTTGTAGCAAAATTCAGAGTGGTATGAAGTTGAACAGGATAAAAGATATTCTTGAGCAAAAGGTATATCACAAACTTGGCTTGCAAAACAAGTTGGCAAGAGTTTCAGTACAATCAATAGTTACGCTTGCAACAGGTACCAGCCGGATTTGGAAACACTTTTAGCGATTTCAAAGATACTTCAAGTAGATTTGAAAGATTTGATAACTGACGAGAAAGAACGCCAATGATATAGATAACCGAATATTAAACTCCGAATTTTGATGAGTTGAACTTCCGATAATAAAATATTATATGAACATGGGCATTAGTCATGAATTATCAGAGGAAGATGTAAAGTTCCGCTATATCAACGAAGCCATCACAAGCAAGGGATGGACAAAAGATAGTATTTTCATGGAACAACAAGTGAAATTTACCGATGGTAAAATCAGCTTGCATGGCAATATTGTGCATCGTGAAAAACCAAAGTTCGCTGACTATGTGCTTTATGTGAATAAAGCTACGCCAATCGCTATTATTGAAGCAAAGGATGCCAAGCATACTGTTTCCTATGGTTTACAACAGGCAATGGAATACGCAAAAATGCTTGATGTCAAATTTGCGTTCAGCTCTAATGGAGAAGGTTTTGCCGAGCATGATTTTCTAACCGGACAGGAACGATGTTTCGGTATGGATGAATTTCCGACCCGCGAAGAATTGATTGAACGGTATAAAAAAAAGAGATAAACGAAGGAAACGGGCTTAATGAACAGGAGGAAGCTGTCATTAACCAGCCATTGTGTAGCGGACAAAATATTTTCCCTCCAAGATATTATCAACTTAATGCTATAAATCGTACTATCAACGCCATTGCAAGAGGACAAAACCGTATTTTACTTGTGATGGCTACCGGTACAGGTAAGACATACACTGCGTTTCAAATAGTCTGGAGACTGCTTAAGAGTGGATTAAAGAAAAAAGTTCTTTATCTGGCCGACCGCAATATATTGGTAGATCAATCCATTGAACAAGATTTCAAGCCTTTGGAAAAAGTAGTCCATAAAATAGATTATTCCAAGGACAAGGACAAATTGAAGGAATTGCTTTCTCATCAAGTGTATTTTTGCACTTTACCAGCAACTTATCGGACAAAATGATGCAAAAAACTATCGAGAGCTTTTCCCCTAATCCGGATTATTTTGATCTCGTAATCATTGACGAGTGTCATAGAGGAAGTGCAAAAGATGACAGTAACTGGCGCACTATACTGGATTATTTTTCCTCTGCAACACACATCGGCATGACTGCAACGCCAAAAGAAACACGTTATCAATCAAGCATTGGATATTTTGGCGAGCCTGTTTATACATATAGTTTGAAGAACGGGATAGAAGATGGCTTCCTTGCTCCGTTTAAAGTCATAAATATTACAACAAACATCGGGGATGAGTGGAGACCAATCAAAGGCCAAAAGGATATTTACGGCAATGAAATCGAAGACAGGATATACAACAACAGTGACTACGACTATAACATCGTGATTGAAGATCGCCATCGGGAAGTAGCACAAGAAATAACCAACTATCTCAAAAGCACAGATCGTATGGCAAAAACCATTGTATTTTGTGCTGACGAGGCGCATGCGGAGAGAATGCGAATCGCACTGGTCAATGCCAATGCAGATATGTGCAAAAAAAAGAATCCCGACTATGTAGTCCGCATTACTGGCAGCGATGAATATGGCAAAAGCAAACTGGATTATTTTATTTCTGTTGCATCAAAATATCCGGTAATAGCTACGACCAGTAAATTACTATCAACTGGTGTTGACTGTAAAATGGTCAAACTCATAGTCCTCGACCAACAGATCGGCTCAATGACAGAGTTCAAGCAGATTATAGGACGAGGCACCCGCATTCGTGAAAAAAAAGAAGGGAAAACACATTTTGTAGTAATGGACTTTCGCAATGTGACACGCCTTTTTGCTGATCCGGATTGGGATGGCCCGATAGAGATTGATCCAGATTATCCTCCGAAGCCATGTTCTGTTTGCGGCAAAAAAATCCTTGTGTCTGTCCAAAACCTACTCCACCTTCGGTATGTCCCGTCTGTGGCAAAAATCCTTGTGAGTGCCCGACACCGGTGCCACGACCAAAACCAATTGTGGATAAAAATGGTTGTGAAGTAAAAGTAATCAATAAAGTGGTTTCCGTTTATGATACGAACGGGAAACTACTTCGTACAGAAAGCATCACAGATTATACTAAGAAGAATATTATTGACACATATGCGACAATAGAAACCTTTACCTCTAAGTGGAATGCCCTAAAAAGGAAAAGCGAGATAGCGGAAATGCTTAAAGAAGCCGGTATTGACCTTGCGGTTCTGAAGCATGACCGGAATATGGATGATGTGGATGACTTTGACTTCATCTGTCATATTGCATACGGAAAGAAGACCTTGACAAGGCGAGAACGAGCAGAGCAAGTAAAGAAACGAGATGTCTTTAGTAAATATGGAGAGCAAGCCAGACTCGTTCTTGAAGCCCTGCTTGACAAATATATGAACGAGGGTATTTCTGAACTGGAGAATCTTTCGGTTTTGAAAAACGACCCGTTCAGAAGATTTGGCTCCCCTGCAAACATTGCCAGACTGTTTGGCGGCAAGCAAGGTTACCTTAATGCAGTAAACAATCTGACTCAACTGATATATAATGTAGCATAAAAAAGAAAAGTAAAATATGAGTTTGTCGAATTTCGTAAAACGGATACGCAATATAATGCGCAATGATGCCGGTATCAATGGTGATGCACAGCGCATAGAGCAGATGGCATGGATGCTCTTTCTTAAAGTTTATGACGAGAAAGAGAATGACTGGGAAATGGAGGATGATTATAAATCCATTATTCCTGAAGAATGCCGTTGGCGCAATTGGGCTCATGATGATGGAAGCGGGCATGCCCTGACGGGAGATGACCTGCTATTATTTGTCAACAATATGGTATTTGATAAACTCAAGAAGATAGAGATTTCTCCCGACACACCTATCCGGCAAGCAATTGTAAGAACTGTTTTTGAGGATGCCAACCAATATATGAAAGACGGAGTACAACTCCGACAGGTTCTGAATGTAATTGATGATCTCAATCTTGCCGACTATGAAGAAAGTCACGCTTTCGGTGAAATTTACGAAAACATACTCAAGGAAATGCAATCCGCCGGATCTTCCGGCGAGTTTTATACGCCGAGAGCTTTAACTGAATTTATGGCGGAAATAATTAAGCCGCAGATTGGGGAGAAGATGGCGGATTTTGCTTGTGGAACCGGTGGCTTTATTACCAGTTGGCTTGGAGAACTTGACAAGCGAGTGGTTACTGCTGAAGACAGGGAGAAGTTTAATCAATCCGTATTTGGTATAGAAAAGAAACAATTCCCTTATATGCTGTGTGTGACTAATCTCTTACTCCACGGCATAGATAAGCCATTGGTATTTCATGACAACTCACTGACTAAAGATGTTCTCAACTATACGGAAGAGGATAAATTTGACGTCGTACTCATGAATCCTCCATATGGTGGGAACGAAAAAGCCGATGTCAAGTCTCATTTTCCTTCTGACATGCGAAGCAGTGAAACTGCCGACTTGTTCATGGTGCTTATCATGTATCGCTTGAAGAAAAACGGCAGAGCAGCCGTTATTGTTCCTGATGGCTTTCTGTTTGGCGCGGACAATACCAAGATAGCCATAAAGACAAAATTGTTGCGTGATTTTAATCTACATACAATCATTCGATTGCCAGGAAGCATTTTTTCGCCTTACACCAGCATAGCAACGAATATTCTGTTCTTCAATAATGAAAAGGCAGAAGATTCACCTGTCGGTTACTCTACCAAAGAGACATGGTTCTATCGTTTGGATATGCCGGAGGGATACAAGCATTTCTCCAAAACAAAACCGATGCGTTTGGAACATTGTAATCCTATCAAAGAATGGTGGGATAACCGTAAGGAAATCATTATTGAGGAAGGGAACGAGAAAGCTCGCTGCTATTCAGTCGAAGACCTGATTGGTTCTGACTGCAATTTCGACTTATGCAAGTTCCCGAAAGAAGATGAAGAAATTTTGCCTCCGGCCGAGCTGCTGGCTGACTATTACAAAAACGGGCAGCTCTTGACCATGAAATAGACAAGACCTTGGCCGAGATACAGAAAATTCTCGGTATAGAAATAGAAAGGTGACCTATTAGAAAAGAAAAAGAAAGATGAATACAGAAACAACGATAGTGCAATATAACGATCCGGCGTACAGTGAACTTGTC